>Ga0157380_10001598_pt1 | contig 14910 bp, 17 predicted proteins | sample S35metaG_FD_119757 | JGI IMG/M metagenome (GOLD analysis project Ga0157380, IMG submission 119757) | Switchgrass rhizosphere microbial communities from Kellogg Biological Station, Michigan, USA - S3-5 metaG | ecosystem: Host-associated > Plants > Roots > Rhizosphere > Soil | place: USA... | reverse complement strand
CGGAAAGGTCCTCGGCGCGAGCGGCCATGTCGCGGGCCTCGTCAAGCTCGGCCAGCTTGCCCTTGTCGCCGGACAGCTGGCTAAGGGCGTCCTCGACATCCTGCAGGCCGGACAGCACCGCCTTGCGATAGGCGATCATTGCCTGTTCCTGCAGCGCATTGCGCACCTCGATCGTGGCGCGCCTGCGGCCCCCGTCGAAGATCGGCCAGTCGAGCGCGGCACCGGCCGAGTAGCCGCGGCTGCCCCATTCGAGCAGCGAGCCCAGTGCCGTGCTGACCAGCGCCGGAGCGGCGGTCAGCGAAATGCGCGGGTAGAGGTCGGCGGTCGCAACGCCGATGTCGGCCGTGGCTGCGGCCAGCTCGCGCTCGGCCAGGCGGATATCCGGCCGCCGCCGGAGCAAGTCCGACGGCAGGCCGGGGGGCACTGGCGGCAGCAAGGGGGCCAGCGCTGCTGCCGGTGCCGCCAACTGGTTGGCAAGAGTGTCGGGCGTGCTTCCGGTCAGCACCCCGAGCGCATGGATTTCGGCCTGGGCCTGGGCCCGGAGCGCGGGAATCGCGGCGGCAGCCGATGAGCGCTCCGATCGCCGCTTCGCCAGCTCCTGGCCGGTGACCAGCCCGCCTCTGGCCTGCGCCTGGACCAGCCGCTCGAAGCGCTGCTGGCGCGCCAGCTCGGCCTCGGCATTGGCGATCTGCGCCTGGAGCGTGCGAAGATGCAGATAGGCGCTGGCGACCTCGGCGGCGATCGACACCTGGACGTCGCGGCGGCTCCAGACGGCGGCGCCGGTCCGTGCCGCCGCGGCTTCTCGCTCGCGGCGATTGCGGCCGAACAGGTCGAGCTCCCAGCTGGCGTCGAACCCGGCTCGCCAGGTGGTGAATTCAGTTCCCGGCAGGGCAAAGCCGGCACCGCCGCCTGCGCCCGATCCCGGGGGGACGGGGATGGCGTTTTCGCTGATCCGCTGGCGCGTGACCGAGGCTTCCGCCGCGACCTGCGGCGACCGGCCGGAACCCGCCACACGTTCCTGCGCCCGGGCCTCGCGGATCCGCGCGGCGGCCATTTCGACGTCAAGGTTCTGCTGGAGCGCCTGCTCGACCAGGCTGGAGAGCCGCGGGTCGCCGAACCCGCGCCACCAATGGTCGAGCAGCCCTTGGCCGCTGGCCGAGGGTTCGAGATAGCCGGTTGGGACCGCGACCTGCGGCTGGCGATAATTGGGTCCGACGGTGGTGCATCCGGCCAGCAAAACGGCAAAGGCAGCGATGCGCTTCATCTCGCCTCCTCCGTCAGCAAGCCGGCCAAAACCGTTTCGACATGCTGCTGGGCGAGGTCGCCGAGGTCGAGGGGCTGCCCGCCGATCGGCTCGAGCGTCTCGCGGTAGATGATGCCCATCAGCATCGGCCCCATCAGCGTGAAGGTATGGAGGCGAGCATCACCGGCGCGGACTTCGCCCCTGGCCTGCGCCATTTCGATCAGCGCGGTCATCGCGCCCAGCGCCTTGGTCACCACCTCGTCATGCCAGACCTTGGCCAGTTCGGGGAAATTGCGGGATTCGCTGATGACCATCTTGGCCACCGCTCCGACCGGAACGCGCTTGGTCACCTCGACCAGATTGGCAAGGAACAGGCGGATCAGCTGAGCGAAGGGCAGGCCGGTCTGGATCAACTCGGCCCGCAGGCGATCGACGTTGGGGACGACCGCGTCGCGCACCACGGCGCGGAACAGCTGCTCCTTGTCCTTGAAGTAGAGGTAGAGCGTCCCCTTCGATACCCCGGCGCGCCTGGCGATCTCGTCCAGTTTCGCCGCCGCGAAGCCCTTTTCGGCGAACACCGCCAGCGCCGCCGCGCAAATCTCGCGCGGGCGCTCTTCGGCACGGCGTTGGAATTTGGGTTGCGCCACGAGTCGCTCCTAACTGACTGGTCAGTTATTAAAGAGCCAAATGAAACGCAAGCGAAATCTTAGCGCGCAACCTGGCGGGCGAAATTCCGTTGTGCCGTCATGGACGAGGCAGCGACCAAGCCTGTGGTCAAGCAGGCCGCCAGGGCCGCCGAAACGCTGGCCGAGAGCGGCAAGTCGGTCGAGCGCACGTCCGAGAAGCTCGCCGAAAGCGGCAAATCGGTCGAGAAGAGCTCGAAGAAGGTCAGCGCCGAGGCCCAGCGCCAGGTACAGCTGGCGGCCGACCGCACCCTGCTCGCATCAGAACGGACTTATGCCGCCTGGGTCAGGACCGCGCTTGCTTCGCTGGCCAGCGGGGTGGGGGCGACGGCTCTGCTCAAGGAGCATGTGCCCGAACTGCTGGCCAAGCTGACCGGGTCGGTGCTGGTCCTGTTCGCCGGCTTCTGCCTGGTGGCGGCGGTGTGGCGGCAGTTCATGCGGCCGGTCCCGCCGCCGCCGACCGACTTGCGGCCGATCCCGCGCTTCGCGCTGGTGCCGATCAACGCCTTCCTGCTGCTGGTCGCGCTGGCGGCGCTGGTCGGGATTTGGGCGGCGTAAGGATGCCGCTTTAGGGGGTTAACCCTGATACTCATCTCGCCCGCGCCTGCGATGGTTCGTGCCGCTCTCATTCTTTGGATGCTGCATGCTGGCACGTCTCAGTTTTCTGATTGGGCTTGGGCTACAGGCCGTGCCGGCGGCCGCGGCCGACGGTTCGGCCGCCGGCACTGCCGAGCAAGTTCAAGCCGGCGAACCGGCGAGCCCAACTACCGATGAGCAAGGCTGGGAGTTCTCCGCGGGGCCCTACCTCTGGATGTCCAGCCTCAAGGGCGACATGGGCGTCGTTCCCGAGGTCGAGCCCGTCGGGATCGATTTCTCCTTCGGCGACATCTTCCACCACATGAAATTCGCCCTCATGGGCAAGTTCGACGCACGCCACGGCCGCTTCATTGCGACCGGCGATTTGCTTTTCCTGAAGATGAGCGCGTCCGACGATATCGAGATTCGAGACGTCGATTTCCTCGACGTGAAACTCACTTCCTCTACTTTCCTCACGACGGTGACCGCCGGTTACCGCGCGGTCGACAAGGACCGGATGTTCCTGGACTTGCTCGCCGGCGGCCGCCTCAATGTGATGAAGACCGGACTGGATCTGACTGGCCCACAGCGCTCCTTTTCAGGCAGCGAGACCGAAACCTGGATCGACCCGGTGATCGCCGCCAGATTTCAGGTGCCGCTTGGCAAGCATTGGGCGGCGCGGACCTATGGCGATGTCGGCGGCTTCGGCGTCGGATCTCACTTCACGTGGCAGCTGGTCGGAGGGGTCGAATATGACGTGAGCAGCCGCTGGACGCTGTCGGCAGGCTGGCGCCATCTCGACATTGATTACGACCATCAGGGATTCGTGTTCGACGCGGCCATGGACGGCCCGATCCTGGGCGCCGTCTACCAATTCTAAGGGAGCATCCCATGACCCGCACTGCCATATTCGCGACGATGCTGACCACGGCCAGCCTGATCGTGCTGTCCGCTTGTCAGAAGCCTGCCAATCAGACGGCGGCAGGCGACAACGCCGCCGAGGCCGGCGGCTATTTGCCCGACGCCAATCGCAAATATCCGACGCGCGTGCTGTGGGGCGATCAGCATGCCCACACCGGCTGGTCGGTGGACGCCGGACTCGCCGGGGCGAAGCTCTCGCCCGAAGAGGCAGTCCGCTTCGCTCGCGGCGAGACGGTCAAATCCAACACGGGACAGGATGCGAAGCTGGAACGCCCGCTCGACTGGATTGCCATTACCGATCACAGCGACGCCATGGGGACGGTTGGCGAACTGATCGGGGGCAACCCCGAAATGATGGCCGATCCGACGGTCAAGCGCTGGCACGACATGATGGGCCAGGGTGTGGCGCAGGCGACCGCCGCGACGCTCGAACTCGTAAGAGCCCAGGCATCGCGCAACATGCCCAAGGTGCTGATGGACGAGAAATGGGTCGCGTCCGCCTGGCAAAAGACCGTCGACATCATGGAGAAATATAACGAACCCGGGAAATTCACCGCGTTCATTTCCTACGAGTGGACCTCCAACGCCCTGACCGGTGAAAATCTGCACCGCAACGTCATCTTCCGCGGCAATGCCGACTCCACGCGCTCGCTGACGCCGCTGACGACCTGGGCGACCGGCGATCCAGCTTCGCTTTGGGCGTGGCTGGCCAATTATGAAAAGACCACCGGCGGAAAGGTGCTGGCGATCCCGCACAACGGCAATCTGTCGAATGGCCGGATGTTCGAGGAGCAGCAGTACGACGGGAAGCCGCTGACCAAGGCGTGGGTCGAAGCGCGCGCCCGCTGGGAGCCGGTCTACGAACTTTATCAGTTCAAGGGGCTGGGAGAGTCCCATCCGGCCCTGTCCCCGACCGACGAATTCGCCGGCGGCGAGCTGTGGGATACCGGCAACCTGGCCGGGCTCACCAAGTCGCCGAGCATGTACCGGACCGAATATTGGCGCGAGGCGCTCAAGTCAGGCCTTCGGCTGCAGGGGACATTTGGCACCAATCCGTTCAAATATGGCGCGGCTGCGGGCACCGACACGCACACCGGATTGACCGCCTCGGAAGAGAATAATTTCTGGGGCAAACTAAGGTCCAGCGAGCCGAGCCCGGACCGCTGGGATCATCTCTTTTCCAAGGAGCAGAGCTACGTCCGTAAGGATTGGACCCTGACCGCGGCGGGTCAGATGGGCGTCTGGGCAACGGCCAACACCCGCGAAGCGATCTGGGACGCGATGAAGCGGCGGGAGACATATGCCACCACCGGGCCGCGGATGACGCTGCGCTTCTTCGGCGGTTATGGTTTCGGCGGCGGCGACGCGCGGGCGGACCGGATCGTGCCCGCCGGCTACGCCAAGGGCGTGCCGATGGGCGGCGACTTGGCGGCTGCGCGGCCCGGCCAGGTGCCGACCTTCCTGATCGCGGCGATGAAGGATCCGATGGGTGCCAATCTCGACCGCGTCCAGATCGTCAAGGGCTGGGTCGATAGTGGAGGCAAGACCCACGAGGCGATCTACAATGTGCTGTGGAGCGATCCGGCCAAGCGCAAATTGGCGGGCGGCAAGCTTCCTGCCGTCGGCGATACCGTCGATCTGACAACCGCGACCTATAAGAACAGCATCGGGGCAACCGAGCTGGTCGGCAGTTTCAAGGACCCGAATTTCGATCCCAAGCAGCGCGCCTTCTATTATGTTCGCGTGCTCGAAATCCCGACGCCGCGGTGGACGGCCTACGACGCGGTGAAATATAAGGTGAAGATCAGCGCGGACGTGCCGATGAAGCATCAGGAGCGCGCGGCATCATCGCCGATCTGGTATAATCCGGCCTGACGCCATGTCAGGCTCAAACCCGCTGGCGAAAATATTGGCGCTCTCCGCGCTTGCCGAAATTGTGACGGGTATTGGGCTCGCCGTCGCACCGGCCTTGGTCGTGACGAGCCTGCTCGCCCCAGTCACATCCGGTCTGACCCTATCGGTCGCGCGTGTCGCGGGGATTGCGTTGATCGCGCTCGGCCTGGCCTGCTGGGCGGGTTGGGACCGCGTCGCGACCGGGGCCTTTCGAGCGCTTCTTGCCTATAATGCGCTGGTCGCGGCCTATCTCATATTTCTTGGAACGGCTGGGCATTTGGGCGGCGTGCTGCTGTGGCCCGCGGCGATTTTGCACATGGGCGTGACGGCCCTGCTGCTATTCTTCCGGAACGCGGAGACGTCACGTACAACTGACTAAGATCCGGACACCGCGTTGGCGCGGCCTGCTTCGTGAGCCCCTGTTGCATTTTCTGCTCATCGGGTTGGCGCTGTTCCTGCTTTATGGCCGCGTTTCGCCCAGCGACAGCGATTCACGGCGGATCGTCGTCAGCCAGAATCAGGTCGACGATCTGGTTCGCCAATATCGGTCGGCGTTCAACCGGTCGCCGACCGACGCCGAGCTCGATGGCCTCGTAAATTCCTATGTTCGTGACGAGATCCTGTACCGGGAAGGCCTGTCGCTCGGCCTCGACAAGGATGACCCGGTCATCAAGCGCCGGATCCGCCAGAAATATGACTTGATCGCCGAGGAGGAGGAGCGGAGCGATCCGACCGACGCCGATCTTGGCGCCTATCTGAAGGCGCATCCCGCCCAATTTGTTCGCCCCGCGGTGATCAGCTTCGATCAGCTCTTCTTCGATCCCGCGAGCACCAGCCCCGACGCAGTCGAGGCGGTGAAGGCAGCACTCGCCAAGGGCGCCGATCCCGCAGGCTTCGGCCAGCCGTCGATGCTGCCGGCGCATGTCGCCGGCAGTTCGATTGAGCTGGTCGCGCGCGATTTCGGAGATGATTTCGCCCGGCAAGTCGCTGACGCCCCGGTTGGGCGATGGGCGGGGCCGATGGTGTCGGGAATCGGAGTCCACCTCGTCCGGGTCAGCGCCCGCGCCGCGCCCGTCCTGCCGCGGCTCGATGAAGTTCGCGCCGCCGTGGCCCGCGAGTGGGAGAGCGACCGGCGGATCCGTTCGAGCGAAGCCAATTACCGCAAGGCACGCGCCAATTATGAGGTCGTCGTCAAGGCCAAGCTGCCGTGATCCGCCAATGGCTGCTGGTCTTGCTGGCGCTAGTGGCAGCGCTCGCCGCCGCGCCGGCCGGCGCCGACGATTTCCGCCCGGCCTATCTCCAGCTCACCCAGAGCGACGCAACGCACTATGACGTCATGTGGAAGGTGCCGGCGCTCGGCGAAGATGCCGTGCTCAAGGTCCACCCCGAATTTCCGCCCGGCACCGTTACGGCCACCAGGCAGCATCGCAGCTACGCCAACGGCGTTGCCGTCCAGCGCTGGCGGATCGCTGTTCCGGGCGGCCTCGAAGGCAAGACAATCGCCTTTCCCGGCCTGTCGGAAGTACGGATCGAGGTGCTTGCCCGCCTCGCCCGCGCCGACGGCACGGTTCTGCTCGAGCGGATACCGCCAAGCGACCCCGCTTTCCAGGTCGCGGCAAGCCCCGGTGCCTATGAGGTCGTGCAGACCTACACCCTGCTCGGCATCGAGCATATCCTGAGCGGCTTCGACCATCTTTGCTTCGTACTGGCGCTGGTGATGATCGTCGGCTTCAACCGGCGGCTGATCTGGACGGTGACCGCCTTCACGCTAGCGCACTCGATCACGCTGGCGCTGGCCAGCATGGGGGTCATCCATGTTCCGCGTCCGCCGGTCGAGGCGACGATCGCCTTGTCGATCGTCTTTGTCGCCAGCGAGATCGTCCAGCAGCAGCGCGGCCGCCAAGGCCTGGCGGCGAGGAAGCCGTGGCTGGTCGCCTTCGCCTTCGGTCTGCTCCATGGCCTCGGCTTCGCCGGCGCACTGGCTGAAATCGGCCTTCCGGCCAACTCCATTCCGCTCGCGCTTCTGTTTTTCAATGTTGGCGTCGAGATCGGCCAATTGCTGTTCATCGCGGCGGTTTTCGCGGTCACGCAATTGCTGTTCATGGCAGCGGCAAGCCGCACCGACCTGCGCCGTGCTGCCATCGTCCCCGCCTATCTGATCGGCGGTATTGCCAGCTATTGGGTAATCGAGCGCATTTCCAAGTTCGTCGGCTGACGAACGGCGATTTGCCTACTTGACCCGCTCGACCTGCTCGAATTCGAGCTCGACCGGCGTGGCGCGGCCGAAGATCGACACCGACACCTTGACCCGGGCCCGGTCGAAATCGAGCTCCTCGACGATGCCGTTAAAGCTGGCGAAGGGGCCGTCCAGCACCTTCACCGAATCGCCGATCTCATAGTCGACCTTGACCTTCTGCTTGGGCGCAGCCGCGGCCTCTTCCTTGGTGTCGAGCATGCGATGAGCCTGGGCGTCGGGGATCGCCTGCGGCTTGCCATTGGGGCCGAGGAAGCCGGTCACCTTGGGCGTGTTCTTGACCAGGTGATAGACGTCGTCGTTCATCGCCAGCTTGGCGAGGACATAGCCGGGCATGAACTTGCGCTCGGCCTGGACCTTCTTGCCGCGCTTGATCTCGGTGACCGTCTCGGTCGGGACCTCAACCTGCTCGACGAGGCTTTCGAGGCCGAGGCGCTTGGCTTCGGACATGATCGCGTCGCGGACCTTGTTCTCGAAGCCGGAATAAGCGTGGATGATGTACCAGCGGGACATGATTGTTCCTGAAAATCTTTAGCCGAGCAGGCCGAGGAGGAATTTGACGATCGCGCTGAACGCCGAATCGACCCCGAAGAAGAAGACGGCGAGCATGGCGGTCATGATCAGCACCATGATGGCGGTGGTGCGGGTCTCCTTCAGCGACGGCCATACGACCTTGCTGCCTTCGGCGCGCACCTGCCGGATGAATTCGCCGGGATTTACCTTTGCCACTTTTGCGATGCCTTCTTGACGATAGAAAAACGAGGTCCGCGGGCAACCCCGCCGGACCTCGATGGGTGTCGCCTTAACTTAGGCCGTCATGGAAGTAAATTCCATGACGTCAGTCCTCCCGATCGGGAGGCTGGCCGGCCTTCGGCAGCTCTGCGCGCTGCTACGCTGCGCTCGGCGCCTCAGACGTGGCAGGGGCAGAGGGACTCGAACCCACGACCCTCGGTTTTGGAGACCGATGCTCTACCAACTGAGCTATACCCCTAGGCCGAGGCGCGACGTAGCTATCAGCGCCTCGTTTCGCAAGCGCCCTAGGCAGCAATATCGTAGGGCTGAATTTCGCCGCTGAGGTAAAGGTTGCGCGCCTTGGTCCGCGACAGCTTGCCGGAGCTGGTCCGGGGCAGGGTCCGCGGCGGGATCAGCTCGACCACCGGCGAGATGCCGGTGATGGCGCGGACACGCTCGCGAATATCGTCGCGCAGGCGCCCACGCTCCTCCGGATCGCTAACCCGGCAGTGGACCAGCACCGCGGGCGTCTCCTCGCCGCCGGAACCCGTGATGGCGAAAGCGGCGATGTCGCCCGACTTGAACCCCGGCAGCTGCTCGACCGCCCATTCGATATCCTGCGGCCAATGGTTCTTGCCGTTGATGATGATCATGTCCTTGGCGCGGCCGACGATGAAGATATAGCCGCCCGACATGTAGCCCATGTCGCCGGTGTCGAGCCAACCGCCCTTCATGCACGCCGCGGTCGATTCCTCATCGCGGAAATATCCGACCATCACGCTCGACCCGCGCACCCAGACCTTGCCGATCGAGCGGTCGCCGAGCGGTTCGCCGCCCGCGTCGCGGATCTCGATCTCCATGCCCTCGACCGGCTTGCCGCAATTGACGATTGCCCGGTAGCGGCGCGGGCGCTCCTGTGCCGGCGTGCCGACACCCGACAGCTCGCTTTCCTCGACCAGCTCGAGCCGGATGCCTTCGCCCGGAGGCATGATCGACACCGCCAGCGTCGCTTCGGCGAGGCCATAGCTGGGACAGAAGGAAGCAGCCTTGAAACCGGCGTCGGCGAAGCTGTCGACGAACGCCTGCATCACGTCCGGGCGGATCATGTCGGCGCCATTGCCCGCCAGACGCCAGCGGGACAGGTCGAAGCGGTCGGCCGCGCGGGTCTGCGACGACATCCGGCGCGAGCAGATGTCGTAGCCGAAGGTCGGCGAATAGGAGAGGCTGGTTCCCGGGTTGCGGGTGATAAGGTCGAGCCAGGCGAGCGGCCGGCGCGCGAAATCCTCGGTCTTCAGATAATCGGACGAGACCTGCAGCGCGAGCGGGGAGAGCATGCAGCCGACGAGGCCCATGTCATGGTACCAGGGCAGCCAGCTGATGCAGCGGTCGGTGGATTGAACCTCGGTACTGATCCCATGGGCGCGGAGATTGTCGAGCAGGGCGCGATGGGTAACCGCCACGCCGTGCGGGAAGCGGGTCGAGCCCGAGCTATACTGGAGGTAGGCAATTTCATGCTCGCCGGCGGTGGGCAGGCCGGACGGAGTCGGCTCGATCTCGGCCAGGCTGTCCCAATCGCGCGCGGTGACGCCGCGCTTTTCGGCCGCCGCAGTGGCAAAATCGGCCAGTTCGCGGGGATAGAGGAACAGCTGGGGATCGCTGCTGGTCAGCATCACCACCAGTTGCTCGACATAGGCATCGCGGCCGCCGAAGCTGGTCGGCAGGGGCAGCGGTACGGGCCACAGGCCGGCGTAGATCGCGCCGAAGAAGCATGCTGCAAACTCCGGGCCGGTTTCAGCGATCAGCGCCAGCCGGTTGCCCTTTTCGAGGCCCAGCGCGATGAAACGGTGCGCGTGACGCAGCGCATCCTCGCGCAGCTCGGTATAGGGATAGGCGCGGACGAGGGTGCCGCGAGCATCGTGGAAATTCATGCCCCGATGGCCCTTGGCGGCATAGTCGAGCGCGTCACCGAGCGTCGGGAAATCGGCGATGCGCCGCTCCAGCCGGTCGAGCGTCGGCGTATAGCCGTCGAGCGTCAGGGTAGCGTCGATCCTGTCGTTGCGGTCGAGCACTCGGCAAAATCCTGTTCGTTGGTCCCACGAGGCGGCCACAGGCCGGCAAACCCGCATTCAAGCAGGTCTTTTTGCCTGATGCTGTCCGAGTGTGGCACAAACATGGCCATGGCCGCCAGACAGCCCCGCAAGCCGCGTCCCCCGCTCGACGCCGCCAAGCTCGATGAAATCGCCTTGTCCTATGTCGGGCGTTTCTCGACCAGCCGGGCCAAGCTCATCACCTACCTCCGCCGCAAGCTGCGTGAACAGGGATGGGCCGGCGCCGGAGATCCACCTATTGAAGCGCTGACCGAAAAGCTGGCCCGGCTCGGCTATGTCGACGACCGCGCCTACGCGCTGGCCAAGGCTCGATCGCTGACCTCCCGTGGCTATGGCGGCCGCCGCGTCCGGCAAGCCCTGTCGCAAGCCGGAATCGGCGAGGAAGATTCCGGGGACGCCCATGAGCTGGCGGCGGCCGCGGCCTATGAGGCGGCGCTCCGCTATGCGCGGCGCAAGGGAATTGGGCCCTATTCCGACTGCCGGCCCGATCCCCGCCATCGCGAGCGGGCGCTTGCCGCGATGATCCGCGCCGGCCACAGCTTCAATCTGGCGCGAGCAGTAATCGACCTTGGCCCCGGGGAAATCCCGGATTGCGAAGACCTTTCCAACCTCTGTTCATGACCTTATGTCGGTTTCGCGACACATCGGTCCGTGGTAAGGAACGGCAGTGCAGCGTTTGAGCGCCGAAACGACTCAGGAGGTAGGCCCGGAATTGATGGCTACGGGCGACGATTCTCTTCCTGAAGGTCTCCAGTGTACGGGTCGGGTCAAGTGGTTCGACGCGACCAGGGGCTTTGGCTTCCTGGTTTCCGACGACTGCGAGGGGGACATTCTGATCCACTTCAGCGTGCTGAAGGAGCATGGGCGCCGGTCGCTCCCGGAAGGCGCGACGGTCGAATGCATCGCCGAGCAGCAGGATCGCGGATTCCAGGCGCGCAAGATTTTGTCGATCGACCTCAGTACGGCCTTGCCGATGCCGGCCCGGCCGGTCCAAGCTTCCGGCGAGCGCGCGGATCGCAGGGCCTTGGCCGATGCCGCGGGCGAGTATGAGCCGGTGGAGGTCAAATGGTTCAATCGGGTAAAGGGCTACGGTTTCCTCAATCGCGCCGGGGAATCGGAGACGGGCGAGGATATTTTCGTCCACATGGAGACGGTTCGGCAGTCGCAGATCATCGACCTGCAGCCCGGCCAACAGCTGGAGGCGCGGATCGCCGAGGGGCGCAAGGGCCTGACCGCCGTCGAACTTCGGGAAATCTGATCGCCCGCGCGGTCGCGTTCGGACTGGTGGCGTCGCTTGCGGCATGTCAGCCGTCGGCTTCCAACGCGGTCGAGCTCGGCCGCTCCCCGGCCGGGCTGGAGCAGGTGCCGCTGACCATCCTGTCGCACGGCAAGGCGCATCGCTTCACCGTCGAGGTCGCGCGCACCGGCGACGAGCAGGCGATGGGCCTGATGAACCGCGCCAGCCTCGATCCGAACCGTGGAATGATCTTCCCGTTCGATCCGCCGCGGCAGGCCAGCTTCTGGATGAAGAACACGCTGATCCCGCTCGACATGATCTTCGTTCGAGCCGACGGCAGCATCGCCAATATTGCCGCCAACACCGTGCCTCTGTCGCTCGAGCCGGTCTCTTCGGACGGAGAGGTGGTGGCCGTGCTCGAGATTGCGGGCGGCCGCTCTGCCGAACTTGGCGTCCAACCCGGTGACAAGGTTGAATGGAAGCAGTGACCGCGACACGCTTGCCTCGCCCGCTGTAACGGGGCAAAGGCGCGGGCCATGGGCATGTTCAAAAACCTGTTCACTTGGTGGGAAGGAGCTTCCCTCGGAACGGTGATTTCCTCGCGCCGCAACGGCGAGGAAGTCGGCCGAGACGAGGCCGGCAACATCTATTTCCAGCACCGCAAGGATCCCCGGCGCCGCTGGGTGATCTACAATGGATCGAACGACGGCAGCCGGACTCCTCCCGGCTGGAACGCCTGGCTACGCGGGACGATTGATGAGCTGCCCGAAAAAGGCCTGCCGCCGCGGCGCAAGTTCGAGCAGGAGCCTCGCCCGAACCTCACCGGCACGATGGCCGCCTACCGGCCCGGCGGATCGCTCGCCGCCAAGGGCCTCCGCCCGGCCAGCACCGGCGATTATGAGGCGTGGAAGCCCGAATAGGAGTGATCCGATTGCGCGCCTCGTTCATGCTGCTTCCGCTGGCGCTGCTGGCTGGCTGCGATAAGGGCGAAGAGCCCGCCAATGAAGTGCTGACCGTCGAAGTGCCGCGCTCGTCGGGCGACCTGCCGGGAGTCACGCCGATGGCCCAGCGGATCGCGGTGCTCGGCCTGCTCAACAAGCGCAACGGCATCGTCCGCGACCTGACCCTGAAACCTGGCCAGGCGATGCGGGTCAAGGACGTCACCGTGCGCCTTAAAGCCTGCGAGGCCTCCGCGCCGTGGGAGCCGGAGAAGTTGACCGGCGCGTTCGTCCAGGTCGATGTCCGGCGCCCTGACGGCCAATGGGTAAGGCGATTCTCGGGATGGCTCTACAAGGAGAGCCCGTCACTCAACGTGGTCGAGGACCCGGTTTACGACGTGTGGCCCAAGAGCTGCGCGATGAACTGGCCTTCGGGTCCGGCGGCGCCTGCGGCCCCTTCCGATTCAAGGAGCGCGTCGAGCGCTCCGAAGTCAGGTGGCGGCAGCGTGTCGGCCGGCGAAACGCCGACCGCAAATGAGGCTGTGCCGGCCGAAAATGTTCCGCCGCCCCCCGTCGACGACAGCGCGCCGGTCAATAATTCGACATAACGCTCGCGGCTCACCGTCCTCGCTCCGAGCCGTTCCAGGTGAGGCGTGATGAACTGGCAATCGAGCAGCGTGTAATGGCCGGCCTTCAACCGCGCCACCAGCCAGGCCAGCGCGACCTTTGACGCATCGGTCGCCCAGCTGAACATCGATTCCCCAAAGAATGCACGGCCCAGCTTGACGCCGTAAAGGCCGCCGGTCAGTTCGCCGTCGAGCCAGCATTCGATCGAATGGGCATGCCCGACGGCATGCAGGCCGAGGGTTGCCCGCTCGATCACCTGGTTGATCCAGGTCTCCTCGCGATCGGCGCACGCCAGCAGCACCTGATGGAAGGCCTGATCGCAGGTCACTCGGAATTTCCCGGACCTGAGGCGCTTGGCGAGTGACCGCGACAGGTGGAAATCGTCCAGCGGGATGATCGCCCGGCTGCGCGGCTCGACCCAGAATATGTCGCCGGCGCCACGGCTGTCGGCCATCGGAAAGATCCCGGCGGCATAGCCCCGTAGCAGCATCCGCGGATCCAGGCCCTCGCTCATCTTTTGGCGCTCACAGAATCTGGCGCACCTCGTCCTGCGGGCGGCACAGACGCACGCCCTTTTCGGTTTCGACCAAAGGACGCTGAATGAGGATCGGATGTTCCATCATCGCGTCCAATATGCGTTCGTCGCTGACCGACGGGTCGGTCAGGCCCAGCTCGGCGGCCAGCGGTTCCTTGCCGCGCAGGCCTTCACGAGGGGTGATTCCGGCGCGTTCGTACAGCCGTTTCAGCTCCGCTCTGCTCGGCGGCGATTTGAGATAGTCGACGACATCGACCTCTGCATGCTCATTTTCCAGGATTTCCAACGTCTTGCGGGAAGTACCGCACATTGGATTGTGGTAGATTGTCGCCTTCATTTCGGTTCCGTTCATTGCGCCGTGCAAGAGTGCCACAGAGAGGCGGCGCATAACAGCGATTACGGCGAACGGATGCCATCAATCGTTGTGTTGCCGGAACCTCCTCCCTCGAATGTCGTTGGGCGAACGTGACATGTGCACCGCTGCCGGGGGCGTCGGGTCCTGGGGCACGGTCCGTCATAGAAAATAAAAAGGGAGTCAGAAGATGCGTAAGTCAATGATTGCAATTCTGCTCGCCGGTACCGTTTCGCTTGGCGCATGTGCGACCGATAGCCAAACAGCCGGCGATATCGCGCAAGGTGCGGCGATCGGAGCAACCGGCGGCGCAGCGGTCGGCGCGGTAGTGCCTGGCGTGAACGTGATTGAAGGCGCCGCGGTTGGCGCCGCGATCGGCGGGCTGGCCGGCGCGGTCTGGGCCGACAACAACAACGACGGCTATGCCGACGGCTATGTGCAGAACGGTACTTATTATTCCGGCACGCCGTCGGGCTATGACCCGACGCTTCGTCGTGTCGCCACGGGCGCCGCGATTGGCGCAGTCGGCGGTGCGGTGGCCGGCGCGGTTATTCCGGGCCTGAGCCCGATCACTGGCGCCGTCGTCGGCGCAGCGATCGGTGGTCTGGCCGGCGCCGTGTGGGCCGACAATGACCGCGACGGACAGGCCGATGGCTATGTCTACAACGGTCAATATTATCAGGGCACGCCCTCCGGCTATGCTCCGAGCACGCCTCCCCCGGCAGGTTCGGGTGAACGCGGCTAATGGGGCCAAGGACCAGTTCAGTTAGGTCCAAGAAGCCCGCCGGACGCCCCGTGCGTCCGGCGGGCT
>Ga0157380_10001597_pt1 | contig 14912 bp, 14 predicted proteins | sample S35metaG_FD_119757 | JGI IMG/M metagenome (GOLD analysis project Ga0157380, IMG submission 119757) | Switchgrass rhizosphere microbial communities from Kellogg Biological Station, Michigan, USA - S3-5 metaG | ecosystem: Host-associated > Plants > Roots > Rhizosphere > Soil | place: USA... | reverse complement strand
ATGGGTGCCGCAGCGGTGTTCCCGCCCGGCACGGTGATCGCCGACGCCGCAGTCGACCTGCTCGGCAAGCTGTCGACGTCGCTGGGTCACCACACCGGGGGTTGAGCTTGGTCTCGACGGGCTACCACCGGGCCGGACGTCCCTGCGCTCGTCGAGGGCGTGCGGGCCCGGCGCCGCGCCGACGTGTCCCGGGCGATCACCCTGGTCGAGAGCGGACGCGCCGACCACCGGGAGGCCGCGCGTGAGCTGCTCGCCGAGCTCGCCGCGCCGGTGGACAGCCCGACCGTTCGTGTCGGCATCTCCGGCGTGCCCGGTGTCGGCAAGTCGACGTTCATCGAGACTCTGGGCCGGCAGCTGACCGGGTCCGGCTCGACGGTCGGTGTGCTGGCGGTCGACCCGTCCTCGGTGCGCACCGGCGGCTCCGTGCTCGGCGACAAGACGCGGATGGCGCGGCTGGCCGCAGACCCGCACGCCTACATCCGGCCCTCGCCCGCGGCCGGCACCCTCGGTGGTGTGGCCAGGGCGACGACCCAGGCGATGATCGTGCTCGAGGCGGCCGGCTACGACGTGGTGCTGGTCGAGACCGTCGGCGTCGGACAGTCCGAGGTGACCGTGGCCGGGATGGTCGACACGTTCTTGTTCCTGACCCTGGCCCGCACCGGCGACCAGCTGCAGGGGATCAAGAAGGGCATCCTCGAGATCGCGGACGTGATCGCAGTGAACAAGGCCGACGGCGACCGCGCCGACGAGGCGCGGTCCGCGGCCAAGGAGCTGTCCGGCGCGTTGCGGCTGGTGCACCGCGGCTCGAAGGGCTGGGTTCCGCCGGTGCTCACGTGCTCCGGCCTGGAGGACACCGGCGTCGACGACGTCTGGGCGCGCGTGCTCGAGCACCGGGAGTCGCTGGGGGAGGAGGGTCTGGAGGCGAAGCGCGCAGGTCAGCAGCTCGAGTTCACCTGGACGCTGGTCCGCGACGAGCTGCAACAGCGGCTGCGCCGGTCGGCCGGGGTCAAGGAGGTCCGCCAGGAGATCCGGGCCGCGGTCCTCGCCGGTGACCTCCCGGCCACGCTTGCCGCCGACCGGATCCTCGCGGCGTACGACGAGGGGTGAGCGCGGGGCGGGGGCCGGGACGCCGGGATCGCTGCATTTGCGCGGTTGAGGGGGTCCGCGGGCCGGAGCCCACCCCAACAACCTCGCATTTGCGGCGCAGGGCCCGCCCCGCCAGCCAAGTCCCCAACACCACCCACACGCCCCGCACCCCCGCAGTAGGGTTGTCCCTCGTGGCAGGTTCACCCGACGGGACACTCAGTCCGGCACTCGACGACGCGCTCGCGCGGCTCGAGGCCGAGATGATCGACGTCCGCCGCGACCTGCACGCGAACCCCGAGCTGTCGTGGGCCGAGGAACGCACCACCGGCGTCGTCGCCAAGCGGCTCGCGGACGCCGGGATCGTGACCCGACCGCTTCAGCGTTCCGGGCTGGTGGCGGAGATCGGGCCCGAGACCGGGCCCGTCGTCGTCCTCAGGGCCGATCTCGATGCGCTGCCGGTCGACGACCGGACCAACGACCCGTGGCGGAGCACCGTCGACGGCGTCGCGCACGCCTGCGGGCACGACGTGCACACATCGGCGCTGCTCGGCGCGGGCCTGGCCCTGGCCGACCTCGGCGAGCGGCTGCCGGCACGGGTGCGCCTGGTGTTCCAGCCGGCCGAGGAGGTGATGCCCGGCGGGGCGCTGCTCGCGATCGAGGACGGCGTGCTCGAGGACGCAGACGCGATCTACATGCTCCACTGCGACCCGACCGTCGACGTCGGCACCGTCGGCCTTCGCGAGGGGCCGATCACCGGCGCCGCCGACGCGATCGACGTCCAGCTGAGCGGCACCGGCGGGCACACGTCGCGGCCGCACCTGACCCAGGACCTCACGTTCGCGCTCGGCAAGCTGGTCACTGAGCTGCCCGCGGCGCTGTCCCGCCGGCTCGACCCCCGCGCGGGCGCCAGCGTGGTCTGGGGTGTCGTGCAGGCAGGCAACGCCAAGAACGTGATTCCGGCCACCGGGCGCGCCGGCGGCACCGTCCGCATGCTCGACGCGGTCGCCTGGGCCGACGCCGAGGCCGTGATCCGCGAGATCGTCGACCAGATCCTCGCGCCGTACGGCGTGGATGCGGAGATCAGCTACGTCCGCGGCGTGCCCCCGGTCGTCAACGAGGCCCGCGCCACCGCCCTGCTCACCAGGGTCGCGCACGACGTGCTCGGCCCCGGGTCGGTGGTCTCGACCCAGCAGAGCCTCGGCGGCGAGGACTTCGCCTGGTACCTCGAACGGGTCCCCGGGGCGATGCTCCGTCTCGGCACCCGGACCCCGGGCGGCCCCACCTTCGACCTCCACCAGGGCAACCTCCTCGTCGACGAGCGCGCCGTCGGCATCGGCGCCCGGCTGCTCGCACGTGCCGCGCTGACCACGATCACCACCCGTTTGGTCACCGACCGATAACAACTGGACCGGCCACGGGGGTGCCCGTTACGCGGGCGTCCCGATGCGGGTTTAGGGTGTGCCGTCATGTGCGCCGTGCTCGACGGCGCACCAGCTCAACAGGAGGGCAATCCCTTGCGTCACGCAACCAAGATCGTCGCCGTAGTGGGGGCCCTTGCCCTGCTCGCAGTCGGCTGTGGCAAGCCGGCCGACACGAAGGCCAGCACCAGCGGAGGCAAGAAGCTGACCGCGTGCATGGTCCTCGACACCGGCGGTGTGGACGACCACTCGTTCAACCAGTCGTCTTGGGCGGGCATGCAGGAGGCCAACAAGGCCAACTCCAACATCAAGATCTCCTACGTCGCCTCGAACTCACAGAACGACTACGAGCCCAACCTGACCAACGAGACCAACAAGGGTTGCGACACCGTGATCGCCGTCGGCGGCCTGATGGGCACCGCGGTGGCCAAGGTCGCTAAGGCCAACCCCGATCAGCAGTACGCCGAGATCGACGCCGGGTCGTCGGGCGACAACGTGTACGGGCTTCAGTACAACACCGCGCAGGGCGGCTTCCTCGGCGGCTACCTCGCCGCCGCGATGACGAAGACCGGCAAGGTCGCGACCTTCGGTGGCCTGAACATTCCGCCGGTCACGATCTACATGGACGGCTTCTGGGAGGGCGTGCAGTACTACAACAAGCAGAAGGGGAAGAAGGTCCAGGTGCTCGGCTGGGACGAGAACAAGCAGAAGGCGGGCACGTTCGCCAACTCGTTCACCGACCAGAACAAGGGCAAGCAGATCAGCCAGGCCTTCATCCAGCAGGGTGCGGACATCATCTTCCCCGTTGCTGGTGGCACCGGCCTCGGTGCGGGCGCTGCCGCGCAGGGCTCCGGCGGCAAGGTCAACGTGATGTGGGTCGACACCGACGGCTGCGAGAGTGCCGCGCAGTACTGCAAGTACTTCATCACCAGCGTCGAGAAGGGCCTCACCAAGTCGGTGACCGAGTACGTCAACGCAGCCGCCGACGGCAAGTTCCCGAAGGGCAGCTACATCGGCGATCTGAAGAACGGCGGCACCAGCCTCGCGCCGTACCACAACTTCGACTCGAAGGTCCCGGCAGACGTCAAGAGCGAGCTCGACCAGATCAAGGCGGACATCATCTCCGGCAAGATCAAGATCACCTCGCCCAGCCAGCCCAAGTGACGCCGACCCCACACGGGGTCGACCACTGAAGCAAGGGCAATGACAGCTTGCAGCGGGGGAGCATCGGACGCCGGTGCTCTCCCGCTGCACTGCCGTTAGGGTGACCCAACAGGAGGAGGCCCGGTGAAGCTCGAGCTGCGGGGAATCACGAAGCGTTTCGGCTCCCTGATCGCCAACGACTCGATCGATCTCGTGGTCGAGCCCGGCGAGATTCATGCCCTAGTCGGCGAGAACGGTGCCGGAAAGAGCACCCTGATGAACGTGCTCTACGGCCTGTATCACCCCGACGAGGGCCAGATTCTGGTCGATGACCAGCCGGTGACGTTCGCCGGGCCGGGCGACGCGATGGCCGCCGGCATCGGCATGGTCCACCAGCACTTCATGCTGATCCCGGTCTTCACGGTCGCCGAGAACGTCGAGCTGGGCCACGAGCGCACCACGAGGTTCGGCTTCCTGGACCGGAAGAAGGCGCAGCGTGAGGTGCAGGAGGTCTCCCAGCGTTACGGGCTGCAGGTGCCGGTCAACGCCCTCGTGCAGGACCTGCCGGTCGGAGTCCAGCAGCGAGTCGAGATCGTCAAGGCGCTGATCCGTGATGCGAAGGTGCTGATCCTCGACGAGCCGACCGCGGTGCTCACCCCGCAGGAGACTGACGACCTGATGGACGTGATGCGGACGCTCAAGGCGGCGGGCACGTCGATCGTCTTCATCACCCACAAGCTGCGTGAGGTGCGCGCTGTAGCCGACCGGATCACCGTCATCCGCCGGGGGAAAGTGGTTGGCGAGGCCAGTCCGGACTCGTCCGCGGCCGAGCTCGCCTCGATGATGGTCGGCCGGCCGGTGAAGCTGAACATCGAGAAGGAGCCGGCGACGCCGGGCGACGAGGTGATCTCGGCCGAGGGCGTCCGGATCGTCGACGAGGCTGGCCAGGTGCTCGTCGACGACGTGAGCTTCTCCGTGCGGGGCGGAGAGATCTACGCGCTGGCCGGGGTGCAGGGCAACGGCCAGACCGAGCTCACCGAGGCGCTGGTGGGACTGACACCCGTCGAGCAGGGCAGGATCACGCTCGCCGGCAGCGACATCACCAAGGCCAGGATCGACGACATCCTGGGCCAAGGCGTCGGCTACGTGCCCGAGGACCGGCTGCACGACGGCCTGGTCAGCAGCTTCACGGTTGCGGAAAACCTCGTCCTCGACCTGTACGACACCAAGCCGTACTCCCAGGGCGCCAACCTCGACCTGAAGCTGATCCGGCAGAACGCCCTCGACCGGGTCGCCGAGTACGACGTACGAACGTCGTCGGTCGAGCATCCCGCGTCCACCCTGTCCGGCGGCAACCAGCAGAAGGTGGTCCTCGCCCGCGAGCTGACCCGGCCGCTGAAGGTGCTCATCGTCGCGCAGCCGACACGGGGCCTCGACGTCGGCTCGATGGAGTTTGTGCACAAGCGAATCGTGACCGAGCGCGACGCCGGCGCCGCCGTGATCCTGGTGTCAAGCGAGCTGGACGAAGTCCTGGGCCTCGCCGACCGGATCGGTGTCATGTACCGGGGCAAGATCATCGGCGAGGTCCCCGGTGGGACCGACGCCGAACAGATCGGGCTGCTGATGGCCGGCACGGTGCCGGCGCACGAGGAGGCGTCGTGAGCAACACGGAGTCGGACGTCGCGCCAGCCAGTGAGTCCTCGGCGCCCGAGCCCGGAGCCGCGTCCGACGGCGCGGGGCCTGCCAGCACCAGCCTTCGCGAGACGATCCTGGTCACCGCGTTGGCGTTCGTCTCCGCGCTGGCGATCGGCGCGGTCCTGATCGCCATCGCCGATCCGGACACCCGCGCTGCCGCCTCCTACTTCTTCGCCTACCCGATCGACACGTTCACCGCCGCCGGCAGGGCGGTCGGCGGTGCCTACCTGGCGCTGTTCCAGGGGGCGATCTTCAACCCGACCCTGGCTGCGAAAGGCACGCTGACCGGCTACCTGTACCCGCTGTCTGAGACTCTCGTGAACGCGACCCCGCTCATCGTCGGCGGCCTGTCCGTGGGCCTGGCGTTCCGCGCCGGGTTGTTCAACATCGGTGGCCAGGGGCAGATCATCATCGGCGCGATCTTCGCCGGGTACGTCGGCTTCCACTGGCACCTGCCGGCGGGAATCCACGTGATTGCGGCGATCCTCGCGGGAATGCTCGGTGGGGCGCTGTGGGGTGGACTCGCCGGCTGGCTGAAGGCCCGCGCCGGGGCGCACGAGGTGATCACGACGATCATGCTCAACTACATCGCGTTCTTCGCACTGGCCTATCTCCTGTCCGTCAAGGGGTTCCAGGCGCCGCCGTACGGCCAGGCGATCTCCAACCCCGTTGAGCACAACGCACAGCTGTTCCCCCTGTTCGGCAGCACGATGCGCGTCCACGCCGGACTTTTCGTCGCCCTGCTGGCGGCGGCCCTGACCTGGTGGCTGCTCAAGTACAGCCGGCTCGGCTTTCGGCTACGCGCTGTGGGCGCGAACCCGTTCGCCGCCCGTACGGCCGGCATGAGTGTCGAGCGCAGCTACACCACGGTGATGCTGCTCGCGGGTGCGCTCAGCGGGCTCGCGGGGGTCAGCCAGATCCTGGGCACGAACACGCAGGTCACCCAGGACATCGACGCCGGGATCGGCTTCGACGCAATCACCGTGGCCCTGCTGGGGCGGGCGAACCCGATCGGCATCGTGTTCGCCGGGCTGCTCTTCGGCGCCCTCCACGCGGGCGGCACCCAGATGCAGAGCTATACGCCGATCGACCTGGTCGCGGTGATCCAGTCGCTGATCGTGCTGTTCATCGCCGCTCCGGCGGTGATCCGGGCGATCTTCCGGATCAAGACCACGGGCGAGGGCGTCGGCTCCGAGCTGGCGAAGGGGTGGAACGGATGAGCACGGCCGTAGCCCCCGAGGACGTCGTCGTCGAACACGAGGTCGTCACCCAGACCTCTTGGCGGCAGCGCCTGGTCAGTGGGACCTTCCTGGTGCTCCTGGGCCTGGTCACCATCTGGTTCCTCGCGCTCAGCCTCCCGTCCGGGAACGAGGCGCGCCTGAAGATGGGTGCCACCGACGCGCTCTCCGTGCCGGACCTGGTCCTTCCAGGCCGGGCCACCGCCCTGGTGCTCGGCGTGGTCATCGTGCTGCTCGGCGTCTACCAGCTCGTCCGGGGGTGCAGCCGCCGCGCGATGCCCTGGCTGCTCGCCGCCGCGTTCGTGTCGTTCATGGTCGCGTTCCTGTGCTGGGTGTCCGCACGCGGAGACGGCCGCACCCTGGACCTGGTCGGGCTCCTCAGCAACTCGATCGGGTTGTCGGTCCCACTGATCCTGGGCGCCCTGGCCGGAGTGCTCTGCGAGCGGTCCGGGGTGATCAACGTGTCGATCGAGGGCCAGATGCTCGCCGGCGCCTGGGCAGCGGCGCTCACCGGCAGTGTCGCGGGCATCTACTTCGGCCTGGTGGGGGCGATGGTCGCCGGCGCGCTTATGGGCGTGATGCTGGCGCTGTTCGCGATCAAGTACCTCGTCAACCAAGTGGTCCTCGGCGTCGTCCTGAACGTGTTCGCGCTCGGCCTGACCGGTTTCTTCTACGACGCCTTCATGCAGCCCAACGCCGACACCCTGAACAACCCGGGGGTGCTGGGTCAGATCAACATTCCGCTGTTGAGCCACATCCCGGTGGTGGGGCCACTGCTGTTCCAGGCCAACATCGTCGTCTACCTGACGTACGTGCTGATCATCGTGATCGACGTGTGGCTGTTCCGCACCCGCTGGGGGCTGCGCACCCGCGCCGTGGGCGAGCATCCCAAGGCGGCCGACACGGTGGGCATCAAGGTACTCGGGATGCGCTACCGCAACGTGATCCTCGGCGGGGCGGTGGCCGGTCTCGGTGGGGCGTATTTCACCATCGGCTCCGTCGGTGCGTTCGCGAAGAACATCACCTCCGGCCAGGGCTTCATCGCGCTCGCCGCGCTGATCTTCGGTCGCTGGAGCCCGCGGGGAGCCGTCGCCGCGTCACTGCTGTTTGGCTTCGCATCCGCGCTGCAGACGATGCTCTCGATCAACGTCCCCTCCATCCCGTCGAACCTCCTCGCGATGCTGCCGTACGTCGCCACGATCCTGGCGGTGGCAGGGCTGGTCGGCCGGGTGCGGGCACCGGCGGCCGACGGTGAACCGTATGTCAAGGGCTGACCGGCCCGAGCTCGCGGACGAACCCTGGCGTTCTCTGCACGAGGCCGCGTCCGCGGCGATGCAGCACGCCTACGCGCCATACTCCCGGTTCCGCGTCGGAGCCGCCGCCCTGGTGGACGACGGCCGCACGGTGGCGTGCTGCAACGTCGAGAACGCGGCGTATGGCGTGACCCTGTGCGCCGAGTGTGGCGTCGTCTCCGAGCTGCACCTGACCGGCGGCGGACGGCTGACGCACTTCGTCTGCGTCGACGGACGGGGAGACGTGCTGATGCCGTGCGGTCGCTGCCGTCAGCTGCTCTGGGAGAACGGCGGGCCCGAGCTGCGGGTGTGGACGGTCTCCGGAGTGGCCCGGATGACCGACGTCCTGCCCGACGCCTTCGGCCCCGACAACCTGCGGACGGACCTCGATGCCTGAGCAGCACGACGCGGTCGAGGTGATCTCGGCGAAGCGGGACAAGGGCGCGCTGTCGGACAGCCAGATCGACTGGATCATCGACGCCTACACGCGCGGAGACGTCGCCGACGAGCAGATGTCGGCGCTGGCGATGGCGATCCTGCTCAACGGCATGGACCGGCGCGAGATCGCCCGCTGGACCGGCGCCATGATCGCGTCGGGCGAACGGATGGACTTCTCGTCGCTGTCACGGCCCACCGCCGACAAGCACTCGACCGGCGGTGTCGGCGACAAAGTCACGCTGCCGCTGGCCCCGCTGGTCGCGGCGTGCGGGGTCGCCGTCCCCCAGCTGAGCGGACGCGGGCTCGGGCACACGGGTGGCACCCTCGACAAGCTGGAGTCGATCCCCGGCTGGCGAGCGACGCTGTCGAACGACGAGATGCTCGCGCAGCTGGAGTCGGTCGGCGCAGTGATCTGCGCTGCCGGCGACGGGCTCGCCCCGGCCGACAAGAAGCTCTACGCGCTCCGCGACGTGACCGGCACGGTCGAGGCGATCCCACTGATCGCGTCGTCGATCATGTCGAAGAAGATCGCGGAGGGCACCGGTGCGCTGGTGCTCGACGTGAAGGTCGGCACCGGCGCGTTCATGAAGGACGGCGACGCGGCGCGCGAGCTCGCGGAGACGATGGTGGCGTTGGGCAACGACGCAGGTGTGCACACGGTCGCCCTCCTCACCGACATGTCCACACCGCTCGGGCTCGCGGCGGGCAACGCGCTCGAGGTGCGTGAGTCCATCGAGGTGCTGGCCGGCGGCGGTCCGGCCGACGTGGTTGAGCTGACCCTGGCGCTGGCCCGCGAGATGCTCGCAGGAGCCGGGCGCGACGACGTCGACCCGGCCGAGGCGCTGGCCTCGGGCAAGGCGATGGACACCTGGCGCGCCATGATCGAGGCGCAGGACGGCGACCCGTCGGCGGACCTGCCGGTGGCGAAGGAGACCCACGACGTGCCCGCCCCGGCCACGGGGGTGCTGACCCGGCTGGACGCGATGGCGGTCGGCCTGGCCGCGTGGCGACTCGGGGCCGGGCGCGCGCGCAAGGAGGACCCGGTGCAGGCCGGCGCCGGCGTCGTCTGGCACGCCCGTCCCGGCGACGAGGTGCGCGAGGGCGCCCCGCTGCTCACCCTGCACACCGACGAGCCGCACCGCTTCGAGCGGGCGCTGGCGTCGCTGGAGGACGGGTACGACGTGGCGCCGGACCGCTCGTCGTACCAGGCGCAGCCGCTGGTGATCGACCGCGTTCGTTGAGATGTGCCTCCCGCACCCCTGAGATGTGCCTCCGGTCCCAACGACATGAACCGGAAGGCGCATCTCGAGGGGGCCGGAGGCCCATCTCAACGAGTCAGGCGAGCAGCAGCACGACCGTCTCGGCGACGCAGGCCGGTTTGTCCTCGCCCTCGATCTCGATCGTGAAGCCCATCGTGAGCTGGTGGCCGGCGGACATCTCGACGACCCCGTTGACCTTGGCCGTGGCCCTGATCCTCGCTCCGACCTTGACCGGGTTGGGAAACCGCACCTTGTTCACGCCGTAGTTCAGCTTGGCGCCCGGGTTGGCGAGCGCGAAGAGCTGGCTGCCGAAGTACGGGATCAGCGACAGGGTCAGGTAGCCGTGCGCGATCGTGCCGCCGAACGGCCCCGTTGCCGCTCGCTCCCGGTCCACATGGATCCACTGGTGGTCGTCGGTCGCGTCCGCGAACCGGTCGACGCGCTCCTGGGTGATCTCGACCCATTCCGTGGTGCCGATCTCCTCGCCGACGGCCGACTCGATCTCCTCCACGGTGCCGAATGTGCGCATGGAACTCCTCGGTTGGCAGGATGGCGCTGTGCCTGACGACATCGCCGAACTTATCGCCCTCGATCACGACCTGGTTCGCAGGGCGCCGAAGGTGCTGTTGCACGACCACCTCGACGGTGGGCTGCGTCCGGCGACGATCGTGGACCTCGCGCGGGAGATCGGGCACGAGCTGCCGGCCCCCGACCCCGCGTCGCTTGGCAGCTGGTTCACCGAGTCGGCGGACTCGGGGTCGCTGGAGCGCTACCTGGAGACCTTCGACCACACCGTCGCGGTGATGCAGACGGCCGAGCAGCTCACCAGGGTCGCCCGGGAGTGTGTCGAGGACCTGGCCCAGGACGGGGTCGTCTACGCCGAGGTGCGCTACGCACCGGAGCAGCACCTCGGCGGTGACCTCACGCTCGACGAGGTCGTGGCCGCGGTGCAGGAGGGTTTCGACGAGGGCCAGGCGGCGGCCGGCGGCCGGATCGTGGTCCGCCAGCTGCTGACCGCGATGCGCCACCAGGCCCGCTCGCGCGAGATCGCGGAGCTCAGCGTCGCCTGGCGCGACCGCGGCGTCGCCGGGTTCGACATCGCCGGCGCGGAGGCCGGCTACCCGCCCACCAGGCACCTCGACGCGTTCGAGTACCTCCAGCGCGAGAACGCGCACTTCACGATCCACGCCGGCGAGGCGTTCGGGCTGCCGTCGATCTGGCAGGCGATCCAGTGGTGCGGCGCCGACCGGCTCGGACACGGCGTCCGGATCATCGACGACATCACGGTCGCCGACGACGGGTCGGTGGAGCTCGGCCGGCTGGCGGCGTACGTCCGCGACCAGCGGATCCCGCTGGAGATGTGCCCGTTCTCCAACCTGCAGACCGGCGCCGCTGCGTCGATCGCCGAGCACCCGATCGGGCTGCTCACCCGGCTGCGGTTCCGGGTCACCGTCAACACCGACAACCGGCTGATGAGCGGCACCTCGATGACCCGCGAGATGACCGCGCTGAGCGAGGCGTTCGGCTACGGTCTGGCCGACTTGCGGTGGTTCACCGTCAACGCGGTCAAATCGTCGTTCCTGCCGTTCGACGAGCGCCTGGCGATGATCGACGAGGTGATCAAGCCGGGGTACGCCGCGCTCGGCGCCCCCTAGGACCGCGGACTGTCGGCGCCACGTCGTACGTTCGTGGGGTGTCGTACGACGAGCGCACGGTCGCGCCCGGCATCGGGGTCTGGCGCAACACCGGCATCAAGGGGGCGCAGCGGATCCTGCCCGACGTCTAGCGTCGAGTCATGAACCTGACTCCTGCCGTCATCGGCGTCGTCGTCGCCGACATGCCTGCCAGCCTCGCCTTCTACCGCCTGCTCGGTCTCGAGATCCCCGCCGAGGCCGACGGCGAGCCGCACGTCGAGGTCGACCTGGGCAGTGTCCGGCTGGCCTTCGACACCCGCGAGACGGTCCGTTCGTTCGACTCCTCGTGGACCGAGGGCAGCGGAGGGCCACGGATGTCCTTGGCGTTCCAGGCCGGCTCGCCCGCCGAGGTCGACGAGGCGTACGCCGCCCTCACCGCCGCTGGCGCGGAGGGTCACCTGGAGCCGTGGGACGCGTTCTGGGGCATGCGCTACGCCATGTTGCACGACCCGGACGGCAACGGCGTCGACCTGTTCGCGCCGCTCAGCTGACCGAGCCGAGGATCGCGAGCCAGGCGCGCCGCCAGCCGGCCACCCGGAGCTCGCCGCGGCGGAACTCATCCCGCGTGAACTCGGCGCCGTGGCCGACCGCCGGGTCGTAGACGCCGACCCGGTCGTCGTCCGCGCGGACCACGAGCACGATGTGCTGCATCCAGCGGTGGTCGCCGATGTACAGCGGCACCGGCTCGCCCGCACGCACCGACGCGACGATCGCGTCGTAGACCGGGTCGGGGTCGGCCGGGTCGATCACGACGTTGTGATAGCGCAGCTGCGGGTTGCCGAACCCCTCGGGTGAATCCAGCAGCCGGATCATCGCGGCCGGCCGGGTGCCGAGCGAGGCCGGCCAGGGCAGCTGCAGCCGACCGCGGGCGTCGCGCAGCGCGTTGGTACGGCGCCGGACCGCCAGCGCGGCGCGGCCGAACGCGGCGTCGCGGTCCGGTGCACCGAGCACCTCGGCGGCGTACGCGGGGGAGCGGAGCATGCGCAGCATCACGAGGGTGGCCGAGCCGCACGACGTCGCGTCCGGCTGGACGAGCGGGTGGTCGGCGACCACGTCGAGCGGGAACGTGGCGCCGGCGAGCAGCATCGGACCCGGCTGCTCCGGCGAGGGACGGGGGACGTCCTGCCACCGGGCTACGACCCCGCGGGCGCGGTCGACGACCCAGCACTCGGCACGCCACAACGGCGTCGGGACCCTCACCGGGAGGCTCGCGCCACCAGCCCGCGGACCCGCTCGTGCGCGGCGTCGGGGGACATCGGTGTGCAGCCGAGCGCAACGGCGTGCGCGACGACCGCCCGCTGCTCGCGGGCCAGGCGCAGGCCGCGCCGGACCAGGACCAGCGGCGGCTTGCGGTGCTCACGCAGGTCGCGTACGAGCCGACGCCAGAACGTGACCATCGGGTGCTGCGTCACGCAGATCGCCTCGGCCACCAGCCCGCGCCCGCGGCACTCGGCGACCACCTCCTGGGCGAAGATGCCCTCGGCCACGAACAGCTCGGCGCCGCCGAGGTCGAGGACCCGGTGGTCGACCCGGCCGTCGCGGGCGATGTCGTACACGGGCACGTCGCAGCGCCCGGTGCGGCACAGCTCCTCGACCGCAGCCACGGCCTCGTCATGGAGCCAGGAGCGCGGATCGTCCCAGTCGACGAGGCCCCCCGGCAGCAGCGGCAGCGCCGGATCACCAGCCGATCGGTAGAAGTCGTCGAGCCGGAGGACCGGGAGCCCGAGCCGTGCGGCGAGGCGGCTCTTCCCCGACCCCGAAGGGCCGGCCACGACGATCACCTGGGCCCGCACCGGGCCATCATTCCAGCCCCGGGCAGGTCAGGCCACGCAGCCCGCGAGCTCGGGTTCGGGGTAGGGGTCGATGTCAGGCTCGATGTCAGGCGCCGTCTCGCCGCTGCTCGCCAGCGGGTGGGTGATCTCGTCCTGCGGCAGCCGGAACAACCAGATCGCCAGCGCGGCCAGCGCGCCCGGGACGATGCCCGCGACCAGGAACGTGGTGCGGATCCCGATCGCCTCCGAGACGGGACCAGCCAGCGCCATCGAGATCGGCATCAGGCTGACCGACACGAAGAAGTCGAGCGACGCGACCCGGCCCAGCATGTGCGCGGGCACCCGGGTCTGCAGGAGCGTCCCCCAGATCACCATCGGCGCCGAGAACATCGCACCGAGCACGAACGCCGCGACCACGACCACCGCCACCGAAGGGGCGAACCCGATCGCGACCAGCGGCAGGCACCCGACGCCCCACATCAGGTTCATCAGGGTGAGGTAGCGCCGCGGCATCCTGACCGAGGCCATGCCGAGCGAGCCGAGTGCGCCACCGATGCCGAACGCCGCCATCACGATCGCGTGGTCACCAGGCCCACCCGCGAGCCGGCCCTTGATCAGGAACGGGATCAGCACCTCGAACGGGCCCATGATCAGCAGCAGCATCAGCGAGACGAACAGCAGCGACGACAGCAGCCACGGCGTGCGCACCATGTAGCCGAAGCCCTCGCGCATGTCGCGGACAGCCGACGCCACGGGGTGTCCGACCGCGAGCGCGGCCAGGTCACGACGTACGGGCGTCCGCGGCACGGTCGCGAGCGCCAGCAGCGCGAACAGCGACGCGGTCGCGGCGACCGACACGGCGGCGCCGGCCGAGAGGATGCCGACCACGAAACCGGCCACGCCGGGGCCGATCGCCTGCCCGATGGCCGGCCGGACCATGCCCTCGAAGCCGTTGACCGCGAGCAGATCGGACTCGGGCACGAGCGCCGGCAGCCACGCGGAGTACGCCGGGTAGTAGAAGGCCATGCCGACACCCGTGGCGAACGAGACCGCGGCCAGGTGCCAGATCTGGGTGGTGTCGGTGAGCGAGAGCACGGCGACCAGCGTCATGCCGGTGAGCTCCACGGTCGCGACGCCGAGCAGGATCAGCTTCTGCGGGACACGGTCGGCGACCACACCGCCCAGGAGGGCGGGCAGCAGCACACCGACGGCGTTGGCGGTGGTGACCGCGGACAGCTGGGCGGGGCCGCCGCCGATGCGGATCACCTCCCACACGAGCGCGACGATCCAGACGCCCGAAGCGAAGCTGCTGAGGACCAGCGCGAGGGCGAGCCGCCGATAGCCGGCGTGCCGGAACGGCGTCAGCGCGCGCGGTACCCGCCGCGGCGCCTGCAGCTGCTCGGTCATCTCAACCTCCTTCGTCCGTGTTTCAAGTCTGTAGGCATGGACCGACATTCCCGCCCGGACTCATCCGCCGGTGACGATTCGGTCACGGTGGTCAAGCGTGAGGGCTGGGGTAGGTGGTGCGCACCAGGTTTTCGGGGTGCGGTGGTTGAGACCCCGGTTCGGCACGCGTTGTCGGTGGTGGAGAGACGCTGCGACGGGGAGAGGTACGGCGCGGGGATGCGGTCCACTTCCGGGGTGGCGCAGGGCTGTGGTTGGCCTCACCTGATCCGCCCCCGCTGGTCGAGCTTGTCGAGACCACCGACATCGCCGCTCCAGAAACTTTCGAAATACTTCTCCACCGGTGCCGGAAATGCCCGCATTCTCGGGCCGGGAGTGTCGGTGCCGGATGCCAGAATTCCCTGTATGACAACGGCATTCGACGACACCGGACAGCACCCGGTGACGTCTGCGATCGCCGCCGTCTCCCAGCT
>Ga0157380_10001596_pt1 | contig 14924 bp, 10 predicted proteins | sample S35metaG_FD_119757 | JGI IMG/M metagenome (GOLD analysis project Ga0157380, IMG submission 119757) | Switchgrass rhizosphere microbial communities from Kellogg Biological Station, Michigan, USA - S3-5 metaG | ecosystem: Host-associated > Plants > Roots > Rhizosphere > Soil | place: USA... | reverse complement strand
GTCGCGCCGCCGATGGCGCCGCTCTGGGTGAAGGTCTGGCTGAACGCCGTCCCCGCCGTGCCGGTGTTCGTCGCCGGGTTGGTGACGGTGATGGTCTGGCAGCCGATGACCAGGTTGTAGGTCGTGCCCGTGCCGGTGCAGCCGTTGCTGTCGGTCACGGTGATGACGATCGGGAACGTGCCGGTCTGCGTCGGCGTGCCGCTGAGCGTACCGGTCGACGACAGCGTGAGGCCCGCCGGCAGCGTGCTGGCCGTGGTGAACGTCGCCGTTCCGACCGCGCCGCTCTGCGTGAAGGTCTGGCTGAACGCCGCGCCCGCCGTGCCGGTGGTGGTCGCCGGGTTGGTGACGGTGATGACGTTGCAGACCGTCAGCGTGAAGCCCTGCGAGGTGGAGCCGCAGGAGTTGGACGCGCCGATGGTGAGCGAATAGACGCCGCCGCTGCCGCCCGCGGGCGTGCCGGCGAGGGTCGCGGTGCCGTTGTTGTTGTCGGTGAAGGTCACCCCCGACGGAAGGGCGCCGGTCTCGTTGAGCGCCGGCGGCGGGAAGCCGGTGGTGGTGACGGTGAACGTCCCCGGCTGGCCTGCGGTGAAGTGCGCGTTGTTCGCGCTGGTGATGACCGGGCAGAGCGGGATGATGGTGATCGTCACCAGCGTGTTCGACGAGCTCAGCACGCCGTCGCTCGCGCGATAGCTGAACGTGTCCTGCGCGACCGGATCGCCGTTGTGGTGGTAGACGAACGAGCCGTTGGACGCGAGGGTCAGCGTGCCGTGCTGCGGACCGCTGCCACTGACCAGGTGTGCGGTCAGGTTGTCGCCGTCGGCGTCGGTGTCATTCGCCAGGACGCCGGGAGCCGGAACGGTGAGCGTCCCGCCGAACGCGACGCTGTAGGTGTCGGGGGTCGTATTCGGTTTGTGGTCGGGCGTCACGTTGATCGTGACGTTGGCGGTGTTCGAGACGCCGCTGGTGCTGGTGTCGTGGTAGGTGAAGGTGTCGACCGGCGCAGATGCGCCGTTGTTGACGTAGATGAAGGAGCCCGACGGATCGAGTGACAGCGTGCCGTGCTGCGGCATGCTGACCACCGTCGGCGTCAGCGTCGCGCCGTTCGGATCGCTGTCGTTGACGAGCACACCGGGAGCGGCGACGTTGAGCGTCTTCCCCTGCCGGACGCTGTAGCTGTCGTCAACGGCGGTCGGCGCGGAACCGCCGCCGAGTCTCGCGTCGAAGCGGAACCAGAGGTTCTCGGTGTCGGCGAAGAGATAGACGTTGGTGAACTTCGGCGAGGAGGGGCCGCCGGGACCACCCGGAACGAACGGTCCGATGCCGCCCCAGTCGAGGATCTGTCCGTCGAGGACGATCAGCTGCGGGATGGCGCCGGGGTTGGTGGCGTGGCGCCGCTGGAAGCTGCTCGACGGCCAGATGAGGTCCGCCGCGCTGGGGGTCTGGGTGATGGAGTCGACCGAGGCGCCGGTCGCCACGAGGAAGGCGACGCGAATGACGGTCGGCGCGGGCGAGCCGAGAGCGGAGATCGGGATGACCGATTCGACGTAGGAGTTTCCGCTGGCTCCGGCGGAGCCGACAGCATAGGGAATGGGAGCGGTGACGGGGATCGGTGCGCCGAGGGTGCCGAAGGTGCAGACCTGGCGTACGACCGAGGTGACGGTGCTGGCCGTAGCTGTGGAGTCGACCGTGGTGACGAGTATCTGGTCGACGCCGACGAAGGGGCCGGCCGGGGTGGTGACGGTGCACCCCGTTCCCGCGCTCATGTCGGTATCGAGCAAGACCCTGAATTCCGTCGTTGCTGCTTGCGTTAAAACAGGAAAGAATGCAAAGACGAAGGACAGCAGTAAATTGCTCGAACGCTTCATGTTTTAGGACCCCTCACTGCACGAATTACGAACGTGGAGAACTACCACTCGTGGAAACTTCGCACGAAACACCACCGCCCGCAGAACTCGGATGGACTAATAGATATTAGCAGCATATTCCGGATCGTGCGGAGCGAAATCCCACACGAACAGGACCGTTTGCGGATGGTAACAAAACGGCCGTTCGGTCGGAACCCTTCCATTCAATTCGTCGGCTGAAGGTTCAACTTACCTCCTCCTCGTAACCAGACCGTGACGCAGGACACGCCGCACAAAAAAATACCGGCGGCTCGCGCCGCCGGTTTCGCAGATGCCGCGTGGGCCGCCCGAACTACTTCCGCCCGCTCTCCCCACGCACTTCGATCTGCTCGGCAAGCAGGCTGTGGTCGTCGATTCTCGTGCCGCGCGTGTTCACGTAGTCGCCGCTCCGGATGTCGCCGGCGGCGATGTGCACACCCTGTTTCCTGATGATGGTGTGGGAGTCGATCTTCACGGTGACGCTGCCGTGACTCTCGCTCTCCACGGTCAGCTCGGAGGCACTGGCCGCGCTGACTTTCCCGTTGGCGGTCATCGTCGTGCCGCCGTGATGCTCTCCCCCGTCCTCCCCTTCGTTGTCACTCCCCTGCACCCGCACCGACAGCGCGACGAGCGCGTCGCCCGACTTCTCCGCGCGCACATGAACGCGATCGCCGACGACCGGCGCCGCGGGAGTGAACGTCGTCGACGCGTTGATCTGCAGCACGACGTCCCCGCCGCGCGAGTCGAGCGTCAGCGAGTCGGCGCTGATCGCCTTCACGACTCCCTCGAACTCCGAGGTCTGATGCTGCGCCACCGTGTTCTGCACGATGACGAGCAGCGCGAGGTAGCTGTTGTCGGCCTGCTTCGTCGCGCGGACATGCACGCGGTCGCCCGCGACGAGATCGGCCGGCGCGACGGTCACATCACCCTTGCGCACGACGGTGCTCGCGTCGAGCACGAACGTCACGTCGCCGCGATGGGAGTCGGTGATCACGAGCTCCGTGGCGCTGGCCGATTTGACGAGGCCTTCGAATTCGGAGTGCGGCGTCGACGGCGCGCTGCGCGAACGGCCGTGCGAGGTGGCGCTGTTCCCACCGAGCTCGATGACGACCGCGGAGCTCTTTCCCGCGGCGAAGGTGGCGTGAATCCCGTCGGCGCGCGTGAAGACGAGCTGCACGTCGTCCGGCACACTATTAAAGGAGAAGCGGCCGTCTTCGCCGAGGATCATGGTCTGGCCGGTACCGCGAACGGTGACGGAGACGCCGGCCGGTGTTCCGCCGGAAGCCATCACCACCTGACCGCTGACCGAGGCCATGCCGTAGCTCCCGGCCACGGTCTGCTCGTGACGGCATGCGACGAACAATGCGACTGCGACCGCAAGCGCTCCCCACTTCGCAAGTCTCATCGGATCCTCCGAAAACACGAAAGGGGCGATACGCCCCTTTTTGCAGAAAATGAAAAGGGGGCGTTACGCCCCCGTTTTGAACCGCTTCGATGTCAGTGCCGCGCATTTTTACACCGTACGCAAACGGAAAGTGTGAGGCAGGTCACATTTCTTGCAGGAAGGGCTGACCATATTGTGACCACGCCCATGCACACGAGCCGGCAGCCGCTGCATGTCATCAGCGGCGCGCACGACCCGAATCAGGATCCGGAGATCGCGAGACTCCGTTCGGAGATCGATGCCCGCAACCGGCAGGAGCAGGCGATCGCCGAGCTCGGACAGGCGGCACTCACCGGCGTTGATCCCTACATCCTCCTCGGCCAGGCATGCGCGCTGATCGAGATGACGCTCGGCGTCGGCCACTGCCGCGCGCTCGAGCTGACGGCGGCCGGACGGATGGTCGTCCGCGCCTCGATGGGAACGAACGCCTCCTTTCTTCACTGCGAACAGGACGCGGACGAGGACGAGTCGATCGGGATGTTCGTCACGCTCGGCGACGGACCGGTCGTCTTCTCCGATCTCACCGCCGACACCCGCTTCAAGACGTCGCATCTGAGCGGCTATCACGGCGTGCGCAGCGGCGCCGGCGTGATGATCCAGACGCAGCACGGTCCGTTCGGTGCGCTCCTCGCCTACTCCACCGAAGAGCGTCAGTTCGAGGATTACGAGATCGCGTTCCTCAAGTCGACCGCGAACATCGTGGGCGAGGCGCTGGCCCGCGCACGCGCCGAGCAGGCGCTGCGCAAGTCGGAAGTGCGGCTCCGGCAGCTGATCGCGTCGACGCTCGACGCCGTCGTCACGCTCGATCGCGACGGCAACGTCATCGAGTGGAACCCGCAGGCGGAAGCGACGTTCGGCGTCAGCGCACGCGAGGTGATCGGACGTCCGGTCCCGCCCGCGATCGTGCCGGAGCGGATCCACGCGCTCATCCTGCGCATGCTCGATCGCTATCGCCGCGTCGGCCGTGAGGCCGCGTCATCGACGTCAAGCACCGGTCTGCTGCGCCGCCGCGTCGAATCGAGCGCGCGACGCATCAGCGGCGAGCACTTCCCCGTCGAGATCACGATCGATCCGATCGGCAGCGGCGCCGATCAGACCTTCACCGCGTTCATCCGAGACATCTCCGACGCGAAGCGCGCGCAGCAGGAGCTCGAGTCGCGCGAGAAGCGTTTCCGTACGATCGTCGAGAAGAGCTGGAGCGGCGTGATGCTGCTCAACGACGAACTGAACATGCAGTTCGCCGGCGCGTCGTCACACATCCTCGGCTACGACGACGAGAGCCTCCTCGGAAAATCGTTCGTCACGTACGTCCATCCGCACGACTTCGCCGGCGCGCATTCATCGCTCCGCCAGCTCGTGCAGCAGGAAGTGGCGGTGGTGCATCACGAGATGCGCTTCCGCCATCGCAGCGGAAACTGGATCTGGCTCGAGATCTTCGCGCAGAACATGATCGACGACCCGAGCGTCTCGGCGATCGTCCTCAACTATCGCGACATCTCGCAGCGCAAAGAGGCCGAGCGGCAGCTCGAATACCAGGCCTACTACGACTCGCTCACCGGACTGCCGAATCGCCTGCTGTTCCGCGATCGCGTGGTCAATGCACTACCGGCCGCGCGCCGCAATCGCCTCGGCCTGGCGATCATGTATCTCGACCTCGATCACTTCAAACTGGTCAACGACGCCCTCGGGCATTCGATCGGAGATCTCCTTCTCGCCGACGTCGCCTGGCGGTTGAAAGCCTGCCTGCGCGCGTCCGACACCGTGTCGCGCATCGGCGGCGACGAGTTCGCGGTGCTGATCAACGAGCTCACCGCGACCGACGCCGTCGCCGGCATCGCGCGCAAGGTGCTCGACAGCCTCGCGGCGCCGTTCTCCATCGGCGGCCACGAGCTCTTCATCACCGCCAGCATCGGCGTCAGCTTCTACCCCGCCGACGGCGACGAAGTGGAGACGCTGCTCAAGTGCGCCGACGCGGCGATGTATCGCGCGAAGGAGCTGGGGCGCAATCGCGCGCAGATCTTCACGCAGAGCATGAACGAGCGCTACACGCGCCGGCTCACGCTCGAACAGAACCTGCATCACGCCATCGAGCGCCAGGAGCTCGAGGTCTTCTACCAGCCGGTCTATGACCGCGCGAAGCGGCGCATCACGTCGGTCGAAGCGCTGGTGCGCTGGAACGATCCGGTGCGCGGCCTCGTCGAGCCTTCGGAGTTCATCAGCCTGGCGGAAGAGACCGGGATGATCGTCCCCATCGGCGAATTCGTCCTGCGCCGCACGTGCAAGCAGCTGCGCGAATGGCACGAGGCGGGACTGAGCTGGATGCACGCGGCGGTCAACATCTCCGCGGTGCAACTGCAGCAGCACGGCTTCGTCGACATGGTGCTGAAGACGATCGAGGAGAGCGGCCTCACGCCGAACATGATCGAGCTCGAGGTGACGGAGACCGTCGCCATCCAGAATATCGACGTGTCGATGAAAGTGCTGCGCGTGCTGAAGGAGCGCGGCGTCGGCATCGCCATCGACGACTTCGGCACCGGCCAGTCATCGCTCGTTTACCTGAAGCAGTTCCCGATCGACACGATCAAGATCGACAAGGAGTTCCTCCGCGATCTCGCCACCGACGACACCGCCGCGGCGATCGTCTCCAGCGTGATCAACCTCGCGCACACCATGCGACTCTCCGTCGTGGCGGAAGGGGTGGAGACCGAGGAGCAGTACTCGCTGCTGCGTTACTACGCGTGCGATCGCATGCAGGGCTACCTCTTCAGCCGCCCCATGCCCGCCGCCGGAGTGCTCGCCTTCGTGCAGCAGGTCGCGCTCAAGCCGAAGACGCTCGAAGTGCGGCACCCGGAAGCGTGAACGTTCACGGCCTGTCGACCGCGACGTTCGTGCCGCCGCTCGGATCGGACTGATACCTCACGGCGTATTCGACCTGCTTGCCGCAGCGATCGACGATCCAGCGTTCGGACCATTTCCCCTTTGCGCGCGCATCATCGACGATCTTCGTGTCGACGACTTTCGGCGACGCGCAGTCGGGCGCCGCTTCCTTCTCCGCCTGCATGATCGTTCGCAGCGTGTCGCGCTGCAACGAGCGATCGGCGAACGTCTCCCCCGGCATGGCAGGCGTTTCGGCAGCCGCCTTCTCCGCCGCGACTTGCAGCGATATCAAAATGAAGCGCCCGTCCTCGGGATGACTGAGCGGCTGAAATCCGAGCTGCTTCTTTTCTCCCGACTGCTCGTACGTGACGACGATCCAGGGCGCGGGGCCGCCTGAATCGAAGACGTTGGCGTCGCGGATGGCCGAGGCGGGGATCGTCACGTTGCGCTTGCCGTCGGCGAAATCGATCGACGACGCGGAAATCTGCAGCTTCCCGCTCGCGTGCGGGACCATTCCTCGGAACATGCTGCCGACGCCCGGCTTGTCCGCCGAGTAAATCCCCTCGTACGTCACCGGCAGTTTCCGCGCTTTCGTGATCAGCGGCAGGAGCGTGATGTCGCGTTTCGAGAAGCGCATCGCATCGCGCTGCGTATCGAGCATCTGCGCACGCGCCTCGTCGGCGAACACGGAGATCGCCACCGGCACGTTGCCCGGCTTGAGCTCGGCGACGTCGCACATGAACGTCGCCTTCTGCTTCGGCTCGATCTTTTGCGTCACCTCGCAGCCGGTCTTGCCTTCGCCCTGCCGCACCGTGACCCAGAGCGGCTGCTGCGAGGTGTTGACCACGATCTGGATCAGCTGAAAGCCGCCTTTGTCGGCGGCGATCGATCCTCCGAATTCGACAGCGAACCATTTCGATCGGATGTCGCCCGATGCGGGCAGCGCGAGCAGAAACGCGGAGACAAGAAAGAGCGAGATGAAACGCTTCATGAGAAATGCTCCGCCATTGACTGTACTCCTTTTTCGACGTAAGTCAGGAATGAGGCAAACTCGCCATGAAACAAATCATTTCTCTGCTCCTTGTGCTGAGCATGGCGACGGTCGGTTTCGCGCAATCGCAGCCGTCAGACAAGCCGCTCTTCCACGTCTTTGTGGACGGCAAGGAAGCGTTCATCGACGCGACCGGGCGGGTCGTCCTCAGCGTGCCGTTCGAGCATGTCGAGCCGTTCAGCGAAGGACTGGCGATGGCCTTCGACGCCGGCCGCTTCGGCTATATCGACACCACCGGCAAGGTCGTGATCCCGCTTCGATTTGCCATCGCCAGCCGCTTCTCGGAAGGGCTCGCGGCGGTGAGCGTCGCGTCGCAGACCTGGCGGTGGGGCTTCATCGATCGCACCGGACGGATGGTGATCGAGCCGCAGTTCGATCAGACCGGCGATTTCAGCGAGGGCCTGGCGCTCGTGCGCGCTGGCGAGCTCCTTCGGTACATCGATCCGTCGGGCCGCGTGGCGCTCGATCTGCACGAGCGCCGCCTTCCGAACGAGGAGAACCTTCCGGATGCTCGTCATTTCTCGAACGGCCTCGCCGCGGTCAGAGCACCCGATACCGCGAAGTGGGGGTTCATCGACAAGAGCGGGAAGATGGTGATTCCGCCGCGGTTCGATTCCGTCGACCGCTTCCACGAAGGCCTGGCGCAAGTCGCACTCGACGGACGCCACGGCTACATCGACACCACCGGCGCGATGGTGCTGGAGATTCCGAACGGCCGCACCAGCGGTCCTTTTTCTCAAGGTCTCGCCGCCGTCAAGGTGGGCGACAAGTTCGGATACATGGACATCAAAGGAACGCTGGTGATCGCGCCGCGCTTCGACGAGGCAGAAGACTTCGCGAACGGCCTGGCCCGCGTCAGCCCGGGCGCACGCTGCTCGGAGTACATCGACCGGGAGGGACAGGTCGTCTGGCGGAACGGCGGCACCGGGAAAGGGATGCCGTGCGCCGAGCCGGTGGTCCTGAAACCGGGCGATCCATTCGTCGATCCACGCGACGGCCGGCACTATCCGACCGTGATGATCGGCGAGAAAACATGGCTCGCCCGGAACCTCGCGTTCGTCGCGCCGCGGAGCTGGTGCTACAACGACGCGGCCACGTGCGATGACGATGGACGCCTCTACGCCTGGGCCGCGGCTCGCGATGCCTGCCCCGCGGGCTGGCACCTTCCCTCCGACGCCGAATGGCAGGAGCTCGAAACGTTTGCCGGCATGCCGCCGAAGCTCGTGGCGGAGACGCACGACCGTCCGACGGAGCTCGGCACCGAGCTGATGACCGGAGGATCGAGCGGCTTCGCGGCGCCGCCGGCCGGCAGCCGCGAGCCGAACAGCGCCTATTCGTACAAAGGCGATTCCGCCGAGTTCTGGACTTCGTCGGAGAACGATGGCGAGTCGGCCGTCTACCGGATGCTCAGCAAGGGAGGCATCCGGCGCAAACCGCTCGGCAAGAGTTACGCGCTCAGCGTTCGCTGCGTGCGCGGCGACATCGCGACGGCGAGCGCACCGGCCAAATCACCGCTCGAGCTGGCACGCGCCGCGGCAACCGAAGGAGAGTCCGCCGAGGCAGCGGGGCGCGTGCGTGATCTGCATCTCGAAGCGCTGAACGAAGCAGCCGCCGCGCTCGACGCGTTTCGGAAACTCCATCCCGACGACGTCGACACCCTGCTCCTGGCCGCGCGCCTCGGGCGACTCCAGGAGCTCGGCGTGCAGCTGTTCAGCGCGCCCCAACCCGAAATCGGCAGGCAGCGCGAAGCGGAAGAACATCAACGCGCGCACCTGCTCGAGCTGCAGTCGCTCGTCGATCGGGTTCTGAAGCTCGAGCCGAACAACGCCGCGGCGCATTACTGGAACGCGCGACTCTTCGGTTTTTCCAATCGAACTGTCTACGGCGCGGGTCCGGAGCCCGGCGTGTGGGATGTCGACCGCGCGATCCTCTCCGCGAAAAAGGCGGTCGAGCTCGCGCCCGGTGTCGTCGCGTATCGCGAGACCCTCGCCTCCAGTCTCGTCATTGGGCAGAAGTTCGATGAGGCCGCGGCCGCACTCGCCGGCGTCGCCGGAGGACGTCATCAGATGAGCATCCTCCTTCAGGACCTGGCGCAGGTTCCGGTGCCGAAGGGAGCGATTCCGCTGCGCGCGCTGGCGGGCAAGATGGCGGACACCGAAGCGGCGAAAGGCCGGCTCGCCGACTACCCGTACCTCCGCGTTCGAGCTTATGCCGTCGGCGGATCGGCCGCGCAGGTCGAGACTTTCTATCGCGACAAGTGGCCCAGCTTCCGTTTCTACAAAGCCGAGGGCGACGGCGATGCCGGCGACGTCTCGATGAACATCTTCATGGAGCTCCTGCGACTCGAAGGCTCGAAGCTCGTGCCGTCCGGCGGCGGGGAGAAGGTGGCGAACGTGTCGCCCGCGGAGCTGGCGTCATCGACGGCGGTGATGGTCATCGAGACGCGAAACATGCGCGAGCGGAAGCTCAACTGCGTGATCAACATCATCGACTACCGCGCCATCAACTAAAGAAGGATGTCCCCCAGCCAGCCGATGATCGTCTCCAGGCCGAGATCGATCAGCGTCGGCGGCGTATCGGCGTGGTGCGCGGTGAGTCGCGGAGGCGTGAGCTGACGCGGCGGCGGGACCTTCGTCGGCGCGAGCTCGGCGAGCTGCTTCACATCGAGGATCGAGATCGCGGCGCCGCAATGACCGCACACCGGGTCGTGCATCAGATCGATCGGCGCGCCGCAGCCGCCGCAGCGGATGATGCGGATCGTCCGCCGCAGCTCCGCCAGCTGCTGCGGCGTCGGCGCGCGGACGAAGTTCTTCTGCTTGAGGAACTCGACGAACGGCGTGAAACGCCCGTCTCCCCGGTCGCATCGCCAGTACACGAATGGCGTGTTGCGCTGCCGGTCATGCGTCAGCTGCAGATGTGTCCCGCAGATCGAACAACGCAGGATCGCCGGCAGCGGCGACGCGCCCGACGCCCCCTCCGCCATCATCTGAAAGAGGCGAATCGTCGCCGGCGGCGTGAGCTGCAGGTCCTCGTGCGGATCGAACCAGAACGCGCGGCAACTGCGGCAGACGTCGATCACGACGTCGCGGCCGAGCAGGCCCTCGATCGTCAACGGCGCCATCTCGCGCTGACATCCGGGACATTGCATGGGGATGAGTTTACGGCTGGCCGCGGGGAGATCGTCGGCGTGCTCCCCCCTCACCCCCGGAACCCCCGATCGCGCGCGAACACGATCGCCTGCGCGCGCGTCCAGACGCCGAGCTTGTCGAACAGATTCGAGACGTGATTCCGCACCGTCTTCTCGCTGATCGACAGCCGCGCCGCGATCTGCGCGTTGCCGAGGCCTTCGGCGAGCAACGCCAGCACCTCGCGCTCGCGCGGGGAGAGCGCCGCGAATACGTCGCCCTCTGATCGCGCGGCCGATCCCATGAACTCGAGGACGACGTCGCGAAAGCGCGTCCATGCCGGCTCATCGCGCAGCAGTACGTGATTCTCCGACTCCAGCTCCACGAACTCCGCGCCCGGAATCCCCTCGGCCAGGATTCGGCCTTCGCCGATCGGCGTCACGGCGTCATTGCGTGCGTGAATGACGAGCGTCGGCACGCGCACCTGCGCCAGCAGCGGAACGACGTCGATGCTCGCGCGCACGGCGAGCAGCTTCGCCGCCATCTCCGGCGTCGTCGTTTTTCGACAGAGCTCGTTGAACCATTCGATCTGCTCGTCGCTCCCGCTCGGGATGAAGCGCGACGTGAAGACCTGGCGGAAGGCGGGATTGCTCCGCCCCCATCCCGCGCGCACCAACTCGACGATCGCCTCGTATTCGCGCTGCCCCGCCGGATTGCCGCGGCGCGCCCAGCCGCGCGCGTAACCGCCGTAAAGGATCATCCGCGACACGCGCTCCGGATGCTCCACGGCGTACGCGATGGAGACCGACGATCCCTGCGAGACGCCGAGGAGCGCGAACGGCTCCGTGAGCTCCGCGGCGCCGATGACCCGCTCGAAATCGTCCAGCCATCGCTCGAACGACAGCTCGACGTCCCAGTCGCTCATCCCCGAGCCGCGCTCGTCGTAGCGGATGAGGCGGAAGTGATCGCTGAGAAACTCGAGCCAGTGGCGCCAGACCGGACTCTCGAGGTCGTATTCGAGGTGCGTCAGCCAGTTCGCCGCCTTGACCAGCACCGGACCGCTGCCGGCGTCGGACCAGGCGAGCCGTGCTCCGTCCGTGCTCCGCACGTACCGAATGCGCTGCCGGGACATTTTTCCCATGCGGTTCGAGCGATTCTAGCGGGATCGGGACATTGCGCCCATGGCCGCTTGCCGCGCGTCGCCGCATCGTGAGAAACAGGAGGCCATCCATGATCAGGCGCATCGCATTCTTCACGTACGGGGTCGTCTGCTACGCCATCTTCTTCGCGACGTTCCTTTACGCGATCGGATTCATCGGCGGCTTCGGCGTGCCGCGGACGCTGGACGGCGAGCGCAACGGCCCGCTGCTGATCGCGGTCGCCATCGACGCCGGACTGCTCGCACTCTTCGCGCTGCAGCACAGCATCATGGCGCGCGACTGGTTCAAGAAAGCCTGGACGCGCATCGTTCCGCAGCCGCTCGAGCGCTCGACGTACGTGCTCTTCTCCAGCGCCGCGCTCATCTTCCTCTTCTGGCAGTGGCGTCCCCTCGGCGGCGTGATCTGGTCGGTCGACGACGCCACCGCACGCATCGCACTGCGCGCGCTCTTCGCGTTCGGCTGGGCACTGCTGCTCCTGTCGACGTTCCTCATCAATCACTTCGATCTCTTCGGCCTCCGTCAGGTCTGGCTGGTTCTCGTCGATAAGCCGTACACGTCGCTGAAGTTCGCCACGCCCGGACCGTACAAGGTCGTGCGCCATCCGCTGTACGTCGGCTGGCTCTTCGCGTTCTGGATGACGCCGGTGATGTCGTCCGCGCATCTCCTCTTCGCCGCGCTGGCGACCGGCTACATCCTCGTGGCGATCCAATTTGAGGAGCGCGACCTCGTGCGCCATCACGGCGAATACGCCGACTATCGGAAGCGTGTGCCGATGCTCGCCCCCTTCACCAAACGCTAGCCGGGTCGGCTCATGTGGTCGAGCACGTGCCTCATCATCCCGAGCGCGAGCTCGTGCTCGCCCATGAACACCATGCCGATGCGCTCCTGCCGCAGCATCGCCGCCTCTTCGTCGCTGTGCGTCCGGAGCACGATCTCGATCTCCGGATTGAGCATGCGCGCGGTCTCCGCCATCTTGCGCACGTGCAGCGTGTCGGGCGTGGCGATGACGAGCATCCGCGCGCGCGCCACGTGGCCCTGAATCAACACGTACGGATCGGATGCATCGCCTGAAACTGCCGGGATGCTCTGCTCGCGGAGCCGCTCGACCAGCTCGCGGCTCTGTTCGATGACCACGCACGAAATGGACGCTTTGCGCAGCGCCTCCGCGATGCGCCAGCCGACGCGCCCGTAGCCGACGACGACGACATGGCCGGTGAGCATCGACGCATCGACGCTCATCGGAAGCTCGGCCAGTGGATCGGGGTTGCGCGCCAGCGTCCGCGCGACGACCGACCGCGCCTGGATCCAGCGCCGCAGCGGTTCGACGACGGCGAAGACGAGCGGATTGACGGCGATCGAAATGAGCGCGCCGGCGAGAATCACGCTCTGCGCCTGCGGCGTGAGCAGGCCGAGCGAAACACCGAGGGCCGCGAGGATGAACGAGAACTCGCCGATCTGCGCGAGGCCGGCGCCGACGGTGAGCGCGGTGGCGAGCGGATAGCGAAACGCGAGGATGACGGCCATCGCGGCGAGCGGATTGGCGAGCATCACGATCGCCGTCACCGCCGCCACCTCGAGCGGCCGGTGCATCACGACCGCGGGATCGAAGAGCATGCCGACGGAGACGAAGAAGAGCACTGCGAACGCATCGCGCAGCGGCAACGACTCCGCCGCCGCGCGATGACTGAGCGCCGACTCGCGCATCATCATCCCGGCGAAGAACGCGCCGAGGGCGAAGGAGACGCCGAAGAGTTGGGCCGAGCCGTAGGCGATGCCGACCGCGGCGGCGACGACGCACAGCGTGAACAGCTCGCGGGAGCCGGTCCGCGCCACGGCCCAGAGCAGGCGCGGAAAGAGACGCCGTCCGACGATCAGCATGAACGCCACGAAGGCGATCAGCTCGATGAAGGTGATGGCGAGCGTCGCCGTCAGTCCGCGTCCCGCCGCGCCGGGCGGAACGTTTCCGCCGAGGATGCCGGCGAGCGGCGGGAGAAGAACGAGCACGAGGACCATCACCAGGTCCTGCACGACGAGCCAGGCGACGGCGAGATGGCCGTTGAACGAATCGAGCATCCGCCGCTCCTCGAGCGCGCGCAGCAGCACGACCGTGCTGGCGGCCGAAAGCGAGATGCCGAAGACGAGCGCGCCGCCGATGCTCCAGTGCCAGGAGAGCGCGAGCGCGATGCCGATCGCGGCGGCGACGACGATCTGCGCGCAGGCGCCGAGCAGCGCGATGCGGCGGACCGCGGGGAAGTCCTCGAAGGAGAAATGGAGCCCGACGCCGAACATCAGCAGCATGACGCCGATGTCGGCGAGCTGGCCGGCGAGCGCCACGTCGCCGACGAAGCCGCGCGTGTACGGACCGATGAGAATGCCGGCGAAGAGATAGCCGACGAGCGGCGGCATCCGGAGCTTGTGCGCGACGAAGCCGAGGATCATCGCCGCGCCGAAGGCCGCCGCGACGGTGGCGATCAGCGTTGCTTCATGGGACATGGTCGTTCTCCTGAGAGCGGGCGAGCGAGTGCGGAGGCCGCGCTCAGATCAGGTAGACGAGAAAGAGCAGGTAGAGCGGCATGACCGACGCGGTGACGGATTGCGTGAGGAGGGCGCCTGTCGAGCCCGCGTAATCGGGCGCGTCGCGGAAAAGGGCCGGCGGCACGATCGCCAGCGACAAGGCGACGATCAACGTCATCGCACCGCAACGGGATCGAGCCATGGATCGATGGTAGCGCTTCAGACGCCGGCTGTCGTCGCAGGAAGATCGTTACTGAGCGGACGCCAAAGATAGAGATACCAGTAGATCGGGCCCGCGATCAAACCTCCGAAGAGGAGAACGATCACCCAGAGAACGCGTCGGTCCTCAGCAATGAGATCCGTTCGAAAGGCATGAATGACGTAAAGGGCGATGAGGACGAACATCAGGAGCATCGTCAGGAGATGAAGAGGGAAGATCAGCAGGAAACCAGCGGGCGGCCCCTTCCTGCCAGCCGCGCCGGAGATCGAGATGAAGGTAAAGAACATGAACGCAATGAAAAGGAAGAAGTAGATGAAGGGCCAAATGGTGAGGATGCCGATCAAAATCGTTGCAGGCCGTTTCGGCCGCCACGGCGTCGCTGTCATGAGCGCATGGTAACAGTCGCCTGATCTGGCGCACTGTGCATTGCATAGGTTACGTCACGTCAAGCCGCAGGCTCGAACAGCTCAATGGGGTTTGCATCGGGATCCAGCAATTGAATTTGCCTGCCGCCTGGACCGGTCTCCATTTCATTTCGAAGATGTAATCCCGCGGCTTTCATCGCTTCAATACATCGGGCAAGATCCGCGACCCGAATGACGATTCGATTCCAACCGCCGGGCTCCTGACGTTCGCCGGTGCCGAGAGGT
>Ga0157380_10001594_pt1 | contig 14967 bp, 14 predicted proteins | sample S35metaG_FD_119757 | JGI IMG/M metagenome (GOLD analysis project Ga0157380, IMG submission 119757) | Switchgrass rhizosphere microbial communities from Kellogg Biological Station, Michigan, USA - S3-5 metaG | ecosystem: Host-associated > Plants > Roots > Rhizosphere > Soil | place: USA... | reverse complement strand
TGCGGGAAGATCGCAATGGCACCAGCGCTTCAGCCGTGCCCTGGGTCTTCATCGCGACGACCAGGACCTTCGCGTTGCGCAGGGTAGCCGTGTCCACCAGGGTTGGAACCGATTGCGTGAACTGGCTCAGCCCCGTGATGCGCAGTCCTTGCGAATCGATCTGCTTCGCTCGGCTCTCGCGCACCAGCATCACGACGGAATGCCCGGCACGAGCCAGATGCGCCCCCAGGATGGAGCCCAGCGCACCGGCTCCCAGAATCGCGTAGTCGTATTGAGTCATGGGCTCGATTTTAGGCGCAGCCTCACGAATGAATGATGCAGATGCCGGCGGCTATTCCGGATTCACGATGAACTTGTACCCCACGCCCCGCACGGTGAGCAGGTACTTCGGTCGCGACGGTTCGTCCTCGATGTAACGACGCAATCTCACGATGAAGTTGTCGATGGCGCGCGTATCGGTGTCCTCGGGCAATCCCCAGACATCTTCGAGAATCTGTTTGCGAGACACCGCCTTGCCGTTGTTGCGGATCAGGTAGCGCAAGAGGTCGACCTCCATGAGCGTCAGCTGGAACACGCCGCTGGCGGTGCGAATCTCCAGCGAACGCAGGTCGACGGTGCGTCCGTTGACCTCGAAAATGGCATCCTCGGCGACGTTCCTGCTGTGAGTCGCCGGTTGCTGCGGTTCTCCCTGCCAGGCTCGACGACGCAACAGGCTGTTGATTCGCGCCAGCAGGATCTGCAGGTCGAACGGCTTGGGCAGATAGTCGTCCGCACCGCTCGCGAAACCTTTGAGCACGTCTTCGGGCCGATGCAGCGCCGTCAGGAGCAACACTGGAATGAATTGCTCCGCTTTGCGCAACTCGCTCACGACCGCAAATCCGTCCATGCCCGGCAGCATGACGTCCAGCACCACGACATCGATGCGCTGGTCATCGCGTTGGTCCGGGCGATTCAGGCGCTCGAGCGCCGTCTCGCCGGTGCCGAAGACTTCCACGCTGTGGCCTTCGGCTTCGAGATTGAACCGCAGGCCCTGTGCCAGGTGCGCTTCGTCCTCGACCACCATGATGCGGCTCATTGCAGAGCGTGCCTCGGCAGACGCAACGTGATCTGCGCTCCCTTGCCCTCGCCTTCACTTTCCGCAATGACTGTGCCGCGATGTTTTTTCAGGATGGAACTCACGATGAACAATCCGAGGCCGGTACCCTTTACCGTCGTGCGGGCGCGCCCGGCACGATAGAAACGTTTGAAAATGCGCTTGAGTTCGCCGATGGGAATACCCACACCGGCATCGCTGATCCTTACCAGCACATCGCTGCCGGCGACGACGACCTCGGCCACGATGCGAAGGGTGCCGTTGGCGTATTTCACGGCATTGTCCAGCACGTTGGAGATCGCGGTCCGGAGTTCCTCTATATCGCCCATCACCACGACATTGCCTGGCGACGCGCCGCAGGCGACCTCGGACAATTGCTCGGCGTCCAGGTGATGCCGAACCCGGCTCGCTTCGACACACTCGTGCAGCAGCGCCGCCATGTCGACTTTCGCCCAGTTGCGCACCCGCGCTTTCTGCGAAGTCTCGGCAGCTCGCAGCACTTCGTCCACTGTCGTCATCAGGCGGTCCGTGTCCTTGTGCATGATGCGATAGAAATCGCGGCGCTGCGCTTCATCGACAGTGCGTGACTGCAGCGTTTCCAGGTACAGGCGGATCGAAGCGATGGGCGTGCGCAGCTCATGCGTGACTGCGTTGACGAAGCTATCGTGCTGCTCGTTGCGGCGGATTTCGCGCACCAGGAAGATCGTATTCAGGATCAGGCCGATGATGATCAGCGCGAACAGCACGATACCGATCACCAGCGGCACCACGCCGCGCCAGTGAATGATCCAGGTGATGTTCAGCCCCACCGTCACCGCGACGAGCAGGCTGCCCAGCACGATGAAGAAGGCGATGGCCTTGCTGCGACTGATGATTTGCATCGAGGACTAGTGTAGCTCCTAACGGATACCCCAACGAAAACGGCCCTCCAGGGGAGGGCCGTTCGCTAGTCTCCGATGAGCCCGCCTCGCGGGGGGACCGGCGATCAGGCGCCTTCTTCGACCGCTCCGCTGATCGGCGGCGCGCTGTTGATGGACACTTTGACCGGCGCCACTTCCTGCATCCGCCCGTCCAACCGCGCCACCTTCACATTGCGAGCGAGGCCCAGGAACTGCAGCGTGCGAATGCAGTACCAGTTGACGTCGACTTCCCACCAGCGCAGCCCGTGCCGCGCCGACTGTCCGTGCGCGTGATGGTTGTTGTGCCAACCTTCACCGAACGTGAGCAGCGCCACCCAGAAGCTGTTACGCGAATCGTCGCCGGTGACGAACCGCTGCGAGCCCCACAAGTGCGTTGCCGAGTTCACCAGCCAAGTGCAATGCAGGCCGACCACGACGCGCAGGAAAATGGCCCACAACACCACCGGCCAACCGAAGATCGCCAGCAGCGTGAGGCCGAGTGTCGTCAGCGGGATCCAGTGATACTTGCTGATCCACACGTGGAACTTGTCCTTCATCAGGTCCGGCACCAGCGGCGCGAGTTCCTCGGTCTTGGAATGCATGGCTTCGCCGCTCATGATCCAGCCCATGTGCGACCACCACTTGCCGTCGCGCGGAGAATGGGGATCGCCCGGCTTGTCGGTGTACTTGTGGTGGCGGCGATGTGTCGCCACCCAGAAAATCGGTCCGCCTTCCAGCGCCAGCGTCGCGCAGACGACGAGGAAATATTCCAGCCACTTCGGCGTCTTGTAGCCGCGATGCGTGAGCAGGCGGTGATAGCCCATGCCAATGCCCCAGCCACCGGCGATCCACCACAACGCCGCGGCGATGAGGAAGCCTTCCCAGGTGAAAAAGAACAGCGCCACCACGGCCAGGATGTGGAACGCAATCATGAAGAACTGCGTGATCCCATTCTGCCAGGGAGACGGACGAACGGCCTGACTACTCAAGTGACAAATCCTCGCTGCCAATTGACATCGACGTGGACAGATGCGGCGGAGGGTGCGACCGGCTCGCTTCCCCCTTCGATCTCACGATAACAACCCCTGCAGGGGTCTTTGTAATAGTTGTGTAATTCCTGTCGCCGGCCGTCACAAAGGCGGGCGTTGGCTCGTATCGACTTTACAGTGGAGAAGGTAAGAACGGCTTTGCCTGGGGCTTGGGTAGGAACGGCTGCGCCTGGTTCTTTCTTGCCGCTCTGACCCGAGCCCCAGGCAAAGCCGTTCCTACCCTACCGGCCTTGCAGATAGTCCGTCGCCACTGACAGCATCGCCCTGACGCCCAGCGCCATGCCGGACTCGTCCACATAGAACAGCGGCGAATGATTGAACGCAGCGGTTTCGGGATCCTTGTCCTGCGGCGTGATGCCCACCCAGAAGAACAGCGACGGAATCTTCTGTCCGTAGTATGAAAAATCTTCGGCCGTCGTCTGCAAGGTGATCTGGCGAACGTGGTCCTTGCCTGCGACTCGCTCCAGTGTCGGCAGCATTTTCGTGGTCAGCGCGGCATCGTTGACCACCGGAGGAATGCCCGGCGAACTCACCGTGAGCGTTGCCGTGGCGCCGCTCGCTGCGGCGATGTTCTGCGCCGTCCTTTCCATGCGCTTGACGATGTCGTCGCGCACCCCGGTATCGAACGTGCGAATCGTGCCTACCATCTCGACCGTGTCGGGAATGATGTTGTAGCGAATGCCGCCCTTGATCGCACCGACGGTCACCACCGCGGGAATCGCCGTGATATCGATCTGGCGGCTCACGATGGTCTGCAGTCCGGTGATGATCTGCGCAGAGACTACGATCGGATCGACCCCACCCCACGGGCGCGAACCGTGAGTCTGCCGGCCGGTCACCTGGATCGAGAAACGGTCCGAGCCCGCCATCATCGGTCCGGAACGGTAACCGATCGTCCCCGTCGGCAACGACGCAATGACATGCAGACCAAACACCGCTTCGGGTTTCGCGATGTCGTACAGACCTTCATCCAGCATCAAGCTCGCGCCGCCGCGTTCGCCCTCCGGCGCGCCTTCTTCCGCCGGTTGAAAAATGAACAGCACCTGCCCCTTGAGTTGCTTGCGCATGCCGGCGAGTACTTCGGCTACGCCAAGTAGCATTGCAATATGCGCATCGTGACCGCAGGCATGCATCACGCCGACTTTCTCCCCGCGGTACTCCGTCGTGACGGTCGACTTGAACGGCACATCCACCTGTTCCGTCACCGGCAATGCATCCATATCCGCACGCAACGCGATGGTCGGGCCAGGCAGCGACCCTTTCAGCACGGCAGCTACGCCGGTGCGACCGATGCCGGTCTTGACTTCGAGACCCAGGGCTTTGAGCTTCTTCGCGACCACCTCCGCAGTGCGCACTTCCCGGTTGCTCAGTTCCGGATGCGAGTGGAAATCGCGCCGCCATTCGATGATTTTGGGTTCGAGCGACTTGACTGCCGTATCCAACTCTCCGACAGCGATGTCGGCGTGGACGCCGTTGGCGAGCACGCAGCAAGCCGCCGTCGCAATCACATACTTTGGAAATGCCACGCCGAATCTCCTCGTCGCACCGTTGACCCTCCCCGTCGATGTGACCGGCAGGTCACCACAGGCCTGGACGACATGATGCCTTACATGGATGTAATGTCCCACTGCGTACCGCACTCCTCTACACTGCCGCTTCCGGGGCGCTGTCGGGGGACCAACCGGAGATTCGTATGGACCGTGACCGTGAATTCGCCAGGGGTAAGGCCGTGGCTGTGCTTGTGCTCATCACAGGCTCGGTATGGCTGACGCCGGCGTTCGCTCACGCGCCGCTGCTGGATTGCTATGTCGAAGGCGACAGCGTGAAGTGCGAGGCGGGCTTCTCCGATGGCACTTCCGCCGCCGGCAAGAAACTGAGCGTCCTAGATGCCAGCCACAAGCTGCTCGTCGAAGCAGTGCTGGACAAGACCGGCGCCTACAGCTTCAAACCGCCCAAGGGCGATTACCAGGTAGTGTTCGACGGCGGTGACAACCACACCGCGACGATCTACAGCACGGAGATAAAGTAGTCATGTCCGTGCGTCTTCGCGCTGCAGCGGTCACGGCCGCTGCAGGCGCCATCGCTTGCATGTTCCCGCCGTTCGCCTTGGCGCATTTCCAGATGCTCTACGTTTCCGAGTCGGCGCTCGAACGCGCTGTCGAAACGCCGATGGCCATCGTGTTCACGCATCCCTTTCATGGCGGTCCGACCATGAACATGGGCGTGCCCCGCTCTTTCTATGTCGTCAGCCAGCGCGGCGAGGATGCTGCGCCGGTCAAGACCGATCTGTCTAAATACCTGCAAGCCATCGAATGGCAGGGCGTTGGCAACAAAGCCGCCGCGTATCGAGCGAAGCTGCCGCGTGAAGTCGTCAGGTCCATGGGCGACTATGTCTTCGCGCTCGAACCCGAGCCGTACCTGGAAAAAGAAGAAGACAAGTACATCCAGCAGTTCACCAAGCTGGTGATGAATGTCGGCGGCGTGCCGGGCAACTGGGACCGGCCGCTGGGACTGGCCGCCGAGATCCAGCCATTGAACAAACCCTACGCGAACTGGGTCGGAGGCGTATTCAGCGGCATCGTGCTCTCCCAAGGCAAGCCGGTACCGTTCGCGAAGATCGAACTGGAGTACGTGAATCATGCGCCCGACTTGAATGCGAAAGCGTTCGCAACGGCGGGCGCCATCGAAGCTCCGCATCCTTCGTACGAGAACATCAGCGTGCGAGCCGACGCCGCAGGTACGTTCTCGATTGGCTTGCCCCGTGCCGGCTGGTGGGGCATCTGCGCGTTGGGCGTCGGTCCGTCGACCAAGCACGAAGGCAAGCCGCTGTCGCAAGACGCAGTGCTGTGGGTGCAGGCGAAGGACATGAAGTGATGAGCACGGCAGCCGCGGGAGTGCCAACCACTACGACTATCACTGTCGTGCGTCCTTTGTCTGGACGCGGCGAGACCGTAGCATTCATCTGTGCTGTTGCGCTGTTGATCGGCTGCACGGTGGGTTACACGGTGCTCCATCCTCGCAACGACAACGTACAGCAGTTACTCAGCTACCAGGTCAGTTCATTCGACGCACTGGAGCGTGTCGACCAGTCCATCCACAGTGCGCTGTTGCCGGCAGTCGACGAGATCATCTGGAACAACAACACCACCGGCGGCTGGTCACTGATCGCCGACCTGGAAAAGAGCCGCACGCCGCCGTTCTACAAGGACGTGTTCTGGCGAGCCAATGGCGAGATGCGTTGGCAAGCTGTGTTGCCGGGCGCGACCGATACGAAAAAAGCCGCGCCGACCGCCGAGTCCGTGCACCAGGAACCGGGCGCTCCACCGCCGCCGCCAAACGCTGTCTATAAAGGCACGCTGGGGCAAGGTGCCGCGAGCTATTACGGAGCGGGCGGCAAACTGCCTGGGCAGAGCGCGTTCCTGGTCGTCATCGGCCACGCCCACTCCGGCGTGTATTGGATCAACCAGGGGACTATCTGGGTCCACGAGAATCCCAACGCGCCGTTCCCGAAACTGACCAAGACCGAAGCCCTGATCCAGGAAGGCTGGCGACAGGTCATCCCGTATAGCGGCGCAACCGAATTCCAGCGCCTCAGAGGCACGAAGGGCTAACGAATGAAGACGAGACGAGAAATGCTGGGAGCAGGAACGCGCCGCACGCTGTTGCGATTCATTGCGACGTTGCTCATCTGCCTGGCCCCCGGCTTCGCCTCAGCCGCAAGCAACGGCAAACTCAAGATCGGCATCACCCTGCATCCCTACTACAGCTTGGTCGCCAACATCGTCGGCGACAAGGCCGAAGTCGTGCCGCTCATCGACGCCGAGGCCAATCCGCACAACTACCAGCCGCAGCCGGATGACATGAAGCGTGCATCGACGCTCGATGCGCTGGTGGTGAATGGCATCGGCCATGACGAATGGGCGTTCGAAATCGTCAAGGCCGCGGGCCGCAAGGACAACCTGCCGTTGATCTATGCGAATGCTTCGGTCGCGCTGATTCCCATTGCCGGCGACCAGGGCAACGCGAAAGTAGTCAATCCGCACACGTTCGTTTCAACCACGGCTGCCGTACAACAGGTATTCGAGATCGCGCGCCGGCTCGGCGAGATCGATCCGAAGAATGCGAACACATACCGACAGAATGCCCTCACCTACGCAGGTAAGATTCGCAGCCTGCGCGCCGACTTCATGACGCGCTTCGCCAAGCTCGACCTGTCTACGTTTCGCTGCGCCACCATGCACGCAGGCTACGACTATCTCATGCAGGAGTTCGGACTCACCGTGACCGCGGTGATCGAACCTCGTCACGGCGTCGCGCCAACTGCACGCCAGCTTGCGAACACCATCGACGCAATCAAGAAAGCCAACGTGCGCGTACTGTTCGCGGAGAAGTATTTCGCGAACGGCCTGGCCAAACCCATCGAGGAAGCCACCGGCGTGAAAATGTATTCGCTCTCGCACATCTCCGGCGGTCCGTACACGGCAGACAAATTCGAAAAGGAAATGCGCGAGAACCTGGACACGGTAGCGACTGCCATCGAGTTCTCGGCCACGCACAAGGGCGGCTGATTCAGTGAGAACCGGGGCGATGGGACCTGCGATCGTATTCGACAACGTCGGACTGCAACTCGGCGGCACGCCCATCCTGGAAGGCGTGACCTTTCGCATCGAGGCCGGCGCCCTGCATTGCATCGTCGGTCCCAACGGCGGCGGCAAAACTTCGTTGATCCGCTCGCTGCTCGGCCAGATGCCGCACACGGGCACCATCCGCCGCGAAGGCGACGGCATCACCGGCTATGTGCCGCAGGCAGTGGATTTCGATCGGCACGTGCCGATGACGGTACGCGACGTGATGGCACTCATCAGTCAACGCCGTCCGGCGTTCTTCGGCACGTCGAGCAAGCATCGCCGAGCCATCGAGTCGGCGCTCGAACGCATGAGCGTGGCAGCGAAATCACAGCGCCCGTTTGGTGGCTTATCGGGCGGTGAGCGCCAGCGCGTGCTGTTCGCCCAGGCGCTGCATCCCTCGCCGCAATTGCTGATTCTCGACGAGCCCACTGCCAACATAGACGAGCCCGGCGCACAGATCGTCGAAGACGTGGTTTTGGAACTCAACGCGCGAGGCGTCACCATCGTCTGGATCAATCACGACTGGCCGCAGGTACGCCGGCTGGGGCACCGCGTGACCGGCATCAATCGTCGCGTCATTTTCGAAGGCGCCGCCGCGGAGGTGCTGACCTGGGCCGATCCGCAGGTCGCCGCATCATGAACGACCTGTATCACTGGCTGCACGTCACGATGAAGGCGCTCGCCGAGAGTGGGACCTTGCCGCGATCGCTGATGTACGAATTCGTCGTCAACGGTCTGCTGTGCGCGCTGTTCATCGGGCCGCTGCTGGGCGCACTTGGAACGATGGTGGTGGTGAAGCGCATGGCGTTCTTCAGCCAGGCCATCGGCAATGCCGCTCTCACCGGCGTCGCTATCGGCATCATGCTCGGCGAGTCGTACAGCTCGCCGTACGTATCGATGTTCTCGTTCTGCATCTTGTTCGGCATCGCGCTCAAATACACCCAGTATCGCACCAGCCTGCCGAACGACACGCTGATCGGAGTGTTCCTGTCTATTTCACTGGCACTGGGCGCGTCGCTGCTGCTGTACGTATCGGCGAAGATCAACACGCACGTGATGGAGAGCGTGCTGTTCGGATCCATCCTGACGGTCGACTCGATCGACATGAACATCCTGATCTTCGTCACCTTCGTATGCGCAGGCATCGGCATGCCGCTCTACAATCACATGCTGCTCGCGAGCTTGAATCCCAGCCTGGCACATGCTCGCGGCGTGCATGTGAGAACGCTCGAATATGTATTCGTGGTGCTGCTGACGTTCGTCACTGTTGCCTGCCTCAAGGTCGTCGGTGCGGTGCTCGTGGAAGCGCTGCTGCTGATTCCCGCCGCCGCAGCCCGCAACGTCAGCCGCACACTGGGCCAGTTCGTCACGGGCAGCATCGTCATCGCGACCCTCTCCTGCCTGCTCGGCGTGCTGCTGCCAATGCAGCTCGAACTGCCGGTACCGACCGGCGGCGCCATTATCATCGTGGCTGCGAGCATCTTCGTACTGACGACCATCGTCCGCGCGACGTTCCCTGGATTCCGGTCCGCCGGTGTGTAACGGGATGCGACCATGTTGAGACAGCTACGAATCGCAGCGATCGGCACGCTAGGCCTGATCGCACTGTCAGTCCAGGTCGCCGGGGCCGCCGAGCACGTCGTGCTCACCTCGCTGCAGGCAACGTATTCGATTGCGTCGGAACTCGCACAGGGCACGCAGATCAAGGTGATCAACGTTCCGGCGCAGGGAGCGGTGATGGAGAGCCAGGCGCACGCTCTTTCTCGCGTGCCCGACGATGTGTTCATGCAGGCGGAAGCGGTGATCACGATCGGCAAGCTGTGGCGCGACGATCCGCTCTATCCGGCAGCACGCGCCCGCAACATTCATGTCGTCAATATAGACGCTTCGTTTCCGTGGATGCCTGGCGGCCCCGGCGTGTCCGTGATTCGCAAGCCGGTGAGCGACGTGCCCTGGGCGCCGCGTGACGATTCGAACGACCCGGGGTTGTCGCGCTTCGTTTGGATGAGCCCGACCAACGCCATCCGCATGGCCGAACTCATCGGCGGCGACTTCGCGAGACTGTCGGTCGACGATGCCGCAAAGATTCGCGCCAACCAGTTCGCGCTCGGCGACCGCTTGCGCAAGCTCAAAGCGGAGTACGGCGCGAAGTACGCGAAGCTGCCCGATCCGCGTGTGTTCTCGCTCGCCGATGAATTCGTCTACTTGTTCGGCGATTTCGGCGTCTTCGTCGACGGCTGGTTCGTGAAGCAGGACGTGAACTGGACCGATGCCGACTACCGGGCATTCACCGCTTACCTGAAAGCGCACCAGGTCCGCACCGTCGTCCACAAATGGTCACCCGACGAGAAGATCCAGGCCGCGATCAAGAGCGCCGGAGCGCACCTCGTGATCCTGGACGCCGGCGATCCGGGACCCGTGAAAAACGAGGCGTTGCAATCCGACGGTTACCAGACGCTGTTGCGCGGGGACATGGACCTGCTACTGCAGGCGCTGTCGGCTAAGTAGCGGCTCGCGCAACTCTCTGTGCATCTCCCGCTATAGGTACGAGCGCTGGATCGTCCTCGCCGAAGTACATATCGAATACCGACTGTGGGGCATCGGGCCTGAGTTCTGCCATTGCCTGCTCCACCATGGGGGGGCGATATCGTCGGGTCGATCAATCAAGAGCGGTCGCGGTTCGCATCAACTGCGAGGCGTGCCCAACGCGCGCGGATCGTCGGGAAACGGTATCTGCCGCTGGTTGATCAACGGCCGTCGATACGACGGATCTTCCTTGCTGCGCGAGGAGATGCCATCGAGGCGAGCATCCGCCGCGCCATGGGCGGCGCTTGGTGCCCGGATTCAGGCGATCACTTACATATGGATGGATTTCACCGATAGCTGGATTCACTGGCGCGGTCCCCTCGCCTAGCCAGGTTTCAACTGCAACAGACAGCCAGGGTCCATGACATCGAGCGGCAACCGACGTTGCACATCCTGTATCAACGGAGTCGTCGGCGAATCCTGCAGTCGCCGGGGCTTCGCTATCACCGGCATAGGGCGTATGACAGGAGCGGCAATCATGTACAAGCGAATCTTTTGGCCTCTGACCTTCGTGGCGCTGGCGAGCACCGGCACGGCAATGGCGGGGACCAGCGATGAAGGGCATTGGGTGACTACGTTCACGGGCGGCACCGACGCAATCACACATAGCACGTTGCAGGAGCATGCGGATGGAGGCTTGGCCAATCTCGGCGCACTGGACACTGAGAACGCCGACGATCCGGCGACTACCAGCCTGCGACGGCTCTCGATGCACGATGCGTTTCGTCTCGGGCCGGGGCTCGGTCTGGAGCTTGGCTACATGACGGATTCGAGCGTCGAGCCGTTCGTGAAGCTGGAATATTCGCAACTTCGTGGACGCGACGAGAACATAGGCGAGTTGACTACGCAGTCCCTGTCGGCGCCTGCGGGGATCACCAGCAAATTCGACGACATGCATTCGTGGGCTCTGAATGTAGGCTCCAGGTACTTCTGGAACGACGGCGGCGCAGTCAGACCCTTCGTCGCGGGCTTCATGGGTGCAGATCGTACGCAGGCCATGCGCACGCATCTTAGCGTCAACGGAATGGCCGACCTCGGCGAGGAGGAGTTGCTGCCTCAACAGACGCGGTTCGATGCCGGAGTCGAAGGCGGAGTGAATTTCAAACTCGCCGACCAGGCCGATCTGCGCCTGTCCTTGGGCGCGGACTACGTGGGCGCGCGAAGGAGGGACACCGACGCGTTTGCGCCGCTGGGCGTGAACTCGGTGAAGATGACGGAACAACGCTGGTCCGTTCCGGTGGACCTGGGCATGAACTTTCGCTTCTGACTGGCGGCGGATACCCAAGGGGCTGGGCAGTCCGGCGATCGGAGGCGGCTTGGAGCGATCATTCGTCCTCCCTGGCCGCTTCCCGCAACTTGTCCTTCTTGCTTTTGCGTTTTCCCTTGAGACCTCCGGTCCCTGGGCTCGCCCGCGCCGGTATCGTCGCAGTCGGCTCGAATCCTGGCAGCTGCTCACGCTTCAGCCGGCAACGATTTCGATTCTCGATGAGCCGGAAGTGCGCTTCGGTTGCCGTGCTCACAAAGCTGACGGCGACGCCACTTGCGCCTGCACGGCCTGTGCGACCGATGCGGTGCACGTAATCGTCGGTGGAGCGCGGCAGGTCGAAGTTCACCACAGCGGGTAAATCGGTAATGTCTATGCCGCGCGCAGCGACGTCGGTTGCAATCAAGACCTGCAGACGCCCGGCCTTGAAGTCCGCGAGCGCTTGGATGCGTGCGCTTTGGCTGAGCTCACCATGCAGTGCTCCCGCGGTAATGCTCAGACGCTGCAGCTTTAGTGCGATGTGCTCGGTGGCGTACTTGGTGGCGACGAAGACCAGCGCTCTCTCCCAGCCATGATGTTGAATCAGATGACGCAGCAGCTGCGTACGGCGTTCGGGATCGACGGCGATGGAGCGCTGTTGAATGTCTGGCGTGGTCTCAGCGGTGGCGGCCACATCGATGCGGACGGGCTGACGTAGCAGTAGCTCCGCAAGAGATTGCACGGCCGGCGGAAACGTTGCGGAGAACAGCAGGTTCTGGCGACGATCGGGTAGCAGAGCCAGCACGCGAGTGAGTTCGTCGGCGAACCCTTCATCGAGCAGACGATCCGCCTCGTCGAGCACCAGCGTGGTCACCTCGGAGAGGCGCACGGCATTGTGTTCGGCCAGATCCAGTAGCCTGCCTGGCGTGGCCACCACGATATCCGCGCCGCCGCGCAAGGCCATCATCTGCGGATTGATGGATACGCCGCCAAAGACAGTGAGAACCTTGATCGGTCGCGACAAGTAGCGACTGAAGATGCGGAACGATTCGCCCACCTGGATCGCGAGCTCGCGCGTTGGAACGAGTACGAGGCCGCTCACCTGCCGATCGCTCGCCGCCACTGCACCCAGCAGTCGTTGCAACATCGGTAAGGCAAACGCCGCCGTCTTGCCAGACCCTGTCTGTGCGCAAGCTCGCACATCGAGAGCACGCAGAATCGGTGGAATGGCCGCCACCTGGATGGGCGTGGGCGCCAGGTAGCTCGACTTGCCCACGGCCTGAAGCAGCTCGGGGGACAATCCCAGTTCGGAAAACGTCATGCCGTATGATACCCGCTGCCTACCGTTGCGAGCTGGATTCCATGACATTTACCGATTTGCTGCTGCCGACCGACCTCATCGCCGCATTGTCGAAACAGCAAATCAGCGATCCGACGCCCATTCAAAGCGCGGCGCTGCCAGTACTGATGGCCGGGAAGGACGCGTATCTGAACGCGGAGACGGGCACCGGCAAGACGCTGGCGTATTTGCTTCCCCTCTTCACGCGTATCGATCCTGCGCAAGTAGCGACTCAGGTCGTGATCGTTGCGCCCACGCACGAATTGGCGATCCAGATCCATCGTCAATCCTGCGACCTCGCGCAGAATGCAGGGCGTGCGATCCGCTCCGTGCTGTTGATCGGTGGCACCGCGACCGAGCGACAGATCGAAAAGCTCAAGGCCAAGCCGCACGTAGTGGTGGGCTCGCCCGGACGCATCGTGGAACTGATCGACCGGGGCAAGCTCAAGACAGCGCACATCCGCAGCATCGTCGTCGATGAGGCGGACCGACTGCTGCACGATGAAAGCCTGGAGTCGATTCAGAAGATCGTCAGCTCGGCGCCGCCAGCCCGGCAGCTGATCTTCGCCTCCGCGACGATCGAGTCGCAGACCCGGCAAGTGATGGCGACATTGTCCCCGGATGCCGTGATGCTTTGCCCGGGCACAGCGGCCGTCAACGAGAACATCGAGCACCTCTACCTGGTCTGCGAGGAACGGGACAAGCCGGACGTTTTGCGCAAGCTGCTACATGCCTTCGACGTTCCACGCTCGATCGTGTTCGTACATCGCAACGATGTCGCGGAAAGAGTTGCCGCCAAGCTTTCGCATCACAAGCTGGCGGTTGCGGACTTGAGTGCCGAACTCAACAAGATGGACCGCAAGCAGGCGATGGATAGGATTCGCAGTGGCGCCATCCGCATCATGATTGCAACCGATCTGGCCGCCCGCGGTCTCGATATCCTCGGGGTAACCCACGTCTTCAATCTCGACGTGCCGACGCTGAGCAAGGCGTATCTACACCGCGTCGGTCGCACGGGGCGCGCGGGTGCGAAGGGAATGGCAATCTCACTGCTCACGGAGATCGAAGCCCGCCTCGTCCGCCGCTACGAGCAGGAACTCGGCATCGTCATGCAGTGCATACGAGTTCGTGACGGCCACGTCTCGCCACAGCGGCCGTAAATCGATCCGGCCGCGTCGCGAGTTGCAGGGCTGCCAATGAATGCGGCGCTACTTTGTCTTCGTGCTCTTGCTTTCCATCCGCAGTGAGGTTCAGAAATGAAGCGTTCCAGAAGCAGCACGACGAGGACCGGCTAGCTCCTAGAGCGCATGCTGGTGACTGGCATCCGGCAGGAGCCGGCCCGCTTGGACTCAGCCCGGAGTATTTTTCGGCATCCGGCATTCCCAGTTGTCGGCCTGCTTCGGATCCAGACCGGAAGTTTTCAACATCGCCCGCTTGGGCTCGGCGCACAACTTGAATGTTCGCTCGAGGCCTTTCTCCTTGCTGTATCTCGGCGCCTCGAACGCATCCGGTGCCTGGCCTTTCTCACACAAGCACCACCGGTCAACGACACTAGCGCCAACGCGGCACAACTTGAATGAGCCTTGCGGTCCGCGAGGAATCCCTCTGATCCTGCGTCTTCCTCCGATTCACTGCTATTCTCGATCCTCACTGCCTTCCCCGGAGATAGATCCATGACTCGATCGTTGACTTTGCTGGTCGCAACCGCTCTGGCGCTTCACGCCCAGGCTGCCGGCGCCTGGTCCAGGCAAGGGCACATGCTCACCGCCGCGATCGCTTACGAAGAACTGGCAGCACACGATCCGCAAATCCTGGCGAAGATCGATGAACTCATGGCGAAGCATCCCGATCGCGCCGTCTTCGAAGTCGCGGGGGGCCCGAAGAGCGACGTACGCGTGCGCCGTCTCTTTCTGGAAATGGCGCGCTGGCCGGACGATATTCGCACCACGCCGTTCGATCATCCGACCTGGCACTACGCGGGCCGTCCCGTGGTCGACAAGCGGCGTCCGCCGTCGCCGCTGCCGCCCGATGTCACGTCGGGATCGGCTGCAGAAGCCTATGCACTCAACCTGCGAACTGCGGGGGACAAAGGCGCATCGGCCGCCGAACGCGCCGTGTCGCTCTGTTGGG
>Ga0157380_10001593_pt1 | contig 14967 bp, 8 predicted proteins | sample S35metaG_FD_119757 | JGI IMG/M metagenome (GOLD analysis project Ga0157380, IMG submission 119757) | Switchgrass rhizosphere microbial communities from Kellogg Biological Station, Michigan, USA - S3-5 metaG | ecosystem: Host-associated > Plants > Roots > Rhizosphere > Soil | place: USA: Michigan... | reverse complement strand
CTGGCCCCAGTTAGGCGTACCCAGCTGCCACATCGTATTTCCTGATGCACCAAGGACGGAACTCCAGTAAACGGATCCTGTATCAAAATTGTCGCAATAAGGTGGTGTAAATGTGGGTACACCGATGAAGTTGTTACAGAGTGTATCGTTGGTATGATCCCCGTCAGTAACCAGTGAAGTATAAGCACAAATCTGGTATTGGCCAGTTGGCACCGTAAAGGTTCCTATTGTAAATGTACTGGTACCATTGGGTGCAATTGTTGCACCGGCATAAGGTGCTGAGCCGGTAAGGACTCCGTCAACCAAAAATTCCACGTTAAAATCCCCGGCATTCATCGGTGTGCTGCCATAGTTCTTAATCGTAACGGTTGCATTCTGTGTTGATCCTGCAGGCGCTTCATTCGGCGGATCGATAAATCCAAATACACCGACATCATACAGCTGCGGCAGTTTCAGGCAGAATTTATCAATGGCAAAGGTGACGTTCTCCACCGATGCATCTGAAGTAAATTCAAAACGGAACTGCAGAATACCGTTATAATTATTAAGCTGTTTGAGGATAAGTTCTGAATAGATCCAGCCTCCCGAACTTCCATCCCAGGCATCATGGCCCTGGTTGGAATTGATGTTGGTGGTGGTATACCAGTTGGTACCATTGGGATCCGGAATTACACCCGGTGATGTTTCCACATCAAACCAGGTTCCTGAAGCACCTGTATCGCATTGCAGAACCACGCCATCCCATCCGCCTTCCACATCCCGGTTTTGCCAGAAAGAAAGTTTCACATCTATGTTATTGGCGAAAGCAAGAATGGGAGTATACAGGTAGGTTTCGGTGCTCGACTGGTAAATATTATTAGTATCCACATCAAAGCATCCATTGCCTTCATAGGTGGTTAAAATGGGCGGCACGTGCGGTGTTCCCTGCTCCCAGGCCGAACCGGAAACAGTGACAACGGTCCATGCAGTATCAGGAATGTTGTTAAAATCGGCACAGAACGGAAAGCCTATTGCATTGCCGTAATGAAACTGGGTACATCCGCTGGCAGGTACATACGTATAATTAAAACAGCCGGAAGCATCCACGATATAAGCATAATAACAAATGGTATCTCCCAGGTTTGCAGCAGGAATCTGGCCCTGCCAGTTACTTCCGCTGGTATTAACCAATGCAACCGAATCAGGTCCCGTAACATTTCCCAGCGAATCCATCACCGTATAGACGAGCCATCCACCACTGATTCCGGAAGAATCGAGTGCTGTATAATTGATGTTGTATGGCCCTCCGTTATAAACTATTCCTGAAGGAGTACTGTTGCCTGCAAAATAAGGGGGAATCAATTCGCAGTAGGCACCTACCACGTCAATATCGTCAATGTTCCATCCATAATTACCGGCACCACCATTATTAAAATCATCATACAAAACAAAACGCAGCTTCAGATAATTGAACTGAAAAGCGAGAGCCTGGGAAACATCGAAGGTTTCAGTAACCCACCAGGTGCTGTCAGGAATCAGGGCAGCATTTCCCGGCTGCCAGATGGGATAAGAGGGAGCCATGAAAGAGAAATAGGTCGACCATGTTGCTGCCGAACCGGCTGTTGACCCCATATAAACCGAATTGGTATTATCCAGCTTGATCCATGTAAATCCGCCATCGACTGAATACTGAAGAATGCAGCGGTCGAAAAAGTCAACTTTGGCGATGTGAGAAAACGTCAGAATAATATTACCATATCCCAGGAAAGCGTCTGAAAAGGTATCCGTTTCAAGAATATTGGTGTCATTTACTGCAACAACTGCCGCGTGGATACTTTGCGGACTGCTTTTGTAAAGTGTTGCGTCTATTGACCATCCCTGACCTGTGCTTGGCACATCAACAGCCCGGTAAGGACCCGGTCCATCGAAATCCTCGTGAAACATTGATATCTGTCCCCTGGAAGAAATAAATGAAACGATAAAAAGACAAAAAGTAAAAATTATTTTTTTCATAGGAAATTATTTTAAATTAATTTTTCACACAATATATAAGTGGACGTAATTTTACGCAGGTTGGTTGCACGTCTAATTTTATTTTAAGAATTGGCCATTCACAGCCATTGTCAGAGGTTCATCAATCTACGAAAGGGACAAAAATAAAGGAATGAAACAAATAAACAAGGGACTGTTGAAATATTTCAACAAAAGTTGGGAATCGTGTGCTTTGCACAAGAACCGGGTTCTCCGGGTCAATTACTTTTAATCATTTCATATTAAGTAAAATATCTGGTATTTCATAGTTCCCGGGTACTAGTTTCTAGTTTCTAGTTTCTAGTTCCTGGTTTCTAGTTCCTAGTTCCTAGTTTCTGTTTCTAGTTCCTGGTTTCTAGTTTATAGTTCCTGGTTTCTAAGTTCTAAGTACTGACCTGAATATCGTATCATAAATTTTTTTTCAGGAATTAAATGGTTTCCCGGGGTTTGGTCTCAAACTATTTTTCCAATTAGGGTTAATTTTGTAATTTCGCAGAAAAATTAAAAATAATGATTAAAACAAGCGTAGAAAACTACACAAAATTCAAAGTCAAGGATCTTTCCCTGGCTGAATGGGGAAGAAAAGAAATCAGCCTCGCTGAAGCTGAAATGCCCGGCCTGATGTCGCTTCGCAGTGAATATGGTCAGAGCAAACCGCTGAAAGGCGCTCGTATTGCAGGTTGCCTGCACATGACAATCCAGACAGCTGTATTGATTGAAACGCTTCAGGCACTGGGTGCGGAAGTGACCTGGTCGTCCTGCAATATTTTCTCAACACAGGACCATGCAGCAGCGGCCATCGCAGCTGCCGGCACTTCGGTTTACGCCTGGAAAGGCATGAATGCAGAAGAGTTTGACTGGTGTATTGAACAAACGCTGTTTTTTGGCGAAGACCGCAAGCCTTTGAACATGATACTGGACGACGGCGGGGACCTCACCAACATGGTGCTCGATAAGTACCCGGAGCTGGTTCAGGCCATCCGCGGCCTGTCGGAAGAAACCACCACTGGAGTTCACCGCCTTTATGAGCGCATGACAAAAGGCACCCTTCCGATGCCTGCCATCAATGTGAATGATTCTGTAACGAAATCAAAATTCGACAATAAATACGGCTGCCGTGAATCGCTGGTTGATGCCATCCGCCGTGCAACCGACCTGATGCTGGCCGGTAAAGTGGCTGTAGTAGCCGGTTATGGAGATGTGGGAAAAGGATCGGCTGAATCGCTCAGCAGCGCCGGTGTACGTGTCATTGTAACTGAAATTGACCCCATTTGCGCCCTCCAGGCTGCCATGGAAGGGTTTGAAGTGAAGAAAATGGATGATGCCGTTAAAAGGGCTGATATCGTGGTTACAGCCACGGGTAACTGCAACATCATACTCGACCGCCATTTCAAAGCCATGAAGCACAATGCCGTGGTTTGCAACATCGGGCATTTTGACAATGAAATTGATATGGCCTGGCTCAATAACAACTATGGAAAAACCAAGGTGGAGATCAAGCCGCAGGTTGATAAATACACCATCGACAAGAAGGACATCATTGTGCTGGCTGAAGGCCGCCTGGTAAACCTGGGCTGCGCTACCGGACATCCTTCCTTTGTGATGTCGAATTCATTCACCAACCAGACCCTGGCTCAGTTGGAGCTCTGGACCAACAGTAAAAATTACGAAAACAAGGTCTATACCCTGCCCAAGCACCTGGATGAAAAGGTAGCCCGGCTTCACCTGGCCAAGATCGGCGTTGAGCTCGAAACGCTTACCAAAGAGCAGGCTGACTATATCGGTGTTACGGAAAATGGTCCTTTCAAACCTGAATATTACAGGTATTGATTAATTCCTTTTAATTAAAGTAAAGCAGAAGCCCGGATAACCTCCGGGCTTTTTTTATCAGTTGTAGATATGGAGCTGGCTCACCCCGTCGTAATCCACCTGGTAAGCCTTTAAAGGCATGGTTGCCGGTCCCTGGGATACCTGTCCGTTATTGATCTGGAAGGTGGACCCGCAACAGCTGTCTTTTGCAAAAAAGTTGGTATTATCCACTGATACGGTTGCACAGGCAGCCTGGGAGTCATAGGTGCAGTTCCGGTCCAGGGCCACAAATTCATCCGGGGTTCTCCGGTATACAATCAAGCCACGGGCACCGGCCTGGTAAACATAGATAAATCCCCCCACGGCATTCAGGTTCAGGTTTGACGGCTCGGTAAGATAAAGCACCACATCAACATGGACATCGGGTACATTGGAGTCGTTTTTTTTACAGGAATTGAAAATGAAGCTGACGAGCAGCAGGCACAGGATTAAACTTTTTTTCACCACGATATTAAATGTTCTGCAAAAGTAGGTATTTTTGCTTATAACATTTAAAAACAGCCCGCTGTTTTGGCCATCAGGCAGTCCCTGCTGCAAAATGGTTAAAAACAACCTTTCCCGGTTGGGAAGGGTTGATAAATATTTTTGGAATAATTAATTAAATAGCTTATTTTTGAAGAAAAATAACCATAATCTCTTAAAATCTTAACACATGAAAATTACCATCATTAAATCATGCCTTACGGTTATGCTTGTTTCAGCGCTGATGATTGTCACTGCTGATGCGCAAACCACGGCAAGTTCGGCTCCAGCTGCAGCCGGTGGTCATGATATTCAAAAGGGTCCGAATGGTGGGGTAATCACCCCGACTAACGACAATTATTCCTATGAATTTGTTTATAACGAGGGAACCAAAAAAATCGTCATATATTTTTCTGATCCCGATGGCAAAGCTGTTGAAGCTGCCAACCTGAATGGAGAAGTAACATTCGTAAATGAAGACAAGAGCTTGTCAGTAGTGAATTCTTCATACGAGAACAAAAAATTCACCGTAGGTGTTCCCGATGGCAAACCGCTTTACATGTGCGGAATTGTTGTTACAGTCGGCGGACAAATGTATGGAGGCAGATTTGTCAATCCATCCCTGGTCAAATAGATCGAAAAAAACCTGCGGTTATTTACTGTAGCCAAAACCTCCGCCTACCCCATGGCCGGAGGTTTTTTTTATTGCACCTCTGAAAGCATCCTTATACTTCTTTGCGTAAAATTTTAAACTACTCGTATAAGCTAAGTAAACTCCGGGTATAAAAATTCCGCATGCTTTGTCCAGGAAGGTTTTTGAAAGGCGACTGAAATTTTATCCATTATACTACTGGTTGAAAATCCTGCCATTATTTTCTTATTTTAACCAGAAGCCATCTAAAAAATCATTTTAACAAAACAATTCCACAGCAATACTGCATAACACAAATAGTTTTCGATATAACAGCTTACCAATGTAGAATGATAAACGTATCAGTTTTTTCAAAACCCCGAAAGGGTGATACTATTATAGTATAAATTTTACCAATTATTCCACAACCCCATAGGGGTGGCATTATTCATTTCCCCATTTAAAACAAAATCATAGCTGGGCGGCGTAATTAAAAGCTAATTCTTTACGAATAAGGAAATCCATTTCTGGAATGGCTTTGTTAAAATGTCACCCCTTCGGTGTTTACTCTTTTTGACCCCTTTGACTATAAAAATGTCATCCCTTCGGGATTTGTTATTCAATTAAAATTCTATTTTTAAGATGGTTACTAAATTTTTTTGAGGTTGAAAAAGATTTATTTAAGTCTTTTTGTAATGGATAGCTGCATTTACCCGTTTACCGGGATTGAATAATTACTATTTTTACGACAGGATCCTCATGTCAATGCAAAGATTTTTAAGACGCCTGATTCTTACCGGAATGGTGCTTATTCCCCTTTTGGCTGCCGCCCAGGACAATAAGCCGAACAAGGCACAAAAAAAGTCCGACAAGAAAAAAGAACAGCATGTTGAAAACAAGAAAAAAGGCGAACTGAAAGGACGCAAAAGGCACATGTCTCTTCAGACAAAGGAAGTCAGAAAAAGAATGAAAAAGCACAGCCGCTATATAAACAACAAGCATAAAAACAGGAAAAGCGGGTTTTTTAAACGCCTTTTTCATGGTAATGAGCATTAAGCGTTGATTGCTGCCGGATGAAATTTCCAGCCTGGTTTATTTATCCTTAATCGTAAGAACCCGCAAAGCGGTCGAGAAAAGAAAGCAGTTTTTTCATATTTGTAACACCAAGGATCTTCATGGCATTTTTTCTGTGACCGTTCACGGTATGGGGTGAAATGCAAAGCTTGTCGGCGATGGCTGTATAGGAATGTCCCTTCCTGATGAGCAAAAGTATTTTCTTTTGCATCGGGCTCAGTCTGTCCAATGCACATGCTTCCGGAAACATTCTTTTTTCAGCAAGGAAACGGGTAATGCTCATCAGCTTCGGGTTCCGTTTATAAAATCCATCCAGGATCTGGAACAACGGTTCGCGCTCTTCTGACATGCTGCCTGCCGGAAGAATGGAAATATCCACCCGGTAATCATCACGAAGCAATGCCATGCTCCATAAAATGTCAATCAGCTCTGTTACCGGCTCTGCCAGCAGGCGAGGCGACGGATGCGGTTCCGCTGCATGAAGCTGATGATCGAAAATGACCAGCTCGCGCTCCGGATAATTTAATACAATTGATCTGACCATAAGATTTATATTTAATATAGTAAGATTTTTTTTTGATTAACGGCTTCCGGAATTTGTCAGCAGCATCATGCTCCGGGTCCAATCATGATTCAATATTAATCCGATTTGCAAACTGGCGGAAAACAGTTTTTTTAAAATGGTAACACGTAAATCACCTGTTTCGGCTGATGAATCCCGGGATGGAATTAATGTGTAATGCAATAAAACGACTGATCAAAAAAATAATTCGCACAGCGATTTCAGCATCTGCCATTCATGGATTTGTAATCCTGTGATGAAAAAAAATAAGGATTATTTTTGGGGTTCTTTGAACCGCGGGTCAGTGATAAATGAAACATCCGTCAGCGTATGCAGGAAATCAATCAGCTTTGAGGCTTCCTCATCGGTCAGTGATATTCCGGCTGTGAGCGAGCTGTCGAGGGTGGATGAATTTTCAACGCCATTTCTGTAATGATGAACGACTGATGAAAGCGTTTCAAAACGGCCGTCGTGCATATACGGTGCAGTGAGTGCAATATTTCGCAGCGAGGGGACTTTGAATTTTCCTAGATCATCTGCAACCAGCGTGATCACGGCCCTTCCTGAATCCGCAAAAGCGGTATCCAGACCGTTGTTTCGGTAAGAAAAATCGGTGAAGAACGGCTCCCTGTGACAGGATTCGCAATTCGTCCGGAAAAGCTGCAAGCCGCTCAATTCATCTGCTGATAATACTGCCTCTCCCCTTTCATACTGATCATACCTGGAATTAGTGGAATTCAGCATTCCCAGAAACTGCGCCATGGCTTTAAACATCAGGGCGCTGGTAATGGAGTCGGTCCCGAATACATTTTTGAACTGTTGGGTATATTGCGGATCAGCCTGCAGCTTGGCAACAACGTGTGGCAGCGTTTCATCCATTTCAATCGGATTGGTAATGGGTGCCATCGGCTGCAGATCAAGCTGGGTTACGCCACCGTCCCACATCATGGTTGGCTGCCAGATCAGGTTGAACAGGCCAGGAGCATTCCGCTTGCCGAACAAACCGTAAATACCATGACTCACTTTATGGCCTGAATGGCTGAATGCAGCAAACTGCTGATGACAGCTTCCGCATGAAATGCTGTTGTCTTTGGAAAGCACAGGATCATAAAACAGCTTTTTTCCAAGTTCAAAACCTTCCTTTGTCAATGGATTATTCTGAAACTGATAAACCGGTTGCGGATATCCATCCGGAATTACAAGGGTTAATTCATCATCCGGTTCGCTGACTGCAGGGTCGGTTTTTTTACAGGATACTGAAAAAAGCAGCCATGCAACAAACAGTAATATGACGGTTTTCGAATGCAGCATCACTTCACAATATTATGCACATGGTCAATTTGGAACATGTACTGATAGTTGTCTGCAATCCTCACCGCATCAGGTCCGTTAAGGGCAGCTGACTGAACACTGAAATCAATCACGGAGGGTCCTTCAAATAATTTTTCGAGGTTGGCGAAAAGGTGAATTTCAGGAGCAATGTTTTTTCTGACTGTAATGTTTTCTGCCGACAGCGGAAGTGTAACCTGCCGCAGCGTACTTTTCGGTGGCTGGAATCCGCCAATATGGAAAGTCAGCTGATTGTTTGACGCATCCGGTGAAGCGCCTTCCATCTTAAGAAAGATATAACCGCTGTTCCAGTCCCAGTACATATCATTGGCCGGATCAAGCGCTCCATCCTGCGCACCCGATACATTCCGGAGACTGTCAATGCCAATGAGAAAAGTAACTGCATTATAATCTCCTTCAGGAATTGCAGCCATGGTTAAAGTTTTTGAAGCATGCACTGATTCATCCACCAGAAAGTAATTGGTGCTTTTATCTGCCTGAACGGGAACAATATATTGTGTGCCGTCAGCTTTTTTAAATGAGATGTTGCTGATGTAATATTTGAATTTGGAAACGGTAAAGCTGTTGCCGAATGCATTGGTATAAGTACCTCCTGCCATATCAAGCACCTGCCCGTTTACCTTGTTTGTAATTACAAGCGAAACATTGTTGCTTATGGCAGTCGTTTCAACCGGCTCATCCTTTTTGCATGATTGCAGGACCATCGCTGGCATAACAAGCAACAGCAGGAAACGGTTTGTTTTCATTTTGTAACAATTTAAGATGCACAATAATATGGTGTCAAAGATACGATGTTTTTCTTAAAAGGCGGACCGGACCCTGATGCCCGTTCATATTAATACACTGCATGCATAAAAAAAGACCGGTACAAAAATACCGGTCTTGAATAATTCAGTATGATCAGGCTTGCATTTATTCTATCACCAGTCGCAATACCCTGTTACCGGCTGCTGAAGTAACCTGAATGAAATAGATGCCTTTTTCATATCCTGTAAAGTCATAGTCCATCCTGTTGATACCCTTTACAGCATGATGCGTTTCATTCCTGATGATCCTTCCCGTTACATCACTGATCAGTACACGGAATAGTTCATCCCGGCCTGCCGAAATTGAAAGCGTAACCAGGCCTGTGGATGGATTTGGATTTGCTTCAATCAGGTAATCACCTGCATTGTTACCGGATCCGTCAGCTTTGGAAATGGGTTCGGTAATAATAAAGGTCACTTTTACATTGCAGGCTTTCGTATCGGTTATGGTGCATTTGTATGTTCCTGCAAACAGCCCGGTGACAGTGGCAGTTGTTTTTACCGGAACTGTGTTCCAGGAATAAGTATAGCCGGGAGTACCTCCGGATGCCGCTACAGATGCTGTACCGTCATTGCCTCCGGGAAAGGATACATTGGACTGCGTCTGGAATACCGATAACGCCGGTGGTTCAGTGATGGTAAGGATCACATTCTTGGCGCATCCGATGGCATCTGTAACAGTACACGTATACGCACCGGCTGTAAGGCTGGAAACCGAAGCTGTAGTTTTCACCGGTACAGTGTTCCATGAATAGGCATATGGCGGTGTTCCTCCCGAGGGTGCAACTCCTGCAGTGCCGGAATTCAATCCGAAGCATCTTACGTTGGTCTGCGTGGTGTTAATAATCAGGTTGGTTGCAGGCTGGGTGATGCTGAATGTCTTTGTTTTTGTGCAGTTATTCGCATCCTTAACGGTCACTGTATACGTACCTGCGGCAAGTCCGGTCCTGTTCTGCAACGTTGAACCGCCATTCCATAAATAAGTGTATGCCGGCACTCCTCCTGTAACAGAGAGGGAAATGGCGCCTGTGGACACCCCGCGGCATAACAGGTTTGTTGGTATGCCTGCCACGGTAACCGGCCCTGGGGTAGCTACCGTTGCATCTCCCGAAACGGTGCATCCGTTGGCATCAGTAACTGTTAATGTATATGTGGAAGCGGCCAGTCCTGTCCTGGAAGCTACGGTTGAACCATCTGACCACAAATAGCTGTATGGCAAGGTGCCGCCTGAATTAGCAACATTAATATTGCCGGTGAGGTAAGTGCAGGGGGTGTGCTGGCTGGTGAGTGTTTGAGTAAGCAGTGCGGGTTCAGTGATAAGCGCAACTACAGATGCACTGCAGCCGTTGGCATCCGTTACATTATACGTCTGGGTACCGGCTGCCTGCGGGAAAATACCCGTACCTGAATATGGAGGAGTACCTCCTTCAGCCGAAATTGTCACTGATGACAGGTTTCCGTTACACAGAATGGGTGTATGGGTTTCGGCCGGAACAAGCAGGGTTGGTTCATGGATGATGACTGACAGCGAATCTGACCTGCAGGAAGGCGGCGGGTAAACCGAATTGGCTGTATCATATACAACTACATAATATTGTCCTGCTGCCAGTCCGGGTAAAGTATCATTCGTGAGTCCGGTTGTAATGTCCCTGAGTACGGCTCCGGAGCTGTTGTAATAAACGTAACGGAAAGGCCCTTCGCCGAGCAGCACTGCGGCGGTAATCTGCCCTGTTGCCGTTCCGTAGCATGACACGGAATCTGCATCCAGCTGGAGATACGGAGCATCCCGGTAAAAAATATCAGCGTCGGCAGATACGGAGGTGCAGCCACCCAATACAGCAGGTAATGCAACGCCAACATTATACGTTCCCGTGCCGTTTATGACGAATGTTGAATCCGGACCCGGGCCGAAGCCATAATCGAATGCCGTTCCGGCAGGCCAGCCTGCAGCGTAGAAACCAGAATCTTTTGCAACGATATTAATCACCGCTCCTCCGCAGAGGAAGGTATCATTTGGAAATATATATGGTCGCGGACGCGGAAACAGCGAAACATGGGTGGAGGGGGTATATGTTGCAGGGCCGATCACCACGGTTACTGTATACGTTCCGGTATCGGCCATGGTCGTGACGGGAATGGAAGGGTTCTGAGCAAGGCTTGCAAATCCGTTCGGACCTGTCCAGCTGTAGCTGCTGGCACCGGAAGGAAATGCAGTGAGTACAATGCTGCCGCCTTCGCAAACGGCCCCTGTCACAGCAGCTGATGGCGGCGCAACAGTAATTACGTAGTCCTCGGCTTCACCGTTTGCATTTTGTGAATCGCAGGGATCAATGGCATCGCTCAGCGTATTTCTCATGGCACGCATCCTCATCCTGTGGTTGCCGGGAGGCGCTGTGGCCGGGATGGTAATCGAAAGCGTTCCGGTTGCATTGGAGGCAAACTTGGTTGCTCCGTTGTTGAAATTCTCTGTCAGCTCGAAAACACCATTGTCGTTAAAATCGATCCATGCAGCAACACCGGTACCATTAGCATTCGCTGTATTGGTGGTGCTGATGGTTGCCACGTAAGTGATTCCAAGTGCCAGTGTTGTGGTAAGATTTGCCGGTGAAGGAGGATAGACCACATATCCGGGCGGAGTTGCGACACAGGCAGTACCGGAATTGTTCGAAAGGGTATTCAAAACTAGATTGGTGATCAGGTCACCATTACTGCAGCCTGCGGTATAAACAGGGATGCAATAACAAAGCTGGGTTGTTACTTTAATATCGGATGAAAGCACAGGGGATCCTCCGTTTGAACAGGCAATGATACAATGGTACCAGGTGGTGGTAGTTTGTGTTGCTGAATAAGTGGCCGCATTGCCTATACCCGGAACATTTGTAAATGCTCCAGGCGAACCGCTTACATCAGGTGCCGATTGCCATTGATAGGTCATTCCGCTGTAGGGATAATTGGTACCAAGCGACAGCGTGAACGGTAAATTAAAACAGGCAGGGTTGGCTGATGCTACGGTTGTGGAAGACGCCGGTGTGCCGGCACAGGGTGCTGCGGCAAGGATGTTCAGGCAATAGTCTTCTGCTTCACCATAGTCTGTTAGCCCGCAGGCCGGTGTGGCACCCGTATAGAACACGCGGACGCGCATTCTCGTCACACCGACCAAAGATGTGAGGGGAACAGTTATGGTAGCCGTGAATACCGTAGGCCCGCCAGTAGCGGCTATGTCCTCTCCGGTATCTGCCCAGTCACCGTCAGCATTCCAGTCCATGAAAACATGACACTGGTCGTCAGTGAATGCTGATCCGTTTGTAACGGTTATGTTATATGAAAGTCCCTGCTGGATGGAGGTGCTGATCCCGGTATAATTCGTATAGCCGGTAGGCGTTCCGGAACAGGTTGAACTGTTATTAATGGTATTAAAGTTAACATTACTGATGTATTCATCCGTACAGGTACCGATGTCCTGACTTGCTGTACAGTAAGTTCCGCATGAGCAGGCATCGCCCATTGTTACCTGCACAGGTGTTGATTCAGCGGAAGCTCCTCCGTTGCTGCAGGTCACTACGCAGCGGTACCAGGTGTTGACTGATTGTGTGGCAGCATAGGTATTGGCTGTACCTCCGGAAGGTACATTTGTATAGGTGCTGTTATTTGGAGATGTCTGCCACTGGTACGTAAGGCCCTGTTCTGTGGCTGATCCGTTGAGTGAAAAATTAATCGTTACAGCAGGGCAACCAATGGAGGTGGAAGCAACCGTTGTACCTGCAACCGGTGTTCCTGTACATTGCGGGGCGTCTGCAATTGTAACCAGGTAGTCCTCCGTTTCACCAAAATCAAAAGAATTGCATGAACCGCCTGCACCAATGTTGGTTGTATAACGGCATCTTACACGCATGACCGTTTGCCCGAGAGAGGCTGCCATGGGAATGGTGACATTGCCTGTATATGTGGCAGGAACGGTTGCGGCATTTCCGTTCAAAACAGATTCGCCGCTTTCAAATATAAGATTTCTGGTATAATCAATCCACACCCTGACAGCCTCCTCATCACCATCCGTTGTTACCGATAACGGGTAAGTGAAACCCCTGTATAAGACAGGATTTGGAGCGGAGTATTTGGTCAGGTTTGTTGGTGTACTTCCTGTGCAAAGGGTCGTGTTATTGATCGTGGCAAATGTTACATTGGAAATATAGTCAATACCACAACCACTGGTGTAAGCGGGGGGGCAATAACAGTCGATCAGCGGAGACATGTTGACAAGTACAGAGCCTGAATTGGAGCTGCTGCCTGAGCAGGTGACCACGCAACGGTAGTATGTTGGTGACGTCTGACTTGTTGCAAAAGTGGCAGAAGTCCCTGATGTGGAAGTCCAGGTTGAATTATTGGGTGATGTTTCCCATAAGTATGTCAATCCGGTAGCAGTGGAGGCCCCGCTGAGCGACAGTGTAAATGATGTGCCGGAACAAACGGTACCAGAAGAAGATACAGCGGTACCGGCATTGGGTGTTCCGGAACAGCCGGTGCCGGCTATATACGTTAATGATATCTCATCCACAGCACCCCCTGGATTATTGGTTACCGAATCATCATTTCTCCAGGTAAAAACAAGCCGGTGGGTGGCCCCTGCAAAGCTGTTGGATAAGGTAACAGTGGCAGTCTGAAAGGCAGCGCCCTGTAAATGATACTTGGAGGTTCCTACAATATTTACAGCCGGAAGTAAGGTTGCTGCAGCAGGCGTTGTTGAAGTCGGCACCATAAAAACACGCAGGAAATCATAATCATCCGCACCTGCTCCCAATTCACCGTTGGCTTTCCATTTAAAGCTGAGCACAATATTGGTTGCACCGGCCGGTATGGTTACATCCCGGTAAATATGGGAAACCCTTACGGCGCCGCTGTTGTAGTTGTTGGTAGTACCTGCATTGGCATTAACATCGATGTATGCTCCCCTTGCCCCGGCTGATTTTGCGAATGTACCGACATACCATTTGCTGTTGGCATCATTCACTGCCGTCCATCCGTTTAGGGGAAAAGTTGTGCCGGTTTCAAATCCACCGTCCGAAACGGGTATTAGCTGCACCTGCGCATTTAGAAAAGAAGCATGCTGAACCAGGATCCAGATCATTAGCATTTTAATCAGCCGGTTTTTACGGTTCACGCCTGTAAATGGGTAAAATTCATGTCTCATGTATAGAGGATTATGGGTTAGGATAATTGCAGGGATAAAATCAAAAAACGCAATGGACTAAAAAGGTAAACAGCTAGTCCGCAGGTGTTATAAGCGTAAAATTGCACTTAAAATGCAGTACAATTTATGAAAAAAATTTGAACCATCAAATTAATCGCGCTGAAAATGACTGAAAAATGAGGTGTCCGAACAAAAAACCAGCCGGTAAGCAAGAAATTGCCCGGGGCTGGATTATTGCTGAAACAAAAAAGACCGGCAGTTCGCTGCCGGTCTTTCACCAGATTTATGGTTTTGGTTATTCGATCACAATCCTGATCACCTTGTTTCGATCAGCAGCATCCAGTCGCATAAAGTATACTCCCTTTGCCAGATGTGCCAGGTCGTAAGTAAACAGGTTCTCCCCTTTTTCAGGGTTTTCCATTGCTTCATACATCAGCCTTCCTGTATAATCGGTAAGGGTTACGCTCACCTGTTCCGCTTCTTCAGCTACGAAAGAAATCATGATCGTTCCTGATGTCGGATTGGGATAAGCCCTGATGTTCCATTCGCTGGTACCTGTATTTCCGTTTTCCTTAGCGATCGGTTCGGTAATAATAAAGGTAACTTTTTTGGTACAGGATTTTGTATCCGTGATGGTACACTTATAGGTACCTGCCGTCAGACCCGTGACCGTAGCAGTTGTTGCAACCGGCACCGTATTCCATGAATAGGTGTAACCGGGAGTACCGCCGCTCACAGATACCGTAGCCGAACCGTTGTTTCCACCGGGGAATGACACATTGGTCTGTGTCTGGAACACCGTGATGTCGGTCGGCTGCGTGATGGTGATAACAAGCGTCTTGGTACAGCCGATTGCATCCGTTACAGAACAGGAATATACCCCGGCTGTCAAACCGGTGATGGAAGCCGTAGTCTTAACAGGAACAGTATTCCATGAATATGAATAAGGAGATGACCCGCCAACGGGTGAAGCAGTTGCAACACCTGAGGAGAGGCCAAAGCACCGGACATTGGTCTG
>Ga0157380_10001592_pt1 | contig 14968 bp, 12 predicted proteins | sample S35metaG_FD_119757 | JGI IMG/M metagenome (GOLD analysis project Ga0157380, IMG submission 119757) | Switchgrass rhizosphere microbial communities from Kellogg Biological Station, Michigan, USA - S3-5 metaG | ecosystem: Host-associated > Plants > Roots > Rhizosphere > Soil | place: USA... | reverse complement strand
CTGACCCAGCGGATCAGGTTCCACATCGAGCCCGCCTTGTCGTTCGTCCCGGAGGCGCGGGCGCCTCCGAACGGCTGCTGCCCGACCACGGCGCCCGTCGGCTTGTCGTTGACGTAGAAGTTCCCCGCCGTGTAGCGGAGCGCGGCGTGTGCCTCGCCGATCGCCGCGCGGTCGTTCGCGAACACCGCTCCCGTCAGCGCGTAGGCCCCCGTGCCGTCGACGAGTTCGAGCGTGTCGTCCCAGCGCGTCTCGTCGTAGACGTAGGCGGTGACGACCGGACCGAAGAGCTCGTCCTGCATGAGCCGGAAGGACGGATCCTCCGTCTTGATCACCGTCGGCTCCACGAACCAGCCTTCGGAGTCGTCGACGTTGCCCCCCGCGACGATCTCGGCGCCGGCCTCGCGTGCCTCCGCGATCGCGGCAGCCTGGGTCTCGAACGACGAACGGTCGATCACCGCGCCCATGAAGTTCGTGAAGTCCCGCGGGTCGCCCATCGAGATCGTGGGGATGTCACGCTCGAGCGTCTCGCGGATCTCGCCCCACAGATTCGACGGCAGATAGAGCCGCGACGAGGCGGAGCACTTCTGGCCCTGGTACTCGAACGACCCGCGGACGATCGCCGTCGCCACCGCCTGGGGGTCGGCGGACGGGTGCGCGAGGATGAAGTCCTTGCCGCCCGTCTCGCCCACGATGCGCGGGTAATTGCGGTAGCGGTCGATGCCGTTCCCGATCGTGCGCCAGATCGAGTGGAAGACCCCGGTCGAGCCCGTGAAGTGGACGCCCGCCAGCTCCGGGTTCGAGAGCGCGGCGTCTCCGAGCTCGGCGCCGGGCCCGAACACGAGGTTGATGACGCCCGCCGGCAGGCCGGCCTCCTCGAGCAGGCGGAGCGTGTACCAGGCGGAGAGCGCCTGGGTCGACGCAGGCTTCCACACGACCGTGTTGCCCATCAGCGCGGGCGACGTCGTGAGGTTCGCCCCGATCGCCGTGAAGTTGAACGGGCTGATCGCAAAGACGAACCCCTCGAGCGGACGGTACTCCAGACGGTTCCAGACGCCCGGGGACGAGATCGGCTGCTCTTCGTAGATCCGGACGAGGTAGTCGGCGTTGAAGCGTAGGAAGTCGATCGTCTCGCACGCTGCGTCGATCTCCGCCTGGTGCGCGGTCTTCGACTGATTGAGCATCGTGGCGGCGTTCAGGGTCGAGCGCCACGGACCGGAGAGGAGCTCCGCCGCGCGGAGGAACACGGCGACGCGCTCGTGCCACGGCGTTGCGGCCCAGCCCGAGTGTGCGGCGCGCGCTGCCGCAATCGCCCGCTCGACATGCGACGCGTCACCCTTCGCGACGTCGGCGAGGACGTGGTCCCGAGCGTGAGGCATGACGGCCTCGAACGTCGTGCCCGTCTCGACGCGCTCCCCGCCGATCACGAGCGGGATCGCCGGCCGCTCGGCCGACATCTCGTCGAGACGCCGCTGGAGCTCGGCGCGCTCGGCGGAGCCCGGCGCGTATGAGCGGATCGGCTCGTTGATCGCGGCTGGAGGCCGGAAGATCCCAGGAGCGCTCATCGTCGGCGATTGTAGAGTCGCGGCGATGGGCGTGGCCCGCCAGCGGGGCACGGCGGACAAGTTCCTCGTGCCCGAGCCGCAGATCGTCCTGCTGGACAGCGGCGGCGCGGGAGCCGTCGCCTATCGCTACGCGGTCGAAGGCTGGGGTGTCGGCGAGCTCCGGATGCGCGACGGGGCCCTCGTCGCACACACGTTCCCGTCCAGGCAGCGTCGCCTCGCCCCGCGGCGTAGGGGGCCCCCAGGGGGAACGAGCGCCCCTGGGATCACGCTAGCCGCAAAGCCGACACGGGACAGCGACGCCTTCGTGTCGAGCCTGTGCCAGCGGTTTGCCGCCCACCTTCGGGGCGTCGCCGTCTCGTACGACGACGTCTCGCTCGACGACACCGGCGCGACGTCGTTCCAGCGTGAGCTCCTGTCGGCGGCGCGGTCGGTCGGCTGGGGCGAGGTCGTCACCTACGGCGGGCTCGCCGCCCGCGCCGGACGCCCGCGCGCGGCGAGAGCGGCAGGGAGCTTCTGCGCCTCGAACCGCCTGTCGCTCGTCGTCCCCTGCCACCGCGTCGTCGCCGCAGGAGCCGAGGAGCCGTTCACGCTGGGCGGTTATGGAGCGGCGGGACCGCGCCTCAAGCGGCGGCTCCTCGCCCTCGAGGGAACGTTGCTTTGAGCTCGACGACGCTCGTCGCCGACGTGCGTTCGGAGCTCGCCGCGGTCATCCCAGAGCGCCGGTGCGATCGCCTCGCGGAAATCTCCGCGCTCTTCCACACAGCCGGGGTGGTGCACCTACTCGGGCGCGGCGAGCTCTCGTTCCACCTCGATCTCGCGGAGTCGTCGGTTGCGCGGCGGGCGTTCACGACCCTTCGCTCTCTTCGCATCGCCTCCGAGATTCGCACGTATCGGCGTAACGCCTTCGACCACGCGGCTCGCACGCAGCTCCTGGTCGCCGGCTCGCCGCACACGATCGAGGTCCTCACCGAAGCCGGCGTACTCTCGAGCGAGCAGCGGCCCCTCGAGCGGCCCCCGGGCCGCGTCGTCGCGCGCCCCTGCTGCCGGTCGGCCTACCTTCGTGGTGCCTTCCTCGGCGCGGGCTCGCTCAGCGGGCCGCGCTCGCCGCACCTCGAGGTTCGGACGCCTCTCCACGCCGGCGCCGCGTTCGTGCGGAGCGTTGGCTCGGCGGCCGGCGTGCGGATGCGGGTCGTCGACCGCGATTCGCATTCTGCCGCCTATGCGAAGAGCTGGGACGCGATCGAGGCCTATCTCGCCGTCGCCGGGGCGACGGACACGGTGCTGATGCTCGAGGAGCGCGCGCTCGTCGCCGGTCTCCGAGCCGATGCGAACCGGCTGGCGAACGCCGACCATGCCAATCTCGTACGGCAGAGCAGCGCGGCCCGCGCGCAACTCGACGCTGCCCGGGCGCTACGCGAGCGCGGTGCGCTCGACGCCCTCGCGCCCAGCTTGAGAGCCGCTGCCGAGCTCCGGCTTCGCCACCCCTCGCTGTCGCTCAGGGAGCTGGCCGCGAGGGCCGATCCGCCCGTGACGAAGGCCGCGATGGCCGGCCGGCTGGCCCGCCTGGTCGCCCTCGCGCGGGACGACGTCGAGGGGCCCGAAGCGACGGGTTGAGGACCCGACGCCTGACGCCCATACTCCACGGCGGTGGGCTCGCGCTCCCGGGCGGGGGATCCAGACCCCATCCGCCGTCTGGTACTGGAGCGCGCATGTGAGGGAGGGGACATCCTCGGAGCTCCTCCCTCAGCCCACCGCCAGCGGGCGGCGACGTCGACCGACCCCTCGGTCCGGAATGGCCCGCCCTCACTAGACTCGCCGAGAACGAACCCAGCGGACGGAGGCGAGAACAGGATGGGAATCCGGGTCGGTATCAACGGCTTCGGCAGGATCGGCCGCAACTTCTTCCGCGCGCAGCAGCAGCGCGGCGCGGACATCGACATCGTCGCGCTGAACGACCTCGGCGACGCCAAGACGATGGCGCACCTGCTCAAGTACGACTCGGTGCTCGGGCCATTCGCAGGTGACGTGGAGCTAGGGGACGGCGTCATCACCGCCGGTGGCGAGACGATGACGATGCTCTCCGAGCGCGACCCGGCGAGCCTGCCGTGGGGCGACCTGCACGTCGACGTCGTCCTCGAGTCCACCGGCTTCTTCACCGACCGCGCCGGAGCGCAGAAGCACCTCGACGCGGGTGCGAAGAAGGTCGTCATCTCCGCCCCGGCGACCGACCCGGACATCACGCTCGTCATCGGCGTCAACGACGGCGACTACGACCCGGAGGCGCACCACATCGTCTCCAACGCCTCGTGCACGACGAACTGCGTGGCTCCTCTCGCCAAGGTCGTCGATGACCTTGCCGGCATCGAATCCGGCTTCATGACGACGATCCACGCGTACACGAACGACCAGAACATCCTCGACCTGCCGCACAAGGACCTCCGCCGGGCGCGCGCCGCCGCGATCAACCTCATCCCGACCTCGACCGGTGCGGCGAAGGCGATCGGCCTCGTGATGCCGCACCTTCAGGGGAAGGTCGACGGCGTATCGGTCCGCGCCCCCGTTCCGACGGGCTCGCTCACCGACCTCGTGGTAACGCTCGGACGCGAGGTGACGAGGGACGAGGTGGACGCGGCCTACAGGGCGGCCGCAGCGGACGGCCCGCTGGCGCCCGTGCTCCTGTACTCCGAGGACCCGCTCGTGTCGACCGACATCGTCGGCAACCCGCACTCCTGCATCTTCGACAGCCTCATGACGATGAGCCACGGCCGGAGCGTGAAGGTGTTCGGCTGGTACGACAACGAGTGGGGCTACAGCTGCCGTCTCGTCGACCTCGTCGGGCGCCTGCTCCCGTGAGCCGGGCGTGAGGGGCCCGACGTCGGCGGCTCCCGAATGACCTTGCCGCGCTCGGTCGAGACGGCCGACGTCGCGGGCAAGCACGTGCTCGTCCGCGCCGACCTCAACGTTCCCCTCGAGGATGGTGCGATCGCGGACGACACTCGCATCCGCGCCGCTGTGCCGACGCTCGAGCTCCTCCTCGCCCGCGGCGCCGCCGGCATCGCAGTCTGCTCCCACCTCGGCCGCCCGAAGGGCCACGACCCCGCGTTCGTGATCGCGCCCGTTGCGGCCCGCCTCGAGGAGCTCGTGCCGGACGAGCGGGTCCACGTGCTCGAGAACACGCGCTTCGACGCGGGCGAGACCACGAACGACCCGGCCGCCGCACGCAGGCTCGCGGAGGGCATGGACATCTATGTGAACGACGCCTTCGGCTCGGCCCACCGGGCGCACGCCTCGACGGAGGCCGTCGCTCATCTTCTGCCGGCCTACGCCGGGCTGCTCCTCCTGGCGGAGCTCGAGCATCTCGGGCGGCTGCTCGGCGACGTCGCGCGCCCGTTCGTCCTCGTCGCGGGCGGGGCCAAGGTCGAGGACAAGCTCGGCGTGCTCCGCAACCTCGGCGGACGAGCCGACAGCGTGCTCGTCGGCGGCAAGATGGCCGAGGAGCTGCGCGACGGGGACACGCTGCCGTTCCCGGTCGAGCTGCCGAGCGACGTCGTCGCGGCGGCGTCCTTCGACGCGGATGCCGAGAGCCGTATTGCCTCGTTCGACGACCTGCCGGCCGGCTGGCTCGGGCTCGACATCGGCCCGGAGAGCCGCGAGCGCTTCGGCGACCTGATCCGCGGTGCGAGGACGGTGTTCTGGAACGGCCCGATGGGCGTCTTCGAATGGGAGAGGTTCGCCGAGGGGACGAAGGCAGTCGCAGAGGCGGTTGCCGCCGTGGACGGGTACACGGTGGTCGGCGGCGGCGACTCCGTCCGCGCGGTCGTCGAGCTGTCGCTCGACGATGACGTGTCATGGGTCTCGACCGGGGGAGGGGCCTCGCTCGAGCTGCTCGAGGGCAAGGAGCTCCCCGGCGTGGCGGCAATCCCGCCGGCGTAGCGCTCAGGCAACCGCGAAGAGGCGCCAGGAGCCGGGGACGCCTTTCAGCACATGCTCGCCCCTGTCGGCGAACTCGAGCCCTGAGCCCGCGACGAGATCGCGCACGGTCTGCGAGACGAGGATCTCCGACGGGCCGGCGAGGCTCGTCACCCGGGCGCCGATCGAGACGGCAAGGCCTCCGATCTTCCCGTCGATGGCCCGGCATTCGCCGGTGTGCAGCCCGGCACGCAGCTCGATCCCGAGGCCGTCGACGGCCTCGCGGATCGCCTGGGAGCAGCGGATCGCGCGGACGGGACCGTCGAACGCTGCGAAGAAGCCGTCGCCTGCGGTGTCGAGCTCGCGGCCGCGGTAGCGGGCGAGGCACCCGCGGACGCGCCGGTGATGCTCCTGGACGAGCTCCTGCCAGCCGACGTCGCCGAGCATCGCCTGCTGCGCCGTCGACTCGACGATGTCCGTGAACAACACGGTCGCGAGCACGCTCTCGAGTTCCGCCTCGCGGTCGCGCACCTGGCTCGCGAACCAGTCGATCGCCTCGAGGTAGGCGTCGGCGTGCTCCGTGATGACGTACGGGGCCGTTCCCGGCATCGCCCGGTGGATCGCGCCGGGGATCAGTCGCGCGAACGCGGCGCCCTCGTCCGCCGCCTCGCCGGTACGGCTGAGGACGAGCGTCGGCACGCGGATCGTGTCGAGGACCTCCCGGACGTCGGATTCGTAGAGCATCCGGAAGGCGGCCATTGCGTCGCCCGGGCCGGCCGACGCACGCATGTACGAGAGGTGCCAGTCCGCCATCGCCTCGATCGGCGTGACCCCGAATGGAAACCGAAGGGCGTCGGCCGCCGCGCGGTGTGGCGTTCCCCAACCCGTGTCCATCGCCTCCAGCTCCTGCTCGAACTCGTGCGCACGGATGCCCCACGGGTAGTCGGGAGCCCAGACGACCCGGGGTCGTGTGTTGCAGAGCACCAGCGCGACCGCCCGCGACGGATGCGTAGCCGCGAACAGGCAGCCGAGCGGACCGCCGTCCGCGAGCGCGACGATCGTCGCCCGCTCGCTGCCGTCGTCGTCGAGCACGGCGCGGAGGTCGTCGATGCGCTCCTCCATCGTCGGGAGCCGATAGCCGCGCAGCCGATCGGACAGCCCCGTGCCGCGGTGGTCGAAGCAGATGACACGGCCGTGGCGGGCGAGACGGTCGACGAACGCCGTCATCACCGGGAGCCGGCGGAAGACCTCGAGCTGGGAGACGTACGCCCTGATCAGCACCACGTCTGCGCCTCCACCCGGCCCGACCACCTCGTAGGCCAGATGGATGTCGCCGTTTCTCGCGTACCGGATGCCGTCGTCGAGCATGCTCCGGACTAGGATCACCCCCGTGCTCGTCGCAGGCAACTGGAAGATGTTCAAGGGGCCGCGCGAGACCGCCGTCTTCCTCGACGCCTTCGAGCCTCCGGACGGGGTCGACGTCGTGATCTGCCCGCCCTTCACGTCACTCGCGGCGGCGGTCGGGAGCGGCGTTCCGGTGTACGCGCAGAACGTCCACTGGGCGCCCGACGGGGCCTTCACCGGCGAGATCTCGGCCGAGATGCTCCTCGAGCTCGGCGTCGAGGGCGCGATCGTCGGGCACTCCGAACGCCGCCAGTACTTCGGCGAGACGGATGACACCGTCCGCCTTCGGTGCGAGACCGCCCTGGAGGCGGGGCTTCGCGTGATCGCGTGTGTCGGTGAAACAGAGGCGGAGCGCGAGGCGGGGGAGACGGACGCCGTGCTGCGCCGGCAGGTGTCCGTCATCCCACGGCATGACGCGCTCGTCATCGCGTACGAACCCGTGTGGGCGATCGGCACCGGAAAGACGGCGACCCCGGAGCTCGCGCAAGAGGCCCACGAGACCATCAAGGCGCTGCACGAGACACACGTGCTGTACGGCGGGTCGGTCAAGCCGGAGAACGCGGCCGAGCTGATGTCCCAGCCGGCCGTCGACGGGGCGCTCGTCGGCGGCGCCTCGCTCGATGCGGGCTCGTTCGAGACGATCTGCCGCGCGGCGCGACAGTGAGCAGCGGCCCATTGCCGCTCGTCACCCTCGTGATCCTCGACGGATGGGGCATCGCTACGGCCGGGCCCGGGAACGCGGTCGACCTCGCGCGGACACCCGTCTTCGACGACCTCGTCGCCCGCTGCCCGAGCACCCAGCTCCGTGCGTCGGGAGCGGCAGTCGGGCTGCCCGAGGGCCAGATGGGGAACTCGGAGGTGGGTCACCTGACGATCGGCTCGGGCCGGATCCTCCTTCAGGACCTCGTCCGGGTGAGCCGCGCCGTGGAGGACGGATCGCTGTTCGAGAACGAGGCACTCGTCGGGGTGTTCAGGCGCGCGCAGGAGCGCGACGCCGACGTCCACCTGCTCGGCCTCGTCTCCACCGGCGCCGTTCACTCGCACATCGGCCACCTCCGGGCGCTGCTCGAGCTCGCACGCCGGGCGGAGATGGAGGAGAGGACCTGGATCCATGCGTTCACCGACGGCCGCGACGTCTCGCCGCATGCCGCCGCGACCGACCTCGCGTCGCTGCCGCCCGAGCGCATCGCCACCGTGGTCGGCCGGTACTACGCGATGGACCGCGACGAGCGCTGGGAGCGAACGGACCGGGCGGTCGACGCGATCGTCGGCGGGATCGGCGAGAGCGCGGACGACGCCGTCGCGGCAGTGCGCGCGAGCTACGAGCGCGGCGTGACGGATGAGTTCGTCGAGCCGGTCGTGCTCCACGGCCGGCCTCGCCTCGACCCGGCGAGAGACGCCGCAGTCGTGTTCAACTTCCGACCGGACCGCGTTCGCCAGCTGACCCAGAGGCTGCTCGAGGCGGACGCCGACGTCGTCACGATGACCCGCTACCGGGACGACTTCGAGGCCCCGGTCGCATTCGCCGAGCAGACCGTCCCGGACACGCTCGCCGAGGTGCTCAGCGCCGACGGTCGGCGGCAGCTCCACGCGGCGGAGACGGAGAAGTACGCACACGTGACCTACTTCTTCAACGGCGGCGTCGAGGAGCCGTGGGACGGAGAGGAGCGGATCCTCGTCCCGTCGCCGCGCGATGTCGCAAGCTACGACCTGAAGCCCGAGATGTCCGCGCGCGAGGTTGCGGCACGCGTTGCGGCTGCGCTCGGCGACGGCATCTCGTTCTGCGTCGTGAACTTCGCGAATCCCGACATGGTTGGGCACACCGGCGTCATCCCGGCCGTCGTCACGGCGGTCGAGACGGCCGATGCGTGTCTGGGGGTGATCGTCGAGGCGACGCACGGAGCGGGCGGCGTCTGCCTCGTCACCGCCGACCATGGCAACGCGGAGAAGCTCCTCGAGGACGACGGCGTCAGCCCGCACACGGCGCACACCACCAATCCGGTGCCGCTCGTCCTGACCCGCGTGGGCGCGGGGCTCAGGGACGGAGGCGAGCTCTCGGACATCGCCCCCACCGTGCTCGATCTGCTCGGGCTCGCGCAGCCCGACGTGATGACGGGAACGACCCTCGCTGCCCCCGGCAATCGCTGACACGTTACCGAGTCGTAAATTGTGTGTGAATCGTCGCAAGTGGAAGCTATGCTCGCGGCGCATTGGCCCTGACGCAGCCCGATCACGGTGTGCTCCGAAAGGCCCAGCGGGGTGACGAGCGGGCGTTCAACCTCATCGTCAGGGCGTACGAGCAACCGGTCTACAACTACGTGCTGCGCCTCGTCGGCGACAGAAGTCTCGCCGAGGATCTGACGCAGGAGGTCTTCCTGCGGGTGTACCAGGGGCTCCCGGGATTCTCCGACCGCTCGCGGTTCACGACGTGGCTCTTCCAGGTCACGAAGAACCGAGTGCTCGACGAGCTTCGCGCGCTCGAGCGTCGACCACGCGCAGTCGTCGCGCTGGACGACATCCCGCCGCTCGAGGTCGTCGACCAGCCGTTCGAGCGGACGGAGACGATCGACGCCGTCTGGCGCGCCGTCGAGGCCCTCACCGTCGATCTCAAGATGGCGCTCCTGCTCCGCGACATCGTCGGCCTCTCGTACACCGAGATCGCGGACTCCCTCGAGATCACGCTCGCCACCGTCAAGTGGCGCATCTACAAGGCGCGCGAAGAGGTCGCCACCGCCCTCGCGCGCGACGGCATCACCGCCCGCACGGCCACGACGACGCGCGCTCCGGCCGTCGCCGCGGTCGAGTAGGCGACCCACATCGGCGACACTCGGAGACCGCCCCGGGCGCTCGTCGCCTCCGTCGGTCTCGAAGCAGTGCGGCGCCCCGCGTGGTGCCGGCGAGCGGTCCCCGGATACTCCGCGCCGGCCGGCCGTACGATGCGGTGATGGAGGAGAGCGACCCGACGCACGCGCTGGCGCGCGCGCTTGCCGATGTGGCGGGGGCGCCGGTCGAGCTCGAACGCCCGGCGGACGCGCGCCACGGCGACTACGCGACGAACGTGGCGCTGCGCCTCGCGGGCGAGAGTCGGCAGCCGCCGCGCGAGGTCGCCGAGGAGCTGCGCGGGCGGATCGCCGCACTGGCGGGGGTCGCCGCCGTGGACGTCGCAGGCCCGGGCTTCCTGAACGTCACCGTCGACGACGCCTGGCTCGGGGCCGGGCTCGCGACGGTGCTCGCCGACGGTCGGCGTTTCGGCGGCGGATCCGCCGACCCGCGCGAGCGGATCCAGGTGGAGCTCGTCTCGGCGAACCCGACCGGGCCGATCACGGTCGCCTCGGCCCGAAACGGGGCCTACGGTGACGCGGTCGCGCGATTGCTCGAGTTCGCCGGCAACGAGGTCGAGCGCGAGTACTACTACAACGACGCCGGAAGCCAGATGGACCTCTTCCGCACGTCGGTGGATGCGATCCGGCGCGGGGAGGAGCCGCCCGAGGACGGCTACCGCGGAGGGTATGTCGCCGTCCTCGCCGAGGAGCCCGGCGATCCGGTTCCGCGGATGCTGGAGCAGATCGAGGCCGCGCTCGAGCGCTTCCGGATCCGGTTCGACAGCTTCGAGCGGCAGAGCGTCGTCGAGGCGGAGATCCCGGCTGCCCTCGCGGCGATCGAGACGTACGAGGCCGAGGGCGCGGTCTGGGCGAGGACGAGCCTCCACGGCGACGATCGGGATCGCGTCGTCGTCCGCTCGGACGGCACGCCGACCTACTTCGCCGCGGATGCCGCCTACATTCGCCGCAAGTTCGCGCGTGGCTTCGACCGGCTCGTGTACGTGCTCGGCGCCGACCACCACGGCTACGTTGCCCGGCTCGCGGCCCTCGCGGAGATGCTCGGGCACCCGCGCGAGGCCGTGGAGGTGCTCGTCTACCAGCTCGTGCACCTGACCCGCAGCGGGCAGGCGGCGGCGATGTCGAAGCGTCGCGGAGACGTCGTCTTCCTCGACGACTTCGTCGACGAGATCGGGATCGACGCCGCCCGGTGGTACCTGCTCTCGCGCGGGTACGACCAGTCGATCGAGATCGACGTCGACCTCGCGGCAGAGCGGAGCCAGAAGAACCCCGTCTACTACGTCCAGTACGCCCACGCGCGGGTGGCCGGCATCCTGCGAAACGCCGAGGGACACCTTCCGGACCCGCGGCCGGTCGTGCCTCTGGCGGTCGAGGAGAGGGATCTCGTCAAGCGCCTGCTCGAGCTTCCCGCGGTGGTCCGGGAGGCAACGGAGCGTCGCGGCCCGCACGCCCTCCCGGCGTACGCGATCCGGGTCGCGGACGACTTCCACCGCTTCTACCACCATCACCGCGTCATCGACTCGGACGCGGAGGCCTTCCGGCTCGCGCTCTGCGCCGGCACGCAATCGGTCGTCGCGACGTGCCTGGACCTGCTCGGCATCGAAGCACCCGAACGGATGTAGCGTCGGCGGTGCCGAGGGGGCGAGGCGGACGAGTCCGCCAGAGCGAGCCGACCTCGCCCTCGTAGGATCCGACGATGCGCTGGAATGCCGCGCTCGGCGCCCTCGCAGCGTCGTGGGGGCTCATCGCCGTGCTCGCGGCCTCCGTCGATCTCGGCGCAGAAGCCCTCGCGTTCTGGCGGCTCGCGCTCGCAGCCCTGACCCTCGGCGCCGTCGCGGTCGGCACTGGTCGCGCGAGCCTTCTTGCGCCCCAAGGCCGTCTCGGAGCCCTCGCCCTGCTCGGAGTGGTCCAGGGCGCCCACTGGCTGCTGTTCTTCGAGGCCGTCGACCACGGGTCGGTCGCGCTCGCAGTGTTGACGTTCTACGCCGCACCGCTCGTGATCGCGCTCGTCGCGCCCATCGTTCTCCCCGAGCGGTACAGCCCCGTCGTCCTCGTCTCATGCGGCGTCGGCGCGGTCGGCATCCTGGCGATCGCGCTCGGCGGCGGCGGCACGGAGGGTGGTCGGTCGCCGCTCGCGATCGCCGCCGGGCTCGGCTCGGCCGTCACGTACGCCGCGCTCGTCATCCTCTCGAAGCGGCTCCTCGCCGCAGCCGTGCCGCCCGTCACCATCGCCTTCTGGGACTGCCTCGTGGGCGCCGCCGCCGTATCGCCCGTGCTGCTCGTTGCGGAGAGGGTCGTTCCGAGCGGAACGGGCGAGTGGGCCGTGGCCCTGACGCTCGGCATCGTGTTCACGGGGTTGTCGACCCTCGTCTATGCCACGCTCCTCCGGCATGTGACGGCGCAGGCGGCCGGAGTGCTGACCTTCCTCGAGCCGGTCTCGGGTGTCGCGCTCGCGTGGCTCCTCCTCGACCAGCGGCCCGGCACGGCGACCCTCGTCGGCGGCGCCCTCGTCCTGGCGGCGGGGATCGTCGTCGTCCTGCTCGAGCCGGCCGACGCGAGCGTCGCGGACGCACCGGGCGGGGTAGGATCGCGCACGGCATGAGCGCCGAGGCATCACGGACGCCACCCGACCGGAACCTCGCGCTGGAGCTCGTCCGGGTGACGGAAGCAGCCGCGATGGGGGCGTCGCGCTGGATCGGGCGAGGCGACAAGAACGCCGCCGACCAGGCGGCCGTCGACCTCATGCGCTTCATGGTCAACTCGGTCTCCATGCGCGGCGTCGTCGTGATCGGTGAGGGCGAGAAGGACGAGGCGCCGATGCTCTACAACGGCGAGGAGGTCGGGGACGGCACGGGGCCGGAGGTGGACGTCGCCGTCGACCCCCTCGAGGGCACGCGACTTGCCGCCCTCGGCATCGCCGGCGCGATCTCGGTGATCGCCGTGGCCGAGCGCGGCTCGATGTTCTTCCCGGGGGCTGCCGTCTACATGGAGAAGATCGCGGTCGGGCCCGAAGCGGCCGACGCGATCGACATCGACGCCTCTCCGACGGAGAACGTCGCCCGCGTCGCCGAGGCGAAGGGCGTCGAGCCGAACGAGATCACCGTCGTCGTCCTCGAGCGCGAGCGCCACGACGACCTCATTGCCGAGCTGCGCGAGGCGGGCGCGCGCGTCAACCTGATCCGCGACGGCGACGTGGCGCCCGCGATCGCCGCCGCCCAGCCCGGAACCGGGGTCGACATGCTCATGGGAATCGGCGGGACGCCGGAGGGCGTCATCTCCGCCACGGCGATCAAGTGCCACGGCGGCGCGCTCCAGGGACGGCTGTGGCCGCGAGACGAGGGCGAACGCGCATCGCTCGTCGACGCCGGGTACGACGTCGATCGGATCCTGACCCATGACGACCTCGTGCGCAGCGAGAACGTGTTCGTCGCCGCAACCGGAGTGACCGGCGGCCCGCTCCTGCGCGGCGTCCGGGTCGGCATGGAAGGAGTAGAGACGGAGTCGATCGTGATGCGCTCGCGATCCGGCACGGTACGGCGGATCACCGCCCACCATCCGTCGGGCAAGCTGAGGAGACTGCGAAAGGAAGGAGGCCGCTGATGGCGGCGCAGGAGCTGAACGCGATCGCGAAATCGATCGTCGCTGACCACAAGGGCGTCCTCGCAGCGGACGAGTCGACCGGCACGATCAAGAAGCGCTTCGACGCGATCGGCGTCGAGTCGACCGAGGAGAACCGCAGGGCGTACCGGAACCTGCTCTTCACCACGCCGGGCTCCGAGGAGTGCGTGGGCGGGGTGATCCTCTACGACGAGACGATCCGGCAGGCGGCTGACGACGGCACGCCCTTCCCCGAGCTCCTGGCGTCAAAGGGGGTCGTGCCGGGCATCAAGGTCGACCTCGGTGCGCAGGACCTCGCCGGTCACCCGGGCGAGAAGGTGACGGAGGGCCTCGACGGCCTGCGGGCCCGCTTCGCGGAGTACCACGGCCTGGGCGCCCGATTCAGCAAGTGGCGCGCGGTGATCACCATCGGCGACGGCATCCCGACCGACGCCTGCCTCCATGTGAACGCCCACGCGCTCGCACGCTACGCCGCGCTCTCGCAGGAGGCCGGGATCGTCCCGATCGTCGAGCCCGAGGTCCTGATGGACGCGGACAACAGCATCGAGCGCTGCCACGAGGTGACGTCCCGCACCCTGCACCTCGTCTTCGAAGAGCTCGACAGGCAGGGAGTCGCGCTCGAGGGCATGCTCCTCAAGCCGAACATGGTCATCTCCGGCAAGGGCTGCCCGACCCAGGCCTTGGCCGCAGAGGTGGCCGAGCGGACGATCGACTGCTTCCTCCGACGCGTACCGGCGATGGTCCCCGGGATCGTGTTCCTGTCCGGCGGACAGTCCGAGATCGAGGCGACTGAGAACCTGAACGCGATCAGCCGCGTCGGCGGTCCGTGGCCGCTCTCCTTCTCGTACGGCCGTGCGCTGCAGGCCTCCGCGCTCGAGGCGTGGCGCGGTGACCCGGCGAGCGTCGAGGCCGGGCAGGACGCCTTCCTGCACCGCGCCCGGATGAACGCGCTCGCGGCGGCCGGCGACTGGAGCGCGGAGCTGGAGGAGGCCGTCGCGGCCTGACGTTTGGGGTGCGGGGAGTGCCGCTGACCGGCCCTTCCCCGACACCCGCTCGGTACCCTCGCCGGATGCGCCCTCGTCCTGCAGGCGTCGTCGCAGCCATCGTCCTGACCGCGCTGGCGCTCTCGAGCGCCGCCTCCGGCGGCGAGTCGGTGGCGCCGACCCGCGTCACCGTCTTCGGCGACTCGGCGGCGACCGCGATGGCGTACGACCCGAGCGCGAGGCGCGTGCTCGGACGGGGCATCGACCTCGAGCTCGAGCTCGCCGCATGCCGCCGCGTGGGTGACTCGAGCTGCCCGTACGATGGCGTCCGCCCGCCCAACGTGATCGAGCGCGCGACCGCGCTCGGATCCGCGCTCGGGCCGGTCGTCGTCGTCATCGTCGGATACAACGACTACGAGGCGAACTACGCCGGGAACATCGAGCAGGCCCTGGCGGTCTTCCGCACGGCGGGCGTCCAGCGGGTGCTGTGGGCGACCCTCCGCGAGTCGCGCCAGAGCTACGCGTCGATGAACGACATGATCCGCGACGCGGCCCGGCGGCATCCCGAGGTGACGGTCGTGGACTGGAACGCGACCTCCCACACGAATCCCGAGTGGTTCCAGCCAGACGAGATCCACCTCACCCCAACCGG
>Ga0157380_10001591_pt1 | contig 14969 bp, 13 predicted proteins | sample S35metaG_FD_119757 | JGI IMG/M metagenome (GOLD analysis project Ga0157380, IMG submission 119757) | Switchgrass rhizosphere microbial communities from Kellogg Biological Station, Michigan, USA - S3-5 metaG | ecosystem: Host-associated > Plants > Roots > Rhizosphere > Soil | place: USA... | reverse complement strand
TCCATCGTACTTTTTTGGTGGCTAATGCCTTTATGCCCGTGACAAGATAATAAAAGGCATAAATAAAATCTAAAAGCGGCACAATCCACGATTCAAACTTCTGATGGAGTTTTTTTGAGGCAATATTCGATGTCAGTACAACAATAATAATTCGGAACAGCAATAAACCGAGTACCACATATTTGAGCGGAGATAAGATTGCCAATGGTATTCCCACAAACCATGTCAAGATCCAGGATAGCGTAAAGAGACCCAGCAACAATCGATGCCCAAAACGATAGTACTTACCCACCGAAAGGTGCCTTATCTTCTGATTAAAAAATGACGCAAATGTTGTTTTGGGAAAGGAGCTAACAATCGACTCTTCATCCACACAAACCGCCGTATTACTCTTTCGGGCGTGCTGGTTAACGAAAAGATCATCATCTCCTCCCGTAACCTTGGTGAAGTTGTTGAACCCTTTGACTTCCAAGAATTTTGACCTTCGGTACGATAAATTTCTCCCAACACCCATATAAGGAATGCCCGCCAAGGCGAACGAAATATATTGTATTCCTGACATCAAGGTCTCAAACCGAATGAACGCATTTAAGAATCCGGGCTGCTGCTGGTAAGGCGAAAATCCCAGGACAAACTGGGTGGTGGGGCTAAAGTGTCTGGCCATTGAACTAAGCCAGTTTTTGCTGCTGGGACGGCAATCAGCGTCTGTTAGTAGCAGCCACTCATATTTTGCCGACTTAATTCCCAACGTGAGCGCATACTTTTTCGTATTAAAAAGTTGTGGCGTGCGATTGATGTGCACCATCCTCAGCCGGTGGTCTTTGCTGGTTTCCTGAAGTAACAGATCAAACGTTCCGTCATTCGACCGGTCGTCTACGATAATAATTTCAAATTCGGGATGGTTTTGATCCAACAAAATTGGAATTAACTGCCTTAAATTTTGTTCTTCATCATGGGCGCAGACGATAATAGAAACCGGTAATGCTTGGTCCGGTTTCTTAACCGAAGCTTTCGTCAAGGTGGCGATGTAGAATGTGAAGTATATAACCTGTACTCCGACAGCAACGAAGAAAATAATGAGTAACAATTCCAAAGACGCGAGATTTTTCGACAAAGATAGAGGTAGCGAAGACGGATGAAAGAACTTTTAGACCAATCTCATAATAAATTCGGGCATGATCGGAGTTTGCGTGTCGACTTGATTTCCATTCATAGAAAACCCGAGTCGACGGGCCATTGAAAATTGACAATGAATGTGTGAAAACGAGCTTTTTTTAATGTTTGCGTGAACATAATTCATGTGTTCGAAAACAGATTTCGCACATTGAACACATTTTTTTTCCTTTTGAGCGCAAAATTTTATTGCTTTGGACCATGGACTTAGGGAAGAACATTCGAATTAAAGACATCGCCAAACTAGCAGGCGTGTCAGTTGGGACTGTGGATAGGGTAATCCACAATCGCGGACGAGTATCACAAGAGGCGCTTCAGAAAGTCACCTCCGTTATGGAGCAGATTGACTACAAACCCAATCTGATTGCCCGGACGCTCGGTTCAAACAAAAACTATCGGATTGCTGCCATTATCCCCAATCCTCAACAAGATCCCTATTGGTCACAGTCGAACCTGGGGATTCTTCAAGCTCAGGCGGAGTGGACCCAATACGGGATAAACATTGATCTTCACGTATTTGACCTTTTTGATAAAGATTCGTTTCGCAGAACTGCCCAAGAAGCTGTGGCTACCAAACCCGACGGAATTGTAATTGCGCCAATTTTTTATCACGAGGCATTGCCCGTATTTGAATCGCTTAAGGCGGAACAGATTCCTTACGTCCTTTTTAACACCAACATCCCTGAGGCATCACCTTTAAGTTTTATCGGACAAAATTTGTTTCAGAGCGGTAAGGTTGCTGCGCAACTGTTGCACTTCGGTCAACAGAATCCCGGCACGTTTGCCGTGCTTCACATTGACGAAGACATCCAGGACTCCATTCACTTACTTGAAAAAGAAAAAGGGTTTCGGGAATATTTCAGCTCAAACGGCAAAGCCAAATTTGAAATCCTCGCCTTTAACCTGAATCCGAAAGACAGTGGGTTCGAAAATCAGCTCACGGAGCTAATTAATAATGAAAATCTTAAAGGCATTTTTGTCTCCACGTCAAATGGCTCCGCTATTGCGGCTAGTTTCCTGGAGAAACTTGGCAAGAAGCATATACGCCTGATAGGCTACGATATTTTGGAAGACAATCTAAAATACCTGAAGGCCGGAACAATCGATTTCCTGATCCATCAGAATCCGAAAAGGCAGGCCTTCCTGGGAATAAGTCATCTGGTAAACCACCTCATGTTCAAAAAGTCAACGCCACAGCAAGAACTTTTCCCGCTCGAGGTTATAACAGAGCAGAATCTGGGGTCGTATTTAAGCTCAGGGCTTCACTAGACAATTGTAGATTTTTGATTGACGATTTTAGATTGGGGAGCACAAGTACCTCTGTGCGCTTTAAATGCATTTCACGCAAAGGCCGCAAAGTGAAAATTTCGGAAGGCCGCAAAACGCTATTCTGGCTGCGGCTAAATTGTCAATGATTCGCACCTTGAAAGCCCATCCCAACCGATTTTAGACGTCAATCTAAAATCGTAAATCTAAAATCTACAATCAAAAGGCCTATTTTTGCGCTCCTTTATGACGTTCCAACAGATATCCAAAGATCCAAAATCGGCCGCTCGCGCGGGAATAATCTCGACCAGCCACGGAGAAATTCATACGCCAATATTTATGCCCGTCGGGACCGCCGGGTCAGTCAAGGCTGTTCACCAAAGGGAATTAGAAAACGACATACAAGCCGAGATTATATTAGGAAATACCTACCACCTATATTTACGGCCAGGCGTTGAGTTGTTGGCAAAAGCGGGAGGTCTCCATAAATTTAACGGATGGGCCAGGCCCATTTTGACGGATAGCGGCGGATACCAGGTTTATTCGTTGGGTGCTAACCGAAAGATCACAGAAGAGTCCGTCCTGTTCAAATCACACATTGACGGTTCGAAGCATACTTTTTCACCCGAGGCAGTGATGGATATTCAGCGGACCATTGGCGCTGACATTATTATGGCCTTTGACGAGTGCACGCCATTTCCCTGTGAATATCAGTATGCAAAAGATTCAATGGGCCTGACGCACCGGTGGCTGAAGCGTTGCATTGAACGCATCAATTCAACGGTACCATTATACGGATATGAACAAAGTCTTTTTCCTATTGTGCAAGGAAGCACCTACAAAGATCTCCGCGAACAATCCGCGGAATTCATTGCTGCCCAAAACCAACCTGGCAACGCAATCGGTGGGTTGTCGGTAGGCGAGCCCCACGAAGATATGTATGCAATGACCAGCCTTGTATGCAGCATATTGCCTGCGGATAAGCCTCGATATCTGATGGGTGTGGGGACACCGGAAAACATCCTCGAATGCATTGCCCTGGGCATCGATATGTTTGATTGTGTGATGCCGACGCGGAATGCCCGCAATGGTATGCTTTTTACAACAGAAGGCATTATCAATATCCGGAATGAGAAATGGAAAGACGATTTATCACCCATCGACGCATCTCTCGGAGGTTATGTGAGCACCTTCCATTCAAAGGCTTATTTGAGGCATCTTATTATTAATAAGGAAATTTTAGGAGCGCAAATTGCTTCTATTCACAACCTCACCTTTTATTTGTGGTTGGTAAAAGAAGCCAGAAAACGAATTATTGAAGGTACCTTTGTGCTATGGAAAGAAAGTATTGTAAAAAAAATAAGTCAGCGCCTTTAGGCAGTCACCAACAACGAACTTCAAAATAGCAATCGTGAGGCTCCTTGATAAATATATCCTGAAGACTTTTCTCGTCACATTCTTCTTTGTGGTGTTGATCCTCCTTTCCGTTGTCACGGTGATAGATCTTACCGACAAGATGGATAAGTTTTCCAAAGCTGAACTAAAAGCTGTTCACATTGTGGGATACTATTTGGATTACATACCCTGGATTGGAAGTTTGCTCACGCCGATCACTATTTTTATTGCGGCAGTGTATGTCTGCTCGCGGATGGCGGGGCACACCGAGGTAATTGCCATGTTGAGTGCAGGAATAAGTTTCAAGCGGATGCTGTTTCCGTATTTTATCGGAGCAACTTTGGTTGGCGCTATCAGCTTCGTTTTGAACGGCTGGATCATCCCGAATTCAAACAAGTCACGGCTCGCATTTGAAATGCAATACTTTAAGACGAAGTATTACTTTGAAAAACAAAACATCCATATCCAAGTGGCGTCGGACACGTACCTGTATATGAAAAGTTACAACAACAACAATCAAACGGGATATCATTTTACCCTCGAGAAATTTCGAGATAACAAACTTGTTGAAAAGCTTACTGCCAGCCGTCTCGCCTGGGACACCACAAAAATGAAATGGGTTCTGTTTGATTGGTCGCTGAAAAAAGTAGATGGAATTTTTGAGACTCCGAAGAGACCGGAAACCATTCCCGCATTCGAAGTTTCAAAAGTTGCTACAACTAAGGAATTTGTCGAATCCGGTACTACACTGGACACCGCATTGGTCATCCATCCTAAAGAATTTGAAAGTGACTATCGAAAATATGACGGTCTTACTTTAAACGAATTGGATGAGCAGATCAAGACTTTGAGAGCCAGGGGCTCAACGGGGATCGAGATGTACGAAGTGGAGAAGTATACGCGATACACCTCACCCGTCACGATATACATTTTGGTATTTATGGGGGTGATTGTATCGGCAAGAAAAAGCAGGGGTGGTACCGGTCCTCAGATTGCATTGGGATTTTTATTGTCGTTCATCTTCATCTTATTTTTCACGCTTTTCAGAACATTTGCAGAAAATGGCTCGATGCCTCCACAAATATCCGTTTGGGTACCTAATATTATTTTTGGTTTGATCACAATTGCCATGTATAAGTATGTTCCGCGCTAATGGCTACGCGCGCTGATTATTTCAAATTACATTTCATTGTTTTTCTCTGGGGCTTTTCAGGAATTCTGGGAAAGTTAGTGGTGACCCCCGCTTATGAAATGGTTTTTTTTCGAGGACTGTTGTCAGCGCTCGGAATAGGTATCGTCATGCTCTTTGTCGGTGAGACATTTAGGGTAACACCTAAACAATTGATCAATCTGATCGGCATCGGATTTATTGTAGCCATCCATTGGCTGGCTTTTTTCGAGTCAGCCCGCGTCTCAAATGTTTCGGTGAGTCTTGTGGGTTTTGCTACCAACTCTTTATGGACCGCAATACTGGAACCGTTGTTCAATAAAACCTCAATAAAAAAATTCGAATTGATTTTAGGGTTGGTTGTGATCTTCGGACTCTACGTCATCTTTTCATTTGACTTCCAATATCCATGGGGTCTATTCCTGGGTGTGTTGTCGGGATTTACATCTGCAATATTTGCTACGCTAAATTCCAGGATGGTAAAGAGCATTTCAGCTTACACCATTAGTTTTTACGAAATGATCGGTATCTTCATTGGTCTTGGGTTGTTTTTACCTATCTACAAAACGGCCTGGGCAACGGACGGAATTCTACATCTTGCGCCCAGCATGATGGACTGGATCTACATGATTATTCTTAGCGGTGCTTGTTCAGTTTACGCCTATACTACTGCCGTTGAGCTGATGAAAAAGGTGAGTGTTTTCCTTATCCAGTTAACACTAAATCTCGAGCCGGTATATGGAATTATTATGGCTGTAATAATTTTTGGTTCATCCGAAAAAATGGGATTGAGCTTTTATATCGGAACATTGATTATTATGAGCGCGGTAGCTTCGTATCCAATTTTCAGAAAAAAGTATGACAGCGGGATAATTGTTAATCAGTAACTCAACCGGGAAATCCACACCACACCGTCGCTCCGGGAAATTGATCCGAAATTTTGACTTCACGATCAAAAATGCCAACGACGGCCGAACCCGATCCGCTCATGGTCGCATAAGTGGCGCCGTGAAAGTACAATTTTTCTTTTATCGATTTTACCTCGCCATACTTCTTGAAAACACTTTCTTCAAAGTCATTTTTTAGGAACTCTTTCCACTTCGTGATGGGATAGTTTGACACAACTTCTGCAATGGAAGGCGTGACGGCTTTCGGTATTATATTGGCAAACGCGTCTGCTGTGGAGACATGGATGTCAGGCTTTACAACGACAAAAAATTTATCGTTTAAGGATAACGGTATTTCTTTCAAAATTTCACCACGTCCAGTCCCTATCATAGGACCATCCTGAATAAAAAAAGCGCAATCACTTCCCAGCCGCGCTGCGTATTCCATCAAAGAAAAGAGATCCAGGTTCAGCGAAAAAATATCGTTCAAAAGTCGCAAGGTATGAGCAGCATCCGAAGAACCACCGCCTAGTCCGGCGCCGGATGGAATTATTTTATGCAGATGAATATTGACAGGATCGAGTTTAAATTCTTCTTTCAGCAAGCGGTAAGCCCTTACGCATAAATTATCATCGGGTTTGCCCGCGATGTCATTTCCCGTTGACGTGAACAAGAATGTTTCTGCAGGAATTACTTCCAACACATCGTGCCATGGCAGAGGGTAAAAACAAGTCTCAAGATTATGATACCCATCAGGTCGTTTCGAAACCACGGATAACCCAAGATTAATTTTACAAGGCGGAAAACTTACCATGGGATTAGTTTGAGGTTCGAGGTTTGATGTTCGAAGTTTCCTGACTTAACGTTTCCAACGCACTTCCTATTTCCCCTTGCTCAACTTCGAACGTCGAACTTCAAACTAGAAACTTTAAACCCGAAACTTCAAACTAGAAACTAGAAACTATTTTACAAGCCGGTCGATCATCTCCTGTGTAATTCCAGATGTAGAAAACCCACCATCATGCATGAGATTTTGCATGGTAACCATCCTCGTATAGTCTGAAAATAATATGGTAATGTAATTGGCGCAGTCTTCACCAGTAGCATTTCCTAAGGGAGACATCATTTGCGCATAATCAAAGAACACATCAAACCCCGATATACCTGCCCCAGCCGTTGTTTTAGTCGGTGATTGCGAAATGGTATTCACCCTCACTTTTTTCAACTTGGCGAAACGGGCGCCATAACTTCGCGCGATGGACTCCAGCATGGCCTTTGCTTGCGCCATATCCGTGTAATCGGGATAAGACCGCTGAGAGGCGATGTAACTTAAAGCGACAATAGAGCCCCACTCATTCATGGCGTCGAGTTTTTCCGCAGTTTGTAATATTTTATGAAAAGAAAGGGCCGAAATATCCAACGTCTTTAAATACCAATCATAGTTCATGTCACCGTACTCCTTGCCCTTTCGGATATTCGGACTCATGCCGATGGAATGAAGCACGAAATCCAGTTTTCCTCCCAGCACTTCAAGTGATTTTGAAAAGAGGGTGTTTAGGTCTTGCTCCGATGTCGCATCAGCGGGAATTACCTGAGCATTGCATGCGCTGGCAAGCTCATTAATTTTTCCTAGTCGCATTGCGATCGGCGCGTTCGTAAGCGTAAATGCACCGCCCTCATCTTTTACTTTCAATGCGGTTTTCCATGCGATTGAATTTTCATCCAGCGCACCGAAAATAATACCTCTCTTTCCTTTCAATAAATTATTGCCCATGATTCTCTTTTAAGTATAAGTAAAAATAGAAGGCACAATAATACGAATCTTGTGTGGAATTTGTATAGTGTTACAGGGACATCGGACCTTGGGACGGGTGCCAAGGCACACCAAATCCAACCCCTGGATTTCTTAAAAAAACCTTGAAAATGCGCCAAGCCCGAAATCTGCTTTTAGAAAATTACGCGACCCGGGAAACTCAAAAAACATAGGAGGATGATAAAAGAAAATCCTCGGGAATGGAGAAACATTCGGGAAAATTATTATATTTCCTTTATACTAAATCTTCCTGACTTATGGATACCACGTCTACATTCTTTAGTGCGTGGGACCAGTACATGTACATCGGCGCAGCCGTTTGTGTGGTGGTGGGTGTATTGATCCTCCTCTATCATGAATTCAAAGTTTTACAACTGAAAGATTACAAGGCCAAATATGACTATGTCAATCTTCACGAGGTTCGTTATTTTTGGTATGCCATTATTGCATTTATCGTGGCAGCAGCATTTTACGCGAACACCATCGCCACCGACAAAATTCTAAATGAAGGGATACGATGGTTCTACGTCCGCATCTTTATCACTGCCTGCTTCGCAGTAATAGCCTACAATACTTTTAATAGCCTGATAAGAATTTATTATCCGCGCCAATTAGAAAAAAGACTGACTAAGCTACGAAACACTGCAAGACTTTCACCCGAAGGAAATGTCATGCGAAAACTTAGCGAGTCGGAGGAGGAACATCACCTGGAGGAGTTTATGAAAAAGGAGGGGAAGGTGCACTCTATTGATTACGACATCTGGCTCGACGATAAAACGGGTTTTAAGAAGATTGAAAAATATCCGGCCTATCAACACGTAGAAGAATGTTCGGAATGTGGTTTCTTCACCATGAAACTAGAAGATGAGGAAATTGAACAGATGCCAACATCCAATGAGCAAGGGCTCCTCTTAAAACACTACAAATGCACCTATTGTGGCCACCGTGAACAGCATGAAATAGTGGTTACAAAACTTTCCGCCAACATAGCATAAAATAAAGTCGACTTACGCGAGTTATTTGAAGGCCTCCAATTATATTGGCGGCCTTTTTATGGCATTACTCCCTTCACAACCTATAGGCGTTTTTGATAGCGGTATCGGCGGGCTTACCGTAGCGCACGCAATCCGGCAGTTATTACCTAACGAAAGCATGATTTATTTCGGCGACACGGCACACTTGCCGTATGGTGATAAGTCTGAAGCCGCAATTCAAGCTTACTCCGTAAAAATTGCCGATATCCTGGTTCGAAAAGGATGTAAGGTAATTGTGATCGCCTGCAACTCGGCGTCGTCGGCAGCTTATGAACTTTTGACTGAGTATGTTCGAAAAGACATTCAAATCATAAATGTTATCGACCCGATGGTGGATTTGGTGCTCAACGAATTTCCTGGCAAAAATCTTGGACTGATAGGAACGAAAAGAACGGTGCAGTCGGATGTGTATTCACGTAAGATCTACGAAGGGAAAAAGGACATTCACCTTCATTCCCTAGCCACCCCGCTATTGGCCCCAATGATTGAAGAAGGTTTTTTTAACAATCAAATTAGTCATGAAATCATCGCCCAATATTTGTCGGATGAATCGTTAAAAAGCATTGAAGCATTGATTCTCGCCTGCACACATTATCCCCTGATTAAAACAGAAATCAAGGCTGTCTATGACGGCAAAGTAACCATTCTCGATTCCTCCGAAGTGATAGCAAAGGCATTAAAAAGACATCTGGAAGACCAGCGGCTATTGAACCCTGGAGGCCCACCCGCTCAGCATCATTTCCTGGTCTCCGATTATACCGATTCTTTTGAGGCTGCGGCACGTATGTTTTTCCATGAAACGGTTCGCCTTGAGCGACATTCATTATGGAACTAATATGTGGATGATGTATTGTTTTTCATGAAACAACAGAAATCAACACAAATAATTTTCTCAATTTGGCAGGCTAATTAGAGATTACAGAACCGTAACCTTGACAACGTTAATCTTTATATTACCATTTCTGTTGTTATATGCGATCGTCGCAATCTATGCTGAACGGAAGCTTTCAGCTTTCATTCAGGATCGGCTCGGTCCCATGGAAGTCGGTTACTATGGAATTGCCCAAACTGTTGCAGACTTGCTAAAGCTGATACAGAAAGAAGACATCACACCCGCAAAAGCAGATTCGCGTCTCTTCAAGGTGGCTCCGATCATTATTTTCGCGTCCGTGTTTGCAGGCTTCGCCGTCTTACCCCTTTCAGCTTCGTGGTCGGGCGCAACATTTTCCTCGGCTATATTTTTTCTGCTGGCAATCATCTCACTTGATGTGATAGGTATTGTTATTGCCGGATGGAGTTCAAATAATAAGTATAGTATGTTAGGGACGATGCGGTCCGCTGCTCAGATTATCTCATATGAAGTACCGCTTGGCCTGAGTGTATTGTGTGTATGCATGGTCTGCGAGTCGCTGGACCTTCAGGAAATTTCTTATCAGCAAAGTATTCTTGGAGATCAACGTCAATATTTATTTGGTATTGAATCCTGGGGAATAGAGACTGGAACGATAGGCGGATTCGTGACCTGGAATATTTTTAGAATGCCACTCCTGGCAGGCGCATGGATTATTTTTTTTATTGCCTCACTAGCAGAATGTAACCGGGCTCCTTTTGATTTGCCTGAAGCGGAATCTGAACTTGTGGCCGGATTTCAAACTGAGTACTCTGGTTTTCGATGGGCAGTTATCATGCTGGCTGAATATGGAATGATGCTTTTAGTAAGTATATTGGGAGCTGTATTATTTTTTGGGAGCTGGAATACACCACTTCCTAACATTGCCTCGGTGAAGTTAGCAACGTGGACCAGTGGAGCGCCCGGTACAATGGCTTCAACCCTCTGGGGTATTTTTTGGCTGATGAGCAAGTCGTGGTTTTTGGTTTCATTGCAAATGTGGGTTCGGTGGACTTATCCTCGTCTTAGAGTTGATCAACTAATGAATTTGTCCTGGAAATATCTAACACCTTTAGCCTTAGGGCTCGTAATTCTATGCGGATTTTGGAAAATATTTTTTGTATAAACGCGAAACGCTGCTTCAAGTATCTGCTGCTTTTTTTTGTCCTGGGTACATTTCAGTGTCTGGCGCAAAACAAAATTGACAGCCTTGAAAATTTGTTAAAGAATAGTCTTCCGGATTCTTCCCGCGCGAAAGTTCTGGTCGCACTTTCGTCAGCGTACGAATATGTGGATTTAGCTAAAAGCCGTGTACTTAGTGAAGAAGCAATTTCCCTGGCTGACAATTCTAACCTGCCAAGTCTTAAAGGCCTAGCCTATAGAAGCATGGCGTCGGTCTATAGGGTGAGCGGTGACTACAGTTCATCGCTAAAACTTGACAACATGTCGTTGGAGTCCAGCATGCTTTCAAAAGACAGTTCCATGATTGCCAGTGCGTACAATAACGTTGCACATGACTATCATGACTTGGGAGAGTACGATGAAAGTTATTACTATTTCACACAAGGATATAAGTTTGCACAGGCGGCACAGGATTCTTTCATTATGGCCGTGACAATCCATAACGTCGGCCGCGTTTTTAAAGAACTGGGGCAATATAATCGCGCACTCGATCATCTTCAGATATCTCAGAAGATGAGCAGAAAGATAAAGGACAAAGAAGGCGAACCTTATTCGCTGGACGAAATCGGAGATGTCCTGCTTCGTCAAGGTAAATATGATTCAGCATTAACAACACTTTTTGATGCATTGGAACAAGGCCGGCAGCTTCAACTTAATGGACTGTTGCCGAAGACCATGAGCAGCATAGCACAAACGTACATGCAAAAAGGTGAGTTTGAGAATTCACTAAAATATTATGATACAACGTACACCCTGTACTCGAAAAATAAAGATAACTATGGACTGGCAGAAATAGAGTTGGGGCGCGGGGAGGTATATCAAAAGCAAAATAGATACGATGACGCGCTTGAATCTGTTAACAAAAGTTTGTTGCAAGCCAAAAAATTAAATGCTCGTATACTTGAAATTCAGTGCTTCAGTCAATTGTCGTCTTTGTGGGAAATGAAGGGTGATTATAAAAAATCACTTGCCTACTTTAAGCGATTCAAACAATTGGAAGATACGCTGTTCAGCCAGGACATGCAGGCAAAATTGCTACGCGATCAGGTCCGTTTTGAAACCGAATCCAAAGATTCACAAATCGCAGCGCTAAACGAACAACAAGAGAGCACGGAAGGCGCACTCAAACGAAAGGAATTTGTACAGAATATTCTCGTCGTCGTCATGGCCTTGAGCGGTATCTTATTATTCAGCGTGTATCGAAGCGGTCAACGTCGTCGCCAAATCAATACACTGTTGGTCCGCCATCAAAAGGAGATTGAAAAACGAAGTGAGGAGCTCGAACGCCTCAACCAGGTAAAGGACAAATTTTTCTCAATCATTTCCCACGACTTGCGCTCACCTATCAATGCACTTTCAGGATTGCTGGATTTACTTGATAAAGGGGCTGTTTCAGCGGAGGAATTGCCAAAACATGTCAGGGAACTTAAGACGCGATTCAATCACACGCGCGCCCTTCTTAATAATCTTTTGGATTGGACATTGCTGCAAATGGACAAGCTTAACGTACAAAAGGGAAAAATAGATTTGAAGAAGCTTGTCGACGAAAATATTCAGTTGCTGGCTGATACCCCTGGTAAGGAGATTCAGTTAATTAACGAAGTCGGACCCAACACAATTGGATATGCAGATTCCAACACTATAAATCTTGTCATTCGGAATCTGATAACGAACGCCATCAAATTTACAAACGATAAAGGAGAAGTCAGGGTGAATGCTGTCCCTCAGGGAAATGAATGGGTCGTTTCTGTAAAAGACAATGGCGTCGGTATGGCTACCGAAGTATTAAGGATTCTATTTGATAAAACGGCCCCGTATACCACCCGTGGGACAGCCAACGAAAAAGGAACCGGACTGGGACTCATCCTTTGCAAAGAATTCGTTGAAAAAAATGGTGGAAGGATTTGGGTGGAAAGCGCCGAAGACTATGGAAGCACGTTTTACTTTACACTACCCAAAGCGGAAGTGGCCGCTGCCTAAGACAATTAGGAAACTCCTGCCAGCGTTTGAATATTTCCAATTGCATTTATCCTAGAAACCGGATGTACTTCGGAGCAAAGCAAGTAATTTTGCACCTTGCACCAGATCGCCTAAGGATTGCGCTGTAAACTGTAACTGTCCGCTGTCTGCTTCACTAATATTTACACGAAATTGCTCGTTACAATCTTTTTACATTCTATTTTTGTATTGGATGGAACGGCAGCAAAAATTATCCTACGCACAGAATATCGTACGCACTATCCGTTCGTTGTTGGCAGGACTGCGAATTACCCTGCGTCATCTTGCCAAGTCGCGAACGACGCAAGTCGTCCGCTCCATAAGCGAACCAGATTATTTTAAAGACCGGGTCGGTATTGCAACGATTCAATATCCATACGAAATGCAGCCAGTACCGGATAATGGGCGATACAGGCTTCACAATGAGATTGACGACTGTATTGTGTGTGACAAGTGCGCAAAGGTTTGTCCTGTTAATTGCATCGATATCGTACCGATCAAAGCAACGGAAGAAATAGGCAAGACTTCCGATGGAACTCCCAAACGGATCTATGCCGCCACATTTGACATTGATATGGGAAAATGTTGCTTTTGCGGGTTGTGCACCACTGTTTGCCCCACAGAATGTCTGACAATGACCAAAGTGTATGATTTTAGTGTCACCGATATCCGAGAGCATAATTTTGCGTTCGCGGAAATGAGCGACGCGGAGATTGAGGATAAAAGAAAAAAATTGGAAGAGCATCAGAAAAGTAAGATGGCCAGTCAGCCGAGTCAGACAGAAACAGGCGAAAAGAAACCAACGACGACGCCAGCTGTTGCAAAGCCTGTGTTCAAACCAAAAATAAAACCTCCGGGACCACCCACAACGCCACCACCTTCGACATGACATTTGTAGCTTTCATGTTTTATTTCTTTGAAGCGGTAGCTGCGTTATCAGCAGTGGGGCTGGCACTAGTACGAAATGTTTTTTATGGAGCGTTGCTATTGGTGGCTTGCTTGTTGGCGTTGGCGGGAATATATGTACTGGCATTTGCAGAATTCATTGCAGTTACACAAATCTTGATTTATGCCGGGGGGATACTGGTTGTCATTATTTTTGGGATTATGCTTACGACAAAAATTTCAGATAGACCTTTGGTCGTAGAGCATAGTTACATATTGTCTGGCATACTGGCGGCGGCAGCCTGTTTTTGTTTGCTGGTGTTTGTTCTTTCAAAAGAGTCATTTGTCTCGATGACAGCATATGTTTCACCACCGGTAAATAGTGTCAAAACAATAGGTGTTTCTTTGTTCAGCAAATACATGCTGCCCTTTGAAGTCGCAGGTGTGCTCCTCCTTATTGCACTCATTGGTGCCTCGGTCTTAGCTTCAAACATCAAATCAAAAAAAGAATAATGTTTCCGACTGAACATTTTTTATTTCTGGCGGCGCTCCTCTTCTCATTAGGTCTGGTAATTATTATTACCAAGAGAAATACCATCATGATGTTATTGGGTATAGAACTTATGTTAAATGCCTCAAATCTAAATCTTGTTGCATTCAACATGCTCCTGCCCGATACGGTAGACGGCCAGATATTTGCGTTGTTTGTTATTATTGTCGCTGTGAGTGAAGCGGCTGTTGGGTTGGCGATCGTACTCCAGGTCTATCAATATTATCAAACTTCAATACCCGATTCCATAAGTGAGCTAAAAGAATAAACTTGCAAAGCAACCCATCATATTCCTTTTTCTTTGAATTTTGTTTGCTGTTAGCAACAGCTTTGCCACTGCTTTCATTTGTGCTTTCGTTTGTAATTTCTGAGAAATATTCCTGGGCTGTTTCCATCACGGCACCCTTCCTTCTTTTAATTAGCGCCGTTGCATCCTCCGTTGTATTCTTCTCAATACAGGACGAGCAACCTTACCATTTTGCCCTGAACTGGTTTGTGGTAGCGGATCACCTTTTCTCCGCTGGTGTGTTTGTGAATATCCTTTCCGCAACCATGCTCCTGGTGGTCACCTTCATATCTTTTCTCGTTCACTTTTATTCAATTGGGTACATGGCCGGCGATGCCAGTCTTAGAAAATATTTCGCGATGCTCGGATTATTTACTTTCTCCATGCTCGCAATTGTTCTTGCTGATAATCTGCTATTGCTATTCGTAGGTTGGGAATTGGTT
>Ga0157380_10001590_pt1 | contig 14970 bp, 12 predicted proteins | sample S35metaG_FD_119757 | JGI IMG/M metagenome (GOLD analysis project Ga0157380, IMG submission 119757) | Switchgrass rhizosphere microbial communities from Kellogg Biological Station, Michigan, USA - S3-5 metaG | ecosystem: Host-associated > Plants > Roots > Rhizosphere > Soil | place: USA... | reverse complement strand
TTTTTTATTGAATCTTGCTTAATCAAATTTTGTAAGCTGTCCCATCTACTTTGTGTGTAGAAATATGAGGGATCAACAATATCCAAACCCTGCTCTGCAGCAAATGCTTCCGCTCCTTTGCCTATTAACATCACATGCCCGCTCTTTTCCATTACCGCACGGGCACCGCTTACAGGATTTTTAATAGTGGTAACGCCAGCCATTGAACCCGCAGCTAAATTTTTACCGTTCATAACGGCAGCATCCAACTCGATTTTGCCTTCATGGGTAAATACGGCTCCCTTACCTGCATTAAAAAGAGGATTGTCTTCTAAAATTTTGACAGTGGCTTCAACAGCGTCAAGAGAAGAACCTCCGCTATTCAAAATTTCGTACCCGGCCCGCAATGCTTTTTCAAGGCTTAGTTTGTAAGCTCTTTCATTTTGTTCGGTCATATTTTGCCGTGTAATTGTTCCGGCACCTCCATGAATAACCAATACGAAATTTTGTTTTCCTGTACTCATCTCTTTTTGCGCTACCAAACTATTTGTACAATATAATAGCAGTAATAAAAACAAGCTTTTCATTTATTGAGTAATTTAACCTTCAACCTAATATAACAACATCACAAAGTTGACGTATTAATGCTTAGGGATTCGTTGTCTCACAACAAGTTCACCAGTAGATACGTTCATTTCACAATAATTTGCCGTTTATAAAGGCCAACGAATTTGTGCAGAAGATGCTATTGGCTATTTTTACACGAATAAAATTTTTGTTTCCTGAGAAAAGCTGTTAAAATATCTCTTCGTATCCTGCTTTCTTTCCTGCTTTTACTAATCATAGCATGGGGACTGCTACAAACTATGTGGGCACAAAATTGGCTTGCCCGGCAAGTTACCCAAAGACTATCCCGCGATCTTCAAAGCCGCATCAGCATCAAACATGTTGACATCGGTTTTTTCAATTATTTAAATCTTGAAGGAGTGTTGGTAGAAGATCAAAAAAAAGATACCCTGCTTTCCGCCGGCCTGCTGCAGGTACGCATAACCGATTGGTTTTTTTTTAAGGACAAGGCCGATCTTAAATATATAGGGTTAGAAAATGCGGTTATAAAATTGCAGCGTACAGATTCGGTTTGGAACTATACTTTCTTGGAACAATATTTTGCTTCATCATCCACAGATACCACCGCTAAAAAGAAAGCGGGCATTTCTTTTAGCCTGAAACAGGTAGCATTTAAAAACGTATACCTGTTGCAGAAAGATGCCTGGATCGGCAGAGATATGGCAGTTAGAATTGGTGGAATGCTTATGGATGCAAATGAAATCAGCGATTCAAAAAAAATAATTGATATACCGGGCATCTCCCTAAAAGATCCTGTTTTTACGTTACACGACTATACCGGTAATCGTCCCGATTCTCTAAAATCAAAGTCCAAACCTAAACTACCTTCCACTGATTCGCTGCAATGGAATGTGGCAGGTTGGGAAATGCAGGTGGGAAAAATTAATATTGAGAATGGACGGTTTAAAAATGATAAGGGAGACGACGCAGCCGTGGCTTATTTTGATAGCAGGCATATAGATTTTACAGCGATAACCGGAACCATAGAAAATTTTCGCTGGAGCCAGGATACAATGCGTGCAAATATTAGCCTTACAACCAAAGAACGCAGCGGCTTAATTGTGCGGTCTTTGAAATCGAATTTTCGTTTTCATCCGAAACTCATGGAGTTTAATGATCTCACGCTAAAGACCAATAGCAGCGTTTTGGAGAATTATTTTGCCATGAAGTATGAGAACATCAATAGCATGAACAATTTTATTCATGCCGTAACCATGGAGGGACATTTTGATCGCTCCTCGATATCGAGTGATGATCTTGCTTTTTTTGCTCCCGCTGTTAAGGATTGGCACCGAAACATTTTGATTAATGGGGATATAAAGGGTGCCGTAGATGACCTTGCCGCTAAAAATCTTACACTGCAAATTGGAAAAGATACTTATATAAATGGCAATGCAACAGTTGTTGGTTTGCCCGATATAAATAGTACTTATATAGATGTAAAAGCAAACGATCTCCGCACTACTTACGATGATGCTGTACGTTTGATTCCCGCAATCAGGAACATTACCACACCTGACTTACGCAGTCTTTCTTATTTACGCTTTAAAGGAAACTATACAGGATTTTTAAGCGATTTTGTTACTTACGGAACGCTGCAAACTAATCTTGGAACGCTTGTTACAGATTTGAATATGAAACTGCCTGCAAACGGCACCCCGGTTTATTCAGGAAATATTTCAACAGATGGATTCCAGTTTGGAAAATTTATTCGAAGCCCTAAACTAGGTTTAATTGATTTTAAAGGAAAAGTAAAAGGCAAAGGTTTTAAATGGGACAATAGTTTAGACATAACTATTAATGGTTTTATAGACCGCATTCAATACGAATCTTATACCTATCAAAACATTAAAGCAAATGGCAGGCTCAATAACCGAATGTTCAACGGCGATTTCTTAATCAAAGATCCGAATGCGGATTTGCATTTGGTAGGTCTTATTGACTTAAGGGGCAAGCAACCGCTATTTAACGCCAGCGCTGATATTAGCTATGCCAATTTAAAAGTGTTGCAGCTGTCCAAAGAAGATCTTGTACTGACGGGGAAGTTTGATGTGGATTTTTCCGGCAGTTCACTAAGCGAATTCCTGGGCACGGCTCGTATACACAACGCTACACTTTTGCAAAACGGGTCTCCGCTTTCTTTTGATTCACTATTAGTTTCGTCGCAATATATTGATGGTGTTAAAACTTTAAGGGCTACATCAAACGAGCTGGACGCAACTATCAAGGGTAATTTTAACCTGGAAACCTTACCAGATGCCTTTCTCCTCTTTCTTAACAGGTACTACCCGGCATATATTAAGCCTCCCAGCAGAATGGTTCAGCCACAATCTTTCTCATTCAACATAAAAACAGGGGTGATTGAAAATTATATTAAACTGGTGGACAAACGTCTTTCAGGTTTTAATAACAGTACTATCATTGGCTCAATAGACGTGGCTAATAATCTATTAACTGTCAGAGCCGATGTACCTCAGTTTGCTTATGACCAATACCAGTTTTCCGACGTTATTTTAAAAGGTGATGGAAATCTTGAACACCTAAAAATTGAAGGGCAGGTAAACAATACCGTGATAACTGACAGTCTCCGTTTGCCCCAGACCACTTTCAGCATTGAAGCAAAAAATGACGTATCCGATATTTCTATTGCAACTACTGCAAACCAAACTATAAACCAGGCAAATCTTTCAGCTCAATTGCGAACGTTTAGTAATGGCTTCACTTTATTGTTAAATCCATCAACATTTCTGATCAATGGAAAAACCTGGAACATTGAACAAGGCGGAGAACTGGATTTTCGCCGAAATACCGTTGTTAGTGGACAAGTTGTAATAAAAGAAAGCAACCAGGAAATCCGGCTTACCACACAACCCTCTGATATTGGTAGCTGGAACGATCTTTCTATTAAGCTTAGCAACTTAAACCTTGGCGACCTTACACCCATTTTTGTAAAAACGAATCGCATTGAAGGATCACTTTCCGGCGATATTAATATAGAGGATCCGCAAAACCGTTTTAATGTTAGTACTAATCTTCGTACCGATCAATTGAGGCTGGACAACGATTCTATCGGACAGGTACAGGCGTCGATCAATTATAATAATCAAACCGGTTTGTTATCCGGTGGTGGCAATACGCTCAACCCTGACCAAAAGCTTCTCTTTGATCTTTCGTTGGATTTTAAGGACTCAGCAAATCTTCATCGTGACCGCATTACTGTGCAACCAGTAAACTACCCGGTTAAAATATTGGAACGTTTTATTGGCAATTTATTTTCCGATTTACAAGGTGACATAACCGGAAGGCTTGATATTGTAGGGGAAGGCTCAGACAGGGATTACATAGGAAAAGCAACATTGCACAACGCGGGATTAAAAGTAGATTTTACACAGGTGTTTTATACAATAGAAGATACTGATATTGAGTTGAAAGAAGATGGAATCTATTTTGGAAAGATGAGGCTGCATGACCGGTTTAATAATACGGCCATATTGGAAGGACACATTAATCATAAGGGTTTCCGCAACATGTATTTTGATATTTTGGCTCAGGTAGAGTCGCGGCAGATGGAATTATTGAATACCTCCTATAATGATAACCAACAATTTTATGGTCGTGCCCTTGGCAGCGGCACTTTTATCTTAGTTGGCGAGCAAGATGATATGATAATGGATATAAGGGTTGCAGCATCAGAGACTGACAGTTCTTATATCACACTACCACCTTCCCGGACAAGAGAAAGTGGCCAGGCAAGTTTTATGGTAGAAAAACAATATGGTAGAGAAATGTCGGCGGATGAATTAGGGGGCAGCGCTACCAATATTTCTTATACCGTTAATTTAAATGCCAATCCACTCGTAAATATGGAAGTGGTGCTGGATGAGCTAACAGGCGATATTATCCGTGGCCGTGGTACCGGTAATTTATTTATAAGTTCCGGTACAAATGAACCACTTTCTATAAGGGGCCGCTACGAAATAGAAGAAGGCAGCTATTTGTTCACCTTTCAATCGTTTTTCAAAAAACCTTTTACACTTAGGCGTGGAGGTAATAATTATATTGACTGGACCGGGGATCCATATGCAGCCACTATACACTTTGATGCAATGTATACTGCAGAGCGTGTAAGCTTTGCTCCACTTGCCGGAGAAAATGGTGTGTTTGGTGGTGCCAATAAGAACTACGCTAACATACGAGAAGATGTTAATGTAGTGGCTACATTAACAGGCGAATTATTTACACCAAAATTTACTTTCCGATTGGAATTCCCCCGGAACAGCGAAGCGGCTAATGATCCCACGATTGCTTTTGGAATACAGCAAATTGAAAAGAACGAAAACGAATTAAACAAACAGGTAACCTATCTTATTGTGTTTAATAGTTTTGCTCCTTATGAAGCGGCACAATTCACCACCGGTACCGCATTAAATGAATTTGCCTATAGCACCATTTCAGGTTTGTTTTTCGGTGAGGTAAACAAGCGGTTAAACCAGTTACTTTCAAAAGTGTTGCATAACAACGATCTTACCTTCAACTTCACCGGGTCGCTTTATAATAGAAACCTTGTAACACAGGATGCAAAAGGTTTCAATATCAATCAAAGCAATCTAAATCTTAGTGTTGGCGTACCGCTATTTAGTGATCGTTTTATTTTAACCTTTGGCAGTACTTTTGATATTCCCATAACCTCTGACATTGAACAAAACATTCAATTCCTGCCTGATGTTACTGCTCAATGGCTAATTAACAAATCCGGGAGTGTGCGGGCTACATTTTTCTATCGCCAGAACCTGGATTTTATCGGTATGAGCACAACAACCGGAACGGGGCTTGTAACAACAAGGACCGGGGCCAATATTTCGTATCGCAAAGAGTTTGATAATATTGGCAAACCAAAAGGGAAATTAAAAGCTAAACCGGCAACAGATTCAACTTCTATCCCACCTACAGAAGACTCTACCAAAACAAGTAATTAATTTTTTGATTACGCTAACTGTTGGCAAAATACTTCTTCTTTCAAATTTATTATAAGAATCAAAAGCCTTAAAAGGATCTGTGAACAAAAAAGAAGCTTAGGTTATCCCGAAACTCATCTTTGTTTTGATAACAGCCAGCGAATAAGATCTATTCATTAAATCTCTTCGTACTGATTCGAAAATGACAAAACTGAAACAAGTAGTTTTATAATAAAATGAAAAATGAACGACCAGTTTTTGTATAGCGGTTTTAGTTCTCTTGCCATTCATGCAGGTCATCAAAAGGGATCGAACAATGCGCATGTAACACCAGTGTATGCAACCAGCAGTTATGTTTTTGATAATGCGGAACAGGGCATGAAGATATTCAGAGGCGAAGAAAAAGGATATATGTATGCACGATTTGGCAACCCCGGGGCTACCGAAGCTGAAGAAAAAATTGCAATGATGGAAGGGTTTAAAATTGGTGAAGAAGGAACTCATCTTCCCTTGAAAGCAATTTTACATTCATCCGGAATGGCAGCCATCAGCACCCTTCTGTTTATGAATCTACAAAAAGGCGATAAAGTGCTCACGCATTATTCTCTCTATGGAGGCACTGATGAATTACTTCAAAATCTTCTTCCTCTTTTTGGCGTAACCTCTGTTATGGCAGATTTAAACAACCTGGAAGCAGTACATCAACTATTAAAAACAGATTCATCTATCAGGATGATTTATGTGGAAACGCCATCTAATCCCATACTTCGCTGTGTTGATCTGCAGGTTCTCAGTTCATTAGCAAAACAATACGGTGTTCTCATAGCTTGCGATAATACTCTAGCCACGCCTTACCTGCAACAACCTTTTAAATATGGGGCAGATTTTGTTATTCATTCTACCACTAAATTTTTAAACGGTCACGGAACCGCCATTGGAGGAATATTAATTGGGAGAGACATAGAGCTAATGGTCACCAAGGGAAAAAAAACCAATAGTTTGCTTGGAAGCAACAGCAATCCTTTTGATGCTTTCCTGCTCATTAATGGATTAAAAACACTTGAACTGAGAATGAAACAACATTGCATCAATGCTTCTATGGTTTCCACATTTTTAAATGATCATCCATCCGTTGAAACAGTAAATTATAACGGGCTTCCTTTGCACCCTGATTTTGAATTATCAAAAAAACAAATGCGCCATGCCGGTGCCATTTTAAGTTTTGAATTAAAAGAAGGGTTTGAAGCAGGGATAAGATTTATTGATAAATTAAACATGTGTACAAGGGCTGTGTCTCTGGGTACTTGTGACACGCTAATTTCCCATCCTGCTTCGATGTCGCATGCGGGGGTCAGTAAGGACTTAAGGGAAAAATATGGAATAACGGATGGCCTTATACGAATGAGTATAGGTTTAGAAAATAGCGAAGACATCATTGGCGACCTGGACCAGGCACTAATAAGCTAACAAAATCAATTGTTGGTTTGGCCTTTTGTTAATCCAAATTGTTCCATTAATTTTTTTGCCTGCCAGCAAAAGTGTCTAATAATGTAATATTTTCATAGAAACATTCCCATCGGGCATGTTTTATTAACCAGCCTGTTTTACTTCACTCATATAATCTTTAATCATGTCAGAAAAAAATTTACGATTCGAAACATTACAGGTACATGCCGGGCAAGTACCCGATCCTGTTACAAAATCAAGAGCGGTACCTATTCACCAAACCACCTCTTATGTTTTTGATAGTGCAGAACATGCAGCCAATCTTTTTGGATTAAGGGAGTTTGGCAATATTTATACCCGCATCATGAACCCCACGACTGATGTTTTTGAAAAACGTGTTGCCGCGTTGGAAGGTGGCGTAGCTGCATTGGCAATGGCGTCTGGGCAATCGTCCCAATTTATTGCGCTACAAAATATATTGCAGCAGGGCGATAATATTGTTTCTTCTTCTTATCTCTATGGTGGAACTTATAACCAGTTTAAAGTAACATTTAAGCGTTTAGGCTTTGAGGTTAAATTTGCAGACCTTGATAATCCCGCAGATTTCGAAGCAAAAATTAATGACCGTACAAAAGCTCTTTATGTAGAAACCATCGGTAACCCGGGTTTTAGTATTCCCGATTTTGAAAGGTTGGCAGAGATTGCACAAAAACACCAGATTCCATTGGTGGTTGATAATACTTTTGGGGCATGCGGTTATTTGTGCAGGCCTTTTGATTTTGGTGCTAATGTAATTGTGGAAGCAGCAACAAAATGGATTGGCGGACACGGCAACAGTATTGGTGGCGTTATTGTAGATGGAGGAAATTTTAACTGGGGTAATGGTAAGTTCGGGTATTTTACTGAACCAGATGAAGCATATCACAACCTTAAGTTCTGGGATGCATTTGGCAGTGGAAGTCCATTTGGGAATATCGCTTTTATCATTCGTGCAAGGGTAACAGGGCTGCGTAGTATTGGACCCTGCATGAGTCCTTTTAATGCTTTCCTTTTTTTACAAGGATTGGAAACACTGAGCCTTAGAGTACAACGGACAGTTGACAATTCCATGGAACTTGCAGAATGGTTAGAGGCACATCCAAAAGTGGAGAGTGTGAATTACCCGGGACTAAAAGGAAATAAATATCATGAGTTGGGCAAGAAGTATCTCCGCAATGGATTTGGCGGTGTGTTATCGTTTAAAATAAAGGCTGGAAAAGAAGCTGCCGATAAAGTGGTGGATAACCTAAAATTAATCAGCCACCTTGCTAACGTAGGAGATTCAAAAACGTTGATTATTCATCCTGCCACAACAACACACGAACAACTTACAGAAGCAGAACAGCTTTCCGCAGGTGTAGAACCGGGCCGCTTACGAATCTCGCTTGGCACTGAGCACATAGAAGACATTAAAGATGATATAGAGGCAGCTTTCAAAATTGCTGTACCGTAGTTTGCCCTCTTGCTTAAGAGATGAAATAGAACTCCCGCTGTGTCCTTTTACGCAGCGGGAATTTTATTAAGCAGACTTTGATGGCTATCTGATGATGAATCTATTATAGCAAACAGAATTTGTCTTAAGTGTTAATTGAATTTTGCGGCGATATACTCAATCAATCTCTCGTCGCTCATTTTGTTAGAAGTACTTTCTTTAGCAATTGTATTTTTAAATTGCGCCGTATCAGCCATGTAATTTATAAATTGTTCCTGCGCAGTTCCAGTACCGGTAACATGCAATTCTTCAACATTTTGCATGTGCGTGGTAATCTCTTTATAAAACTTATGCAACAATGTCTTTTCTGCATTGTTTGCCGCGTTTTCATTTGAATTTTCACGGCTCTTAACTTCGGCATGGCCCAATACAACAAAATCTCCTGATTCAATATTTTCCCTGCCGATAACAGTTGCATGATGCGAATCCATCCAAACTCCAAATTGTTTTTTGTTCTTAACTGACATATTTATGAATTTGAAGGATGAAGGTCAAAAAGTATACCCTGATATGATAAAAAATTTTTATTGCAGCGTATTGTGTCAACAATAACACAATTCAGCTGAAATCGTTTTATAATGGTGCAGAAATATTGGCAAGGCAAAACCTATGCAGATCTTGCATATGAAACAAAAGGAAATTTAAGTTTTTAAAAAGAACCCTCTTCTTTTATTGCAGTACTTAGAAAAGGAGTTGCATAATGCAGCCAATTGGGCAAAGTATTCAATTGGGTATTCCATTCTCCATCCACGTCTTTTTGCATGTAAAACATAATACGTTGTCCTCTATCATCTGTCACATCTACGTGGAAGCTATTTTGTGCACTGGTAGCTTTTCTAAAATTAAATTCTCTAAGTCTACCGTCTAATTTAATAAGTTTCGAAAAAAAGATATTGGTGGCCTTCATAGCATAAAGATAAGGTTTGGTGAGGGAGGCATAAAAGTAAATTTATACACAGGCCATATTTTTTCCCCGTTCGGGAGTATCAAAAATGTAAGGTCTAATTCGGATCATTCCCGCGGGTGTTCTCGGTTTTCCTTGCTTCTGCAACCATTTCCACCATTTCTTCCTTAATGTGCATTTCCCACAGCTCTGTCCTCTCCTTATACTTTTCATCAAAGGTTTTTCTGTCAACCTGGAGTAACGAATGGTATAAATCTGCCGTAAGGTCCTTCAACGCAGCAATTTGTGCCATTACACCAATGTCCATTTGATGTTTACCTGATTCCAATTCTTTTATGATATCATCTTCTGTTGCCATAATTTTTAAATTGATACACACAAAGATCAGGCCCCCGACACTTGGCAATTTGGGGAACCTTGCCTCGTGCCGCTTGCACCTAGGGCCTTATAACAAAACCCAGACCTGAAAAAATCTTACTTTAGAGTATTATCTATGCGAATATTAATAACTCTAACCCTTTTGGGCATTTTTAGTTGCGTAAATGCACAGGAAGATTCATCTTTAATTTTTATACCGGCGGGCAAAATGCTCTCAGACGTGGTTACACCGGTTAAAATATACCGGTTTCCAAATTTTAGGCAAGGAAAAGTTTATTTCAGGGATGGAACTATTACATCGGCTACCCTTAACTATAATTTCCTAAATGGCCATATAGAATTTATTTCTTCAAATGGTGATACCCTTGCTTTAGTGAAAGAACAAATTCTAAATTTAAAAACTGTAATCATTGATAGTAGTAGGTTTTATTACCACAGTGTTTATGGATATATGGAACAAATAGCTGGTAATGAAACAGGAAAAATTTTAAAAAAACAAGACTACAGGGTTTCTAAAAGGGAAAAAATAGGAGGATACGAACAACCATCTTCAACCAATGCTATCGAGTCTTATTCAAGTTTTACAAGTGCCGATGGCTCAATATTAACATCACTTATTGTGAAAGAGAATATTACTTTAAAAAGAGTAAAATTATATTTCTTCGGCGACGAGTATAATACGTTTTTACCGGCCAATAAAAAAAATCTGCTAAGGCTATATCCCAAAAACAAAGCACAGCTGCAATCATATCTTAATAAAAACGAAGTGGATTTTAATAGTGAAGCAGATCTTAAAAAACTTATTGCTTCCCTTGAGCCAGGAAAATAAATAACGATATATAATTTTATCCCTTCTCTGCCGTAGATCGGGTGTACTTGTTGACCATTGAATAACTTCTACAACTTTATCCTTCCCGTTTCTTTTTCCGACGTAGCACATTCATCGTTTAAAAGCGGCTTTTGCATTTAACTGAACGGCTGGCATAGATTTTACAGTAAGTTCTGCTAAACTAAACGAAAGGATATGGCTAACATCGACGTTCAAAAGAAGAAAACAAACCCTCTACCCTGGATTATTCTTGTTTTATTAATACTTGCACTGGTTGGTTATTTTGCCTGGCGCAATATGAATAATCCGGCCGGGACTGCTACAAACAATGCTGATACCACTAAAATTATAACAGATACCACAAGACAATAATCTTTAAAATGAAAGCGCCGCTTTCGCAAACACATAAATCATGAGCAATAAAGTAAAAAGACTCCAGGAACTCAGCGGTTCCGGATACGAAGTTGCAAAAGGACAGCCCGACATTAGGGGCTGGGAAGTACGGGATGTCAACGGGCATCTCATAGGTAAAGTGCACGAACTCATCTTTGACATCCGGGCAAGTAAGGTTCGGTATTTAATCGTTAATGTGAACGATAGCAAAGAGCTCCAGTTAGAAAAAAGATTAGTATTAGTACCTATCGGCCTTGCTGTATTAGAACCAAAAAATGACGATGTTATTTTACCAAATGTCACGCCGTTCCAACTTCGGGCTTTACCCCGGTATCATAAAGACGACCTCGGTATGAAGGCCGAACATGCCATAAGCACCGTATTTGGCCGGACAGATGCAAAAATTCCGGCAAACTATACAGACGATCAGGAAGTAGACGAAAATTTTTATAATAATGAAATGTTTAACGAAAACAATATGTATAGTCGTAGACGAAATTCAGTAGTTTCCGGTAGCAGTCAACGCCATGAGAATTATCGCCTTGGTGAAGCTGAAGCAGCGTCATTAAAAAAAGATGCAGAAATATATCGTACAAATGATAATTCTATAAATCCGGAAACTGAAGAAGAGTATTTACGCAGAAGGCGTAGGGAAAATGATCGCAGGGATTAAAATTATTATTCTATTTAAGAGCAGTCGCCCGGCTGCTTTTTTTTATGGCAAAAATTCAGTCGATAAAACTTATTGATTAGAACAAACAATTATAAATTTTGTTTGTTTATTATTTTTTAAAAATATTAAACTATGGATAGCATCAACCGCCAACAAGCTGAAGAAAACCATAAAGACTTGCAAGGAGCCGAAGCTGGAGAAAAAATTAAAAAGCTTGCTGGTAAAAACAATACTTGTTTTTTCTGCACCGACATTACAACGGGTAAACCCATAACAGCAAGACCCATGTCTGTACAAAAGATGGATGAAGAGGGCCATTTTTGGTTTTTGAGTGCGAACGATAGTCATAAAAACCAGGAAATACAATTAAATAATAACGTACAGCTTTTATTCCAGGGTTCGGCTCACTCTGATTTTTTAAGCATCTATGGAGTAGCCACCATTTCAACAGATAAAAAATTGATTAAAGAATTATGGGAGCCTCTGCTTAAAACATGGTTTACGGAAGGTGTTGATGATCCCCGGATAACCGTAATAAAAGTTGAGACAAAGCAAGGATATTATTGGGATAACAAACATGGCAACGCTATTGCTTTAGTGAAAATGGCTGCAGGCGCAGCGATGGGCAAAACCCTGGATGATTCTATTGAGGGAAAACTTAAGCCTTAATTCAAGATTTATACTCCTTATCATGGCAAAAGCAACTAAAAAAAGCAGCTCCTAAAAAAGCTGCGGCAAAAAAAAGAAGCACTAAAAAGAATAAACTTGGTGTAAAAAATTCTTTGGTTAATAACATTAATGCTAAAAAGAAAAAGGGAGCGTCCAGATCTAAAAACAAGTCAACTGTTTCCAAAAAAGCTTACAAGGACATGCAAAACAACTGGGATAAATAGATACAAAATTTCTTTCGGCTTCTGAAAACCGAGGCCTTACTTGACCCTTCCAGCGGCGTTCTCTAAAACAACATTGGATAAAATTGCTGTATCAGCCACATCAGGAAGATGGGAACAAAATCCAATACCAACATAAAATGGAGCGTCAAGTCTTAGTTTTATCGGGGCGCCAAACTGGTGCATTGGCTCGCCATCCATACTAACAAAAAGTGCAAAATAATCGCCCCGCTTTTCAATGCCTATACGCTTTGCGTATGCGGTAACAAGAGCATCGGGTGAAGTACCTCCCGGCAAAGCACCACGACTACCAATACGGTACTCCATATCCATCACCCGCAGTCCTTTTTCCGGACGCCAGGCAAGATGCATCATACCGGCGCCATGTAGCGCTACCAACGCCTGCTTTGAATCATCATCAAGACTTTGACGAATAACAAGCACTGCTTTACGGTCTCCATATCCTGCAGTATCCGGATAGTTAATATCGGCGGCCAACGAAACATCGCCAGACATTTTTTTCCATAGAAAACGGAATTCATCACGAACATACCAAACATTATAACCTGCAGAAGTAATGCTGTATTGTTTGGTATCTGCGTTGAAGCTAGAGCTACCCTGCACGAGTGCAGCACCAACATCTGACTGCCCTTCAAATACTCCGATAGGGCTTATTGTGGTTCTCGCCGGGCGGTGAAAATCAGAGGGCGGTGATACCTGCTTATGAGTTGCCGATGCCGGTTTAGCCCAATCAGGAATTTCGGGTTTTTGTGCGGACACTAAATGTGGTGCGCCCAAAAGGATTGAACAGGAAATTATAACCCGGCAAACAATTTTTAATGAGTGGAAATTCATAAAAATAAAAATAACGGTTTTCAATTAATCGTGGGTCAGTGTACGTAAGCCAAATAAAAAAGGGAGTAGCAATCTCCCTTAAAATTGAATAAGTTTTGTATTTAAATAATCAGAGCAAAAGTATTTAGTATTAAGAAGTAGAATTTTGCCCATCGTAGTCGCTGCCTGTAGTACCCATTTTTGGGGTCAGGTTAGAACCTGGACCTCTTCTTGTTCCAGTGTTTCCTGCGCCGCGAGTAGTTTGATCGTCCATATCCGAAATTCCACCACTCCTGACACCCGATGCATCATTGGGATCATAATTAACGTCTTGTGTTATATCATCGCGGTAAGATGCCCTGGAAGGAGTGTCATAATCATTGTCTTCATTTTTTAAGTCATTTAAATCAATGTCCGGATCACCACTGGCTTCCCTAATTGTTTCGTTTGCCGTATTCATTCTTAATTGTTCTTCCTCGTTGTTTCTTTGCTCATCGTCTTCATCGTGCATTCTATCTCTTTTCATAAAAAAAAATTTAAGTTTATAAAATACAATTCCTACTATACCTTGTTAAGGACTTAACAACTTATAAAAAACTATGCCGCAGTTATTACTTTAAGAACATGATGAACAGCGAAATAATAGTGTCAAATAATTATCTCGCTGCTCCAGCATTTTTTTGTCTCCTCTCAAGCTCTTGCCGACAGGCTATGATACACTCATGTTTATATTTTTCATAATTCTGTTTTCTTTTCCAGCTGCCTTCATTTTCTTCTTTCGGCGTTGAAGTATTCCATGCACGCCAGGTTTTGCATCCGCATCTGCGTAACCCCTGTGAAAAACCAGGTTGAGAAACTAAGCAAACTGTAAATAAAGCAATAAAATACCTTCTCATGACGTGGTGAATATTGCTGAACTAATGCAGTTTTAATACCAAACTAAAAGGCGGAATAAAAATTTAGCTGATCGCAAGCTCAACTAACTCGTCAGTTTTTAGGTCCACGAATTGTCACTCAAAAAGCGAAAACTCTTTAACAGCTAATTCTTTTCCATTGATTATAATGCCCAATTTGTGTTTGCCGGGATAATGTTTCCTTGTGGTAAAATCCTGGAATCGCTGGTATCGATTGAAAAAGTAAACAAGCCCGAGCTGAAAATTATTTTCTGTGAGTTGAAAAAATTTTTTGGTTTGTTTGCCAGCAGCTTTTAGATAATAAACTACGTATTCTATTCTTATTTTAGAACTTTCTTTTGTTTTAAGTGCTATGTTAAATGAAAAACCCAACCGGTCACCAATCTTTAGCTTGTTTTTGTCCAACTCAAGGTTAGTTACGGTGCAGGAAGAAGCAGCATTTAAACCAAAAATTTTATAAATATCATTGTCAGCTTTTTTTAAAAGCGTCCGACACGCATGTTTTACTATCCAATCTGTTTCTACAGTTTTACCCTTCCATTTTTTAGCAAGTTCAATCACTAAAGCTGGGTTGTCTTTTGAAATATCATTAAGATTATTAGCTACACTTTTCCGTA
>Ga0157380_10001589_pt1 | contig 14977 bp, 11 predicted proteins | sample S35metaG_FD_119757 | JGI IMG/M metagenome (GOLD analysis project Ga0157380, IMG submission 119757) | Switchgrass rhizosphere microbial communities from Kellogg Biological Station, Michigan, USA - S3-5 metaG | ecosystem: Host-associated > Plants > Roots > Rhizosphere > Soil | place: USA... | reverse complement strand
CGTTATATAGAGCTTTATGAAAGGGTGATCGGGGAAAAATTTAACCCTCAACCCCTTTCGGATGATGAGATATACGACAGGATTGTTGGAACTCTCGAAAAACTAAAAGCATAAAAACAATTGTTGCAATTTAAAAAAAGCCGCACGGGTTCAACCGGCGGCCTTTTAGTTTCATAGGTCAATAACTTTAATTATCTAATGACATAAATTGTCAATCAGGTATTGTGCTTCTCCATAGGTTAACCAGTAGTCTGTCACTTCGCCCCTTGTAACCGTACCGTCGGACCAGTTATACAGATCCCGGTAACCCAAACGGCTGAGGTCGCCATAAATGACGCTTCCTTCATATGGCGTAAAGCCGCTTGAAGAACGCACAATGGTATAACCGTTATCGGTTTCCACTACATAGTAGGGACAATAAGAATCACTGTATACGACTTCACCGCGTTCCTTACTTAGCCAGTAATCTTCGCTGTTGTAATAATCACGCTTCGAACAGCCTGCTATGACAACTGCCGACAGAATCACGAATGCGGTAATTGTAAATATTTTTTTCATGTCTTTCATTTTTCAGTTTATGGATACAAGCAAGCTAACCTTGTATTCAACCTGGTAATAAGACTATGTTACAGCCCATAGGGTTGAAAATGGGCTTGTTAAAATGATTTAAAATTCCCGCCCGAATGTGCTGTAAATGTTAAAGAAAATACATCGGCAGAGCGACGCATGGCGTATATTGGCACCATGAAAAATTACTTAGCCTCTCTGTTGCTGGCTGTTTTATTTCTGTCCCAGGACCGCCAGGACCATTACCTGGTAGTGGGAACATATACTGGCGGCAAAAGCGAAGGAATATACCTGTTTAAGTTTAACAGCGGAGATGCTTCTTTTAAAGAGGTCAGTCATGCAAAAACTTCCAATCCATCTTACCTCGTCGTTTCACCCGATCAAAAATTTGTTTATTCGGTGTCAGAGGACGCAAAGGATAACAACGGCGGAGAAATCGCTGCTTTCAGGTTTGACAAGGAGAAAGGCGAACTCAATTTTGTAAACAAGCAACTCACAGGGGGCGATCATCCATGTTATGTCGACATCGACAGGACGGGCAAATGGGTTTTTGCAGGCAATTATTCAAGCGGCAGTTTGTCCGTACTTCCTGTAAATCCAGACGGCAGTCTCAGCAAAGCGATTTCTGTAATAAGGCACGAAGGTTCCGGAAAAGATCCGAAAAGGCAGGAGAAACCTCATGTGCACTGTACCATTATTTCTCCCGATAATAAATGGCTGTATGTGCCTGATCTCGGTATTGACAAAGTAATGATTTACTCTTTCGATGAAAAAACCGGTAGGCTGACAGCTTCGAAACAATCATTCGCTGCTTCAACTGCAGGTGCCGGTCCCCGTCATTTCACATTTCATCCTAACGGAAAATTTGCTTACCTCGTAGAGGAACTGTCAGGGCATGTCGTCGCATACCAGATGATGAACGGACAGCTGAAATTATTGCAAAGAACCAGCACCCTGCCGCGGGGCAAAACTGGAAATGCCGGAAGTGCTGACATTCATGTTTCTCCTGATGGAAAATTTTTATATGCGTCTAACCGGGGTGACTTCAATAATATCGCCATTTTTAAAGTTGACGCCAACAGCGGAAAACTGGCTATTGTTGGTTTTCAGCCGACCCTCGGTAAAGCTCCTCGCAATTTCAATTTCGATCCCAGCGGTAATTATTTATTAGTCGGCAACCAGGATAGCGATGAGATTGTAATTTTTAAAAGAAATTTGAAATCAGGCGTGCTGGACGACACGGGAAAACGCATTGCAGTGGGTAAGCCTGTGTGTTTGAAATGGGCTGAGGTGGAATAGTTACTGGTTACTGGTTTCTGGTTTCTGGTTTCATGTTTCTGGTTTCTGGTTTACGGAAAGATTTTATTATCCATAATCCACGCCAAGCTTTTCGAGCAATAATCATAAAAATGACTTTTTATTCAAGTTCATTAACCAATATAACCCAATTCGCACATCAGCACATTGCACATCTGCACATCTGCTAATTAGGATTTATCTTCCTTGATTTTGATTTATTGAAAACATTTCTCCCCTTATCAATGCCCTTACGCAGTTCCTTTTGTTTGTCGTTTGGCAAGTGAATAAAGTCCTGGCATTCCCTGCTGCAGCAATTTTCATAATCCATTTTGCATTCGTCACATTGAATAAATAAGAGGTGACATGCATCATTGACACAATTAACATGAGTGTCTGCGGGCTTGCCGCATTGATGACAGTGCGCAATTATCTCATCCGTTATTCGCTCACCCAACCGCTGATCAAACACGAAATTTTTTCCATGAAATTTATTGGAGAGCCCCTCTTCTTTTACCTGCCTTGCGTAATTGATAATTCCCCCCTCAAGATGAAAGACATTTTTAAATCCCTTATGCAACATAAAGGCGGATGCTTTTTCACAACGGATGCCCCCGGTACAATACATGATGATCGTTTTGTCTTTATCTCCCTTCATCATATCAACAACCATGGGTAATTGTTCCCGAAATGTATCACTGGGTACTTCGAGTGCATTTTCAAAATGACCCACTTCAAACTCATAGTGGTTGCGCATGTCGATTACTTTCGTCGCGGGATCGTTGGTTAGCTCATTAAATTGTTCGGCATTCACGTACTTTCCTTTGTTTGACATATCAAAAGAAGGATCGTGAATTCCATCGGCCACAATTTTGCTTCTCACTTTTATATCGAGGACATAGAAAGAATTTCCTTCATCCACCGCAACATTCAGTCTCAATCCATTCAGCGGTTCTATAGAATAAAGATATGCTTCAAAGGCTTTGAAATGAGCAGTGGGCACACTTATTTGCGCATTTATACCTTCATGTGCCAGGTAAATTCTACCGAGCACGTCCAACTCACGGAGTTGCCGGTAAAGGTCATTTCGAAATACCGGCGGATCTTCAATCTTAAAATAGCTGTAAAATGAAATCGTTGTGCGCGGAGTAAGGTCTTGCTTAATACGGTCCTTGAGCTCCTGCCTGGAGATTCTATTATGTAGGGGCGGCATACCTTGAAATTTGATCCCGGTCTATCGGGAAATTATTGTTAATTGGTCAGTTGCAGGCTGAACCAAATTTCGGTTGCAAAGATAATGAACCGAACGCCAATAGGCAGGCTGAATCTCTGTTGAGCAGCTGCTATTTAAATTGCACCTTTCCCCCTATCAATCCACCAAATCCCAGCCTCACCCCAAACTTATTTCCAAGATCGGGCTGGTATGCGTTAATAAAATCAACCCTGAACATTTTGAAGATGTTTTCTATCCCTGCAAATAATTCAGCGTAATAATTGTCATTGTTTACATAAAATGTATTGGCGCCGATCACGAGGTTCCATTTAAGTTTATTGAACAATGGAATTTTATTGGTCAACAGTCCATTGAAATGATGCTCGGCATGACCATAGAAATAAAACTCTTCACTATTACTATACCGGTAGTAAGGTGCCAGCTGAAAACTGTTCAGGTATTTGATATTGTAAAATGTCTGGTTACCATTAAAATGCTTCAGATCCGGAATACCTGCCGAATCGCTGTTTAAAAACCCTCCCACTCCCACACGGTATTTGAACTCTCCCGCCATTTTGAAATTCATATTGTCAAACATGGACAGCTGCCATTTATCAAAACTGATATCTGAACCAAACAACCCACTGATTCCTTTATCATACTGGAGCTGAAAAGTAGGTTTGTTTGATCCCAAAGGCATTTTTCCCCAGGGAAATTCAATGTATCGCTGACCCGGTTGCCATGTTAATGTAGCGCCAATTACAGTGGCCTGGTGCTTTTCAAATGACATCGATTCGAGCTCATATGGATGATTGGGTAATAAAGTATAGTCCTTGTTGAAAAATGAGTAGTCGGTCGTGTTTTCAAGTGGCAACCTATCTTCATAAGTTGCGTGCAAATTGATTTCAAAACCGCTTTCGAGTTTGTTATTATATTCCACACGGCCAAACCAGTTCTCATAGAGCTTCATATAGTTTTTCTTCGCCAGCAATGTATAAGCGGCATTGGTGAGCGGATCAATCGGATTGTCCTGGTTAAATTGCGAAACCCTTTTTCCCCCGGACAACTTCAGGTACCGGTTTCTATATCCGTATTTTGTGGGAGCGATAGTAAAATCCGCATACGAATTGAAATGCGTATTGCTGAACCCATACCTGGTATTCCAGTCAAGCTGATAACGGTATTTTGATTTGGTCTTACTATAGTTGAACGTCTGCTCCACGCTTGCGACTACTCCTTCCACCGTGTTATATTCTACTTGTGCGATCAACGGCTTTAACCGCCAGCTAAGAGTAGACCTCTTCCCGTACCAGCTATGTGGCTGCCCCGACCACAAAATGCCTTTTACAGTAATTGGTTTTTGGTTTTTCCGAAGAGAATCAATATGGGCTTTTGACCGGACTGAATCACGCAACACTTTTGAAACGCTGTCTTTGAAAACAAAATCGCGTTTCTCATCCGTCTCAAGCGCAACTGGCCGGGTGGCGTTCCAATAATTTGTATCCTTTTTGTTGAACGCCGTGTCGTACTTCATGATGGTGCGGCCAAAATGTTTTTTATCGAATCCCGGGTGAATGTCATAATCTGAATAAACGTTAACAAAACTTCCGGTTATATGAAATCCAAATTGTTTGATTGCGACATACATGACCTGGTTCTTTGTTTTCCAGACATCCGTGTCAATTGCTCCATGAAGTTGTGTAATACGTATTGTGTCGAGTAATTCCAGCTGGTAATCTTTGGTAGTGAGCAGATCCGTACTATAGATGCGCCAATCGTTTTCTGTTATCTGTATCGTACCGCTGAACAGTGGCTCATTTTTTCTCCGGGGCGTTACTTTAATGTTATTTATCATTATGCCGTCCTCCATAAAACTGCCTTCGTACTTATAGCGATAATAGTTAAGTGCCCCATCTGCAATTGGGGAAATAAAGCCGCGTGGATTCAGGTTATTATCAAAAATTGATACGTTATTCTGGTAAAAGTTGATAAAAAACGGAAAACTTAACCCATAGCCTCCGCCGCTTTCTCTTGCGGAAATAACCCTGAGCTTTACGTTATTTGGTTTTGAATAGTCAACCTGTGTCATTGATTCAGATAAGAACAAAATACCTTTTCCCAATGAATCCAGCCCATCGTTTGGCTCACGTTCTATTTTCTTTCCAAAAACCTTTTTCGGCATCGCGCCTGACCTCAGCAATCCTTTGATATAGACATTCACACTGAAGGAATCTACCTGTCCATTATAATAATCCCGTTTCTTTATTGCGTTCCTGATGATTTCATAGGCAGGATCTTCCCCTTTTTTCACAATGACCTCGGGTAAGGTCAATTGCTGAATCAGCAATCTGAAATCAACGACCTGGTCCTCAATTGTAACAGTGATCGGTTTTTCCACTTTCGCATAGCCAACGTACTGCGCGACCAATGTGTATTGTCCAGAGCTTAGTGAAATCGCATATCGTCCCGAACTATTTGCAGTGGTCCCTTTATTGGTCCCTTTTACGATTATGGATGCGTATGGCAGAGGATTGCCTTCATTGTCAGTGATAAGTCCTGATACTTTTCCGGCAAAGGAAAAAATGGAGATATGACCTAATAAAATGCAGAGTAAAATTGGCCTCATACACTGATTAATAGACGAAAATACTCCTGTGTATGTTACAAAAAAGTGAATTGTGGCGACACGTGGATTGAGTTCCGATTGGATGATCATCATGATTTGCGGGACCGCAAAAAACTTGCGCTCATTGCGGCAAATCCACCCACGAGGCCGCCGATTAGCCCGGTAATTAAGATGAGAATAACGGGGTTATTGCCAATTCCCATCAATTGGCTGATTCGCACAGAAAGTATGCTATCGTTCTTAACATCGATCCAGAAAGCGAGACCGCCCCACAATAATAATAAGGCGATAAATCCAGCCAAAAAAGCTTTCCATGATCTCTGGTGTATCAGCAAAGCGGTGATGAACGCTGCAACGGCAATAGTCCACCAGGGAAAATACATGCATCCAATAAACGACAACAAGGCTGTTACAATAAGCGCACCTGTAAACTTCATAAATTATTTTAAAGACACGATACTTCTAAATACCAGCAAATTTCCCGACCAGGCTGAAATTAAATTCTATCCTTTTTCAAATCGCATTATCCATTTCACATTCTTATCGATGGCCTCAGATTTTTTCATCAACCATAAGCGATAATATTCTCCCTTTGTCCACGTATCAACAAAGTTATCATAGTACTTGCTTCCCGGGTTCCCGCTTTGTCCTCCCGGGTACACTCCATATGGTTCTGTGATTGCCGAAAGCTGCACTACCATACGCCAACTGGGCCCATGACTATGGGTCATTGCATTAATAATGTCACCCGCACCGCCTGCGTTCAATCCAGCTTTCCCAAATGGAGCCAACTCTTTAATTAAATGATAAATGGTCGGTGTTTTATATTTTGCCCATTCAAGTTTGCCTTCTTTTTCTGCCGATGCGAGGCCTACCGAGGCGCTGTTCAATGCTATCGTCACCACATCGTAGAGGGTTTCAGTTGCTGTTGTATTTAGATTATCAATAAATGGTAATGCCGGATCTTTTTTAAGCAACTCCATCGTGGTTTGTTCATTGGGCCAGGGAGCCTCCGGATTGCTGCGGCTGATATCATCCCTCCATATTACGCTATTCAGGCTATCCCACCAGCTTTGATAGATCGTCTGGCCTATTGAACCGGCGTCGGCCGTAAGATTCCACTTTTTCACCTGGTCCAGGTATTTTTTTGCGTCAGCACTGAGCTCTTCTTACCTCACATACTGGAGCAATATAGGTCGCACTTCTTCCGCCGTCACATTATAGTAATTATTCTGAAGCTTCATCATGTCATCGACAGTGATATTCGTCATGTGGGACAGGAAACGATCAATCGCGATACCCCTGGGTGTAATATAGCTGCCGGGAATGAAATAAGGATAGGCAGTGTCGGCAGGCCGCTGGTTAGCACTTTCGAGGTAACCCCTTTCGGGATTCAATGAATGTGGGTTTTCATTTTGCGGAATAAACTGCTGCCAGCTATACCCGGGATCGTCACCCGGCATGATATAAAGCCCCTGTCCCTCCCAGCGTGCAGGAAACTTTCCCTGTTGCCAAATGGCGATATCGCCTGCCTTTGAAGCAAACACAAAATTTTGACCGGGACACGCAAATGTTTTTATGGCGTCTGAATAATCCGAATAGTTTTTTGCCCGATTCAGCTTGTAAAGAGTCATTCCTTCATTGCTCGGGTCATGTGCCGTCCAGCGCAACGCAAGATTAGGTTGATGCAGGGAATCCTCAGAAAAACTTTCATCAAACATTACGGGGCCGTATTCAGTGTAAGCAACCGTATCATACACCGACGGTGCTCCTTTTATTTTTATTTCCTCGATGCGAACCGTGGTTGGCTGCCATTTACCACCATGCCAATATTCTTTTTTCGAATTATCCTTAAACTTTATCGAATAATAATCTTTTACGTCACGTTGCGCATTCGTTAATCCCCAGGCAATGCTGTCATTAAAACCAATGACCACAAAAGGGCTTCCCGGTAACGATACTCCATAAACATTGCTGCTGGGTGTCGACAATTGCAACTCATACCAGATAGAGGGAAGTGAAAGATCAAGATGAGGATCATTAGCCAGGATCGGTGCGCCACTTTTCGTTTTAATGCCACCGACTACCCAATTATTGCTGCCGTTATCTTTATCGGGTTTTGAAACCTCCGAAACTATGACAGGAGATTTAATGCCAAAATACAATGAGTCTGCGGAGAGAGGCTTGACAGGCACAACTGAAGGTGGATCAAATTTTGTTCCTTTTGGAATGATAGGTACCAAAGAATCGGGCACCTCAGGATACAGAACATTGAATTCTTCCGGTGAAAAAATCGTTTTTGCATTTGAATAACCCAGATCACTTTCAGTACCTGAACTCAGCATTTTTGCCATCATTTTCAGCAGCAGCGCAGTTCTGAGGTTGGTCCATTCTTCAGGAACAAAACCAAGTAATTTATACTCAATTGGAATTTCGCTCTCCCGCAGCGAATGAATATAGGCGTTGACTCCTCTTGTATAGGCCGAAAACATTGCTATACCCACCGGATCCTTTTCTATTTCTTTTATCGCTGCTTCGGCGGCAAACTTCATTCCAAGTCTACGCTGTTCCCGGTCATATTTCAAGGCCCTGGCGCCGGCAATTTCGCTTGCCCTTCCTTCGGCAGCTTTTGTCTGAAGGTCCATTTGAAACAACCGGAATTTTGCATGCAGATAACCCTCGATAAAATAAAGGTCTTCATCATTCTCAGCAAACACATGCGGCACAAGTCGCTCGTCAAAATACACATCAGCCTTTCCTTTTAATCCGCTCAACTTTAGTTCAGCTGTGTAATCATTATCCGTTGCTTCGGCATTTTGCCAAAAACCGTGTTGGGGACTTATAAATGGCCCCATCGATGGAGCTGTACTCCATTTCATATCCAGGGCGACAACCAGCCCGGCCGTTACAACAGTTGAAATCACAAAGGGAAGGATTCGCATAGGAAAATAAATATCCGGAAAGATAAAAAAGAAAACGTGGTAGAAAAAGTTTAACGTACAGTTTTATGATTCAAATTGATATATCATATGCCAGCTGCAAATATGCACTTGGACAATTCTTCGAAAAATCCTGAATTTAATTTATCCTAATCCCGTTCACTATCTTTAACTATGCCTCGTGAAAAAAACGTTAGGTCAGCTTTGAATAAACACTAAGCGCAATAGTTATTTTCCCGATGATTTTTCTGTAAATCAAAGCAAGGCTTATTTTATTAGTTTTTGAATACATATGAGTCATCACTTTTTGCCCAAATATGGGCAACTTTATGGATCCAACGACTGTGCTCCTTTTTGTTACCAGGATCAATTAAAAGTAAGAGCCAACAAAATGTGCAGCAAATACGGTATTGGAAATAGCATTTATAGATCAAAATGTCTGAACAATTTAGAGCAATACAAAAAATACTGAGGATAAATTCAAGCCGCGAAGCCAGGGCCTCGCATCAAAAATTTGTACCCAGTCGCGAAAAAATATATGGGGTCAGGATGCCTTTTATTAATGAGCTTGCCAACCAATTTAAAACCGGCGGGTTTGATCTTTTAGAAGAACTTTGGAAAGCCGGCGCATTAGAGGAAAAAATTTTGGCTGTAAAAATCCTCGGCAAAATCGCAAAAAAGGACCCTGAACGTTCCTTAAAAATAGTAGAACTATTTTCCCGTAATATTGGGAATTGGGCAGTGTGCGACGCAATTGGCATGCAGGGATTAAAACCCATTCTCAAAACCCATCAACAAACGGTATTTGAACTGGCAAAAAAATATAATCAATCGCCTGATTTCTGGAAGCGCCGGCTTTCATTGGTATTGGTAGAATGGTACACACGCATTAAAAGCCTACATCCTGAAATTAAAAGGTTGATCCGGGCACTTGAAAATGACGAAGAATATTATGTCAGGAAAGCCGTCATCTGGATCAACAAAAACCTGGAAAAAGGAAAATAGCCAACTATGAAACTAAAATCCCTGCGACCGATGCTTTGGGTGAACGATCTGGAAAAAACAATTGAATACTACACAAAGGTTTTAAATTTTACTTACAGCCATTTTGAGCCATCTGAACAATGGGGCTACGTGATCAGGGACGAAGTCGAGATCATGTTCGCAAAATTTGAGCACCTGATGCCGGAAGGTCATCCTGAGTTTACAGGGTCGCTTTATATCAATACCGACAATGCTGATGCCTGGTGGGAACTTTTGAAAGACAAGGCCGACGTTTATTATCGAATAGATAATTTCAGCTACAATATGAGGGAGTTTGCAATAAAGGATTGCAATGGATATATCCTGCAGTTTGGTCAACCTATATAAAAAAGCATCCCCCGGCTTGAGCCAGGGGACGTGTTCTGAAAGTCTCCGTTTTTATAGATCGCCTAGGGTAGTATGACAATTTTTTCTTTACCGTTCCATATCAACAGTGCCTTATTATCACAACTGCCATCATCGGGATACGAATAATGAAGCAGGAATTCATAGTCATTGATTTTGATCTTAAGCGTACCATCGCTGATCCAGGGACAAATAGTTTTTTTGATCAATGCCAGTTCTGTATTTAGCGTTATGATCGTTCCATTGTGATATTCGGTTTGTGAATGGCCCTCGATCGAATAAACATCATCAACAATCTCATCGGTATCCCCACCTTCAATTTGCGTTACATACTTCAGCCTTTCATGCTTGTAACCCCGGCCATTGGGAAACGTTACTTTACCATCGGTGATCTGTACAGAAAATTTAATATGACCGTTCTCGCTGAGGTTGGTGATAACTTTAGTGCCTTCAACCTTTGCACGGCCTATCTGGAAATCCACTAATGTGATCGTAACGACTGAACCAGGATGGCGGATCGGGCCCGTAAAATTCAATACAATCTTTCCCTTTCTGAATTTGCCATCCGGGCATGTATCGCCTGCGCCAAAGTCGATGGTCACAGTCTTCGGATACGTATTGTCTTCGGGTGTTACCGTGATCACTGCACTTGCACCGATTCGCAAGCGCAATCTTAAAAAGGGAAATGGTTTGCCTGCTGTATTGGGTGCAGGTTTGCCGGCGCTGATTACACCCTCTTCATCGGCAGCCATCATGCTAACATCCTGCAGATCGTCAAACGTGGCTTCCGTTTCCATACTTTCAGTCGAATACTCGGTGGCTTCCGCCTCGGTAATTGACGGATTTTTATCGGTGTCTTCCTTCTTGCACGAGAAATTGAAAAGAGTAACGGATAATGCCATTGCCAGAAGCAGGATCCGGTTAATTGAAAAAACCTTCATGGTGAAATTTTTAGGGGTGGTAGTTAATTACCTCATTTGGAACTGTTAAAAAGCTCAAAGTTTAATGCTGCATTAAATTTTTTATTTTGCTGTCCTAAAATGAAGGAAATCATTGGCTTCATAAAGACGTATTACGGTGAGGTTGACAAGGCCATCCTTCTTTCCTGTACGATTTTTATAGCATTTTTCATTTGGGTAAATTATCACTACCATCTCGAATACCGGCTTTTCAATCGATCGTCTCTTCCATATGCGGACTTTGTCGGGCATTTCCTCATTTATTTTGTTGCTTTCCTGGTACCCTGGCTTTTGTTTAGCTATCGTTACATAAAGAATATCATCAACAATCCTTACTTCGTCGCCTGTCTCCTGGCAGCACCCTTAATGTTTGCGTGTAAAGTAGGGATGAACACATTTATCGATATCGCAGACGGACATGAATGGAACCGCTATTGGAACAGTATCCTCTACTGGCCGATCCGGATGATAATCCTCGTCATTATGTTGGGCGCCTGTAAGCTTTTGTTTGATAAAGGCCAGGGTTTTTATGGCCTGTCGGCAAAAAAGTTTAACCTGTTTCCGTACTTTCTGATGTTGTTGATCATGCTTCCGCTGATTGCCGCAGCTTCGACACAACCCGATTTCCTGTCAAGCTATCCAAAGATGAAAACTATCTTACCACTGCCGGATGGCGCTGATTCGGGTTGGTTCTACAAGTTGTTGTTTCAACTTTCCTATGGCAGCGATTTCTTTTCTGTAGAAATATTTTTCCGCGGATTTTTGATAATAGGTTTAATGAAATGGGCAGGCAAAGATGTGATTCTGCCCATGGCATGTTTTTATTGCACGATACATTTTGGAAAACCACTTGGAGAATGCATCAGCTCCTATTTTGGAGGAATACTATTGGGCATAATTTCCTACAATACTAAGTCAATTTATGGAGGCTTGATTGTTCATCTTGGTATTGCATGGTTTATGGAAGCGGGTGGATATTTTGGCAACCTGCTCAAATAAAAAAAGTGAGGCGGGTTCCATTTGTTGAGCCAGCCTCACTCAAAATAATAAGCTACAAGCTTTATAAGCCGGATCCTGTTGCTTTCATGTTCATTACGTACACAAAAGTGGTTATCATTTATCTGCCCAAACAATTACTTGAAAGGGTCAATCTGCCTACCCATCGGCTCGGACGAGCAGCCCTTTACCGCTTGCGCGGTGCGCCGACCTATGTGGCATTTCAGCATGCAAGGTTTACCCTCCTGCCAGGTTACCCTAACAGGACGTGAGCTCTTACCTCACGTTTTCACCCTCGTCCCGCCTAAGGCGGGACAGTTATTTTCTGTGGCACTGTCTGTCCCCGACAAGTCGGGGCCCGGCTGTTCACCGGTACATTACTCTGCGCTGTCCGGACTTTCCTCCATCCCGCCAAAGGCGGAAAAGCGATAACCCGGCTTGTAGCAATAATTTCAAAGAAGCGACTACAAAGATAAATACACCTGGTATTATTATTACGATTTCGTTGCTTGTCCCCAGTAAACCTGCGTTCGTGTATAGCAGACGCTGATACCTTTAATGATAATACAAAGCAGCAACTTCAGATGATGTTAGCGCACGGTTCCAGATACCGATGTCGTCTAGCTTGCCTAACCACCATTGATCAGCAGCTTCGTTTACTTCCGCACCACCAATCCTTACATCAGATGACGTGGGTGAAATAATCACTGAATGGCTGTCAGTCAGCACTAACCCTCCATTAATATAGAATTTCAATTCTGTAGCTGTCTTTGTTACACAATAGTGATACCAATTATTCAATACAAAATCATTGACATAACCTCCAAAACTTTGTTCATTGGTTTTGCTGGCAGCGAGGAATCCCAACCCCCTCGGAGCATTAAATGGTTTGTACCAAAATACCCATTTGCTATTAATATTACTTCCATCAGATTTGATCAGTAAGGCTTTGTCCAAATCGTCAATTCCTGAATGCGTTGCCCAAACCGAAATGGTGAAATCCACACCGGTTAGCATCAGGGCAGAAGTATGGGGGATATTTACGTAATTATTTATTCCATTAAAATGATAAGCACGGTTGGCATTCCCATGCCTGTCACCTGTTAAAGAGGCGCCTATCACGGTGCCATTATTTCCGTTTCCACTTTCGTCATTTGCATTTTCATTAAACGGATAATAAGCTAATAAGCCATTTGTTGGAAATGCAACTTGCTGTGCAACCATTGCGGTTTCTGATGCAAGGGAGCTACCCGTTACCGTTAGTGTTGCCATTCGTTCTGTTGATGTTGTATTTCGCTGAAACGTCACGGTGATAATATTGTTACCGCTTCCGCTTGCATGGTCAATGCTGCACCATGGTTGATCAATGGAAGCCGTCCAACTTATATTTGAAGTAATGGTAAATTGAGTGGTGCCTGCCGCATCGGTTACATCCTGCGTGGTTGGCGTAATGGTCAAACTAAACGGTGAAAGCGCAAAATCAAGGTTTGCAGTTCCATTCGCTGTTACAGCTATTGATTTTGTTTCTTGTACGTAACTAACTTTTGAAACAGTAATTTGATATTCTTTCGATTCCAGGCTTGTGAACTTATAAGTTCCATCAGTACCTGTAAATTCTGTTTGACCAGTGGCACTAATTTTTACTTCTGCCGTTGGTATCGGTTGAGAAGTAATCTTATCATATACCCTTCCCCCAATATTACCCGTCGTTTCAATTTTCGATTTTTTACAAGTTGCAATAACAACCGGAGTCACCAGTATTAGAATGACTTGTAGAACTTTACTTGTCATAATAACTTCCTTTTCCTTTTGTCGGATGCTATGGTTGTAGCTTGATCACAAGGTATCCTTTTAAATTACGGAAGATGATGACCCGGATCTTAAAGAATAATGATAATGGTCATGACCAGGGGAGAAAGTGACGATGAATGAAGATCAGTTATAGGATCATGGTCAAGCTTCCGAGAAGAAGTTGTACTTAAAAAACAAATAATATCAATCATCCAAAATCGAAACCCTAAGAAAGGAGAATTTGAACTTCAATATTCGAAAGACTGGTGGACTTCCACCGATGTTGCAACGTGCTCCAGGACAGACTCAATAATTTTATAGTAATATAACTAACAGGTCGTTAATACTGGAAAAATATCTCGGTCGCACCATATCCAAACTGGGGATGGTATTGGTTAACAAATGACTTAACTTCTTTCCTTAGTCTTAATAACTCATGAATTTCATCTCTGAGTCTTCCCGTTCCCATTCCATGCACAACGATCAACGAGGGCAACAAATGCGCCAGTGCCAGGTCATAATACTTTTCAAATGTTCTTAATTGCAAACTGAGAATTTCGTAGTTGCTAAGGTTTCTCCAGTCGTCGGTAAGCTTTTCTGCGTGCAAATCAATTACGCTTCGTGGGGGTTCCAAATGCTTGCGGCCTTCCCGTGCATCATAAATTTTGAATCCTTGGGATGCGAGTTTACCAACTTCTACTACCTCATTCATGATCTTGTCGGGATATTTTTCAAAGAGGTTATATGAAAATGTGGCGAGATTCTTTTCTTTCACTTCCTCGATTTTGGTAAACAGCTGTTTTGCCTTAAGTTTTAAAATCGATTCATAGTGATCGGCCTTTCCTTTTGCTGGTTCGGTTAACGAAAAATCAAACTCAAACGAAGGGCTGTCATTCATGTCGGCAAAGGGAACATCGTGGAGGTAAAAATCTTCAAATGTGCCGATCCGGTTTTTCAATTCAAAGTCGGTCTTACCAAAAAAGTTCAGCTTATAAACAAAGTTGTAAGTTGTTTCCGTTCTGTTTACCAAATGCACTTTCAATTCCTCAACGACTGTGTCGCCAAACTCGTCAATGTCCATTATGGGTAAGAATGTAAGCCAGACACCATCAGCCACAGGTTTCACTGCTGATGGTTTTTCCTTCCTTACATCGTCAATATATTTCTTTGGCTTTGTAACATTGCTGGTCTTTTTTTCGGT
>Ga0157380_10001588_pt1 | contig 14979 bp, 10 predicted proteins | sample S35metaG_FD_119757 | JGI IMG/M metagenome (GOLD analysis project Ga0157380, IMG submission 119757) | Switchgrass rhizosphere microbial communities from Kellogg Biological Station, Michigan, USA - S3-5 metaG | ecosystem: Host-associated > Plants > Roots > Rhizosphere > Soil | place: USA... | reverse complement strand
GGAGCTGGAAGAGCAGAAGCGCCTGGTGAAGGACCTCGGCAGCCACGTCGCCATGATCCTGCGCAACCATGGCCTGCTCGCGGTTGGCGCCACCATCCCGGAAGCTTTCATCACCATGTATTGGCTCGACCGCGCCTGCCAGGCGCAGGTCCATGCCATGAACACCAAGCTGCGCATGCCGGAACCCGAGACCGTGCGCCTCACCAACGAACGCTACAAGCCCGGCCAGCGCCGCAAGATCGGCGAGCTGGAGTGGGCCGGCCTGCTGCGCCTGCTGGAACGCCGCTACCCGGGATTCCGGGACTGATGCTCAAGGACAAGGTCGTCCTCGTCACCGGCGCGGGCGGCGGGATCGGGCGCGACTTCGCCCTCGCCATGGCCGCCGCCGGCGCGAAGGTGGTGGTCAACGACCTCGGCACCTCGGTCAAGGGCGAAGGCAAGGACGCCGGGCCCGCGCAGAAGGTGGTCGACGAAATCCGCTCTGCGGGCGGAAAAGCGGCGGCCAGTACGGATAGCGTCGCCGAATGGGAATCCGCCAATCGCATCGTCCAGACCGCGCTGGATGCCTTCGGACGGATCGATGTGGTGGTGAACAACGCCGGCATCCTGCGCGACCGGTTCTTCTTCAACATGTCGGTCGAGGAGTGGCGCGCGGTAATCGACGTGCACCTGAACGGCTCGTTCTACGTCTCGCGCGCCGCGGCAACCCACTTCAAGGCGCAGCAGTCCGGCTGCTACGTCCACATGACCTCGACCTCGGGCCTGGTCGGGAACCTCGGCCAGGCCAACTATTCCGCGGCCAAGCTCGGCATCGCGGGCCTGTCCAAATCGATCGCGCTCGACATGGCGAAGTACAACGTGCGCTCGAACTGCATCTCGCCCTTCGCCTGGAGCCGGATGATCGGCTCGATCCCGACCGAGACCGAGGACCAGAAGGCCCGCGTCGAGAAGCTGAAGTTCATGGAAACCTCCAAGATCGCGCCGCTCGCGGTGTTCCTGGCCTCGGACGAAGCCAAGGAGGTCACGGGCCAGATTTTCGCGGTGCGCGCGAACGAGATCTTCCTCATGTCGCAGAGCCGGCCGCTGCGCTCGGTGCATCGTTCCGACGGGTGGACGCCGGAAACCATCGCGGCGCACGCCATCCCGTCGCTGCGCGACCACTTCTATCGCCTCGACCGCTCGCAGGACGTGTTCTCGTGGGATCCGCTCTGAAGCGGGTTCTGCTCACGGACACCATCGCCCCAGCCGGCGAAGACGCGCTGCGCCGCGAAGTCGAGGTCGTCAAGGCGCCGGACAGCGACGTCGCGACGCTGCGCAAATGGGCACACGATGTCGACGGCGTGCTTACGCGCAGCAAGCTTCCCGACGATCTGTTCGAGGCGGCGCCGCGCGTGCGGGGCGTGGTGGTGCACGGCACCGGTACCGATCTCGTGCCGGTGGCTGCGGCGACTGCCCGCGGTGTCATGGTCGCGAACCTGCCCGGCGTCAACGCGCAGTCGGCCGCCGAGTACTGCGCGATGGCGATGCTGATGCTGTCGCGCAAGATTGTCTCGATCACTAGCACATTGCGCTCGAGAACCTGGGATGAAGCGCGCGTGCTCGGCGGCGGCGCTCGTGAGCTGGCGGGCATGACGCTCGGTATCGTCGGCGTGGGCGAAATCGGCGGCCGCCTGGCGAAAATCGCGCGCAATGGGTTTGGCATGAAGGTGCTCGGCCATCAACGGCGCCTCGACCGGCTGCCCGCGGAAGCATCCCCTTCTCCGCTGCGCGAGCTGATCCAGAGCTCGGATTTCGTAGTACTGGCGTGCCCGCTAACCCCGCAAACGCGCTACCTGATGAATCGCGAGACGCTGGCCCTCATGAAGCCGGCCGCGTGGCTGATCAATGTCGGGCGCGGCCCGGTGGTGCAGGAGGAAGCGCTGATCGAGGCCTTGAAAGGAAAGCGCATCGCCGGGGCCATGCTGGACGTTTACGAGCACTACCGTCTCGAACCCGGCCATCCGCTCTTCTCGCTGGACAACGTCATCCTCACGCCGCACCTTGCGGCGGTGACGCAGGAATCGAGCGCCCGGGCAAGCGTGGCGGCCGCCGACGAGATGCTGCGCATCCTACGGGGCGACCGACCGCGCAACCTGGTGAACCCCGAGGTGCTGAATGAAAATCGCTGACGTCAGGGCCTACCCCACCTCGTTTCCGATCCCTCAGCAGAACCGCGTCGCGCTGGGCATAGGCACCGCAGTAAAGCGCGATGCGGTCGTGGTAAAAGTGACCACGGACGAGGGCATCGTCGGCTGGGGCGAAGCGCACCACGGGCGCGCGCATACCGCCGTCGCCAAGCTGATCGAAACGACCCTCAGACAGCTCATCCTCGGGATGGACGCGCTCGCGACCACGACGGTGTGGGAAAAGCTGTACCGCGCCCAGCTCGCGAGCCACGGCATGGGCGCCGGGGCGTGCCTCGCCATCAGCGGCATCGACATGGCGCTTTGGGACATTCGCGGCAAAACGCTGAAGCTTCCGCTCTACCGCCTGCTCGGGGGAGCTTCGAAACCGATTCCTGCCTACGCCGGTGGCGTCTCGCTCGGCTACCAGCCCGAAGCAGAGCTCGTCGCGGAGGCGAGGAAAAGCCTCGATCAGGGTTACAAGGCCATCAAGTTGCGCCTCGGCGACAATCCGGCGCGGGACATCGCGCGCATGCGCGCGGTGCGGAAAGCATTCGGCGACGACATCGTCATTCTCACGGACGCCAACATCGGCTATCAGCTCGAGGACGTGCACCGCGTGATGCCGGTGCTCGACGAGATCCGCGCAGGCTGGCTGGAGGAGCCGTTCCCCGCGCACGACTATCGCAGCTACCGCGAAGCGAAGCTCCTCGGCCGCACCCCGCTTGCCGCGGGAGAGAACCACTACACCCGCTTCGAGTTCAACCGCGTGATCGAGGACGGCGCCATTACCATCCTGCAGCCGGATCTGTCGAAATGCGGCGGCATCACCGAAGCGCTGCGCATCGCCGCGCTCGCCTCGAGCTGGAAGCTGCCGATCCATCCTCACAGCTCGATGACCGGCCTCAACCACGCCGCCACCATCCATTTCCTCGCCGCCATCGGCAATGGCGGCTATTTCGAAGGCGACGTCTCGAAATCGAATCTGTTCCGCGACGAACTGGTGGAGAATCCCGGGATCGTCGATCGGGACGGCAACGTGCGCCCGCTCGACAAGCCCGGCCTCGGGCTGGAAGTTAACGAGGCATTCCTCGCCAAGCACACCGCCATCGAAGGACCGGGTTACGTATGAGAAGAATCCTCGCCGTTCTGCTGCTCCTGCCCCTGACCGCCTTTGCGCAGGGTTATCCCAGCAAGCCGATCCGCTACATCGTGCCGTTCCCGCCCGGGGCATTCAACGATACCCTCGCGCGCACCCTCGCCGCCGAGCTGCCGAAGACGCTTGGCCAGCCGGTGATCGTCGACAACCGGCCCGGCGGCAACAGCATCATCGGCACCGAGCTGGCGGCAAAGTCACCGCCCGACGGCTACACGCTGTTCGGGGCCGCGCTGCCGTTCTCGGTGATCCAGAGTCTCTACAAGACGTCGTTCGACGTAACGAAGGATTTCGCGCCGATCACCCTCGCCGGCGTGACGCCCAACCTTCTGGTGGCCAATCCCGGCGTGCCGTTCAGCGACGTGAAGGGCCTCATTGCCTATGCCAAGGCGAATCCCGGCAAGCTGAACTACGCCTCGACGGGCAATGGCACTTCCAACCACCTTTCCTTCGAGCTGTTCAAGGCAATGACCGGCACGCAGGTCACGCATGTCCCGTACAAGGGCAGCGCGCCGGCAGTGACCGACCTGCTCGCCGGGCAAGTGCAGGTCATGTTCGACAACACGCCCAACGTGCTGCCGCACGTCAAGGCCGGGAAGCTCAAGGCGCTCGGCGTGTCGTCCAGGACGCGCTCGCCTTTCGCGCCCGAGGTGCCGACGGTCGACGAAGCCGGCGTGCCGGGCTACGAGGTCGGCGTCTGGTTCGGCGTGCTGACGGTGGCGGGCACGCCGCCGGACATCGTCAGGCGCCTCAACACCGAGATGGTGAAGATCCTCACCTCGCCCGAGGTGAAGCAGCGCATCACCAATTCCGGCGTCGACGTGGTCGCGGGCTCGCCGGAGCAGTTCAGCTCCTTTCTCAAGTCCGAGGTGGCGCGCTGGGCCAAGGTGATCCAGGACGCCGGCATCAGGGCCGACTGAACGTGGCGCGCAAGCCGATCCGCTCCGATCTCGGCTGGTCGACGGTCGACAGGATCTTCGTGCGCGGCAAGGACCTCCCCGGTGAGATCCTCGGCACGCTGAACCTGGGCGACATGGCATTTTTCGAGCTGACCGGGCGCGTTCCCAATCCGAAGGAGTCGCGCCTGTTCAACGCGATGGCGGTGACGCTGGTCGAGCATGGAATCACGCCAAGCGCCCTCGCCGCCCGGCTGACCTTCCTCGGCGCGCCCGAAGCCATGCAGGCGGCGGTCGCCGCAGGCCTGAGCGGGTTGGGGAGCGTATTCGTCGGCTCGATGGAAGGCGCCGCCAAGCTGCTGTCCTCGGGCAAGAGCGCGCAAGAGATCGTCGCGGAGAACAAGCGCATCCCCGGGCTGGGTCACCATCTCCATAAGCCCATCGACCCGCGAGCGGTGCGCCTGTTCGAGATCGCCCGCGAGACCGGCTTCTACGGCAAATATTGCGCGCTGATGGAAGCGATCGGCAAGGAAAAGGAGCTGGTCGTCAACGCCACCGGCGCGATCGGGGCGCTGGCCTGCGAGCTCGGCCTCGACTGGCGCGCGGTACGCGGCATCGGCGTGATGGCGCGCGCAGTCGGGCTGGTCGGCCACCTGCTGGAAGAAGCGCGCGAGCCGATGGCCGAGACGATCTGGCACCAGGTCGAAGAAGAGGCAACGCGTCACATTCGCAAGACATGAACCTCGCGCGCGACAATTTTCCGGAGCTGCGGGACGCAGTACGCCAGCTCTGCAGCCAGTTCGATTCGGCGTACTGGCAGAAAATCGACGAGCAGCGCGCCTATCCCGAGGCCTTCGTCGAGGCGCTGACCAAGGCGGGCTGGATGTCGGCGCTCATCCCCGAGGAGTACGGCGGCTCGGGACTGTCGCTTACCGAGGCGACGGTGATCATGGAGGAAGTGACACGCTCGGGCGGCAACGCAGGCTGTTGCCACGGCCAGATGTACAACATGAACACGCTGCTGCGCCACGGCTCGCCCCGGCAGAAGCAGAAGTATCTGCCGAAGATCGCCACGGGCGAGCTGCGCCTGCAGTCGATGGGCGTCACCGAGCCCGGCGCGGGCACCGACACCACGAAGATCAAGACCGTGGCGGTGAAGAAAGGCGACCGCTATGTGGTGAACGGCCAGAAGGTGTGGACCTCCCGGCTGCAGCATTCGGAGCTGATGATCCTGCTCACCCGCACTACGCCCGCGGACCAGGTCGCGCGCAAGGCCGACGGCATGTCGATCTTCCTGGTCGACACCGCCAGCAAGGGCATCGAGGCGCGCCCAATCCGCAACATGGTGAACCACGAGACCAACGCGCTGTTCATCGACAACCTGGAGATCCCGGCGGAGAACCTGATCGGCGAGGAAGGCAAAGGCTTCCGCTACATCCTCGACGGCCTGAACGCCGAGCGCATCCTGATCTCTGCAGAGTGCATCGGCGACGGCTATTGGTTCGTCGACAAGTCGTGCTCCTACGCGAAGGACCGGGTGGTGTTCGACCGGCCCATCGGGCAGAACCAGGGCATCCAGTTCCCGATCGCCGAGGCCTACATGGAGATCGAAGCGGCGAACCTGATGCGCTACAAAGCCTCAGGTTTGTTTGATGAGAGAAAACCCTGTGGGGCTGAAGCGAACATGGCCAAGCACCTGGCGGCGAAGGCTTCCTGGGAAGCGGCCAACGTGTGCCTGCAGACCCACGGCGGCTTCGGCTTCGCCGCCGAGTACGACGTGGAGCGCAAGTTCCGCGAGAACCGGCTCTACCTGGTGGCGCCGATCTCGACCAACCTGATCCTGTCCTACCTCGCGGAGCACGTGCTCGGCCTGCCGCGGTCCTTCTAGGGCCGCCAGTGGACTCGAGCTACCCTCACGCTGTACGGGGGATCGGCCTGATGGTCCTGGCCACCTTCTGCTTCGGCTGCCTGGACACGATGTCGAAGTACCTTGTCGCCCACTACCCCGCGTCCGCGCTGGTCTGGCTGCGCTACGTGATGCAGACCCTCGTGATGATGGCCATCTTCCTGCCGCGCATGGGCAAGCGGCTGGTGCGCACCTCCTTGCCGAAGGTGCAGGTGCTGCGCAGTCTGATGCTGGTGTTCAGCAGCGTGGTGTTCGTGGTGGCGCTGAACCACATGCAGATCGCCGAGGTGGCGAGCATCGTGTTCCTCGCGCCGATCATCGTTGCCTTGGCCGGCGGCCCGCTGCTGGGTGAGCGCGTCAGCACGCGAACCTGGCTCGCCCTGGCGGGCGGCTTTGCCGGCGTCCTGCTCATCATCCGGCCCGGCGGCAACGCCTTCACCTGGTGGGCGCTGCTTCCGCTGGGCTGCGCGTTCATGTTCGCGGGATATCAGATCCTGACGCGGAAACTCGCCGGTCGCGACGATCCGATCACCACGCTTTTCTATCCCGGCCTGATCGCGGTGCTCGCCATCCCGCCGGTCTTCCCTGGCGCGATCTCGGCGCTCCCCGCCGTCCCGCTCCACGGCGCCATGCTCGCCGGCATCGGCATCCTCGGCGCAGTCGGCCACTTCCTCCTGATCCGCGCCCATGGCCTGGCACCGGCAACGCTTCTCGCGCCCTTCGGCTACACCCAGCTCCTGGTCGTTCTTGCGCTGGGCTGGCTGGTCTTCGGCCAGCTTCCCGACGGTGTAGCGCTTACCGGCATCGCCCTCATCGCCGGTTCCGGCCTGGCGCTGATCGTTACTGCAGGATCGAGCCGGTCTTATTGACGATGGCGAAGTCCACGTACTGCGAGCCGGTTTGCTTCGGCCGGGTGAAGTCGATCAGGAAGCCGCCGATGTCCACGCCCTTCATTCCGCCGACCGCCTTCGACAACGCCGCCGGGCTGGAGCGCGTCTGGCGCAGGCCCTGCACCAGCACCTTGGCGGCGATGTAGCCCTCCATCGAGCGCTCGGCAAGGTCGGGATCCTTCGCCTCTTTCGCGAGCTGCTGGTATTCGCGCGTCATCGGCAAGGTGCGCGACGTGGTGAGCGGCCAGAGCACGCCGAAGCCGTAACCCGCCAGCTCTTCGGGGTTCAGGCCCTTCTTCATGCCGTTGATGTCGATGACCGAGACGCCGTAGACCTGCGCGGTGCCGCCGCCCTTGCGGTATTGCTTGATGAACTCGACTGCCGCCGAGGTGACTGCGCCGAGATAGATCACCTGCGCATCGGACTTGAGCACTGCCTCGACCGCCGGCTTCACGTTGGTCGTGTTGCGCTCGTAGGGTACCTTCACCACCAGATTCACGCGCGTGACCGGGGCGGCGCGCTCAGCGCCGGTGACGATGTCCTTGCCGAAGCCGTCATCCTGATAGACCACCGCGACGCGGTTGATGCCGATGAGGGACAGGATCTCGAACAGCCGCCGCACTTCGTCGCCGTAGCTCGCCTTGGTTACGTAGATGTTGGGCGCGCCGAGCATGGTGCTCGCGCCGGAGATCGCGCCGACCAGCGGCACATTGGCGCGCGCCAGGATGCCGTCCTTGATGATGGCCTCGTTGTTGGCGGTGCCGAGCACGCCGATGAACGCGAGCGGCGCGTCCTTGACCAGCACCTCTTTCACCAGGCGGACCGTTTCTTCGGCCTTATAGCCGTCGTCATAGGCCACCAGCCGGATGCGGTCGCCGTTGATGCCGCCGTTCCGGTTGACGTGGTTGAGATATAGGTTGATGCCGGAGCGGATCGCCTTGCCGCTGCCCGCCTGCGCGCCGGTGAAGGCCGCGACCTGGGCGACCACGATTTCCTTGGCGGATGCTTGCGCCGAGGCGAGCAGGCACAGCAGCGCGGCTATAACCGCCCGTTTCTTCGTTATTGCTGACTTCATGTTCGTTTCCCTCCCAGGGAACGAGCATGAAGGCGGAATCAGAAAAGTGCGGCGTTGAAATTCACGCTTTCCGACAATCGGACTTCGGGATTAGCCGGGACAGGCGGCGACTGTGAACTTCTAGGCGGCCGCCTGGGCGAGCAGCCGATTGGCCTTGGCGAGCCGCTCGACCAGAGTGCGCATGAATGCCTTGTGGAAACCGTTCTGGCAGGCATCGCTGGCGATGCGCACGGCGGCGAACTTGATCTGCATGGCGATGACCTTGCCGCGCGCCGCGACGGTGGTCGTGCGGCGCTCGACGTTTCGGCGAAATACAGCATCTCGCCGAACGATGCCCCCGGCGTAAGCACCGCGAGCGGCTTGCTGAGCAAGGTGACTTCGACCTCGCCCTCCACCAGGATGTAGAAGCTGTCGCCGGCCTCACCCTCCCGCATCAGCACGGTGCCGGGATCGATGGTCTGCCAGGCGCCGACGCGCACCACTTCCCACAGCTCGACCTCACCGAAGTCCTTGAAGAAGGCCATGTCGCGCAGCTTGCCGAACTTCTCCGAATCGGAGGTCGTGACGCCCGGCCCCGGCCGCAGGCTCATGAAGGCGCGCGTGATGTCCTTGCCGAACTCGAGCCAGCTGCGGTAGCGCTGCGACGGGCTCTTCTCGATCGCTTTCATCACGATCTCGTCGAGCAGCGGCGGCAGGTCGGGCCGCAGGCTGGAGGGCTTGGGCGGAGGCGTATTGAGAATGGCGTAGGTCAGCGCGACATGGCTGCCGGCCTCGTACGGCAGGCGCCCTGTGAGGAGGCGAAACATGGTCACGCCGAGCGAATAGATGTCGGTCTGCTGGTTGAGCGGCTCCAGGCGCAGCTGCTCGGGCGACATGTACGCCGGCGAGCCGATGCCCTTGATCTGCGTGGTCTTCTCCTCCAAGCGCTGCTGGAAGGAAGCGCCGAAGTCGGACAGCTTGGTCTCGCCGTCGACCGATAGCAGGATGTTCCCCGGCTTGATGTCGCGGTGGATGATGCCGTGCTGGTGCGCGTACTCGAGTGCACGGATGCACTTGAAGATGATCTCCACCACCTTGCCGATCGGCAGCAGCCGCTCGCGCGTCGCATGCAGCTCGAGGGTAACGCCGGACACGTACTCCATCACCAGGTAGCTGCGGTTCGGCTCGATCACAGCGTCATAGATATCGACGATGTGCGGGTGATTCAGCTTGCCGGCGAGCGAGGCCTCGGCAAGGAACGCCTTGTGCTGCACGCGCTCGAGCTCGGTATCCGCGCCGCGCGCGAACTCCAGAACCTTGACCGCCACGTCGCGGTCGCCGAATGCGTCGCGCGCCAGGTAGACCCTGCTGGTGGCGCCGCTGCCGATCTCGCGGATCACCGGATATTTCCCGATGGTCTCCTGCGGCTGCGGCTTCTCGATCTTCATCGCGCGTACTGGGCGACGAGCTGGAGCAGCTCCGCCTCGGCGTAGGGCTTGCCGAGGAAGTGGTTTACACCGAGTTGTGTGGCCTGGTTACGGTGCTTGTCGGCGGTTCGCGACGAAATGATGATGATCGGGATTCCCTGCAGGCGGGCGTCGCTGCGCACGTTCTTCGCGAGATCGAAGCCGTCCATGCGCGGCATCTCGATGTCGACCAGCATCACCTTCGGCAGGCCGTGCGCCATCTGCTCCAGGGCGTCGACGCCATCCTTGGCGGTGACTACGGCGTATCCCTCGCGCTCGAGCAGGCGGCCGGTGATCTTGCGCACCGTGAGCGAATCGTCGACCACCATGACGATCGGCGGCGCGGCCTTGGCCGCCGAAGGCTGGGTGGTCTTCGTTATGCCGGTGGTGACAAGTCCGCTCAGCGTGCGGTGAGCCAGGTGTACCGGGTTCATGATCAGCGCGACAGTGCCGTCGGCCAGAACCGTGGCGCCCGAAACGCCAGGCACGCGCGTGAGCTGCTGGCCGATGCTCTTCACCACGATTTCATGGTTGCCGAGGAGCTCGTCGACATGGACCGCGACGCGCTGGATACCGCTGCGCAGCAGCAGCACCGAGTTGTACGGCTGCAGGGCCGGGTTGCCGGGCAGGCCGAGCAATGAGTGCATCGAATGCAACGGATAGTTGCGGTCCTGGAACTCGATCTTGCGGCTCTCGAAGTGGCCGGCCAGGAGCTCGCTTTTCATGCGCATAACCTGCTCGACCATCGCCGAGGCGATCGCGATCGTGCTCTCGCCGCTGCGTACCAGCACGGCCTGAGTTACCGCCAAGGTGAGCGGCAGGTACACGGTAAAGGTCGTGCCGCCGCCGCGCGTAGTAACGATGTCGACGCGGCCGCCGATCGCGGTAATGTCGTTCTTCACCACATCCATGCCGACGCCGCGGCCGGCGAGCTCGCTCAGCTTTTCCGCGGTGGACAGGCCGGAGGCAAAGATCAGGTGGGCGAGCTCGCCCTCGGTCGGCTCGCGGTCAGCGGGCAGCAGACCCATCTCGGCGCCCTTCTTGCGCAGCGCCTCGAGGTTCAGGCCCGCGCCATCGTCGGCGAACACCAGCGCGATTTCATTGCTCTCCTGGCGCAACGTGATCGAGACGCGGCCGGTCTCGGCCTTGCCCGCCGCCACGCGCGCCGCAGGGTCTTCGATTCCGTGGACCAGCGCGTTGCGCAGCATGTGCTCGAGCGGAGCGCCGATGCGGTCAAGTACGCTGCGGTCGAGCTCGACTTCCGAGCCGCTGATCTCGAGATCGGCCTTCTTGCCGAGCTCGCGCGCGGTCTGGCGCGTGATGCGGTACAGGCGCTCGTTCAGGTTCGCGAACGGCACCGCGCGCACGCGCATCAGCTCCTGCTGCACGTCGCGGCTGATGCGCGCCTGGTGCTGCAGGGCGGCGTCGGTGTCGCCCATGTTCTTCTGCAGGCCCTGCTGGATCGCCGTGACGTCGCTCAAGCTCTCTGCCATCAGGCGCGTGAGCTCCTGCAGGCGCGTATAGCGGTCGAATTCCAGCGGATCGAAATCGCCTTTCTTCTCGTCCAGCACCGACAGGCGCGATTGCATCTGGCTGTCGGCCTGCACCTCGATCTCGCGCAGCTGGCCGCGCAGGCGCGCTACGCTGTCCGAAAGATCGGACAGCGACTGCTTGATGACGCGCAGCTCGGCTTCCACGCGCGAGCGCGCGATCGCGACCTCGCCGGCCTCGTTGATCAGGTCGTCCAGCGTGTCGGCATTGACGCGCAGCGTGGCTGCCGCGCTGGGAAGCGGCGGCTCGACGCGCGGTGCTGGCGCCGCCGCAGGTGCGGCTGCGGCAGGTGCGGCGGCCGCGGCTGGCTGCGCCGCCGTCGCGGCGGGTGCGGCCGGAGCTGCCGGCGTGGCCAGGGGGGCCGTGATGCTCAGGGCTTCATTGGACCGCAGGCGCTCCACGTCGGAGCTGAGGCGGTCCATGCGTTCTTCGAGCCAGGTGAACAGGTCGTCGGTGTATTCGCCGGACTCGAGCGCCGCCTCGATGCGGCCCTCCATCAGGTGGCAGAGCTCGCCCAGGCGGATAGCGCCCGCCATGCGCGCGCTGCCCTTCAGGGTGTGCAGCAGCCGGCGCAGCGATTGGTGGATTTTCTCGTCGCCCGGGTTTGCCTTCCACTCGCGCAGGTCGCCACCGATCTGCGGCACGATCTGCTCCGCCTCCTCGACGAAGATCGGCATCAGCTGCGGATCGATGTCGTCGCGCATCACGCGCTTCTCGCGTCCGTCGGGCGCCTGCGGCGTGGGCGGCTTGACCGCCGCGCGGCGCGCAGCTTCGAGCCGCCCGATCAGCGCGCGCAGCGTGGTGTGCGCAGGCTGCGGCGAGGCCGGCGCCTCGCCTTTGCGGATCGATTCGACCATGCCGTGCATGCTGGTCACCGCGTCCTGGACGATTTCACCGTCCTTCGGATCGCTGGTTTCGGCGGCGAAGCCCGTCCATTGCTCCAGTGCGCTCGCCAGATCGGCGAGCGGCGAGAAGCCCGCGGTACGCGACGTGCTGCCGAGCGTATGCGCGGCGCGCATGAAATCCTGTGAAGCGTCGGCGGGCGGCGTCGCCGCGCGCCACGCCTTGCACTGCGCTTCCAGCACCGCGATGTGCTCCGCAGCTTCCTTGGTGTAGATCTCGTACAGGCCGCGAGACACCGTCACCGTGCCGACGGTGACGGCGTCGGGCTCGCCACCTTCCTTCGCGCGCTTGGCGAGCGCCACGATCTTGCTCGCGTCCACACCCTTCAGGCCCGGTCCGCGCAGCGCGGCGATCCACTGGCTGAACAAAGTGGTGGCGGTCGCGAGCAGCTCGAACAGCACCGGCGCGGCGGTACGCTTCTGCTCGAGCCAGAGATTGAGCACCTGCTCGACTTCCCAGGCGGCTTCGCCGATATCGGTAAGGCCCACCATGCGCCCGCTGCCCTTCAACGTATGGAAGGCACGGCGCACCGTGGTGAGCGCCTCGCGGTCGTCGGGCTTCTGCTTGTACTCCGGAAGCGTCTTCTCGATGGTCTGCAGTACCTCGACCGCTTCCTCGAGGAATACCTCGAGAAGCTCCGGGTCGACGCCCGCGGGCGCCGCCCCCGGGGCAGCGTTCACCGCCGGGGCAACTTCCTCCAGGCCGAACTCGATCTTTGGGGCCTCCGCTGCCGAGGGGGCGGACGGGGATGCGTCGCGCTTCTCATAGCGGCGGAAGAACAGCGCGATCGCCTCTTCCGACGGCTCGCGCCCGTGACGGCAAGGCTCGAGGAAGAAGGCCACACTGGACAGGCCTTCGGCGATCCAGTCGACGTCATCGCTGGCGACATGTTCGCCGCGCGCCTGAGCCAGCACCAGGGTCTCGCAGATCGAGATCGCCTGCGCCGCCACGGGGAAGCCCAGCACGGACAGCGCGCCGTGTGCCTGGCGCAAGTAGGGTTGCAGCTCGGCCAGCGTGGCACGCTTGCTCGCATCCCGGGTGAACCCGTCGAACACCTGTTCGACGTGTTGCAGGTTGGCGAGCACCTCGCGTGCCACCTGCGCGCGAACCTGCAGCGCGCCGATACGTTCGGTCAGATCCGGTCGCAGGCCAGCCGGCGGCTCACCGTTCGACTTTCCTTTCGCCGCGTCGAGCAGCCAGCCGCCCATGATGACGATTTGCGCATCCATGTCTTCGGCCGGGCTGCTGAAATGGTCGATGATGTTCTCGACCAGCAGGAAGGCCGACGCCATCTCGATCACCATCATGTTGCCCTGGCGCGGATACGGGTCGGGCAGCTTGCCCGCCACCAGCGAAATGGCGTCGATCAGCTTGATCAGGAGCTGGTTGCCCAGGCTCTTGCTCTTGGTCTTGAAATCGGCGACGCGCTCGCGGAACACGCGCGCCTTGTCCGCCTCGCCCGCCACGTACTGCTCCCACGCGTGCTTGAGCGCATCGAGACGCGAGTGCATGTCGAACAGCGACGCCTCCAGACGCTCGGCCTCGAGCTCGATGGTGACGTCCGGCAGCCGCTCCGGGCGCGGGAACAGGCTGTCGAGCTGGTAGAGCTGCTTCACTTCCTTGATGCGCGGGGTCAGCGAATCACGCCGCGCGACCACATACAGGACCTCGCGCAGCAGCGCGTCGCCGTTCTTGGCACCGCCGGCGGCGAGGTCGCGGATCTGAAAGTCGACGCGGTTGCACACCACCTTGGCCGTCGTCAGCCATTCGGCGTCCGAGCCGTTGGCGAGCGCGTCGATTAGCGCGCCGGCCGCCCACCAAAGGGCGCGCGGCTCCGGAAGCTGGGTGGCCACCTGGTGCATGGCGTCCACGGTCTGGCGCATCTCCTCCAGCCCGCTCGGCGTGCCGCGTAGCCAGGCGAGCAGGCCACGCTGAAAGCGTGTGCGTTGCGCCTGCACATAGGCGGGCAGATCTTCCTCCGGCACCGCTTTGCCGTCCGGATGCACCGGCGCAGCGACCGCCACATCCGGAAAGAACAGGTCCTTCTCCGAAATCGTCTTGCGGCCGAGCAAGCCCGACAGGTCGCGATACACCGGGTAGAGCCGCAGCGGAACGTCAGCCTGACCGCGCGCCAGCTCGCCGACGAAATTTTTCAGCGCCACCACCGCGCGGTCGATTACGCCCATGGTCTGCGCTGACGGGCGCTGGCCGTTGATGCCGGCGAAGCTGCCCTCGATCGCCTCGCACACCAGCGTCGCGCCGTTCAGGCCGACCATGCGCAGCGCCCCGCTCACCTGGTGCAGGTGCTCGGGGCAGGGCTGCAGCACCGCGTCGTTCTCCGGCGCTGCCGAGAACTTGGCGATGGAATCCTGGACGAGCGTCAGTGCGCGCTCGACTTCGGCGTTGATCCAGGAAAGGAGGGTCTGGTCGGCCATGCTTTGCTCTTGTTAGATCAGGCCGCCAGCTTGAAGCCGGCCACCGAGCTCTTCAGTCCGTCGGCGAGCTGCGTCAGGCGCGCCGCCGAGCTGGCGGTCTGCTTGGTGCCGTCGGTGGTGAGCTGGGTGATGCCCAGAATCACCTTCATGTTGGCTGCGACGCGCGTGGCGCTCGCCGCCTGCTGCTGCGTCGACTGCGTGATCGAGTCGATCAGCTCGGCGAGCTGGCTCGACACCGCGCCGATTTCGCGCAGCGCCTGGTCGGCCTCGTCCGCGGTCTTCGTTCCCTGCACCACGTTCTGCGTGCTGCGTTCCATGGCCTCGACCGCGTCCTGCGTGTCGCGCTGAATCGATTTCACGATCGCGCTGATGTGCTTGGTCGCCTCGCCGGAGCGCTCGGCCAGTCGCTGCACCTCTTCCGCGACGACCGTGAAGCCGCGTCCGGCTTCACCCGCGGACGCCGCCTGAATCGCGGCGTTCAGCGCGAGCACGTTGGTCTGCTCGGTAATGTCCGAGATCAGCTGCACGATCTCGCCGATCTCCTGCGAGCTCTCGCCCAG
>Ga0157380_10001586_pt1 | contig 14980 bp, 11 predicted proteins | sample S35metaG_FD_119757 | JGI IMG/M metagenome (GOLD analysis project Ga0157380, IMG submission 119757) | Switchgrass rhizosphere microbial communities from Kellogg Biological Station, Michigan, USA - S3-5 metaG | ecosystem: Host-associated > Plants > Roots > Rhizosphere > Soil | place: USA... | reverse complement strand
TCCAGTCGGCAATGTCGCTGCTCGAGCGCCTTGGTGCCATCGATGGCGGCCGGGTCGCCGAGACGGGCCGCCTGATGCAGCGCCTGCCGCTGCATCCGCGTCTTGGGCGCGTGCTGATCGGGGCTCATGGTTCGTTCGAAGGCTGCGCGGCCTGCGCGTGGCTGTCGGAACCAGCTCCGCTCGACCGGCAGCCGTCGACGTCGTGCGATCTCCTGCCGATCATCGATCGCTGGCATCAGGCGCCGCCGCACTTGCGCGAGGCGGCGCAGAATCTCGAACAGGCTGCACGCAAGCTGCTCGGCGATCGTCATCGTCCACGCATCGACGAGACGACGCTTCGTCGGGCATTACTCGCCGGCTACCCCGATCGCGTCGCAAGGCGTCGCGGGACCGATCGGGCGACGCTCGCGACCGGTCATGGCGCGGTCATCGGCCGCGAGAGCGGCGTGCATGACGCCGAATGGCTGATCGCGCTCGACGTGACGTCCGGGCGCACATCGGCGACGACTCAAGCGCTGATTCGCGTGGCATCGCGAATTGAGGTCGAGTGGCTGGCGCCGACGCGCTCGGAACTGATTCACCAGCTCGATAGTGAATCGGGAACCGTCAAGGCTCGCGAAGTCGATTGGTACGACGCAATAGCGTTGCGCGAGCACCCGGTCGCGCCGGACGAGGCGCGGCGGATCGAGTTGCTCGCAGAGACATGGCTCGCGCGTGAGCCTGACGAGAAGAGCCGGCAATTGTTACGACGCCTCGCATTTGCCGGACTTGATGCGACGGTGAAAGATCTCGCCATCGCGTCGGCTCGATCGGCACGTAAGCTCTCCGACGTGATCCTGACCGAGGACGTTTTGCCGTGGGATGCCCGGCAGCGGCTCGACCGACAGGCGCCGGCGAGCCTGGCCGTGCCGAGCGGCAGAAGCATGATGATCGAGTACGACGACGGTGGGACCGTATCAGTGTCGGTGAAATTGCAGGAGCTCTTCGGCCTCGCCGAGACGCCGCGGATCGGTCCATCGAAGACGGCGATCACCTTCCACTTGCTTGCGCCCAATGGACGGCCGGTGCAGACGACGCAGGACCTCAAGAGTTTCTGGGAGCGCACTTATCCGGCAGTCCGGAAGGAATTGCGGGGCCGCTATCCGAAACACCCATGGCCGGAAGATCCGTGGCGGGCGACGCCGACGCACCGTTCGATCAAAGGTGCGGCGCGAGCGGCGAAGTAGGCCGCCCGCGCCGGGAAGACTAGAACTGGAACCGTACGCCGAAGCGCAGCAGGCGCGGGTTCATGATTTCGATCGGTTGGTTGTAACCGGTGTTCCCACCGGCGGTGACGTCGTACTGACGGCCCAGCACCGTTGACGCGTTGAACGCGTTGAACAGATCGGCGGTCAGGACCAACTCGCGGCTGCCAAACGTGAACGACTTCTCACCGCGCACGTCGAGCGACGTGACCGCAGGCAGACGGCTCTCCTTGGGATCGACCAGCAGCACGCGCTTTTCCGGCAATACCGGATCGGCGGATTCGACCGGCTCGAAGAACGGCATGCCATACCCTTCGCGCGCGACCAGATTGGCTGCGGCGTTGATGCCCCACGGGAATTGATAGAGACCCGACGCGGTGACTTGGTAGCGTGGCAGGATCAAATAGATCTCGCTCTTGCCGCTGCCCGTGGTCGCGGTGACGAATGCGCCGCCATCGATATTCGGCCACGTCGTCGACGGACCAGGATCCTGACGCGCCGCGTCGCTGCCGAAGCTCTCGGTGTGCTGATTGGTCGAGAAGCCGAAGCGGCCCATCCACTTGTTCGACAACCGCTTGGTCGCCTGCACTTCGAAGCCCACGTATTGCTGGCTGTAGTCAGGACGGTTGCGGTATTCGCTGCCGTTGCCGGCCGGCAGGCTCGATTCACGCGGAGCGAAGTACTGCTGGCTGTAGGCGCCCAGGCCTGCGACGTTGCCCTGCACCGTCCCTTCCACCTCGTAGTCGGCGCTGGTGACTCCGACGAGCGGATACACCGTGATCTGCTGCGACAGGTCCGTGCCGCTCCAGATCAGGTCGGTGAAGCGCCGCCACGTCACCGACGCGCTGACGCCGAACTGCGGCGCCAGCTCGCGATCGATGCCAACGACGAGCTCGTGCGTCTTGGGCGCCTTCACGTCAGGCGAGACGCGGTTGAAGTTGACGCCGGCCCCCGGATTCGCCGGGTCGACGCCGGCAAAGGTCTGGAGCGTCTCGAGCTCGTTGGGATCGGCGACGTTGTTGCCATTTCGATCGGTCGCCGAATAGACCAGTAGCGCCTGCGACGCCGCCGAGAACGACTGCACCGTGCCGGTGCCGAGCTGCGATCCGAACAAACCGTAGTTGGCGCGCAGCAACGTGCGTGCGTTCTCATCCAGCGCATAGCTGATGCCGACACGGGGGGAGAACAGGCTGATGTCGATCATCTTGTCCTGCGCAGGCGCCACGATCGCCGGCAGCAGCGTCGGGAAGCCGGGAATCGCGGCTTGCGCGCTCTCGAGCATCGACGCATAACTGCGGTCGAAACGCAGCGACGCCTGTGCCGTGACGCGGCCACCGTGATACGTGTCGCCGACATAGAAGCTCTGATTCACGCCGACACTCGATGCGAAGAACGGGCGATACAGGTACGCCGAGATGCGGCGGCTGGTTGCGAAGTCGGTGGCGTGCAGGTTGTCGGCGCCGCTGCCGGGAAACTCCTGGCGCTCATCGTCCTTGGTGTGGCGCCAGCTGCCGCCGAAGGCGATCTCGTGATGGCCCTTGAACCACGTGCCGTCGCCCAGGATGCTGTTGTCGGGGCGCTTGGTCTCGTAGAACACGTACGACCCTTGTCGCACGCGGTTCGCGTCACGATACCCGGTCGTCGCCATGCCGCCCTGCGGCGTCAGCGAGAAACCATTACCGACGTGGCCGGCGCGGATGGTGAGGAACGTCGTGGAGCCAGGCGTGTAGTTGACCTGGCCCTTGTAAAGCGGCGTCGGACCCTTCTGATCCCACGTGGTCGGCGCCGAGCGGAGCGGGCTGGCGCCGCGGCCGTTTTTCGTCTTGTTGCCGCGGAAGAACAGGAACTCGGGCCGGATGCGATCGCCCAGTTGCGCCGTGCTCTTGAACGCAACGTTCTCCAACTTGGTGCGATCCGGATCGCCGTTCAGCGTATAGAGCGTGCCATCGGTGAGACCATACGATCCCCACGCCCACCACTTGTCGCGCATGATGGGACCGCCGGCATCGAAGCCAACGTCGTTGATCTCCTTGAGTCGATTGCCCTTGCCGCTCGGGCCGGCGAGCGGCAGCAATTCGTCGGGAAGATTCGTGCTTTGCAGGCCCTCACCGGCGCCGTAGTAATGCGCATTGCCGGTCGCGCGGTTCGATCCGGCCTTGAACTGCATGTTCAGCTGCGCGCCCGCCGTCGGGTTGGTGGCCGACGCGCCGCAGGTCGTGACGCTCATCTCCTGGAACATGTCGAAGCTGTAGTAGGTCGGCGAGGATCCGGTTGAGGCGAGATCGGTCACCGGAATGCCATCGAGGTTCCACGTGTTCTCCGTCACGCCGGCGCCTTTCGCCAGCACGTTCGACTGCTGGCCCGATTCCGCGCCGCCGACGTTCACTCGATCGACGACGACGCCGGGGACGGTCTGCAACACGACCCACGGATCGCGTGACGAGGGCAACTTCTGAAGTTGGTCGTAGGTCACGCTGGTCGTAATGGTCTGGCGGCCGGGATCGACAACGAGGGACTCCGCGCTCACCTGCACGGACTCGGTTACACCGCTCACCTGCAGCGCGATCTTCAGCGGCACGCTCCGGCCGGCGGCAACCTCGACGCTGTTGTTGCGATACGTATTGAATCCGCTCAACGCCGCCGACACGCTGTAGGCGCCGGGCGACAGGTTGAGGAAGTGCGCTTCACCCGATTGATCCGTTGTCTGCGACATCGGCGTCGGTCCGGCGATCTCAACCATCACCCCCGGCACGGCATTGCCCTGAGCATCGAGAACGGTCGCATCGATGCGGCCCTGGAACAGGGTCTGTGCCTGCGACGGCGCGGCGAACACGAGTACGAGAATGAATACGGCGAACGTGCGGCGCATGCGTATCCTCCTTCGCGGTCGAGGCGAGACCGCAGCAGCGAGGATTTAGCAAGCCGAATACCAAGAACGACGGTGACTTACTGCAGGTCAGCCGTTACGGCGGGAGTTGTGACGGACGACGGCTCCCGGATGATCAACGGCATGGCCGGGTGATGAAGCGTTGCACGTCCCAACGATGGCCAGTGGAACCGTCTCGGTGCTAGTGCGGGCGCGATCCAACAAAATGCGTATTCAGCTGCTCGCGATCCATATCTTCGTCACGGCTTGGCGGGCCTGCCGCCGGCGTCGAGGAACGCGACGTTGACGTAGTAGAGGTCGGTCGCGACCTTGAACGCATCTGGTCCCGAGGTCCACGGCAGCGATTTCCAATCGGCCGACGGTTGAATGGTCTGCCACCTGGCGGGATCGCCGACGCGAATCGGCATCGCGAAACCGCGCTCTGCGGCATTCCATCGATACCACATCGTCTTCTCGTTTTCGTTGAAGGTGAGCTCGAGGACCGGGAGCGCTGAACGGCGCAGGTACTGATCGAAGATCGGCGTCATGTCCTGGCCAAGTTGTTTGCTTACGAAGCCCACGATTTCCTCGGTGAAGTTGTTCTTGAACTTGAACTCGGCGTAGAGGTCGCGCAGCAGCTTGAAGAACTTCGCATCCGCCTCCGCGGCTTCGCCGCTACGGCGAGACAGGTCGTTGACGACGCTCCTGAGCGTGTGCAGGAACAGCGCGCCCTTGAAATACATGTCCTGGTTCGGATCGCGCGCGATGCCGCGCTGAACGATGATCGGTTCGGCGTTGGCGATCTTCGTCTTGTAGCCGTTGGTGTACTTCACATAATCGTCGTAGCCAAACATGTGCTCGACGTAGAGGCACTCGAGGTACGTCGCCCAGGCTTCGTGAATCCACATGTCGGCCTGATCTGCCGCCGATACGGCGTTGCCGAACCATTCGTGCGCGCTCTCGTGAATGATGATGAAATCGAACTTGAGGCTGATGCCGACGCCGGTCCAGTCGCGCTCGAGGTAGCCGTTCGCGAATCGATTGCCGTAGGTCACGGCGCTCTGGTGCTCCATGCCCGAGTACGGCACCTCGATCAGCTTGAAGCCGTCCTTCTTGAACGGATACTCGCCGAAATATTTGTCGAACGCCTCGATCATTCCCTTCGATTGGGCGAACTGCTGTTTCGCCTTGTCGAGGCTGCCGGGCAAGACGTAGTAATCGAGCGTGAGGTCGCCCATCTGCTCGCCGAAGTGGACGTAATGGCCGATGTTGAGCGACACGTTGTAGCTGTTGATCGGGTAGTGCACGCGGTAATGCCACTTCGTGTAGCCGTCGCCGAGATCGGTCTTCTCGATGAAGCGCCCGTTCGAGACGTCGACGAGGTCATTCGGGATCGAGACGCGAATGTCCATTCCCTCGGGCTCGTCGCGCCATGAATCCTTGCTCGGCCACCACACCGCGGATCCGACACCCTCGTTCGCGGTGTTGATCCAATGCCCGCCCATCGGATCCTTCTTGAAGGCGAGCGCATCGAAGCGGCCGATCTCCTGGGGCTGGCCCGAATAGTGGAAATCGATCGAGTAAGTGCGGCCGGCGCGCAGCGTCTGCGGAAAATCGATGACGACGGTGTTCAGCTCGCGGGTGTATTTCAGCTCGGCCTTATCGAGGACGATGCGATCGATCGCGAAGTTCGAGAACAGATCGAGCTGGATTCGCGTGTCGTCCTTGAGCATCTTGAAACGGACGGTGTTCTTGCCGCTGATCCACTTCTTGTCGGGATCGACGCGCACGTCGAGGTCGTAGTAGACAAGGTCGTTGTTGGCTCGATACCGCCCGTATTCGCCGCGCAGGACCTCCGCGTGCGTCGGGGCACGGAGCGTCGTTGGCGGCGGCGTGCGCGGCGCCTGTTGCGCAAACACGGGAGAGAGCAGGACAACAACAACGATCGCGATCGATGGCCCGGTTGCGCGCATGGGCCATTTTCGCATCGTTCCGTTGCCGGACGTCAGCGCGGACTGAGCTGAATGTCGAATTGGGTGTCCCCGTTGACGGTGGCCACTCGAGTACCAGTCCCATCCGGAAACTCGCGGCTCGAACCGACCACGGAGTAGCCGGCTTTTCTCACCAGCAAAGGCACCAAACCGTCATAGGTCCACGAGAAGCTATAACGACCATCGCTTCCGGTGTTTGCGAAGGTGTGCCCGTCAGGACTGCCGCACCCGTCGCAATACACCTCGACACCAGCGATCGCCACCCGGCCCGCCCCAGTCGACTCGTAGACGATGCCGCTCAACGTATTAGGCGCCGACCGCGGAGCAGGCGAACTCACCGGCGGCGGAATTGGAGTGGCACTGACCGGTGTCGAAGTCGGGACGGAATTGCCGCTGCTGCAGCTGACGATCGAAGCGACCGTAAGGAGAAAGGCTGAACGGGCGAGCGCCTGAGTAGTCATGGCTATTGCCCCGGCCGAGCGATGGTTAGCTTGCTAGCCCTCTACTCGGCATTAGGAGGCTATCGCGTGGGGCCACTGTATACCCTTTAGGCTCGCAGTTCCGGTTACGACGCCCGGCGCGCTTAGCCACCTTGATATGATCGTCGCATGCGCTTCTTCAAGCTCTTGCTCCTTGCCATCGTCCTCGTCGCTATCGTCGGCGGGGGCGCGATGTGGTACATGGCCGGCAGCGAGGACGGACCCAGCATCACCATCCATTCGCCGGAAAAATACGTCGGTCGATCGACGCCGCTGGCAGTCTCGATCGCATCGGAGACCGAACTGGCCGGCACCGTCATCAATCTCGAGCAGAACGGCAAGGCCGTCCCGCTCGCGAACCTGAAGATGGAAACGCCCGCCGCCGGACAGGTGAATGCGAGCGCGACGATTGGGCGCGATGGACTCGTCAACGGACCCGCCATGCTGGCCGTCGAGGCCAGCCGCAAGGTCCTCTACGGCCTGCGCACCGTGACGAGCCGTGTCACCCGCAACCTCGAAGTGCGCCTCGATCCGCCCCGGGTCGCGGTTGTCTCGATCCATCACTTCATCAATCTTGGCGGCGCCGAGTTCGTGGTGCTGAAGGCGACCCCGGACGATGTTGAAGCGGGCGTGCAGGTCGGCGACACCCGATATCGCTTCTATCCCGGATCCGCGGTGGGCCTTGCCGATTCCGCGTTTCGCGTCGGCTTCTTCGCGCTTCGCCACGATCAGGATGTCAACGCGCGCATCGCCGCTTACGCGCGTGATGCCGCGGGCAACGAAGTCACGACGCCGCTCGAGCACCAGCCGTTCGTGAAGAAGTTCGTCCAGTCGAAGATTCCGATCGACCAGAAATTCCTCGATCGGGTCGTCCCGGCCATCGCGTCGAACACGCCCGAGTTGAAGATCGACACCGGCTCACCCGAAGGATTGTTGAAGGGCTTCCTGGAGATCAACGGCAACCTTCGCAAGAAGAACGGCGATTTCATCGCCTCGCTCGCGGAGAAGAGCGAGCCGCGCATGCTGTGGACCGAAGCGTTCGCGCAGATGGTGAATTCACAGGTTGAGTCGCGCTTCGCGGATCGCCGCACCTATTATTTCGGCGACCGTGAGATCGACAAGCAGGTGCACCTCGGCTTCGACCTGGCGACGGTGCAGCAGGCGCCGGTGCACGCCTCGAACGCCGGCACAATTGTCTTCGCCGACTTCCTCGGCATTTACGGCAACTGCGTGATCATCGATCACGGACTCGGCGTGCAGTCGCTCTATGCGCACATGTCAACGATTGCGGTCAAGGTCGGGGACTCGGTGACGAAAGGCCAGGAGCTCGGACGGACCGGATCAACCGGGCTGGCCGGCGGCGATCACCTTCACTTCACGATGCTGCTGCAAGGCACTCCGGTGAATCCTGTGGAGTGGTGGGATCCGCACTGGCTTCAGGATCGCGTCAATCGCAAGATCACGGAAGCCGGAGGCCCGCGCTAGGTAACCAGTTCAACCTCGATGCCGCCGACGCGATGAATCAAGACTTAGGGCGGACGGTGACGCTGACGTCATGAGGCGTGTGGATGCTCGCATCCTCGGCATACGCGCGCAAGACGTAGTTCCCAGGCGTGTCGAAGGTGATCTTGGTGGTGGCCTTGCCGTCGACGACGCGTATCACCTTTGGGTCGAACTTCGCGATGCCTGGACCGCGCCACTGCACCCAGCTGACACGCAGTGAATCGTTCAGCGGGCGCTCGGCCGGCGCGCCCTTGAGGCCGGCGACGCTGGCGCCGCGATCGACGCGCGGGCGCGGGTTGCCGTCGTCTTCGACCGCCAACGTGAGCGATAACGGCGCGCCGGCCTCGACTTCCTGTTTCGGCGGCGGATTGACGACACGCGGCGCGGCGTTCGGCGGTTCGTCGAAATCAATCGCCGTGCGGCTGCCACGATTCGCCGAGATGGTGCTCTGATCGACCTCCCACACCGGCCAGAGCGATCCGAACGCCTTTTGCGTCACGCCATTCGCGGTGACGGTCCAGACCAGATCGCGATCCTTCGGGAAGTTGGCGGGCACGATGACCTTGAACGCGAAGCGCGATCGCCGCGGTTCGAACACTTCGGCCTGCCCCATGTCCTCGCCGTTGAAGCCGTTGTTGGCGCCGACCGGAATGTTGAGCCGCTCCTCGTAGTTGCGATTCAGGTAGCCGAACCACATCGAGAACGTGCCGTCGGCGTTCTTTTCCCAGCCCTCGAACACGGGCTGCAGGCTCTGCCCGCGCGCGTAGTGAACGGAATTGGAGTAGACACCGTCCTGCGTCTGCGTCGTGCCCGGCACGCCGGACTGCTGCGCGACAGCAACGGCGCCGGAAAGCGAGACAACGACTAACCCAATTCCGCTCGCGCGCGACAGCATCGACTCAGCGCTCCCGTGCCGTCGTGTGATTGGCGCGCTCCGCCGTCATCTTCTTGAAATCCTCGTCGTCGAGATAGGTCCACGTCACCCACGAAAACGCCATTTCGTCCATGGTCCGCTGGCCGTAGCCGATCCAGTTGCGCGGATCCGGATTACTGCGATTGTTCGCGGTGTTGTCGTGCCACAGGATCGTGTGGAGCACGGTGCCCGCCGGCAGGAGCGGAGTGACGTCGTCCTGATAGTTGTAGACCTTGTGCCAGTTGAAGTCGAAATACATGCAGTTCAAGGTCTCGGCCCTGCCCGACGGCAGGATCGCCTCGACGCACATCCGCTTGCCGCGGTTGTGCATATGCGCCTGAACGGCGGTGATGCGCGCCGGTTTCGAGAAGCGGTAATAGCCATCGTGACGCGTAATCGTGTTCGCGGGGATATCGAGCTCTTCGTGCGCGTTGGCGATCTGCAGCGAGATCTGGTGGTACTTCGGCTTATAGCCCTTCGGATAGAACTTCAATCCAACGCGGGCGCGATCCGCCGTTTCCTTGCCCGACGGGTGATAGTGCAGGTTGAACCGAATCTTCGAGCCGGCCTTGACCAGTTTCGCCGTACCTTCCGGGAGAATGTCGCCGTTCTTGCCGACGGCGAATTCGTTCAGGAAGCTCTCGTTGTTCGTCGGGCGATCGTCAAGCCGGCCGGCGAGGACCTCGTCCTGATCGATGTCCTGGATCAGGTACGTCAGCAGGTGATGGACGACCGCGCGAGCGCCTGGACCAGGCTTCGCTTCGACCGCCTGGAGATACCGGTCCTCCGTCATCCCTGAATCGGCGATGTAGTCGATCCACAAATCGCCGCCGGCGGCGGGGACGACGTGCGGCTTCGGAATCTCGACGATGAGATCGGGCGTGCCGATGTGCCACGCCTCGTCGTCCGGGAACGTTGGCGGCGCAGGCATGTCGCTGACGCTGCCCTTCGGCGCGCCGCCATCCACCCACGCCGCGATGGTTGCAATCTCCTTGTCGCTTAACGACGGGTCGTCCTTGAACTGCTGGATGCCGACGTTGCGCTCGATGTGCCAGGGCGGCATCAGCCGCTGCGTCACCTTGTTCTTGATGGCGCGCGCCCACGGCCGCACGTCCTCATACGTCAGCAACGACATCGGCGCATTCGTGCCGGGACGATGGCACGTCTGGCAGGAGCGCTGCATGATTGGGGCGACGTCCTTGGCGTACGTCAAGTGCGTCGCGGGTTGTGTACTCTGCGCCGTGATGTTCACCGGCGTCGCGACAGCGGCCAGCACGAAGATGCCGGCCGACCCGACGAGGAGTGATCTCGCGTTCATCGCAGCCTACTTTCCTTTTCGCTTGACCGTTTGCAGATCGAAGGAACGGACGTCGTAGTTGTTCGAGAGCGTGACTTCGGTGCCGGTGATTTCGACCTGCTGGCCGATGAACGGCATCACCTTCGCGTACTTGTCCTTGGCGGCGGCGCCCCAGATCTTGAACAGTCCATCGCCGTCGGAGAGGATGCCGACCTGCGCTCCCTTGTCGAGGACGCACATCTTCGCGCAGTCGACATGCGCAGCACCGGTGCCGCCGGCCACGCCTTTCGACTTGTAGCAGGAGATGTCGACAAGCTCGCCGGTCAGGGTCATCGGCGCAGATCGCTTGATCACCGGCTCCTGGGCGGCGACCGCAGCGCCGGCGACCACCATAGCGGCAACAAGTGCGAGCCTCATGCCGGTTTTTATACGCTGCCTGCGGAGGGTTGTAAAGGCCGGGCCACGACGAGCGTGAGGATCGAGAAGCAGCCGTGCTGCACCCAATCCGATCGGAATCAGGCCGAATCCACCCAGGAGGCCGCCACCGCGCGCGGCGCTTGCGTCGGCGGCTCTCAGCATCCAGACGCCGTACCAAATCAGCAGCGCGTCGATAGCAAGGAACACGACGTGCGTGCGTCGCAACGTGCGGATCACGGCGGGGTCGCGCCTCCACAACCGGCGCGCCAGCAGGATGGCCCAAGCGGGACCAATCAGCAGGATGGGCGCAAGCGTGATCGGAACGAGCGTCAGCGGTATGAGCAGGATCGCGATCGCGACGTGCGCGACAGCGAGTGCGCGAGACACGGCGACAGTCTACGCCGCCGACGTCGAGTCAACGCGTCGGGATCAACAGCCGGTTCTGGTCCAGGAAGGCACGCAGCTCGGCCCAGGGACGCGGACAATCGTTGTGCCCACATGGCATGAACTTCAACGTGGCGTTGCTCGCTGCCGAGGCGAGTGCTCGAGCATGATGCGGTGGCACGATGTCGTCGCGGTCGCCATGCAGGATCAGGATCGGTCCTTTGAAGGACTTGAGGGCCGACACGCTGTCGAACGGGTCCCGTACAAGAAAGCGCGGCGCGCCAAAGCCCGCCGCGAAGGCGGCAACGCTCGAAAACGATGATTCCAGGATCAACGCCGGGACCGGCCGCTCGATTGACACGATCGCGGCAGCGCCGCCGCCGAGCGATCGGCCGTAAGGGATGATGCGCGACCCGTCGACGTTCGCGTGTTGCCGTGCCCAGTCGTACGCGGCCAGCATGCCTTCGGTGATCGATTGCTGCGAAGGCGCTCCATCTGAGCGGCCGTATCCGGGATATTCAACGAGCATCACGCTGACCCCCCAGCGGCGCGGCTCGTCAAATTCATCCGGCCAATAGTCGATCAATTCGGCGTTGCCATGCGAGAACACCAGTAATGGCGATGGCCCGCCCGCTGATTCAGTTCCCGGCAAGTACCAGGCTTCGACGCGGCCGAACGACGTACTCAGCCAGATCTGCTCGGCATCTGGCGGTTTGGGCGGCAGTCCGGCAAGCCGCGGCACTGGAAAGAGGATCGACCGTTGCGCAAAGAACAACAGTGCCCAATACGCCGCCAGCAGGACGATCGCCGCAAGCGCGCCGCCAATCGTAACTTTCTGGAGTGGCGTCAGCATCGGTCACTGCAATGCGGCAAGGAATTTCTTGTCTCGCTTGCGCGAGGCCTTGAGCCTCGCCGTCACCCCATCGCGATCGGGGATGTCCGGCGACGCGCCGCAATTCACGAGCCACTTCAGCAGCGCCGGGTCGTATTCCTTCTCGATGCCGAGGTGCAAAGCCGTGCGTCCGCGCTTGTCCTGGGCATTGACGTTGGCGCCCCTCAAGGCGAGCGCCTTTGCCGCGTCAAATTTCTTCCACCCCCAGCACGCGAGGAACGGCGTCACGCCGACAACCACTTCCTTGTCGGCGCCGGCGTCAATCAGCGTGTTCAGAATCTTGATGTCTTCCCACCAGCCGGCCGCATAGAGCCCTGCCGGCTGCGCCCCGCGCCCGAGCAGCAGTTTGACGACGGTTAGGTTGCGACCCTTCGCGACGGCAAACCAGATTGGCTTGCACAAATCGCTGCCGGCGCCGCCTTCTTGTTCGAGATCGAAACCCCTGTCGAGGAAGAACGCCACCATTCGCGCCGATGCCGATTCGGGCTTGCCGAGGTCGGTGCAGTCGACGCTGCAGGCCATGTGCAGAAGATTGCGGCCCTGATCGTTCCACACCTTCAGCAGCTCGGGCTTGGCCTCGAGAATTCTCTTCGTCTCTTTCAGATCGAGCGTCTTGATGGCCTCGATCAGGCGCGTCTTCGACATGGGGAAGATCGGATGCGGGGCGAAATCTTACTCTCGATCGAACACGATCTGCTGCTCGAACGCGGCTCCCTGTCCATCAATGCCCGCCACGTTCGCTGTGAGGGTTCGGCCGTCAGCCGACACCTCGTAAGTGCCGCGACCAAGGATGTCTGCGCCCCGCTTGCCGATGGTCTCGAGTCCGTGAGTGCCGATCCACCGCGTCACCACCATCACGCCCGGAGCTTGTGGAGAAGCCGGGCGCTCCTCGCCATCCGCCTGCAGCATCAATGTGCCAGATTCATTCTTGCCGGACATGTTGACGCCGCTGTGAGTGAGGGATATCGCGTTTCCCGAAACATCGAACTGCATCGTCAAGCTTTGAAATTGATGATTCTCGTGACGCCGTGACTTGGCGAGGTTCGCAATCCAGGTGCCGGTAAACGGGTCCATTGCCAGTCCTCCAACATCGAACCTACTTGGTCGCACGGTCCAACGCCGTGGCGGCCTCCGTCACATGGGTCGCCCTGGATTCGGTCAGTAAATATACAGCGAACGATCCCAGCCAGTGCTCGCCTTCATAGTGGCCAGTCGCCACATGTTGCAGCGCGTCGACCGCATGCGTGTAACCCGACTCCTCCAGCACCGCGCGTGCCGGATCATCCGCCGGCAGCGCGGCCGCGATGTGGCGCATGCCCCAGGCGCGGCTCAGATTCAGGCCGTCGAGATGGCCCAATTGCGGATCAGAGCGATCGCTGACGATCGCGATCCCGAGAAGGTTCTTCGGCTCGCCCTTGGCGATGCCGGGCAGAAATGCGCGGAACCACTTCGCAAACCGGTCCGCGGGCAGCACACGATGCATGAGATCGGCTTCGGCGAGCGCGGGCGAGAGGAAGTCGGATCCGCCCGGCTCGAGCTTCGCGGGGTAGTCTGTGTCCTTGCCGAAATAGTCGGTGCTGCGACTGACCAGCAGTTCCTTCAGCTTCGCGTCGTTCACCGCGTTCGCGTAATCGAGTGCGAATGCGAGACCGAAGGCCGTGTTCGGATGAAGGCCGGTGCGAATCGGGTAAACCTGCTTCGGGAGGAAATCAAGGTAGCGCGCCGCAAGCGTGTCGGCCAACGGTTTGAGGTTCGCCGACCATGCTTTCGCCTCCAGCGTTGAAGACAGCCGCAATTCCTCGGCAAGCTTCAGCGTCCACGCCCAGCCATACGTGCGTTCGAACGCCTTGGTGTCCGGCCGGTTGAAATATGCGGCTTCGATCGCGATGTTCTTCGCCGACAGGTTTTCTGTGAGCGCCTTTTTGATCTGCGGCGCTTCCGGCAGCGACGGGAACATGCGCAGCAGCCGTGCCAGCATCCAGTGACCGTGCACGGACGAATGCCAGTCGTAACAACCGTAGAAGGAAGGATGCGCTTTTTCAGGCGGCAGTACGTCCGATGGTTGATCCAGGATCAGGCCCGGTTGATTCGGGTACTTCTTCTGGACGCACTTGAGCGTGAGTTGCGCGAAATTCGAGGCGCTTACCTCGGTCAATGCCGGCAGCTCGGCCACCGGCTTGGGAGGCGAAGGCACTGGCGCGGCTGGTTGGGGAACGCTCGGCGCCGGAGAACAGGACAGAGCGCCGATCGAAATGGCAAGCAACGCGACGCGCGCGGCTCTTGTCATCGAGCTACTTGACCGCGCCTGCCAGCGCGCGAGCAGCCTCGTTCACCTGCGTCGCCAGCGCGTTGACCGCCGCCGACACCGTGCGAACACCGCCCTGCGCCTCGGTGAAGCGGCCTTCTTCCAGGCCCTCGCGAATCTGCGGCATCGTCTTCACGCCGTAACCGGTGTAGAAACCTGGCGCGTAGATCTGGTGCTTGAACCAGTCGCGCCTCGGCAGCCCATCGCTGTTTCCGAGTTTCTGCTCCGACGTCAGGAGCAGTCTGTTCAGTTGCTGTAAGTCCTTCTTCGCGAGTAACGCTTGCGAGTTGGCCGTACCGACCGATGCATAGGCCTTCTCGAAACTCTGACCGGCCGCCTTGAGCGCTTCAACTGCGGCACGAACCGGTTTCATGTCGAGCTTCGAATCTTTCTTGTCAGCGGCGAGCTTCTCGAGCTCGACGACATAACGCATCAGCGTGTCGGCAGTATCGGTGAACTGGAACGGCAATACGGGCGCGTCGGCGAGTCGAAGGATCAGCGTGCCGGTCAGCTGCGAAAGTGTGCGCCCGTAGCTGTAGTCGCCATCCGAATAGGTCTGGTACCATTTGATGGTGTCGTAGGCCGAGTGATACACGCCACCGTTGTCCTCGCCGCCGAAGCCCACGCTCAACGCCGATAACGTCAGGTGTTGAAGGAACGGCGTGAAGTCGGATCCGGATCCGAGTGGA
>Ga0157380_10001585_pt1 | contig 14984 bp, 8 predicted proteins | sample S35metaG_FD_119757 | JGI IMG/M metagenome (GOLD analysis project Ga0157380, IMG submission 119757) | Switchgrass rhizosphere microbial communities from Kellogg Biological Station, Michigan, USA - S3-5 metaG | ecosystem: Host-associated > Plants > Roots > Rhizosphere > Soil | place: USA: Michigan... | reverse complement strand
TACGACGAGGCGATGTCGGACGTCTTCTTCGACGAGCTGGGCATCCCCAAGCCGGACCGCCACCTCGGGGTCGGCTCCGGAAGCCACGCCGCGCAGACCGCCCGCATCATGGAGGCGTTCGAGCCGGTGGTGGTCGAGACGAAGCCCGACCGGGTGATCGTCGTCGGCGACGTCAACTCCACCGCGGCGTGCACCCTCGTGGCGTCGAAGATGTCGCCGCCGGTGCCGGTGGCGCACGTCGAGGCGGGGCTGCGTTCGTTCGACCGCGGCATGCCGGAGGAGATCAACCGGCTGGTGACCGACGCGCTCGCCGACCTGCTGCTGACCCCGAGCCCCGACGCCGACCTGAACCTGCGCAACGAGGGCGTCCCCGAGTCGCGCATCCGCCAGGTCGGAAACGTCATGATCGACACGCTCGCCGCGAACCTCGAGCGCGCCCGGGAGCGGCAGGCCCCGCGGCGCTTCGGCCTCGAGCCGCGGCGCTACGTGTACGTCACGCTCCACCGGCCCTCGAACGTGGACACGCACGAGTCGCTGGCGGCGATCGCCTCCTGCCTGCTGGATGTGTCGCGGCGCGCCCCGGTGGTCTTCCCGGTGCACCCGCGCACGCGGCAGCGCCTGCACGACTTCGGCCTGCTCGAGTCCCTCGCGTCCGCTCGGTCCGTGAAGCTGATCGAGCCGGTCGGCTACCTGGACAGCATCGGGCTCGCCGAGGCCGCGGCGTGCGTGCTCACCGACTCGGGCGGGCTCCAGGAGGAAACGACCTTCCTGCGCGTGCCGTGCCTGACGCTTCGGCCCAACACCGAGCGGCCCATCACCATCAGCGAGGGCTCGAATCGCCTGACGACGCTTCGGGCCCTGCGCGACGACCTCGACCTTGCCCTCGCGCGCCGCGCGGCCGGCGAGGCGTTCCCCTGCCCGGCGCTCTGGGACGGAAAGGCCTCGGAGCGCGTCGCCGACGCGCTGCTCTCGGCCTGAGGTCCGGCTTCGGCTCCTCGGGTCGCTCAGCGACCCGAGGCGCACTCCCCTGGAGCCGCGGCGCGGAGTCCAGCCGCGTTGCGCGCGGACGGCGTCTGCAGGTAGGCGTGCATGTTCATGATCGGCCGGTCCCGGCCCACCGTCGCCTCCACGAGCAGCGTTTCGTCCCAGCGATCCGAGGCACGATCGACGGCCGCCTGTCGCGTCAGCACCACGACGGGGCGTGACCAGCACGGATCGCCCGCTTCCAGGTAGCGGGCGTACGCCTCGCTGACCTCCGGAATCCTCGCTCGGACGTCGTCCGTGCGCGTGCTCCGTCCGTCCGTCATCGGCGCCCAGAAGTCCCGATAGTCGAAGAGAAAGCGGAGGATGTCACCGACGCCGAGCCTCCCCTCGCTCTCCTGCTTCAGCACGCGAGCGACGGCCGGGGGCGTGCGCGGCCTCCGCGCGAGGTACTCGAAGACCTCGTGCTGGTAGGGGCTCTCGAGGCCCCACGCGCCGTCGCTCCTCGCGAGGGGAGCGACCGGGCGCTCGAGCAGCCGCGTGACGTCGAGAAGATGATCGATGCGGCGCTCGAGACGAACCTGCAGCATCAGGGCTGCGGCCGGCTCCACCAGCATCCACGTCGCCCCGCGATAGCCGCGCGCCTCGACCGCCTCCACGGCCCGTCGCATCGCGACGCTCTCGAGGTTGGCGGCGAGGTACTCGTGCTGGAACAGCCGGTCCTGCGCCTGGAGCAGGCTCGTGCCCATCAGGACGAGGGCCGCGCCCGCGAACGCGTACAGTGCCGGCAGGCTCACCCGCGCGCGCAGCAGCCACGCCGCGACGATGGCGGCGCCGAGGAACAGCAGCGGGTAGTCGACGTAGCGTTCCCAGGTCGCGACGAGGACCATCCTCCCGGTGAGCAGCTGCTGGTTGGTCAGGACGAGCACGCTGCCGAAGCACGCGATCGCCACCGGGTAGAGATCCCGGCTCGACGCGCGGCGCAGCACGGTGGTGAGCAGCACCAGGCCTGCCAGCGCCCCGACGACGGAAGGCGTCAGCACCGGCAGCCGGGAGGCGAAGACCAGGCCCAGCGCGTTCCGGTCGCTCGAGTAGGCCAGCACGCCCAGGAGGAGCGAAAGGCCGCCGGCCGCCGCAAAGACCCCGACGATCCGGGCGAGCCCGGTCCTGCGAGAGACGAGCAGGGCGAGCGTCAGGAGCCCTTCGAAGACGACGATGGCGGCGGCCTGCGAGAAGTACGTGACGGCCAGCCCCGCGTTGAGCAGCAGTCCCAGCGTCACGAGAGAGCGCGAGGGTCGTCGGTCCGCGGAGCCCTGGCAGGCCGAGAGCAGCGCCGCGAGCATCGCGAACAGCAGGATCCGGCTCATCTGCGGCTCGGGGGTCCGAAACGGGGTGAGGAACGCGCTCGCGTAGTCGGGCCACAGCCCGAGCAGCCAGCCGGGCCCGGTCTCGCGCAGCGAGCGTAGATCGTAGACGGGGCTCTCCGGACCGGTCACGCCCAGCACGTCTCCGGCCTGCCAGATGGTCCAGCACCCGAGCGAGAGGAACTCCTGCGCGAAGAGCAGGCCGAGTGCCAGCGCGAGCCGCAGCAGCCGCTTGCGGGTCAGCTGGCCGACGAGCACCCAGGCGAGCGCCGCGCCGGCGGCGGGAAAGACGACGTCGGCGAGCACGAGCGCGAGGCTCCACGAGCCGCCCCCGAGCCGCGACAGCAGCACGAGCGCCGCGGAGGACAGCCACCGATGCGGGTAGTGGGGCCCTCCGCCCGCGAGCGCCCAGAGCGCGTAGCCATCCTCGTCGTACGCCGAGAAGAAGCAGGCGGGCTCGCCCACCAGCAGGCTGAAGCGAAAGTGCGGCAGCAGGCCCAGGACCGCGACGAACAGCACGAGCGCGGCGGCGTGCGGCCACGACCGACCCGGAGTCGCCGTCGCCTCAGGCGACACGCACTTCGCGGGACTTGTCCACCCAGTAGTCGAACCAGGCGACGGCGTTGTAGATCGTCCACACGTACAGCGCGAAGTCGGCACGCCCCTCGCGATGGCGATCGAGCATGTCGACGACGGCCGCGCGCTTCGCCGGGAAGCGCTCGAAGAAGCGGCTCGCCTGGAGCTCCGCCCGCATCGCCGCGCCGAAGTCGCCGCGCAGCCACTGGACCATCGGGGCGCCGAAGCCCATCTTCGTCCGGTCGATCACGTCGTCGGGCAGCACACCGCGCACGGCCTGCTTGAACAGCGACTTGGCGGCGAGGTCGGCGCCGACCTTGGTCTCCATCGGCAGGTTCATCGTCATCTCGACCATCAAGTGGTCGAGGAACGGCACGCGCGGCTCGATCGACACCGACATGCCGATCTTGTCGACGCGCATCAGCAGCAGCTCGGGCAGCCGCAGCTTGAACTCGGAGTAGATCATCCGGTTCAGCACGTCGGTGCCGGGGGCCTCGCGGTCGATGCGCTCGAAGAACGAGCGCACGATCTCGTAGCTGTCGGCGCGGCCGAACGCCTCGGGCAGCAGCCCCGAGCCCGAGAGCTCCGCGGGCACGCCCAGCGGCTCGAGCCGCGCGCGGTCCACGAGGCGCGCCTTGCGCGACTCGGAGTAGACGGTCGCCCCGCTCCAGAACGGCTCGCGCCCGCGGCCGGCGCGGTCGACGAGGTCGAGGTAGACGTCGCGCGTGTCGACGAGCCCCGTGAGGCCGCGCGCGAGCGCCGCCGCCGCTCCCCGGGCCGGTCCAGGCAGCCGCGAGAACGGCCGCCAGAAGCGCCGGTACATGTCGAGATACATCATGTAGGAGCGGTAGCCGCCGAACTGCTCGTCGCTGCCCTCGCCGACCTGCACCACGACCGTGCCGCTGTCGCGCACCAGCTTCGAGACGAAGTAGAGCGGGATGCAGACCCAGTCGGCGATCGGCTCGTCCTGCGAGAAGACGAGCGACGGCAGGTACTCGCGCATCGCCTTCTCGTCGACCATCACCTCGTGGTGGTCGGCCTTGTAGTGCGTCGCCACCTTGCGCGCCCAGTCGAGCTCGTTCAGGTGCTCGTGGTCGGAGAAGCCGACCGTGAACGTGCGCACCGGCCGGTCCATGAGCTGCGACATCACCGCCACGTTCGCCGAGGAGTCGATGCCGCCCGACAGCAGGACGCCGAACGGCACGTCCGACATCAGGCGCTTCTCGACGGCCGCCCGGAACAGCTCCCGCGTCCTCTGGATCGCGAAGTCGCGCAGCGCCGGGCCGCTCAGGCGGCGGATCTCGTCGAGGTCGCTCCCGCGGCCCGGGAGCGCGTCCCAGTAGATCTCCGCCTTCATCGAGCCGTCGGGGAGGACGAACGCGCGGCAGCCGGCGGGCATCTTGAAGATGCCGCGGAACATCGTGAGCGGCGCCGGGGTGGTGAGGAACGACATGTAGTGGTAGACCGAGCGCGGCTCGACGTCCGCGGACACGTCGGGGTGCGCGAGCAGCGCCTTGATCTCGGAGGCGAACAGGAAGCCGCGCTTCGTCCACGAGAAGTACAGCGGCTTGATGCCGACGCGGTCGCGCGCGAGGAACAGGCGCCGCTCCTTCGCGTCCCAGATGCCGATGCCGAACATCCCGTGCAGGCGCTCGACCACGCCGGCCCCCCACTCCTCGTAGCCGTGGACGATCACCTCGGTGTCGGAGTGGTCGGTCCTGAACGTATGCCCCTTCGCGAGCAGCTCCCGGCGCAGCGCGAGGTGGTTGTAGATCTCGCCGTTGAAGACCACCTGGACGGTGCCGTCCTCGTTGGTCATCGGCTGGTTGGCGGTCGTGGAGAGGTCGACGATCGCCAGCCGTCGGAAAGCGAGGGCGACCTCCCGGCCGGGAGCGACCCACAGGCCCTCACCATCGGGCCCGCGGTGGACCATGGTGTCGCGCATGCGCGCGAGGACGGAGCCGTCGACCGGGTGCGCCGGCGAGGACGACAGCCATCCGACGATTCCGCACATTCAGGCCGCCCCTCGGACGAGCTCGGTCATCTCTGGACGCATCAGTATCCGTGCGCGATCGCACGCTGTCCAGCGCGCAGCGGCCACGCCGCGCGACGGCAGGCTAGGGAAAAGGGCTGGTCTCGCGGATCCCGCGAGCCTCGGCCTCCGACGCCGGGAGGCGCGGCATGGGCCAGTAGCTCTCGAACGCGAGCTCGCGCTTTCGGGGGGGCAGGCCGCTCCACTCCGGCCAGACGGGATTGACGTAGGCGTAGACCATCAGGCACCACACGCTGGCGCAGAGCGAGAGGGTGCGGCCGGCTGTCGCCACGCCCGTCTCGTGCTGGAGGCGAAGCAGGAGACACGCCGCGAGCAGATTCACCGGATACGCGGCGTAGGTGAAGAGGTCCCAGTCCCACCATCCCATCGGACGGGTCTTCACGTACGACGCGAGCAGCTGGGCAGCGACGAGAACGGCCAGCACGGGCAGGAAGAGCCCGGCCGGCCGCAGCGCCCGGACGCAGGGGGCCGGATCCACGATCAGCGACGCCGCGACCATGACCAGGAAGAGCAGACCGAAGACCCCGTAGAGCGACCAGGTCTCGCAGAATTCGCGCGCGCGCTCGGCGCGGAGCGCGTCCGCGAACGGCGCGTACCAGACGCTGCGGGTGGCCTCGCGCTGAAAGACCGTCGCCGAATCGCTCAGGATCGAAGAGACCACGGCCAGCATGCGGCGAACACCGAGGGAGGTTTCTCCTGTCACGAGGCAAAGAGACGCGTAGATGCCGAGGCTGGCGCCGGCTCCGAATCCCATGCCGCGGCGAAGCCGCTCGCTCCAGCCCGAGGCGGGATCCGCCGCCAGGCGAGCCGCCGCCAGCACGGCCCCGAGCGGAAGCAGGATCAGGTTTCCGACGTACAACAGGCCCGCGAGACCACACACGATACCGAACGGCGTGAAGCCCATCCAACGCCGGCTCGCGGAGAACGCCGCCGCGGCCCAGAGGAACGACACGATGCCGAGCTGCGGCATCGCGTAGATCTCCAGATAGCCGGACATCAGGTAGAGCGTCGCAGGGCTCGCGATCACGAGCAGCACGGCCGCACATGGGATCCTCTGCCCCCCGCTCACGAGCCGGAGCGTGGCCATGAGCAACGCGAGCTCGAGGCAACCGAGCGCGATGTAGACGAGCGTGAGGAAGAGCGCTCCCGAGAGGAGCGGGCGCAGGAGATCGAAAACGTAGGCGAGCGCGACCATGCTGGTCATCCAGCGGGGATTCCACCGGTGCACACCCGCGTCGAGCGAGGACACGAGCGCGATCGAGTCCCCCCAATGCAGGCGCGGACGGATCAGGAACAGCACGCAGGCGACGACGACGAGGACGCCGACGCGCGCCCACGCAGGCGATCCCGCCCAGGCTCCGGCGAGGTCGTGCCGGCGGTCGAGCCACAACGCGCCCGCTCCCAACGCCAGGCCCACGAGGGCGGCCAGCCATCGCAGGAGCGTCGGTAGGTCGTGGTTGAGGCTCCGGGGAATCGGAAGCCAGGCCCCTACGACCGCAACCACCAGCGCTACGCCGACGAGCTGGCCCGCGTGAGCGACGAGTGAGAGGCGCGGAGCGTCGGACAAAGCACGACCTCCTGTCTTCGATGTGCGGCGCTTCGAGTATCCGTGCGAGGTCGCACGCTGTCCAGCCTGCGCTCGCAGGGCATCATGGTAGTCTGCGCGCTGCGCCCTCGATGTCGAGCCCGAGCCCGGCCTCCGCTCTCGTTCTGTCTCCCACACCGCCCGCGCCGGAGGTGAGAGCCCACTTCCTCTCGCGCTTCGGATCCGGCGTCGCGTTCGCCGATCTGCCGAGCCTGCGGCGCTCGGGCCTGCGGGCGAGCGTCGCCCGGCTGCGCCGGATGCGCGTCGGCGCGGTCGTCGTCACGGGCTCGCCGCTCGAGATCGACCTGTTCCAGGACTACCTGATCGTGCAGTCGTTCCTCGTTCGAGCCACGCAGCGTCGGCGCGAACGGCCCGGCGAGCCGATCCGGCCGATTCACCTGCGGGATGGTGCAGCGTCCCTCGTTCGCATCCCGGCCGGCGTGGTGGCTGGAGCCCTCGGTCTGGTCCGCGCGTGGCTGCAGGCAGCGTGGCTGGACCGACAACCGCCACGGCCCATTCCGCTCGTCGCGCGCGGGCGATGTCTCTATCTCAAGCCCGCGCTCAGCTTCGGCGTGAGCGTCGGCGGATCCGTCGCCCACGTGGCCGGCGTCGCCAACGCACTGGCGCGCGCCGGGATCGGAGTTCGGCTGCTGAGCACGCACGAGCAGCCGATCGTCGACGCGTCGGTGCAGCAGATCGTCGCCCCCCCGAGCTTCCTGATCGCCTTTCCCTTCGAGCTGAACCAGCATCGCTACCAGTCGGTCTTCCTGCGCGCGGCGCGCAGCGAGGCCAGGCACGACAAGCCCGATTTCATCTACCAGAGGTACGGCCTCAACGACCTGTCGGGGCTGTTGATGCGACGCCGGCTGCGGGTGCCGCTCGTGCTCGAGTTCAACGGTTCCGAGGTCTGGGCCCAGCGCCACTGGGGGCAGCCGGTTCGCTTCGAGCGGCTAGCTCGCGCCATCGAGCGCGTCAACCTTCGGCACGCCGACCTGGTGGTCGTGGTATCGAAAGCCCTCGTGGACCAGGCGGTGTCTCTCGGCGCGTCGGCCGAGCGCGTCCTCTTCTATCCCAACGGGATCGATCCCGTCGCCTTCGACCCGGGCCGTTTCACGGACGCGGAGCGTCGAGCGACGCGACGCGAGCTCGGCGTTCCCGAAGCGGCCGAGCTTCTGACCTTCGTGGGGACCTTCGGCCAGTGGCACGGCACCGACGTGCTGGCGCACGCGATCCGCCGCCTGATCGATCAGGAGCGCGCGTGGCTCGAGCAGCGGGGCGTCCACTTCCTCTACGTGGGCGACGGCGGGCTCGCGCCCAAGGTCCGCTCCATCCTGGGGCCTGGCAACGGGGCTCCCTTCGTCACTCTCGCCGGCTTTCGACCCCAGACCGAGGCGCCCCGCATCCTGGCCGCATCCGACGTGCTGCTCTCACCGCACGTCCCGAACCCCGACGGCACTCCGTTCTTCGGCAGCCCGACCAAGCTGTTCGAGTACATGGCGATGGCCAGGCCGATCGTCGCCTCCGATCTCGACCAGGTCGGCTGGGTCCTGAAAGGCTGGCGCGTCGGAGACCCCCCTCCCGGCGCGGACGCGCCGCGCGCGTCGAGGGCGGCCCTGCTGGTCGAGCCGGGCAGCGTCGACGATCTCGTGCGAGGCATCCGAGAGGCGGTCGAGCTCCCGCGGCCGGAAAGGGAGGCGCTCGGGCGGGAGGCCCGCCGTCTCGTCCTGGAGTCGTTCACCTGGGACATGAACGTTGCGGCCGTGCTCGAGCGGTTGCGCGCCCGACCCTGACCCGGCTGCTTCGCTGCCCTGTGTCAGAATCCTCGTTCGAGCAAGGAGAGCGGCGTGCTGCAGGTGGCGATCAGCGGTGGCGAGGTTCGTGTCGTCGAGGTGCCGGAGCCCGTGGTGCGGCGCGGCGCCGTGCTGGTGCGCACCAGCCATTCGCTGATCAGCGCCGGGACCGAGTCGGCCGGGATCGGCAGCGGCGGACGCCGCGAGAACATCGTTCTCCGCGCGATCCGTAATCCCGCGCTCGTCAAGAAGGTGGTGGACCGCGTCGCCAGCCACGGCCTCGCGAGCACGGCCGAGCTGGTGCGGACGCGGATCGCGACCGAGATGCCGAGCGGGTACTCGTGCGCCGGCGTCGTCGTGGACGTGGGCGAGGACGTCGCCGAGATCCGGAAGGGCGACCGCGTCGCGTGCGCGGGCGCGGGCTTCGCCAACCACGCCGGCGTCAACGTCGTGCCTCGCAACCTCGTGGCGCTCGTCCCGGACGGCGTGTCTTTCGAGGAAGCGGCCTTCGGCACGCTCGGCGCCATCGCGCTCCAGGGCGTGCGCCGCGCCGAGCCGGGCCTGGGCGACCGCGTCGCGGTGCTCGGTCTTGGCCTGCTGGGCCAGATCACGGCGCAGATGCTCAAGGCTTCGGGAGCCGTCGTGATCGGCGTCGACGTTCGACCGGACCGGGTGGCGAGGGCGCAGGGCCTGGGCCTCGACGCCGGGTTCACGATCGCCGAGCGCGACTTCGTCGCTGGCGTGCTCGAGCGCACGGGCGGGCGCGGAGCCGACACGGTGATCGTGACCGCGGCCGGGGGAGACGCGGGGCTGCTCAACAAGGCCTTCGAGGCCTGTCGCCGCAAGGGCCGCGTCGTCCTGGTCGGCGACGTGCCGATCCGGATCCAGCGCGACAAGATCTACAAGAAGGAGATCGACTTCCTGATCTCGACCTCGTACGGGCCGGGCCGCTACGACCCGAGCTACGAGGAGAAAGGCCAGGACTACCCCTTCGGCTACGTGCGCTGGACCGAGGGGCGCAACCTCGAGGACGTGCTGCGGCAGATCGCGAGCGGCGCGCTCCGCGTGCGCCCGCTGATCGACGCGACGCACGGCGTCGAGGACGCCTCCGCCGCCTACGCGTCGCTCGCTGCGGACACCCGCCCGATCGGCATCCTGCTCGACTACCACCTCGACGCGGCGGCCGCGACGCCGCCCTCGGCCTCGTACCGCCCGGCCCGGCGCGCCGCGGCGCCGCCGAAGGCGGGCGGGTTCGGCGTCGGTGTCGTCGGCTACGGCGGCTACTTCCGCTCGATGCTGCTGCCGCTCTTGAAGGCCCACCCCGGCTTCACGCTGGCCTCGGCTTGCTCCCGCAACGGCCTCACGGTCCGCGCCGCCGTCGAGAACGACGGCTTCGGCAAGGGGACCACCAACTTCCAGGAGCTCGTCGCCGACCCGGCGGTCGACGCCGTCTACGTGGCGACGCGCCACGACCTGCACTACGCCGTCGCGCGTGCCGCCGTCGAAGCCGGCAAGGCCGTCTTCGTCGAGAAGCCGATGACGATGACCGTCGCCGACGCGCGCGAGCTCGTCGAGCTGGTCGCGCGCCGGGGCACGCTCCTCACCGTCGGGTTCAACCGCCGCTTCTCCCCGCACGCGGCGCGCCTCGCCGAGCTGCTGCGGCCGATCGCCGGGCCGAAGACGCTCGCCTACCGCGTCAACGCGGGCCTGCTGCCGCCGGAGCACTGGCTGCTCGATCCCGAGGAGGGCGGCGGCCGGCTGCTCGGCGAGGGCGTGCACTTCTTCGACCTGCTGCGCTTTCTCGCGGGAGCGGAGCCGGTGCGCATCGCCTCCGTCTCCCCCCGCGGTCGCGCGCGCGACGAGGGGACTTCCGCGATCGAGTTCGCCGACGGATCGACGGGCTCGCTCGTCTACAGCGGTTCCGGGGCGTCGGGGATGGGCAAGGAACGGCTCGAGGTACTCGCGGGCGGCGCGAGCTTCGTGCTCGACGATTACCGGAGCCTCGAGGTCCACGGCCTCGACAAGGCCGGCCTGAAGACCCGCACGATCGAGAAGGGCCAGAAGGAGCAGCTCGAGAACTTCTACCGTGCGCTACGCGGTGAGACGAGCCTCGGCGTCACCGCCGAGGACGGGCTCCAGGCGACCTGGTGCGCGGTGGAAGCTGTGAAACAGGCCCCCTGAGCCGCGCGGCGCCACTGCTCGCGTCAGGGGCAGCGCGGCTCGTCGTTGCCGGTCGTGCGTTCGACGGCACGCACGGCATCGGATAGCTCCAGCCTGAAGACCTGCACGTGTCCGCCGAACGGCGGAGGCAAGTCCATCTCGTGGGCCTTGGTCAGCTCCATGCCGGGAAGGTCCGGGAACCTCCTGAAGAACCGGCGAAAAGGCTGCATGACGCCGTTGTCCATGTTCCACGACACGACCCACCGGGGCTCGATGTAGGCGAGGCCCATGGCCCAACAGAGGTCCTGCCAATCCAGCCGAGTCACGACCTCCTCTCCCCAGAGTCGATGGAGGCCCTGCCCGAACGAAGGCGCCCAATAGCCGTAGAAGTAACGCCAGTTCGGCGGGTACGAGACGACGTCGAACTGACGCCGGAGGTGAAAAGCGAACGGAGTGGGCACCAGCGCACGATCGCCGGGGTGCGCGCCCGACTCGAGCAGCGCGTCGAAGAGGGCGGCCTGCATCGCCGCGTACGGAAGACGCTGCTCGCGGAGCCGTTCGTGAAAGCGGTACCAGCCCGCCACGGTCAGGAACAGGAGGACGGCGGCGGCGGCGACCTGCAATGCCACCGGCCATCGAGGCCTCTTCGAGACCTCCCGGAGTCTGGCGACGATCGCTTCGGCGAGAAAGGCCAGTGCGAGGTAGAGCGTCGCCTGGTAGATCACCCGGTAGGACAGGACGAAGACCTTCAAGAACAGGAAGTGCACGAGCAGGAAGAGGACGTAGACCCCGGCGAAGAACCGCGCGCTTCGCGCCGGCCGGGACGGCACGAGCGCCGGCGCCGCGAGGCAGGCCGCCACGGCCAGCCCGATCGCCGGATGGCCGACGTGAGTGCGAACGAACTCCGCCGTCACGCCCACGAGACTGCCCCACTCCCCGTGCCGCACGAAGGCGAGCAGACGCCCAACCATGACGTTCCCCTCCTGCGGACCGAGCTGGAGCCGGATGTTCGTGAGACCGTCCGTCAGGATGAAGTAGCCATAGAGGAGCGGGATGGCGGCGTACGGAAGCACGGCCACGACGAGATCCCGAAACCGGGCGTGCCGCGCGAGCGGCACCGAGAACGCCAGCAGCAGGGCGGCCACGAAGAAGACCACGGCCGTGTGCGTGAGCATCCCGGCGACGAACGCCGCGCTCATCCCGAACAGCACGATCGGCCGGCGGCAACCCTCCACCCAAAAGAGCCAGAGCGCGAGCACGCCCATCGTGAGGCCGAACCCCGCCGTCATCTCCGGCCGTCCGTGGCGCGCCGCCATGACCATCCGCTCGTCGCTCGTCAGCGCGTACAGGAAGACCAGCATGCCCACGGGTCCGCCGCGGCGAAACAGGATGGACGCGCCAGCCCCGGCGAGCAGCGCGAAGTGAAAGGCGTTGGCGAGCGGGATCGACTCCGGGCCGTCCCCGAAGATCCGGATCAGCGCCGCATGCACCGTGGCGTAGTAGTAGATCGTGAAGTGGTAGGTGCGGTTCTGGATGTTGAACGCGGTGCCGAGCAGCGGCGAGCCGAAGTTCCCGCGCTCGGCCAGGCTGAAGGACGGGTACGTGTACTCGTAGTCGTCGTGCCAGTACGTGGGCTCGATGCCGAGCCGGTAGGAGTACACGCCGAAGAACAGCAGGAACACCGCCGGCCCGACCAGCCAGGAAAGCCGTTTCATGCCGGGAGCACGTCAGGCCGGCGAAACGCGCGCCGGCGGCGGCAGCTCGCCTCTCTGGGCGAGAGCCAGCTGGTGCCGATAGACGCGATGAATGCCCACCAGCAAGCTGGTCGCGTCCGGTCGCGGCTCGTCGCCCCACACCGTGGAGCGGAACCGCTGGCGTTGCGGGTGCTGCCCCTTCAGCGGGTGAAGCCCGGACACGATCCGGAGCCGCCGCTTGCCGAGCCCGCGGAACAACCCCACGAGACTGGCGATCGTCGCCGAGCGCTCCGAGGCACAGATCTTGAGCACGTGAACGCTTCGCCCGGCGCTCTCGGCCTCGCGACGCAGCCGCGCCGACCACCGCACGAGCGCGCGCGCGGCGTCCTCGGCGAACACGAAATCGCGCACGGTGTCGAACGGCACGTAGATGTGGAGCGGCCGCTGGTGGATGAGGCAACGCGACATCTGCGAGATGAGACCCTGGGGCTTGTCGGGCCGCTGGCCGGGTCCATAGAGGTTGGCGATGCGGGCGACGAGCGTCGAGACCTCGGGCCGCGTATGCGTCCAACGCCGGAGCGCCGTCTCCTGCAACAGCTTGGCTTCGCCGTAGGGGGACAGCGGGAGCGTGGCCGATCCCTCGGTTAGCGGGGCGTCCCGGGTTCCCGCATAGATCCCGCCGGCGGAGCTGGCGAGGACGAGGCTCAGCGGCCGCCGGAGCCGCGGCCGCTGCGCAAGCTCCGATCCGAGCCGGGCCAGGAAGCGCTCCCACGTCTCCGTCTCCACCGCCATCTCGTTCGCAGGCGTCGCCACCACTCCCGATCCGGCGCACCAGAAGATCGCGACCGCCTCGTGGCTGCCCGCCGCTTCCAGGAAGCCGGCGATCGATTCCGCGAAGCGCGCATCGACCCGGTCACGGTCCGCCCAGTGGAACGGGCCGCCCGTGGGCGTCCACTCGACGACGCGGGGCGACTCCGCGAGTGCCGCCGCGACGTGCGAGCCGAGCAGCCCGCCGCGACCGATCACCCAGGCGAGGGTGGTCACGGAGAGCGGCGATCGCGCGGCGGAGGGCGCGACGCGATCAGGTAGGGAGGCTTGCCCATGGCCATCGAAACCGCGACACCGAGGTACTCGGCGATGATCCCCAGGGAAACCAGGATGAACCCCGCGAAGAAGCAGACGACGATGACGATCGAAGTCCAGCCCTGGACGGGCACCTGGTGCTGGAGCCGGCCCCAGGCGACGTACGCGGCGATGCCGAACGCGAGCACGATGGCGAACAGGCCGAGCACCGCGATCAGCCGCAGCGGCCGCGTGCCCGACGTGAGCACGAGCTGCCAGAAGTGGCCGACGAGGCGCGGCAGGCCGTACCCCGAAGGCCTCCCGCGCTCCCGCCGGAGCTCGACGGGGCAGTGCCGGGCGCCCGTGACGACCCAGGACAGGGCGACGTCCAGGTAGACGTTGGCCCCGCAGTAGGCCGCGACGCCGCGGGCGATCTCGCCGTCGATCAGGCGAAAGCTGTTGAAAGCCCCGAGCTCCCGATTGCCGAGCACTTGAACGAACAGCCACTTCACGAGCGCGCTCATCTGGTTGCGAAACCAGCCGTGCGGCGGCTCGTTCGTCGGCCGCGCGTACACGAGCTGAGCCCCGCCGGCCACGGCCTCGTCGAGCAGCTTCCCGATGTCGCGCGGGTCCTGCTGTCCGTCCTCGTCGAGCGTGGCGACCCAGTCGGCGGAGGTGCTCGCCATCCCGGCCAGCGTGGCGGGATGCTGGCCGAAGTTGCGTGTCAGCCAGAGAACGCGCACCAGCGGGGCCCGGCGAGCCAGCGACTGCATCACCGACGCCGAATCGTCGATGGCGCCGTCGTGCACGAACAGGATCTCGCTCACGCGAAAAAGGCGCCCGGCCGGAGTGGAGTGGGGGGTGGCGAGCGCTTCGAGCTCGGCGAACAGCGACTCGAGCGTTCGCTCACCGCGGTAGACGGGCACCACCACGGCGACCGCGTGGACGGCGGGCGCGCCAGCGACGGCTTCGTCGGGTGCCCCCATGCTCCGGAATCTTAGCGCGCGCCGTTTGCTTGATGTCGGAAAGGGACTTCCATATCTTCACGCGGTGCCGCGGCCCGAGCCGACCGCTTCGTCTCCACGAATCACCGTCGTCTTCCTCCTGTATCACGCGGCGCGCGTCGCGCCCGATCTCGTGGCGGGGCTCGCGCGACAGGTCCATGCGAAGTACTCGCGTCAGGCGGAGTGGCTCGAGGCTCTTTGGATGGACGACGCCTCGAGCGACGGGACGTCGCGCGCCGTCGAAGCGGCGCTCGCCGCCCTCGGCAACCCGGCCCACTATCGCCTGGTCGCGAACCCGGAGAACCTCGGCCTCGCCGGAACGCTCAACAAGGCCCTCGGGCTCGTGCGTACGCCGTTCATGCTGACGTGCCATCTGGATTGCCGGTTCGGCAGCGAGGACTACGTCGCCTCGATGCTGGAGCTGATCGACCGCAACCCGCGCGCGGCCGCGATCACCGGTCAGCCGGTGGTGGCGCGCGACGCCCCGCCGCCGTTCGCCGAGAAGCTGAACGTCGTGACGAACCTGATGGACATCTTTCCGAGCGAGTCCGCGGACGCGCTGGTCCCGGTGGGATTCGCCGAGGGCCGCTGCGACGTCTTCCGCGTCGAGGCGCTGCGCGCCGCCGGCTTCTACGACACCCGTCTCAGGGTCGCGGGCGAGGACCAGGTCCTGGCCGCGCGGCTCCGGCAGCTCGGATACGAGATCTACCAGGCG
>Ga0157380_10001578_pt1 | contig 14994 bp, 10 predicted proteins | sample S35metaG_FD_119757 | JGI IMG/M metagenome (GOLD analysis project Ga0157380, IMG submission 119757) | Switchgrass rhizosphere microbial communities from Kellogg Biological Station, Michigan, USA - S3-5 metaG | ecosystem: Host-associated > Plants > Roots > Rhizosphere > Soil | place: USA... | reverse complement strand
GATGCTCGTGTACATCATCTCCTCCCACGTCTGATCGCCCCACGTCACCTGCTTGGTCGGATCCGGGTTCGACTTGTTCTTCGCCGAATTGTCGTACCACGCCTTGGCATAGAGCTTCGAACCGGCCGGCATCCGCAGCGGCTCCGTGAACACATATTCGTGCTGCCAGTTGAAGTCGTACTTCGGCACCGACAGGATCACTTCCTTGCGGCCGTCCGGGTAGATCACCTCATAGTGCCAGCCCGTGCCGCGCACGTGCGTGTGCGGTATCAGGCTGTAGATCATGGCCTCGCGATTGAACGTCATCGAGTTATCGATGGTGTAATCGGCGGCGCCCGGCGGAATCGACAGCGACGCGTTGATGAGCGCCATCGTGTTGAGGACGGTCTTCGGCGGCGTCTTGGTGAACTTCAATCCGATCTTCGATCGGTCCGTGGTCGCCTGCCCGTAGGTGGTGTAGTGCATCTGGAACACGAGCGAATAGCCGGCCGGAATGCGCATGCCCATTCCCTCCGGGAAGTGGCGGATCGACCCGCCCGGTGAGAAGCCGCCCATGCCCTGGGCCATGCCCATCGGGCGCGCCCGATAGTTGGGGCCTGGATCCTTCCGCTGATCCGGCGGCAGCGGACGTCCGCCCTCTTCGCCGTCGGGAATCTGGACGCAACACGCAAATTCGAATGGCGGAACCGGGCGCGGCGCACCGGCCGCCGGCTTGGGGCCGAACATCCGCTGCAGCATCATCCCTTGCTGCCGCTTCATTTGCGCTTCAGCCACTTCCTTCGGTGCCAGCAAATAGAGGAGCAAGTGGTGCACGGCACGACGGTCGCCGGGCCGAATCTCCCAGTCCGTAATGAAGCGATCCTCAGCGAAGTTCGCCGGGACTACCAGGTACTGGTAGGGAATCTCCCCGGTCGCCGGAATCGGATAGTCCTCCTGCATCGACAACACCGCGTCGGGCGTGCCGATGTTCCACTCATCGGTATAGACGGGGGCCGGCGGCAGATCCGCGGCGTTGCCTTCCGGCGCGCCGGCGGCGACCCACTTGGCAATCGCCGACTTCTGCGCGTCGGTCAGGCGCCGTTCGCCGACGAACTTGCCGTACTGCGGATCGGCGTGCCACGGCGGCATGGTGCCGTCGGCGACCTTGGTGGCGATCGCCTTCGCCCAGGGACGCGTGTCCTTGTAGGTCATGAGCGACATCGGCGCGATGTCACCCGGCCGATGGCAGCTGGTGCAGTTCGCGTAGAAGATCGGCGCAATGTCTTTGTTGAATGTCACCGCGGCGGGCGCCGACGCAGCCTGCTCGGCCTTCACAGAACTTCCCGACCACACTGCTGCGGCCGCGAGCATCGCGAGCGCCACCGTCAGGTACTTCTTCATCTCTGCTCTCCTCAGACCGGGTTAGACGTAAATCAGGGCATTGCGGTGCCCGCCGATTTTGCCCGCGCCAAGGCCTTCACCGAGGGCGTGCGGTTCGGCGTGCGTTGCAGCGACAATTCTAGCGCGGCAAGGGCATCGGCCGTACGCCCCGCTTCCAGCAGTAATTCGCCGTAAAACTCGGGGGCCGGCTTGATCGGATCCGGGGGGCCGGACGGCGGCGATAGCGCCAGCTCGATCTCCATCCCCTCTTTCGCGAGCTTGAGCGCCTCGTCCCTCTGTCCCCGCGCGTTGGCAACGAGCGCCGCGACCTGCTTCTCGAGGATCGCGATGGACCTGCCCGCGTAGGGATTCGATCCCCCTTCGCTCTTTTCACGGATGCCGCGGAGCATCGCCACGGCGCGCTCGGCTGTGGGCAGATCGCCGAGCTTCGCGGCGCTGTAGCCGGCGATGAAGATCCAGGTGTTGCTCGTGGGCATCGACATTCCAGGCATGCTCGCGTGATCAGGTGCCTGCGATGCCTTGGGTGCCTCAGGTGCCTGAAGGGCAATGCGTTCCCAGTTGCCGGTTTCCAGAATGAGACGGGCCCGCATGCCGAGATAACCATTGTTGATGCCGGCGTTGCCCGGATTTCGTTCGGCCGCCTGCTTCGCCGATTCGACGTTGGCCTTCGCCTCGTCGATGTTGCCGAGCATCAAGTTCGCGTACTCGAGCCAGCCGAGCGTATGGAAGTCTTCGCGGCCTTCTGCGAGCTTCATCCGGGCGTTGAGCTCGGTCGCGGACTTATACGCAACGATGTTCGACTTGCGGACGTCCTCCCACATCCCGCGCTGGACGAAAATATGCGACGGCATGTGGAGCGCGTGCGCGGCAGCCGGCGCGATGCCCGCATACGCGCGGGCGGCGTTCAAGCCCAGCGGCGCGTGATCGGGATCGTCGAATGCGTGAATGATGAAGTGCGCGGCGCCCGGATGCTTCGGATTCTCCTTGAACACTTTCTCCGCGATTGACGCGGCGAGCGCCTGGCGGCGGAATCCCTTGTCGGCCGGCCGCACGGTGCCGAGCAGTGACAGCGCATACCACGTTGCCACTTCGTGATCCTCGGGCCACTGCGCGTACATCGACGCCAGCACGTCGGAGTAGGCGTTGTCGCGCGCGAGCTTGTCGCCGGGCGCGTAGTAGAGGACGTCGATTGCCTTCAGGAATGCTTTTTCTTTCGGCAGCTTCGCCTTCGCCTGGCGCGCGTCAGAGGTCGTCCCGATCTTGTCGAGGATCTTCTTCGCGGCCTCGGCATCCTGCTGCGCCCACAGCGGATGGTTGAAGCTCATCGCCTCGCCCCAGTACGCCATCGCGAAGGTCGGATCGGCCTTCTGCGCGCGCTGGAACGCGACCGCGGCTTCGTCGAACTGGAAGCTGTGCAGATCCTTCACGCCCTCGATGAAGGGCGCCTGCGCCGCGGCATTTCCCGAGTTCGGGAACGTGATGGTGCCAAGCTCCTGCGAATTGAGCGGCAATCCGCTCACAAACAGAAGTGCGATCCAACAACCGGCCCGAACGAGATGCTTCAACATGATCGCCTCCTCGTGATCCAGGTAATCGGTGGATCGTTGTCTTATCGGCGGCTTACTTCTGCGGCGCGGAGCTTGGCGGCACGAGGCCGTTGATCCGCAAATACGTGACGATGTTCCCGTAGTGTTCCTGGTAGTGGCCGGTGTTGCCAAAGAGCGCCGCCGCGCGCGGCCCCTTCGGACCGCCGAACGCGCCGTTCACAACCTGCGCGGCCTTCGCATCGTCCAGCGTCTTGTAGATCTCGTCGCAATACGCGATCGCGCCATCGAGCGCCTTGACGATCTCGGCCTTGGTCTTCGCGGACTTCTCGAACTCGTCCTCGGCGTGGGGCGTCTTCTCGCCCTTCGCCGCTGCGCAGAATTCGTAGGACGCGCCGGCGACGTGCGCGAGGATCGCGCCGAAACCACGGACGCTGTCGACCGGCTTGAAGCCGTACTTGGCTTCCGGCATCACGTCGGCGGAACGACGGACGTTGGTCTTCACTTCGGTCCATGCGCCGCGAAGCACCTCGGTGATCGGATTGGCCTGGGCGAACACACCGGACGGGAGCGATAGGACGAACACGGTAACGATCAGGCCGACGCGGGCTTTCGACATGGGCTCCTCTTTTGTGATCACCGAGCGTAGCATTTCAGCGTGACGGCTGCACCTTCGCTCGCAGCTCTTCGAACCAACCGGATACCCGGACGAACTCGACGTTTTCGCGGTTTTGCGCGTCCTGTGCATCCACGAAGGTCGCGCCGTCCGGCGTGACGTCAAAGGCAAACAGGTTTGGCAGGGTGAACAGCGTCTGTGGCGCGCCGACGCTGAACGGCTTCAACGGGATCGGCACGGCGGCCAGGCTCTGGCCGTTTCGATAGATCAGTTCACGCCCACCGCGGGTCCATCGCGGATCGCTGCCGCCTCCGTTTGTGATCTGCGACTTGTTGCCCGATGGGTACGCCTGGACGAAGACCTCCGTCCACCTTCGGCATGCTCGCGTTGAGGCCTGGTCGATGAGATGGTGTTCGGCGAATCGAGCACGTAGCGCTAGGCGAGGTCTTCACCCTCGACCAGCTCCATCACGAGCGCGTGCGTGATGCCGCTCTGCCCGGTGCCGTAGATCTGCGCGATGTGAGGATGATTGAGGGTCGCCAGCGTGCGGGCGTCGCGATCGAAGCGGGCGTTTCGCTCCGCGTCGCCGGTTACCGCGTCGGGCAGCACCTTAATCGCGACATGACGCTGCAGCTTCGTGTCGCGGGCGCGATAGACCTGTCCCATGCCGCCCTGGCCGATGATTGAGAGAACTTCGTAGGGGCCGAGGCGGTCACCCGGACTGAGCGCCATATGGCGCGAATGATAATCGGGTTAGCGCTGATCGAGCGGGATCCACGTCTGGGGATACGTGGGACCTGTGTAGTCGGCGCGAGGACGAATCAGGCGATTGTTGGCGAGTTGTTCGAGCACGTGGGCGGTCCATCCGCTGATGCGGCTGACCGCGAAGATCGGCGTGTAAAGATCGATCGCGATACCCATCGTGTAGTAGGTCGACGCTGAATAGAAGTCGACGTTCGGATAGAGCTTCTTCTCCGCCTTGATCAGCGCCTCGATGCGCTCGCTCATCTCGTACCAGCGGGTGTTGCCCGCCTTCTGCCCGAGCTCCTTCGACATCTTGCGCAGGTGCGTGGCGCGTGGATCTTCGGTGTTGTAGACGCGATGGCCGAAGCCCGAGATCTTCTCCTTCCGCGCCAGCTTGCCCTTGATGTAGGCGTCGATGCGCTCGCCGGGCGCGTCCTGGCCAATCTCGATCAACATCTTCATCACTTCGGCATTCGCGCCGCCGTGGAGTGGTCCCTTGAGCGTCCCGATGCCGGCGACGATCGCCGAATGGATGTCGGTCAGCGTCGCCGCCGCGACGCGCGCGGCGAACGTCGAGGCATTGAGCTCGTGATCCGCATGCAGCGTCAACGCGATATCCATCGCGCGAATCTCGGTCGGGTTCGGACGGCGGCCGAACAGCATGTAGAGGAAGTTGGCGGCGTGTCCCATCGCCGGATCCGGCGCGATCGGTCCGCCACCCTCCTGCATCCGGCCCCACGTGGCGACGATGCTGGCGACCTGCCCGGTGAGGCGGACGGCCTTTCGATACGACGCCTGCAGCGAGTTGTCGTGCGCATCCGGATCGTAGTGCCCGAGCGCGGAGGTCAGCGTGCGCAGCGCGTCCATGCCGTCGGAAGGCGGCAGCATCTTCATCAGCCGAAGAATCGATTCCGGCAGCGGGCGCGCCGCCGCCAGCTGCGATTGGAGATCGCCGAGCTCGGCGCGATTCGGCAGGCGGCCGTGCCACAGCAGGTAGCAGGTTTCCTCGAAGGTCGCATTGCGCGCGAGATCGTGGATGTCGTGTCCGCAATACGCGAGCACGCCGCGATCGCCGTCGAGAAAACAGATGCGAGACGACGTTGCGACGACGTCTTCGAGACCGCCTTTGGGCTTTTCGGCTGTGGCCATATCAGATCAATCTTATCGCACGCGCTGAAGCGCCGCGCCGGCGCGCTTCGTGGCCGGACGCCATTCGCTCCTCCGCTCGCTCGTTACGCCTGGGCAAATCAACGATCGCCCCCGAACGCGTTTCGGTCGATCGTTGATGTTGCCTGTCAGTAACCTTGCCCGTCGCCTCGCTTCTGAATCCCCTGACCTGGACACACTTTCTCGGCTCCTCTCGGCGGAACTCGCTCGCTTCGGATCGAACGGCGTCCGGCCCGCACGCCGGCGCGGCTGTGCGCGACGAGGTATCTCTCTTGGCTCGCGCGCCGGCGCGACAGGACGATCATCGTCAGCTGGAGCGCGAACGCAGGGGGCGGGAGGCAGGTCGATGGCGACTAGCGAACGGGGAATCAACAGCGGCTGCCGGGTGCGGTAATGACTGACAACCTCGCTGCGAGCGTGCTGAAGGCTGACCGAGCAGCGAGTTGACAGCCCTCCGGAGTGAGCGCGGAAGCTGATGATGATCGGCCCGAGCGCGTACGCGCCGGCTCGGCTCGTCACACGCCTCATCCCCGTCGCAAGGTGTGGCTTGTTCGATATGTTAGCGTGATCGCATGCGTCAACTGTCGATTCTTGCCGCCTTTGCGATTCTGTCCATCGGCATCGGCGCCCGCGCCCCGGAGATCGCGTGGCCGCAGTTTCGCGGGCCGTCTGGCGCGGGCATTCTCAGCGCCGGCAAGCTGCCAACGTCGTGGTCGTCGAAAGACAACGTCGCGTGGAGCGTCGAGATCACAGGCCGCGGCTGGTCGTCGCCCGTCGCATGGAACAACACAGTCTACGTGACGTCGGCAATCAGTCCGGGCGCCTTCAAGGCCCCGCAGACCGGCATTTTCGGCAACGACTATGTCGCGGAGCTCGCCAAGCAGGGTCTTTCGGAAGACGAGGTCGTCAAGAAGGTGATCTCGCGGGATGTCGAGTTGACCAGCGAAAGCGGCGACATTCGCTACATGATCTACGCCTTCGATGCCGCGAGCGGCAAGATGCGATGGGAGCGCGAAGCGCACAAGGGCGCGCCGTTCGGCGGCCGTCATCGCAAGAACACTTACGCTTCAGAAACACCGACGACTGACGGCGAGCGCCTCTACGTCTATTTTGGAAACGTCGGGTTGTTCGCGTACTCGCTGGATGGCCAGTTGCTGTGGACGACGAAGTTCGATCCGCAGCCGATGTACCTCGACTTCGGTACCGCGGCGTCGCCGGTCGTGAGCGACGGCCGTGTCTTCGTCGTGCACGACAACGACGGCAAGTCGTTCGCGGCGGCGATTGACGCGAAGACCGGCAAGCAGCTGTGGAAAGTCGATCGCGATCTGCCGTCGAGCGGACAGACCTCCGGCTGGTCATCACCGTTCATCTGGAAGCATGCCCAACGCAGCGAGGTCGTCGTGATCGGCCGGACGCACGCGGTCTCGTACGATCCGGCGAACGGCAAGGAGCTGTGGCGGCTGCGCGGGTTGACCGGCCAGTCGACGCCGACTCCGGTCGCCGGCGACGGGCTGCTCTACCTGGCGACCGGATCGCAGGGCGAGAGCAATCGGCCGGTGTTTGCCGTCCGTCCCGGCGCGAGCGGCGACATCTCGCTTGCCAAAGGCGAAGAGCAAAACAAGTTCGTTGCCTGGTTTCACCCGCGCGCCTCGGCCTACACCTCGTCACCACTCGTGTATCTCGGCCGCATGTATGTGGTGAACGACAACGGCATCCTCACCGTGTTCGATTCGCACACCGGCAAGGAGATCTACAAGGCGCGGGCCGGCGGATCGGGCAACACCTTCTCAGCGTCGCCCTGGGCCGCGGCTGGAAAAATCTATCTGCTCAGCGAGGACGGCCACACGTTCGTGATCGAGGCCGGCGACAAGTACGTCGAGCTGTCGAAGAACAGCATGGACGAGATGAGCCTGGCCTCGCCTGCGCTCGCACCGGACACCATTTTCCTGCGAACGCAGACGAAGCTTTACCGAATTGGGAAGTAAGGAGTGTCTATTGCTGCTGCGTCGACGTGCGCGGCTTGGCGAGCTGTTCCTTCAACACCTCAACCGCCTTCTCGATCTGCGCATCGCGGCCCTTGAGGAAATCCGCCGGCGTGTTATCGACGAAGACATCCGGCTGCACGCCGTAGTTCTCCATGTTCTCTCCGGTGACGGTCCATACGCCGCTCCCTGGCGTGCGGATGGTCGTGCCATCGAGCAGCGTGTACGAACCGGTCCCGATCACCGCGCCCATCGTCGGCACGCCGACCGTCTTGCCCAAACCAAGCTGTTTGAAGCCGGCCGGGAACATTTCGGCATCGGATGCCGAGCGCTCGTTCTGCATCACCACCATCGGCCCGAAGAAGTTCTGCGGACGCGGCTGCTGGAATCCGGCGTCGCGGCCCTGGGTGTATTGATACTGGCGTCCGCCAAGGATGCCGAGCAGCTCCTGATCGATGCCGCCGCCGCCGTTGAAACGCTGATCGATGACGAGCGCTTTCTTGGTGCGATTGGCGGCGAGATCGAGCTGGAACCTGCGCAGTGACGGCGCGTCCATGGCGCGGATGTGGAGATAACCGATTTCGCCGTTGCTGGCTTTCGCGACGATCTCGCCGCGGTCCGCCACCCAGCGCTCGTATTGCAGATCGCCGAAGGCTTGATTGTTGACCGGCGTAATCGTCACTTCCCATGCCCCGGTGCGGGTCGGCTTGTCGTTCAACAGAAAGTGGAACTTCTGGCCCAGAGGATATGTGAATCGCTGCCAGTAGTTGTCCGACGTCTTCAGGTCGCGGTCATCGAGCGCGATGATGAATTGGCCTTCCTTGACCTTCAGGTAGTCCTTGTCGGCGGTTCCGTCCTTGTAGAGGCGTCCAACCTTGTAGTACCCGGAGGCATCCGCGACGAGATCGAAACCCGGATAGCGGGTCTGCGCCGCCGCGCGAGTGTTGCCGGGCGCGCTGGCCACGCCGGTGTGCGAGGCGTTGAGCTGACCGATCATCATCATCATCACGGTGTGCAGCTCTTCGTCGTCCACGAGGTAGTCGAGCAGCGGCTCGTAGATCGACTTCATTTCCCGCCAGGGCGTGCCGTGCATGTTGGCGTCGTAGAAGCGGTTCTTCATGATGCGCCAGCCTTCGTTGAAGATCTGCGCGCGCAAGGCCTTGTGGTCGACCTCGAGGTTCGCGGTGTAGGTCACCTTCCGGGCCGTGGCGTTTGGACCAGAAGGCTCTTCCACCGGCGGATTGCCGCTATTTGCTCGCGCGCCTCCGGCGCGGGCGGCGCCGCCGGCCTGGCGATCGGCATTGAGGTTGATCGTCGCCGCGTAGAGGCCAGGACCGGATCTGAAGTACAGCGTCCGGCCATCGCGCGCGAACACAAACGCCGGGCCGCCGCCGAACGCCCCGCCACCGCCCTGGTTCCCGGCGCCGGCGTTCTCGCTCGTTTGCGGGGCTCGCGGCACACGAGTCAGTTGTCCGCTCTCGGCGTTGATGATGTACATCTCGCCACCACCACCCTGGCCGCCGCCACCACCCGCGGTGCGATTCGCAATGGTTAGCGCGATCGACGGCCCCTCGGGCGCAGGCGTCAATGCAGCGATGGCGTTTCCAGGAACGGTGAGCTGTTTCGCGCGTCGCGCCAGGCCGCTCCAGTCGATGCGCACTTCAGGCGGCGCCTGATTGCCGCCGGCGTTGTTGCGGCGCGCTTCGGCCTGCGCCGCCAGGCCCTGGGCTTCGTTGTCGATGTCGCGGTTGGCCGGATCACGATCGCGATCGCGCAGCGCGAGCACCCACAGCTCCGTCGACGCGGCGATGCCGCCCTGCGTCGCAATGCCGTTGCTGAAACCTTCCGTTGACGTGAAGACAATGTATTGGCCGTCGGCGGTCCAGACCGCCTCGTTCTCCGCGTACATCAGCGCGTCGTCTGAAATGTGACGCTCTTCGCCGCCGCTAATCGGCGCAATGTAGATGTGCGAGCGCAGCGTGCGATCCTGCTTCGCCACGGTAATCCACTTGCTGTCCGGGGAAACGGCGACCGATCCGATCCGGCCGATGTCGTTGCTGCTCACGACGGCGGTCTTGCCGTCGTCAACGGTGTAGTTGTAGAGCTTCTTGCCGCCGGCCACGTACAGCAGCGACTTCGAATCCGGCGACCAGATCGGCGGGTTCTTCTCGTTGTCGAGCACGGTGATCTTCTTCGGTGAGCGCCCTTCGGGATCGGAGATCCACACTTCATCCTGTCCGGAACGATCGGACACGAACGCGATGTACTTGCCGTCAGGCGACCACTTCGGCGACTGGCTACGCGACGCCATTCGATCCGGATTGACGCGCGTGATGTCGCCGCGGTCGGTGGCGATCGTCAGAACCTGTCCGCGCGCAGAGATTGCCGCGCGGCGGCCCGACGGCGAAATGTCGAACGCGTCCACTTCGTCGTTCACGGTCACGAATTCGAGCTCGTTGTCCTTGTCGTCGGTGCCGAGATCGATCTTGATCTCGTTGGCACGCCCGCTGGCGACATCGAGCTTCCAGATGCCGAAGTTGTCTTCGTAGACGATCGTCTTGCCGTCGCTCGACATCGATGGCCAGAACAGGCTCCCGTCGGCGTGCTTGGTCACCTGCACGGGCGGTCCGCCCTTCACGGGAATCTTGTAGATGTTGTTGACGCTGGCGCGCACTTCCGGGCTGCCGGGCTTCACGCTCTTCTCGTTCGGCAGCGGATCGCCGACGAAGTAGATGTTGTCGTCGGCGCCCCACATCGGCCAATAGCGGTTGTATTTCTCGTCGGCGAGCAGCTTGGTATAGCCATTGTCGGCGAGACTGGTTACCCACAAGTCGGCGGCGAAGCTGCCGCGGTAGTGGCGGCGCGACCACGTCGAGGGATGGCGATTGAAAACCAGCGACTTGCCGTCTGGGGAAAAGCTTCCCGACCAGCCCCAGTCGGTCGGCAGCGGCTGTTCCTGTCCGCCCTCGATCGAAATCTGATGCAGTGTCGCAACGTTTGGAAACGCACCGAGTCCGCGAGAGGCGCGGAACACAACGTTCTTGCCATCGCGGCTCCAGCCAACCACTTCATCGTTGCCGCTGTGGTAGGTGAGCTGCTTCGCCGCGCCGCCTTCGGCCGGAATGACGAAGACGTCGTTGTTGCCGTAGCGATTCGACGTGAATGCGATCCACTTGCCGTCCGGCGAGAAACGCGGATAGATGTCACGCGCCGTGTGATCGCTGATGCGGCGCGCGCCGGTGCCATCCTCATTCGCGACCCAGAGGTCGCCGAGGTAGCTGAAGACGATCTTGCCGGCGTGGTAGTCGGGATGCCGCGCCAGCTTGATCGGCGCCGCGGCAGCGACCGCAACAAGAACGATGTTCAGCAGCAAGCCGGACAGGAGACGGCGAACCATGGAATCACCTCATTTCGGAAGCGCGAAGGCGACGATACTACTACCAGACGGCGCGCCGTTCTTGCCGCCGCCGCACGCGATCACGATGAATTCGCGCCCGTTCACGGAATAGATCGACGGCGTGGCATTGCCGGCCGCGGGCAGCGTCGTTTCCCATAGCAGCTCGCCCGTCAGCTTGTCGTAGGCCCGGAACTTCTTGTCGAAGTTGGTCGCCCCGATGAAGACCAACCCGCTTGCAGTCACGACCGGACCGCCGTAATTGTCGCTGCCGGTGTTCTTCAGCCCCTTGGCGGCAAGCTCCGGAAATTCGCCGAACGGGATCTTCCAGCGGATCGTGCCCTCGTTGAGATCGATGGCGTTCAGCGTGCCCCACGGCGGCGTGATCGCCGGATAACCGTCCGGATCTAGAAAGATGTCATAGCCGTCATTGCGGTACTTCAACCAATTTGGATCTTTCAGCCTCGCCGAATCGCGGCCCTTGTCCGTGCCAGTGACCACGAACTCGGCGATGTCGGTGATATTGCGCCCACCAAGCTCCGGAAACGCAGGCATGCGGCCGGTGCCCTGCCGGATGATCGCCGCGATGTCATCCGCCGTCATCCGCTTGCCGATGTCGACGAGCGACGGCGCAATGCCGCTGCCGGTTCGATCCTCGCGATGACAGCTCGCGCACCGCGAGTTGTAGAGCGAGGTGTCGTCGTTCGGGATCATCTTGACGATCCAGGGCATCTCGTTCGAATTCACGAACAACAGGCCGGATTCGGGATCGAACGCCGCGCCTCCCCACTCCGCTCCGCCGTCAAACCCGGGGAACACGATGGTTCCTTCGAATGATGGCGGCGTGAGGTACCCGGATTTCAATTTCCGGAAGCGTTCGAGCACGGCGGCGTGCGCCTCGGGCGTGCGCATCGTCAGCATGTCTTCCGTCAGCCCTTGCCGCGCGAACGGCGGCGGCCTGGTCGGATACGGCTGCGCCTCGGCCAGTTTTTCGCCGTCGATCGACGATGGTGGTGCCTTGCGATACTCGATCGGGAAGAGCGATTCACCGGTGCGCCGGTCCAGCACGAACACTTCTCCGTACTTGGTGATCTGCGCGACCGCGTCGATGGCGCGGCCGTTGTGTCTGACCGTCACGAGGCTCGGCGGCGCCGGGAAATCCCAGTCCCAGACATCGTGCTTGATGCCCTGGAAGTGCCACACACGCTTGCCCGTCCGCGCATCGAGGGCGAGCACGCAGTTGGCGAACAGGTTGTCGCCGTGACGTGTGACGCCGTAGAAATCAAACGACGCCGAACCCGTGGCGGCGAACACCATCGCCAGCTTCTGATCGACGGTGACGCCCGCCCACGCATTCGCGCCGCCGGACAGCTTGTACGACTCGGGCGGCCACGTGTTGTAGCCGAACTCGCCCGGCTGGGGAATGGTGTGGAAGATCCACCGCTGCTTGCCTGTGTTCACGTCGAACGCGCGTATGTGACCCGGCGTGCCGGGAAGCGTTTCGGGAACGCTCGCGGGCAGGATCAACAGATCTTCGAAAATCACGCCGGGTGTGCTGGCGCTGACGCTCAATCCTTCCGCAGGCCGGCCAAGCCCTTCGCGCAAATCGATCCTGCCGTCAGCGCCGAAAGTCGCGACCGGTTGGCCACTCTTCTTGTCGAGCGCGAAGAGGAAATTGCGGTAGGTGACGAAAACGCGATCCCGATGCACCGTGACGCCGCGATGACGGAAGCGCGTCCGCGCCGGAGCGCCGTTTGCTGGATCGAACTTCCAGATCTCCGTGCCAGTCGCCGCGTTGACCGCCACCACCTTCATCGTCGGCGTCGTCGCGTACAACACGCCATCAACGACGATGGGGTTGCTCTGCATTTCGGAGTCCTTGAAGGCGTCGCGGCTGTCGTAAGTCCACGCGACCTGCAGGGACTTCACATTGGACTTGTTGACTTGGGTGAGCGGCGAGAAGCGGATGTTGTTCTCGCCGCCGTTGATCGCCCAATTGACGCTGCCTGGCTGCGCAAGTGCAACGAGACCCGCCAGGACGCTCAGACCCGCCACGCCAAGGGTTTTTCGCGTCACTGTCCGGAACGCCGCGCAACCGCCTCGAACACCGGCGGCGCCTGCGGGATCGCCGCGCCGTCGTGCCGCGGCTCCGAAGCCCCGAAATGCACGCCGCCCGGACCGCTCATGACCGCCTGGCCGTAGCCAAACGTCCCGCTTCTTGGTTGCACAACCTGCAGCTCATGGCCGCGCGCCATCAGCTCATTGCGGGTTTGCTCCGGCACGAGCGATTCGATCTGCACATCGCAGCCTTCGAAGCTGCCCTTGGTGAAGCGGCCGGCCTCGAGCGCCTGTTGAATCGTCATGCCATAGTCGGCGATGTTCGCCACAAACTGCGCGTGGGCCTGGCCCTGGTTCCATCCACCCATGATCCCGAAGCCGATGCGTGTCTCGCCGTTCTCCATGAACGCCGGAATGATCGTGTGCAGCGGCCGTTTGTGCGGCGCGATCGTGTTCGGCTGGTCCTTCGCGAGCGAGAACAGTCCGCCGCGGTTCTGCAGCATGAAGCCCGTGCCCGGCGGCACCAGGCCCGAGCCGAAGCCGCTGTAGTTGCTCTGGATCAGCGAGACGATGTTGCCGTCCTTGTCGATCGCGGACATGTAAATCGTATCGTTGCCCTGCGCGTCTGTGACGCCGGGCAGCCTGGCGGGCTCGACCTGACAGGTGGCCTGGCTCTGATTGATCAGCTTCGCGCGATCGATCGCGCGTGGCTTGCTCAAGAGCGCCTCTACGGGATTGCGGGAGAAACGCGGATCGCCGATGTACTTCAGCATGTCGGCGTAGGCGAGCTTCTTCGCTTCGATCATCACGTGCAGCGCGTTGGCGCTATGGAAGCCGTAGTCGGCCATCGGGTACGGCTCCATCAGGTTGAGCATCATCAACGCCGAGATGCCCTGAGTCTGCGGACCGATCTCGTAGACGTTCCATCCGCGATAGCTGGTCTTGATTGGCGTGACCCATTCCGGCTGGAACTCAGCAAGGTCGGCCATCGTGAAGGTGCCACCCTGCTCGCGTGAAATGGCGACGATGGCTTCGGCTGTCTTGCCGCGGTAGTAGCCATCGCGGCCCTTCTCGGCGATCAGCCTGAGCGATCCCGCCAGGTCGGGATTCTTGAAGATCTCTCCCGCCTTTGGCGCGCGCTCGCCGTCGATGAGATACGTCTTTCGCGAGTTGGGATGCGCGCTGTGCATCTTCACCGAGCCGGCCCAGCTCGAGGCGATTTTCTCCGACACCGGGAACCCGTTTTCGGCGTACCAAATCGCCGGCGCCAGGAGCTCCGAAAACGGCTTGGTGCCGAATCTCGTACGCATCGCGTCCCACCCGGCGGCCACCCCGGGCACGGTGACCGAATAGATGCCGCGCTGCGGCATCTCTTTGATTCCCTTGGCCGCAAGGTAGTCGGGCGTGAGACCCGTCGGCGCCCAACCGCTCGAATTCAGCCCGTAGACGGTGCCCGACTTGGCTTCGTAATAGATGATGAAAAGGTCGCCGCCGAGTCCGTTGCCGGTCGGCTCCATCAACCCAATCGCGGCGTTGGCGGCAATGGCCGCGTCGATCGCGTTGCCGCCGCGTTCGAGGATCTGCACGCCCGCGCGCGCGGCCAGCGGCTGGCTCGCCGCCACAATGCCGAACGTTGTCGTCACCACCGAGCGCCCCACAATCGGCGCGGCAAGCCGGGCCGGTGGTTCCTGGGCGTTGGCCGCAATGAAATCACCCGCGCCGGCGAGCGCGAGCACGAGGAAAGCGACGGCTGCGTGTCGAACGTTCATGAGCCCTCCCGATCGCCCGGATTCTACTCCTCTATCCAATGGCGTATTCAGGCGTCCTTGCCTTGGACGAAACCCCTGAAGGCTACTTCGGTTCAGGGATCGGCTTGCCGTTCAGGTCGAAGAAGCGAATGTTCGTAAATGCGCCCAGTTGGTCCTTGACCTTGGTGTAATCACCAACGATTACGACCACCGAATCCTGCGACCCAAGCAACATCTCGGCGCCGGTTTTCACGGCTTCGGCCGACGGCTGCGAGATCTGGCGCTGGAATGTCTCCGGATAGTCCTTCGGCAAGGCAAAGGTGTTGACGGTATTGAGCGTGTTCGCCAGTCCGGTCTGCGT
>Ga0157380_10001577_pt1 | contig 14995 bp, 11 predicted proteins | sample S35metaG_FD_119757 | JGI IMG/M metagenome (GOLD analysis project Ga0157380, IMG submission 119757) | Switchgrass rhizosphere microbial communities from Kellogg Biological Station, Michigan, USA - S3-5 metaG | ecosystem: Host-associated > Plants > Roots > Rhizosphere > Soil | place: USA... | reverse complement strand
TAGGCCCTTAGGGAAGGACAATGTTAGTGCCATCCTGCTTTAGACTGGAGCCCCGTGAGGCGTTCGGCAGGCTCACTCTACCCAATTATTGGACGGCTTTCTCCTTCTCCTTCAACCGTATACAACCAAGTTCAGGAGGAAGAAACCGTGGCTGCGACTTTGAAACGTGTCCTCGTCGGGCGAGCTCTGCGCAGTGAGCAAGCTGCTCACGAAAGACTGAATAAGAAAACGGCGCTCGCAGTTTTTTCATCGGACGCTCTTTCGTCAGTCGCTTACTCGACCGAAGCAATTCTTTTGGTGTTGGTAGCTGCGGGCTCGGTTGCTATTGTTTATCTACCTCCAATCGCGCTGGCGCTGACCGTACTGCTGGCGATCCTCGGTCTTTCTTACAAGCAAACAATTCACGCATATCCGTCAGGGGGTGGGGCCTACATTGTCGCCAAGGACAACCTGGGTACTCAGGCAGGACTCGTAGCGGCCGGCTCGTTGTTGGTTGATTACATCCTCACTGTAGCCGTTTCCGTATCGGCCGGCGTAGCTGCGATCACCTCGGCAGCGCAGGGGACAAGATTCGCTTCATTGCAGAGTCACCGTGTCCTCATCTGTATTTTCTTTGTGGCCTTCATAGCCGTCGTAAATCTTCGAGGGGTGCGAGAGTCAGGAGCTTTCTTCGCCGGTCCCACCTATCTTTTCATTCTCTCGATGTTGGCATTGATCGTGGTTGGGTTCGTTCGATACTACTCGAATCACGAAGTGATGCCTCCTCCCGCGCAGCTTTACTACGATCCGTCCGTGGACAGCGCCGCGCATCACTTGCTGACAAAAGGAGCGCTTTTATGGTTGTTGCTACGCGCATTTGCTGCCGGTTGTACGGCGCTTACGGGCGTTGAGGCAATCTCGAACGGCATCCCTGCATTCAAGACGCCTGAGTCGAATAATGCGGCCGCGACTCTGATTTGGATGGCTGTCATCATGACGCCTTTGATTCTGGGCACGTGACTCCTCGCTTACAAACTTCAGGCGCATCCAATTGGGCCGGAAGAAACCCTCGTCTCGTCGATGGCCCGGTTCACCTTTGGCGAGGGCCCTATCTATTTCATCATTCAAGCTGCCACCGCAGGAATTCTGGTTCTGGCAGCAAATACTTCCTTCGCAGACTTCCCACGCCTGGCAAGCTTGCTCGCAGCAGATCGCTTCTTGCCGCGGCAACTTGCAAGTCGGGGCGACCGTCTCGTGTTCTCGAATGGCATTCTCATCCTGGCGTTGCTCGCTTCGGGACTAATTCTCTTATTCGGCGGCAACGAACAAGCGATGCTGCCACTGTACGCGCTCGGCGTCTTCATTTCCTTTACTCTTTCACAGGCGGGTATGGTGATCCATTGGCTGCGCTTGCGACGAGTCGATGAAGCGAAGCGTCGAATCAAAGAAGAGGAAGAGATTCATCGTACGGAAACTGGTGATGCAGGTGTGGCCAGCCACGAGAACGAGCGCCTCGAAGCTATTGACCGGGATGTAGCCGGGAATTGGTTCTTGTCGATTGTTATTAATGGCGCGGGCGCGACGATAACTTTTCTCGTGCTCATCGTCATTGCGATAACAAAGTTTACGCACGGTGCCTGGGCGGTTCTTTTGCTGATACCGCTTCTCGTGATGATGTTTAGGGCCATCCGAAAACATTACCTCGAAATCGCGCGGCAGCTTTCTACCTCAGGTCTTGAACCCTTCGTAGAGACTCGACCGCATCAGGTCCTGGTACCGATCTCAGGAATTCATCGCGGCGTGATCTACGCGATGGAATATGCGAAATCGATTGCTCCAGGACATGTCACCGCGATTTATGTGGACCTGAATGAAGAGGCTACTGCGAAGCTGCGAGAGAAATGGAATACTTGGGGCGAGGGTGTCAGCTTGGTGGTGCTGCAGTCGCCCTACCGCTCACTCACGCGGCCTCTATTGAGATTTGTCGAGCGAGTTTCGCGGCAGAATGAAAATGATCTAATCACGGTGCTGCTTCCGGAATTTGTTCCAGCGAAGTGGTGGCACCAACTTTTACACAATCAGAGTTCGTTGCTGTTGAAGGGGGCGCTTTTGTTCAAGAAGGGCATTATCGTGACAAGCGTGCCCTATCATCTGAACAGATAAGTGGGGGCTCGAGTTGACTAACTTCAAGCGGTCGATTGCGAGTATAGCTAAGCTGACGCCGTACTGGCATCAGGAGTGCGCGCAGCAAGGAAGCAGGCCCGGCAGTAAACCGGCCGCCCCTGCGAAGGATAAAAAGGCACCGTCGTCTGTTGACCGCATTGCGCACACTGAACGGAAACTTCGATGCGTTGCCTAACCCCCGAGGATTGGGCGGCTGCGATAGCTGCCAGGCGTTCGTTCTTTGCCTGCTTGCAGCCTTTGCAACGCTTCGGTTCGTTCTTTAAACCCTTGTCGTGAAAGAAGACTTGTTCCCCGGCCGTCCAGATGAAAGTCTCTCCACAATCCACACACTTTATGTTGCGATCATCGAACTCGCTTTCAGTTTCGACGGTAGCTGCCCTGATTTTCTCTTCCGTGTTGATCAGCGTCTGTTCAATCATGATGGGCTCCCCTAGGCACGTTCAACGCGAATGTTGATTTCCAGTCACGCCGGGTATTGAGTAGGTAGTTGGTTGCGACAAGTGAAACGTTTTCTCCCAGTGAGGAACCAGGGGCAGGATCACCCGAGGTGGCAAATTTTTCGCGGGAAAAGTATAACTATGTCGGAATTGTGTCAAGACCAAACAGGCCCTCGAACCAACTTTCCGCGATTTATCAGGAGTAGAAGCTAATAAACCCATGAAAATACTGGTAATTGGCTCGGGAGGACGTGAGCATGCCATCCTTTGGGCGCTCCGGAGGACATCAAGCGAGCCGCGAGATCTCTACTGTGCGCCGGGAAATGCCGGGATCGAACAAATAGCCCGGTGCGTCGCCATCCCAGCAACCGATATCGCAAAACTAGCGGACTTTGTCTCTTCGGAGAATATTGACCTGACGTTTGTCGGGCCTGAGGCTCCGTTGGCATCTGGCATTGTCGATGAGTTTGAACGTAAGGGATTGCGAATCGTCGGCCCTTCCCGTACAGCCGCGCAATTAGAGTCGAGCAAAAGTTTTGCGAAAGATTTCATGAAACGTCACGGCATTCCGACTGCCCACTATCGGATTGCCAAATCTTCAGCTGAGGCATTAGAGATTTTGGCGAGTGGTGAATTCGGGGATCCTGCCAAACCTGTCGTAGTCAAAGCTGATGGCCTTGCGGCAGGGAAGGGCGTGGTCGTTGCAGAGGATCGGGAAGCCGCCGAAGGGGCTGTCCGAGAACTCACGGCTGGGGAATTAATTGACCCTCAGGCTGCCAAAAGGATTGTGATAGAAGAGGTGCTGCGCGGCACCGAGGCTTCTCTGCTTCTGTTCTCGGACGGCCAGGATTACGCAGTCATGCCGGCCGCTCGAGATCACAAGCGAATTGGTGATGGAGACACAGGTCCAAACACTGGCGGGATGGGCGCCATCACCGATGGGTCAATCCTGAGTGCGCCACTCCTGTCCGAAATAACCACGAAGATCGTTGAACCCACTCTCGCCGGCGCACGCAAGGAAAGCTTCCCATTTCAAGGTGTACTTTTTATTGGTCTGATGTTGACTCAAACTGGACCTCAGGTGCTTGAGTACAACGTCCGATTTGGCGACCCCGAAACTCAAGCCATTCTGGTGAGGTTGAAGACCGATTTGTCCACCATATTCGAGGCCATCGCCGACAAGCGCCTTGGCGAAATTAAGGTTGAATGGTCTGGGGAATCTTCCGCGTGCGTTGTGCTCGCCAGCGCTGGATATCCCGGCAAATACCGGACGGGTCTAGAAATTAGGGGGTTGGTGCCGAGCGGGCCTGGAGTCGTAGAGTTTCACGCTGGAACGGCTCGTGGCGATTCGGGTCAATGGCTGACCAGCGGGGGCAGGGTCCTGGGCGTGACCGGAGTGGGCGAAGATTTGGAAGAAGCCCTGAACCGGAGTTACCGGCGGATCGAGTCGATAAGTTGGGAAGGAATGCAGTATCGACGCGACATAGGCAAGTTCAAGGCAGAATGAGTCGCGTTCTAGCTGCCTTTGCTGAGTCCTGCTATACTTCAAACCCAATGTGGGTTATTGCAACTGTCTGCCGTAACTTGTCGTACAAACAGCGGCAGAGACTGCTAGGGGGAGTGGATTTGCTTGATTAGTCTTTATCAAAAAGTTCGCACCAGGCAGACTAGTTGGAGGAGAGACGGAAATGGGACTATGGAGCAGAGTTAAACGCTCAATGCGAGCACTGTTCGGCGGCATCATCGAGAAGACTGAAGATCCGGAACTCATTCTTCAGCAGACGATTCGTGACATGCGAGATCGCGTGCCCGACCTGAACAATTCCGTTGCGCAGGTAATGGCTACCGAGAAGCTGCTCGCGAAAAACAAGGAACGACTCGGAGCTCAGGTAGTAGACCTTGACGCCAGGATTCGCGCGTCCGTGAAGATGGGACGGGATGACATTGCTACCGCTTACATTGGCCAACTCCAACAAGCACAGATGGATCTTCAGAAGACTGGCCAGCAACTGGAGCATGCAGAGCTCGCATCCAAACAGGCGCTCAAAGCCCGTGATAATTACGTTCTGCAAATGCAGCGTCGCACCGCTGAGGCGATGCAACTTATCAACTCATCGAAACAGGCGAAGCTGCAGGAACAACTGGCCCAGACAATGGCCAGCTTCCAACTTGGCGATGATGCTTCCACGTTCAATGAAATGCGCGACAAGATCGATCGACGGGCCGCTGCTGCCGAAGCGAAGTTGCAGTTAGGCTCGGCGTCAGTCGATACGCAAATGCAGGATATCGAACGTGAAGCGATGGATATGCAATTGCAGGACAAGCTGCTTAGTTATAAGCGCGATATGGGATTGCTGGGAGCAGGCGACGGTGGTGGGCAAGCGGCGTTGCCGGCGGAAGGTGAAACCGGAGCCAACTCTCATCGCTCAGTAATTACCGAGGGCAGCAGTAACAACTAGTTTTTCACACGGCGGTCTTATTCAGAGGTTATGGCCCAGCTTCCGAAGTTCGATTTCAGGTACGTCAAAGAAGCTTTCAAGGAGCCCATCAATTTTTGGGGGATGGCAGGCTTCGCGGTGGCTGCCGCTTATGTGATGGATGTGACGCCGCTGGTGGCAGCTCTGGCCGCCGAAGGAGTTTATTTAGCCACTGTGCCTGCAACTACTTTTTATCGTCGCCTGGTTGATCGCCGCGAGAAACAACGCATGTATAAGCTGCGCGAGCAGCACCGGGAAGCGCAGATCAAGGGCTTCGATCCGCGAGAAAGAGAAGCGGTTGAGTATCTGCGTTGGATGAAGAACCAGATTTACTCGAACTACCGAAAGTTCACCGGAACCAAAGACATTCCGATGAACATTCAAAGTCTGGATCAACGATGGGAAGATTTCGTTGATTTGCTCGACGTGTATCGACGCCGCAAGCACCACTTGCGTTCGATTAACCGTCAGGCTGTGCAGAACCAACTTGTCCAGGCCGAGCGTGCCGTTGAAAATGCTCGAGACGATCGCGAGAAACGTGTGCAGCAGGCGAATACCGAAATTCTCAAGCGTCGCGTGGCTGCTTTCAACGATATCGAACGATCAGTCAAGTTAGTTGAAGGGCAGTTACAATCGATTGAAAACTTCTTTGGACTGGTCAACGATCAAGTAGTGACGTTACCAACGCCCGAACGGGTCTCTGCGCTCGACTTCGAGCAGTTGAGTGATTCAATTGCGATGACGAAACAGATGCTCGAGGAAACTTCTGATACTTTTGCCGCACTCGATACTCACAACCGCGACATCGGCAACTACGAGCTACTGCTCTCCAACAGCAGCGTCCCCTCAAAATAAGACAGTGCAGTTTCTTCGTCGCGGAGCGACGGGCTGACTTTAGCCCGGCCTTTCAAGGCCGGGAACGATTTAGCACGCGCTCTTGTCGTCGCGGAGACGATTGACTGAAGGAATCAATCGTCGCTCTGCGACGACGAAGATCAAGCACCATCCGATCCCGGCCTTGAAAGGCCGGGCTAATGTCAGCCATCGCTCCGCGACGATGGCAAGTCCTTTGTTGGTTGCTCATGTCTTCCTCCAGTTCAGAATTCTGTCCGCACCAACTATAATTTCCACAGCTCTTCCCGGCCGGACTCCCCGCCCTGACGACTATCGGATCACGGTGATGCGACTACGAAAGCGATTGGCAATCAGCAACTTAGTTCTTAAGGTGGAGTCTTAAGAAGCACACTGTATAGCATTGAAAAAAAAGATGACCACTATATGTTGACATCGATGTTACAAAGATGTATATTCCGCTCCGCTTTGGAAGAGATAGGTTGCTGGAGCAGCGGCAGGTACTCCAAGTCGCTTTCCGGACGGGGATCTGTCGCTTCAACTAAGCCAACCGCAGTTCCCGCTACACAGTCGATTTGGTCGCCTGGCTGTACCTTGGGCGTCGAATTGTTTTTGAAACTCCCTATTGCTTGCGTCGCCCCAGGGCGCAGGAAAGGCAGAGAAGATGAGCGCAGCTATCGGCCGAACCTCTATGAATAGTTCTCCTTCAACCGCAACACCACGCAAGACCGCAGCCTTGGGGCTGAATGCCAAGCGTGTGATCAGCAAGCGGTATTCGTTGAAGGATGCTAAGGCGCGGGCGATTGAAGAATGGCCGGACATCGTCCGCAGAGTTGTCGGTCATGTCTCTGCAGCGGAAAAGGACGCAGCCAAACGCGACGAATTTTTTGCGTCTATGACGGACGTAATGTTGGCGCGGGAATTTATTCCTAACACTCCATGTTTGGTGAACGCCGGTCGCGCCAATGGTCAGCTCGCGGCTTGCTTCGTGTTGGAAGTTCCTGACTCGATCACGGGAATCATGGAGCACGCAAAAGCTGCAGCCACGATTCATCAAACCGGTGGCGGCACTGGTATGACTTATGAGTTTCTTCGACCGCACGGCTCGCTAGTCGGTTCAACCCGCGGCGTCGCGTCCGGCCCCGTTTCATTCATGAACATCGTCAATCAAGTGACTGACGTGGTGAAGCAGGGCGGTGTGCGCCGCGGTGCGAACATGGGCATGATGCGCGTCACGCATCCGGATGTGCTGCGTTTCATTCACGCGAAAAACGATCAGCACTCACTCACCAATTTCAATATCTCCGTAAATGTGACGGACAAGTTTTTGAAAGCAGTTGATAACGATGAGTGGTTCCAGCTCGAATTCAACGGCGAGTCCTGGACTGATTCGATTTACGATCCGGTTCGCGAAGGTGATTACTTACTTTATCGACGGCCCGATGGAGCCACCGTTACTTTTTCAGATCGCCAGGCCTTCCTGAATGCGGATTTGTCGAACTGCAAGATTGAAGAGCCACCCAAACCCGGAATGGTTTCCGCTCGCGATATCTGGAACCGCATTATCGCCAGCGCCCACAAGTATGCCGAGCCCGGTATCGCATTCATTGATGAAGTGAATCGTCACAATCATCTGATGAATTCGCTCGGTCCGATCTACTCGTGCAATCCCTGCGGCGAACAGTTCCTGCACTTTTCGAATTCCTGCAACCTCGGCTCGATTGATTTGAGCAAGTTCTATGACCGAGAGAAGCAGAACATCGATTGGGATCGTCTGCGCGAAGTCACGCATCTGAGCACGCGTTTCCTCGATAACGTAATCGACACCTGTGCCTGGCCGCTTCCGGAAATTAATGACGTCGTTCATCGCACGCGCCCGGTTGGTCTGGGAATAATGGGCTTTGCTGATCTTTGTCTGAATTTGAAGATTACCTACGGCACACCTGCTTCAATCGATTTGATGGAAGAGACGATGGCATTTGTGCGTCGTGAAGCCTGGGTCGAAAGCCTGCGTCTCGGCGCCGACAAAGGTGTCTTTCCGGATCTGGAACCGAATAAGGAAGCTTATGCGGAGTTCCTCTACAACAGCATCGGCATTTCGAAAGACACCCCGCTGACTCCGCGTAACTACGAAGTGACGACGATTGCTCCGACCGGGACGATTTCGCTGGTGGCTGAAACTTCGTCAGGCATCGAGCCGAATTTCTCGTGGGCTTATGTGCGCAAGGACACGCTGGGAACTCGCACCTATGTGCACACACTTGCAGCTAACGCATTGGGAATTGATGTCGATCAGACTGATCAGGATTCGATTTCGGCTGCCGCTGATTATGTTTGTGAGCACGAGCATGAGCTGCCTGAGTATTTCATCTCGGCAATGAATATTAGCGCCGAGCAACATGTGCATGTGCTCGCCGCCGCTCAGCGCAACGTCGATAACAGCGTGTCCAAGACTTGTAACGGCGCCATCAACGATTCTGTTGAGTCGGTCGACGCGCTTTACCGGTTGGCTCGACAGCTGGGCTGCAAGGCTGTGAGTTACTATCGCGACGGCTCACGCGACAATCAGGTGCTGACGTCAATGAAAGTGGAAGAGAAGCCTGCTGCTCTGACTGAAGTTCTCGATTCGCCACCGGCAAGTCATGTGGACGCAGCGCACGTCATTGCCATCGATCCGGATGCAGAAGGCCTCGCGCGCGCTGAAGCTGGTGCAGTTATTCGCGAGCAAGCTGACGCGGAAGCTCGAGCCGAAGCGGCCGAGTCTGCGCGCTTGATGTCGGAAGCCGGCATCTCGGCGCCCGAGCTCACTGCGATTCGCATTGAACGTCCGCGCGAGTTGAGCGGGGCCACCTGGCAAATTCCTTTCGACGGTCAAAACCTCTATGTGACGGTCAATCACGATGGTCGCATGATTCAGGAAGTGTTTGCGACCGGGCCAATCAGCGGCGGCGTGGGTCTCCTGGCTTCGAAGATGCTGCGCGGTGGTTTTGATGCTGCTGAAGTAGCCTACAGCTTGAACAAGGTTACCGGCACGCACGCGGTTTGGTTTAATCAGCGCCTGCTGACTTCACCCGAACAGGCTGTGGCCGAGTGCGTCATGATTACGAATCGCCGCCTGACCGGTAGTCCCGATTCAGCCCGCGCCCTAGGAAAACGCAATCAGCAATCAGCAATCAGCAATCAGCAACCGGTTGGCGCCATCATGTCCAACATGATCGGCATCTGCCCCGAGTGCAAAGGCCAACTCGAACACGCCTCCGGCTGCGACATTTGTAGAGATTGCGGCTACAGCAAGTGTAAATAAGAGTTTTTTAGTTTTGTATCCCCGGTTGCCTCAAAGCGTTCGTCTTCAGACGTTAACAGTTGACCGGGGTATACACGAATTTGCTTTGTTCCTCCAGCGAAGAAAATCGCCTCGCCCGTTCCGTTGAAACATCTCTTAGCTCACGTTCCGACTGTATTTCTTCCTGAGGATTAGCTTAAAAACTCCAGGTGCCTAACCCACAATCGAAGCAATGCCGGATAGACCACCTAAGATCCCCCGCAGATCGAAGAGGGCCCAAGCGTTTGAGCGAAGATACATATCACCGGTAGAGCTCGCTGTCCGCTGGAGTGTTTCAACGAGCGCGATTTACCACAGCAAAGTTGCGACGAATGGCCTAAAGGTCATTCGGTTGGGCAGATCAATTCGTTTTTTACGAAGTGAGGTGGAAGCCCTCGAAAGGAACCGCGAAGGTCACCAAACGAGGCATTAGCGAAGGATCGACTTAATCTTAGCGAATGACTTCCGCTGCCGAGGTTCAGTCTGCCAGTTGAAGATAACTTTGTCGCAATGAATTCGACCGGATCAAATTGGAAGACCTGTTGAGCCCATCGCCATATGAACTCGATCAAGGAAAAGACACGCATCGATGCCAAACGAGTGGCTCAGATCATCGGCTGCTCTCCAAAGACGGTACTTAATGGCGGCGCCGGCACAGGTCAGCTCACCCGAATACGAAACGGCACTCACCAGGTTCGATTTATCCTGGAGGAAGTATTAGCCTTTGCAGAACGTCAGGAAGAGCAGGCGCACATACGCTTAGACGATCCGCAACGAAAGTGATCACTGTAGACCAGTCATCCCTTACTTTGTAGATAGGATTTGATCCACTTTGTAATGCTATCGCGGTTTTTGAGTTCAAGTTCCCACTTATGCGCCTCAGCAAACTCAACGGCCGGCCTTGTGAAGTCAGACGTGGTCGCGATGATTGCCTTACTCGCACCAAGATGATGCTTTACACCAAATAACTCACGCACCAATGATACCCCCCACTTTTCTGTCCTCGGCGTAACGCTTGCACTCGATTAGAAACCGCACAGAAATATCATCTACATTCTTAATTGCTAAAACGTCAATACCGCCGTCGCGAGTTTCTTTGGTATGCTCGACCACATAGCCTAACCCGTCAAAAACCTTAGCCATTAGGGACCTCGAAATCAAGGGACGTTATGCCGAGGAGCAAAGAAGGATTGGCCGCGATATTGCTAGCCAATGAGTCGTTAACTGCCAACAGCAAAGGTCGGCCTTATCCTTCAACTATTGAGTCCGGCGCAATGTTCACCCAATTTTCTCGGAAGAACATCAGCGCGATATTGAAGGCTTCCTGACTGCTTCCAAGCTCGTGTGTCGACCATTCCTCTAGATAGTCAAGCATGGACGAAGGGGTAACATCGGGATCATGAATCAACACTACGATGGCAAATATTTCAGCCGTGGCCTCTTCGAAGACTTCTTGTTTAGGCCACCGTCTCATATCACGAAAATTCTTAGCATGAAGCAGGGCGTGACTGAGTTCATGGTAAAACCGGACTTTCTTATCGAGACTTGGGTCCAAGCCTTCTACGACAATGACTGGAATGTCTAGGGCATCCAATGTTGTGAAGTTTCCGCGATAGCGATTTGAGCCAACTACGAGACGGAAGCCTAGACGATCGCATAGCGCGAAGCACGTTTTGTAAAACGAGAGTGATGCGTGAGATCGCATCATGCCAGCAATGTTAAGGGCATGTTGAAACGCGTTTTGGAATCCACTCACATCGGTGCCAAGTAGGTTCGCGTACTGGTCAAAGTTAATATTAGCCGCGTGTTTCATTGAAGCGACGATTCTTTAATAAGAGCTTCTCCCTCTAGACTGGTGTAACGACTTCTTCCTTTATTGGAGCTGACGTCCTGCGCCTAAACGAAGTGCAATGAATAGCTGCCAGTCGAATATTACGTTAGCTCCCTTAAAACGAAGCAAGATACTTACCACGCGCTACGTATTTTCTCACGCGTCTGAGCCTCAATTGACTTATACTTAGCTGACTTAGAATCTTGTTGGGGAGCTTCACCATGCCCCGTACCTTCAAAGATATTGCTGACGTCGAGGAATTTAGAAGTAAGAGACTTCGGCTGCCAGAACTAAACGTTCTCGAGCCGGACGCACAGCTGTATGAGATTTTGGCCATTCAACCGGGCGGTGTGATTGGTCTTCGCGATGATTTTGTTGGCCACGAGGGACATGATTCCGCGGTACAGAAGTTCAATCATTTTCTTCATCTCGCGTCCAACAAAAAGTGCGATCTTGTTTTGAGTCCGGAGTATTCCTTGCCGTGGGATTCCCTGCAACATGCGATAGCGAACAATAATTTGCCGGACGAAGGTAAGCTCTGGATTCTCGGCTGCGAAGCGACTACGCCAGAAGAGCTGAAGAGATTCAAAGCGGGAGCAAAGAATATTATTTGGCTTCATGAGCCGATCCCAACTACTGCCGGAAGATTTCTAAATATTGTTTGCTATCTCTTTCAGACGAAGTCGAAAGCAGGTGTCGTCAAAAATATTGCGTTGTTGCAGTTTAAAACTCAGGCCATGGTGGATGCGAAAATGGCTTGGGAGCGCGACAGATTAATAGTTGGGAACACTATTTACTTCCTTCACAATCCCGTCGATCACATTCGGTTAATCACTCTGATCTGCTCAGATGCGCTAGAGTTCGCGCCTTATGCAAACAACCAGAGCAGAATGACTCTTCACCCTCATATGATCTTTCACCCTCAGCTCTGTATTAACCCGCGACACACCGCAATCCAGAAGTATCGAACTACATTGTTTACTGCTGAACCGAGCAAGGCGACCGAAGTAATGGTGCTGAACTGGGCCCAACAGTTCAAAATCGATGAGGAGACAAGTCCATACGGCGGCTCTACCATTTATCTAAAATCTGACAGATTCAGAACAACGGACGAAGCGTTGGATGCAAACCATAAACTGGGTCTCTATTATGCAAACTGGCGAAATCAGCACACTCACATGTGCCTCTTAAATTATGACGAACATATATTTCACTTTAGTGCTCAAAAAGTTGTCACCGTCGGCAATGCTGCTCTCGCCAATCGAACGGGTCCACGGGTAGACACCCTGTACGATTGGGATAGCCAGAACGGGCGGTGGATCGTTTCCGAAAAGGCAGAAGATGGGTTCGAAGCCCTTTGCGATTCATACGAACAAAATCCGATGGACTGGTGCGTTGGCACTGAACGTACATCCTTAGATCGGGAGCGTTTGTTGACCTTGAGTGCCGGCAAACTTGAACCGAGCCTTAACTGGCACGATATTCAAAACCTCCCGTCATTTCAGGCTGAGCAGGATGAGCGAACGAAACGACTGACCTTTGTGCAGGATCAATCTGCGGATTCTGTGAGTTTCAGAAATGAACATCTCACACGTTACATCACGCTCCAAAAGACGATCATTCCCGATAACCAGCATTATCCGCCAAACATTGAGGACCTAAAGGACGATTGCGCGTTAACACCGCCGTCTGCCCAAGACGAATTTCGGTTTAACCTGAAAAGCAAGTCGGGATCAGGCCAAGGAGCAACTGGTATTTTCTTAGATCAGCAACCACGTGATGAGGTCCAAAAGCTAGAGGATAAATTTGTAGCTAAGTGGGGTCGTCCAAAGAGCAGGCGATTAGTGCTTTGGTACCGACATGGTGAGACAATTAAGTATTCGCACCCTCCGTTGGCGTCCATCTCAGATGATGGGGAGCATCCGGCTTCTATAGTTCGAAACTAGCTATGGACCTCAAAAAGAGCATTTCGTTAATTGAGAACCGGTTCCGAAATCTCGAGCCGGTTGCAACCGATGTATTTCGTGCTGAACGGAAGAGTAACGGGTTCACCATCGGTGTTTTTTATTTCGACTTTAGTCAGCCGCTTAAGAAGTCCACATTCAATCTTAATCAGTATCTCCAGCAGGTAATAGCCACTGACTTCTATCAGCATGAGGGGTCCTTACAATGGAATTACTATTTGTACTTTATTCTCGACTCACCTCTTTTTCACAAGCTGTGGGAAGACGGGACAGCGGCGAACATCGAAGCCGATCGAGTATTCGCGCGCAAGTTCGTCAAGTCTGAAGAACTCTTCGACAGAGAATTGTCGGAACCTTTGGCGGAGCGAGTTGGGGCTACGCATCCACCGAAAGACATCGCTGCAGCTTGGATACAAGGCTTGACCGAGGGTGGTCTAAGTAAGATCAGTGACTCTAGTGTTCCCTATACGCGCGTCGTTGAAGAATTTCTGTCTGGTGAGAGTGCAAAGGGCAGTTATGAATTCAAAACAAGTGCCTTGACCTTGGCAGACGCTGGACGCGCAATCAATAAACTAAACATCAGGAAGTTTAGAGAACATCCCGTAACTAAGTATTACGATTTCGCGAGGGTGAATCTGTTCCGGGGAGCAAATGGAGCCGGTAAGACGTCATTGTTGGAAGCAATTGAACTGAGCCTCTGCGGCGGGATCCTGCGACAGGGAGGTGATAAGCCTCCCGGCGCACACATTGACATCACATTTGAAGGAACAGCCCAAGCAGAGAAATGCCCAAAATCGAATCTAGCCGTGTACCGAGCGCGCGACCGGGCGTGGTACGGTCGTTATTATCCCAAAGGGAATTGGCTTTGGCAGAATTTTGGGAGATTCAATTTCTTCGACTCAGATGCCGCCTTTAAGCTGTCGCAGGCAAAAACAACCGACGACATTACAAAAGCGATTGGCACTTTGTTCTTAGGAGAGCAGGCTACTACCTTAGAAGAAAGAATGATCTCCTGCAGCGAACGCTTCGAAGCCGAAGAGCGGCAGTTAGCAAAGAGACTTTCCTCCCTCCGAAGTCAAGAAGCAAAGTGGAAATCTGAACTAAAAGAATTAAGCCGCATCTTAGATAGCCGTGAAGCTCTGTTGGATCAAGTTCATTCGAAAGCCAGAGAAACGCATTGGATTAAGCTTCCGGCAAGGCTGAGCTTGAAACAATTAGTTGTTCTCAAGGAATCGGTTGATAACCTCGTGTCAGAGCTTGCCGATACCGCGCGTCAAACCGATTGGTTGGCGACGCTATCTGTTAGTAGTCTGAAAACGGAATTTAAGACGCTCACACAAGCGCTTAAGGACATTCAAGCTCTTCAGTCGTCCGGAAATGCTCTCGCAGAGCAAATCACCGAAGCGAGGGAAAAGTTGTCACAACTAGAAGCAGAGACGAAAGTTCTCGATCGTCTTAAAGCGTTCCACCAAGTCGAGGGTCTCGCATTGCGAGGACTCTCGGCCGCTATCGAACAAGCCCGCACGAGGATAGACCAACGTAAAAAGGCGACAGAGCTCCTCGCCAGAATCAACAGTGAGACTTTTCGAAAGAGTGAAATCCGTTTCCATGAATATCGAAAGGAGAGCCTTGATCAGATCCGGAGACAACGGACGGCAATCTCCAGGAAACGTTCGATGCTTGAAAGTCTCCAAACGACGATTGGAGAAACTCGTGCGCTTATAGAGCAGATCAAAGGCTTAGGTCATACGTATTGTGAACTAAATCCTGAAACCGGTGATTGCCCCTTATGTGGAGCGCACTACGATGTTCGGTTACTTGAGAGGATTGGGCCACTCAAAGTCCGGTCAAGCGCGGATCCAGGCCTTCGGGAGCTTTCGGCAGAAATTTCGCGCGAAGAGAAGACGTTATCAGAGGCAGAAAAAGTTCTTAAGAGTCTGGAGAATCTC
>Ga0157380_10001576_pt1 | contig 14997 bp, 8 predicted proteins | sample S35metaG_FD_119757 | JGI IMG/M metagenome (GOLD analysis project Ga0157380, IMG submission 119757) | Switchgrass rhizosphere microbial communities from Kellogg Biological Station, Michigan, USA - S3-5 metaG | ecosystem: Host-associated > Plants > Roots > Rhizosphere > Soil | place: USA: Michigan... | reverse complement strand
CGCGGCCAGCGAATAAAGATCGCTGCGCAAGTCTGTCCCCAATCCTTGAATCTGTTCGAGTGGCGCGTAGTTCGGTGTGTAGCCGAAGATGCTGGCAGCTGTAGTTATGCGCGAGATGTCGCCACCTTGACCTTTCGCCAGGCCAAAGTCGAGCAGGATGATCTGTCCCCGCGCAGTAAGTTTGAGATTCTGTGGCTTGATGTCGCGATGAATAATTTGCGGTTCTTGCGTATGGAGGTAATCAAGCGCGTCCAACAACTGGTCGGCCCAACTCAAAACCTGACTGGCCGGAAATGGACCCTGACGCCGCGCTATCATTTCCGACAAGTCATCGCCCGGGATGAATTGCATGATTAGAAACTGGCCATCGCCTTCGGAAAAATGGTCGCTCACGCGCGGCAGCGCCGGATGATGCAGGCGAGCCAACAGACGCGCCTCTCGTTCGAATTGACGTCGCAAACGTTCGTCTGTGAACAGCGTCTCTTTCAGAGCCACCGTGGTATCAAGGCGCAGATCTACGGCTTCGTACACGGCACCCATTCCACCCTGACCGAGTTGACGAATAATTCGATAGCGACCCTGTAGTATTGTGTCTGGCGTCAGCATCTAAAATCTCTTTGCAATCCACATATCTCCGCTTGTTTTGACGAAAACCAAGCTGATCAGGCCGACAAAAACTGGAAGGACGAGTCAAAACCGTGGAAGAACGCCAATATTATACACATCTGACAGGGAAACACTTATAACCTCAGCTTCGTGGCAGATTTTTTGTAGATTTCATTGGGCATTGATCTGCGTTCGGCGTATCCTTACGCGCAATGAGCGAACAGAGCGAACGGTTTTCGCCAAAAGCTACGGTCATCGATGTTGGAACTAAGAAACCTCGACGGTGGCGAGTGTGGGTCGCCATAGCATTTTTGATCCTGCTCTTCTCGTTCTCGAGAATCATTGCCATCTATCTTTCAGCGCTTTGGTTTGGTTCCCTCGGATTCTCCGATGTCTATTGGTACATCTTCAAACTAAAAGTCGTACTGTTCTTACTGTTCACGATCCTAACAGCCATTCTTTTGCAAACGACATTCTGGTTGTTTCAAAAACTGTTTGGGGCTGCAGCATTTGAGAGTCGAACGATCATTCTCAACAACCAGCCTTTCCAGTTCTCGCCGGCGCGCGTCATTCGACCAGTCGCGTGGGTCATCTCCCTGGTCGTCGGACTGGTTTATGGCCTAACACTAAAAGACAGCTGGCAAAAATTTGCACTTTATCTACATCAGCCCCAAACATCTCTTGCGGATCCAATCTTCGGCAAGTCGCTCGGCTTCTATTTGTTTGCTCTGCCGGTCTACGACTCCATTAGTTCCTGGCTGACTGGTGTCACCTTCATAATTCTCATCGCAGCTGTCGCATATTCATTGCTGGGACTCCCACAAAAGGTTCTGAAGCCGACTGTGGGCTGGTCTTCAGGCGCTGCGTTTCGGGCGGTGTGCGTCGCCTTGGCGCTGTTCATGACAGTGCTCGCGTGGCGAACCTACCTGTCTCGTTTCCCTGCCCTGTGGGAGGACCATCAGATATTCTCGGGAGTCACCTTCACCGAGGCCCACTATTCACTTCCAGCATTGTTCCTCGTTGCCATCGCGTTGATCGTTGGGGCCATAGTCTCCCTGATTAATGCCTTTACCGTTCGACGCTTCACACTTCTGTTGGGCGCAATCGTTCTTCCCGTAGCGGTGTACATAGTCGGAGTGGTTCTGATCCCCGCGTATATCCAAAGCTTTGTAGTGAAGCCAAACGAAATCGATCGTGAGACGCCGTTCATCACGCACAATATTGAATGGACGCGACGTGGTTTTGGACTTGATCAAGTACAGCAGAAAGAGTTTGCCGCTGAGACCTCTCTGGAAGCACTGGATCTTCCAAACAATCAAGAGACGATCGAGAACATTAGGTTGTGGGACTGGAAAGCCCTTCAGGATACGTTGAAACAGATCCAGACGATTCGTACCTACTACGATTTCCCAGACGTCGACGTGGATCGTTACTCAAGTGGTGGCAAGACGCGTCAGATGATGGTGGCTGCACGCGAAATCAATGACGATCGTTTACCGCCGACCTCACGGAACTGGATCAATGAGCGGCTGGTCTACACACACGGCTACGGCGTCACCATGAACACCGCGAATGGCTTCACAAAGGAAGGGCTGCCGCAGTTTGCGCTGTCGAACATGCCGATTGAGTCCTCTGTTCCCGACGTAAAAATCACGCGTCCGGAAATCTACTTCGGCCAGCTCACGGACCGGTACGTTTACGTCAAAACGCGCCAGAAAGAGTTTGATTATCCGCAAGGAGATGCGAGCAGTACGTCGGGCTACAGCACCACGACCTACCAGGGCACTGGTGGAATACCACTCGGCGGTCGTGTTAGACGGATGCTGCTTGCCTGGGCCATCGGCGATCTGACAAAACTGCCATTCAACGACGACATCACCAGCGAAAGCCGTTTACTCATTAACCGTAACATTCGGGAACTCGTAAACGGTGTTGCTCCATTTCTCGTTTACGACAGAGATCCATATATCGTGGTGAGTTCGGATGGGCGGCTGTTCTGGATGATCGATGCTTTCACGCAGTCGTCGACGTTCCCATACTCGAGTCATCATCAAGTCGGTAACAAAACCGTTAACTATATCCGCAACAGCGTGAAAGTCCTGCTCGACGCATACAACGGTACAGCGCAGTTTTATGTATTCGATCGCGAGGACCCGCTCATCAATGCATATCGCGCCGTGTTTCCCTCATTGTTTCGTGATGGGAATGAAATGCCCGCTGACCTTCGCTCTCACATTCGTTATCCCGAAACTTTGATTCGCGCGCAAGGCGAAGTCTACGGCCTTTATCACACACAAAATCCCAAGGTGTTCTTCCAACGAGAAGATGTGTGGAGCGTTGCGCAACAAGTAGCGCTAGATGAGCAATCGAAGAAAACGACACAAGCAATCGATCCTTACTACGTTCTGATGCAGCTCCCCGGCGAGCAGAAGAAGAGCGAGTTTGTCTTGATTCTGCCTTTTACTCCGGCGAATCGAAATAACATGATTGGTTGGATGGCCGGGCGTTGCGATCCTGAGAACTACGGCAAGCTACTGGTTTACAACTTCCCCGCCTCGCGTTTGATCGATGGACCTTTACAGATCGAGGCACGCATCGATCAAGATGCCACTCTCTCGGGCCAGTTTACGCTTTGGAACCAGCAAGGCTCACGTGTGTTGCGTGGACATTTGCTCGTCATTCCCATTGGTCGATCCTTGCTTTACGTCGAACCGGTTTATCTGCAAGCTCAACAAAGCCCAATGCCGGAACTGCGTCTCGTGGTACTGGCAACGCACGAAAAGCTAGGCTATGGACCAACATTCGCTGACGCGTTGTCCGCCGGCTTCGGTGATATGGCGAAGCCCGCCGCGGAAAGACCGTCCGAAACACCGCAGGCGCCGAGTGAAGGACAACCGACCCCCTTGCCGTCTTCCACTCCCTCCCAAACACTTCAGCAACTCGTCAACCGGGCAGTCCAGGAGTTCGACGATTATCAGCGTTTGACGGCGCAAGGAAAACTCGCCGAAGCAGGTCAAAAACTCGAGCAACACAAACGAACGCTGGAAGAGATTCGGCGACTGGCTGGAAAGTAAGGCGCAGTTAGGTCAAGGCGCAGGACTCAACTCAAACGAATCTAAAAACTTGTTTACGTCTCCACCGAGATTCGTATCCTTCATCTGCGCCACGCCTACTTCATATCGTCGCCCGCCAGCGATGAAGATGCGCCAAGTGAAGAAGCTCCGGTCTGATTGAGCCGTAAACTGAATCCCATGATTCCCATTTAACGAAATTGGCGACGTCTCGACCAGCATCGCAACCATTCTTTTCAAGGCAACGTCCCGGGTTTGTTCGAGCTCACGTTGGATATCTAGATTGATGCCTGGTGAATAGTCCACCCACTTCACTGAGTAAATTGTCATGTTCCGTCCATTACCCGTAAAAAGGCGGAAGGTATCGGGAATGAATCTTGAGTTCGCCGGTCTGTCGGCGCTTCGAGTCATCTTCACGGGAGTTAGGAGGGAACACCGGCATTCCGGGGGCAAAAATCGCGTCCACTGCGTCCGCTCTTGGGCGGCTAGCGAGGCGGTTAATGTCAAAGTAAGCAGAATAGTAGCGGGGGGTTTTCGCATAATTTGAGGGCTCCGAGGTGAGGAGAATGACGGGCGACTTAATTATCGCATCAGTTCTTACAGGCCGTCACTGAAATTCCGGCCCGCAAGGTCACAAACGATGATCTCCCTTTAGGTCAAAGTTCGAAATGATCTTGGGAGAAGGCCAATTCTCAGTTACATTCTGTCGAGCTTTTCCAGCAGTTTCTTTGCCTTAGTCACCGCGTCGTTGTGTTCGGCTGCGTATTTTGGATCCGGAGTGATCGCCATTAACTCCTCTAACCGTTTCCGCGCCTCCGCATTCCGCCCTGCCGCTTCGTAAGCCTCAGCGAGGTGATAGCGCATCAACGAGTTGTTTGGCCCAAGACGCACACCTTTTTCCAGATATTCAATCGCCTTCTTAGTGTCACCGCCGAGCACTCGCGGAGCTTGCAAGTAGAGTCGGCCCAACCCCAGATAAGCACTGCCGCCCTGGTACGACTCATCGATTTTAATCACCGCTTCCATTTCGCCGCGGATGTCTTGAACGCTGGACAGACTTGCGAGAGTGCTCTTTGACGCGCTGCCTCCATAGTTCGCACCCAACCAGAAGTGACCCTCCGCCTTATCGGGCTGCAACTTCACTGCGACTCTTCCGGCTTCAATCCCTTGTCGAAACATTTCGTCGCTCTCATCATCATTCTTGGTATGGTCGCCAACAAAGAAAGACGCTCGAGCCAATTTCCAGGCGACTTCATAGTTGCCATAGTCTGCGACCTGGGCCTGTCGTAACGCCGCCACAGCCACCCTTGCCTTTGCCATGTCGGCCCGTTGGTCATAAAGGGTGTCACCCTCCGCGAGCCGGGCCTTCGCGACCTGGTCGTCGCCGGTGTCAATCGGCTTTTCAGCTGTGGTCGGGACCTTTCGACACCCCGTTTGAGTCGCGAGCAAGGACAAAATTACAGCGGCTGACGTAAGCCCAGCCTGCAAATTTGCTGGCATTTTTGACAATTTCACCTGTTCAATTCCTCCGATTGTCTAGCGATTACATACAGTATTACGCGGCCCGACTTTTCCGTTATCTAAAATGCGTCTGATGAGGTATATTGGCAACTCGCCGAATCTTTCAGGGCCGAAGTTTTTCGCCTAACGCGGCACCCGAGATTAGCAAGACCAGGAGGAGCGTTGGCTGGGGCAGCATTCTACGATCTTGAAGGTACTTTAGTAAGCACGAACCTCGTGCATACGCTCGGATTCTACGCGCGTCGTCAGTCCACTTTAGCTAAGAGCCTGAAAATGACGACGGCGACCTTACTGAGCCTCCCCGTGTTTGCGGTTACGGACCAGTATAGCCGAAAGGTTTTTAATGACCTTTATTTCAAACGGTACAAGGGACAGTCGGAGGATCGGCTTCGCTACTTTGCGCAGGAGCTTTTTGATGACGTGATAAAACCGGCCGTCTTCCCCGGGTCTTACGAGCTGATTGAAAAGTCGCGCAGTCTGGGTCTGCGGCAGGTGGTTATCACGGGCGCTCTCGATCTTTCAGTGAAACCACTGATGGAGCACCTCAACATAACCGAGTACGTAACAAACCGACTGGAATTCGTGAATGGTGTAGCGACAGGGAGGCTACTACCCCCAATCATGGCAGCAGCAACGAAGGCCTCCTGGATAAGGACGTTTTCTGAACGCGAAGGGATCAGTTTGAGCGATTCCTACGCTTACACAGACAGCATGAGCGACTTACCAATGCTCTCTATTGTAGGCCATCCAGCCGTGATTAATCCTGATATGCGTTTACGACAAACGGCATTGCATCACGATTGGCCCATACTGAACCTGAAATGAATCTGTGGCGAAAAGAGTATCCACAGATTACACAGATTAGGACCTAACGTGCCGAAGTTGAGTGTGACGCAACAGTCTCTGACTTGATTGATTTGTAATCTGTGGAATCTGTGGAATCTGTGGATACTCTTTAATCCGAAATCCGAAATCTTTTATGGCTCTACAACTCAGACGCAAAACACACGAATCTGTAATCTACATCGATCGCGATAGTGCGCCGCGGATTATTCCTTCAGGCGAAGACTTCATTCTCGAAGACTTACCGATCGGAACCCGCGTCCTTTATCCAAATCCTCCGATTAAGGGTCTGCCCAATCGTGAAGCAGCGATTCGTTATGCGCTGAATCATCCGTTTGATTGCGATCCACTCTTTGCCCAGCTCGAACCGGGCATGCGCGTGACCGTTGCGGTCGACGATATCAGTTTGCCGCTGCCGCCAATGGCAACGCCTGATATCAGGCAAAGCGTTCTCGAGATTGTGCTCGATATGCTCGCCGGACACGGGGTCGACGATGTGCACATCATCATCGCCAATTCCCTGCACCGAAAGATGACCGAGTGGGAAATGAAACGAATGGTGGGCCAACGGATCTTTGACGCCTACTATCCGGATCGTTACTACAACCACGACGCGGAATGGACCGATGGCCTAATCAAGATCGGCGAAACGAAGCACAAAGAGCCTTTGACACTAAATCGGCGCGCTGCCGAAAGTGATCTTCTGATCTACGTGAACATCAATCTCGTGCCGATGGACGGCGGTCATAAATCAGTGGCGGTCGGTTTGTGCGATTACGAATCGCTGCGCGCCCACCATGATCCTCAAACCATTCGCGATTCTGACGGCTACATGGATCCAGCGCGTTCGGAGCTCAATACAAAGTGTGTGCGACTCGGGAAAATCGTCGATGAGCATCTCAATGTCTTTCATATCGAGACCGCTATCAACAATCGCATGTACAAAAGCGACATGGACTTCCTACTTAAGAACGAAGACGACTTCTCCGCCTTCGATCGAATGAAGTATGAGGCGATGCGCTACACGATGAGCAAACTGCCGCGCCCTGCGCGTCGGAAGCTCTTGCACTCGCGTCCATCGCAATACGAGATGATCGCCTGTTATGCCGGCAAGACTGAGCCTGTTCACGAGAGGATTGTTGCAAAGGGGTTTGAGCAGTACGCGATTCCTATCCGTGGACAGTGCGACATACTGATCACGGGCATTCCAGATATTTCGCCTTACAACGTCTACTCAATTCTTAATCCGCTGCTCGTCCAGGTGATGGGTCTTGGTTATCACTTCAATTTTTATAGAAACAAACCATTGCTGAAGAAGGGCGGAGTTTTAATCGTTCATCATCCTTGCTACGACGACTTTGATCATAACTTCCACCCCAGTTACATCGAATTCTTTAACCGGCTATTACCGGAAACCCGTGATGCGTTTGTGCTGCGTGAAAAGTACGAGAGAGAGTTTGCCAACAATCCGAGCTATATCGAGATGTACCGACGTGGCAACGCATATCACGGAGCGCATCCTTTCTTCATGTGGTACTGGGGCGAAAATGGTCGCCAGCATGTTGGCAAAGTGATAGCAGCAGGCGCCGAAAACGCACACGTGCCGGCGATGCTGGGATGGGAACGTGCGGACAATCTGACGGAAGCAATCGCGCTGGCTCGCAGTTACATGGGTAATTCAGCGGAGATCACGATGTTGCATCAACCGATGATTGGCATTGCCGATATGGAGTAAGCAGTAATGAAGTTGTCACCAACTGAAATATATCGAGACCGGAAGATTTTTTTAATTGGCAGCACAGGGTTCCTCGGCAAAGTGACCCTGAGCATGCTGCTTCATCGTTTTCCAAACATTGGCAAGGTCTACATCACTGTCCGTGCGCGTTCGCAGGAGGAATCAGAGGCGCGCTTCTGGAACAACATCATAACTGCGCCGCCGTTCGATCCTCTGCGCGAGCGGTACGGCTCCGCACTCGAAGGATTCATTGGCGACAAGGTCGTAGTCAAAGGTGGCGATATCGCTGAAACCAACTTTGGCTACAGCGAAGAAGAAGCGCAGGCAATTGCCGACGATATCGACATTATTCTCAACTCAGCAGGTAACGTTACTTTCAATCCGACACTGGAGAGTGCACTTCGAACCAACGTAGTCGGAACGCAAAACGTGATCGCTTTTGCGCGACGGATGAAGCGGCCCGCGCTGGTACATGTGTCGACGTGCTTTGTGGCGGGCAATCGCTCAGGCGCGGTTTGGGAGAGTGATCCGGTCCTCGGTTACTTCCCCCGCAACAAAGAGCTGCCCGGAGTTCAGTTCTCAGTCGATCAGGAAATTGCCGATTGCGCGAAGCTGGCGGGACGTGTGCGTGAAGAAGCTCGCGACGCGATGATGACCGCGCAGTTCCGCGATCTCGCACGCAAGCGTCTGAGTGAAGAGGGCCGCGATGTCGACGATCCCGATGCGCTTGGTTTAGCTGTAGCGCGGGAAAGAAAGGTGTGGACGCGGACGCGACTGACGGACCTCGGCGTCGAACGAGCAGCGTGGTGGGGCTGGCCCAACATTTACACCTACACGAAGTCGCTTGGCGAACAGCTGGTCGCGGCTGAGCCTAACATGATCCGCAGTATTGTTAGACCAAGCATTGTTGAGTCAGCACAAGTCTATCCATTTCCCGGTTGGAATGAGGGATTCACCACAACTGCGCCCATCATCTTTCTAATTCGCAAAGGTCAGACCCAGATCCCGGCGAATGAGAAACTTATTCTAGACATCACACCCGTCGATCAAGTCGCTTCAGTGATGCTTGCGGTTGCGGCACAAGCCTGCGTCGAGGAGCCACGCCTCGTCTACCAGGCAGCCACCGGTGATTCCAATCCGAACAACATGGAAAGGATTGTCGGACTCGTTGGTCTCGATAAACGCCGGCATTTCCAGGAGAAACCAACCGGAATCAAACTTTTGAACCAGATCACGGCGCGGATGGAGCCACGTCCGGTTTCCAACAACACATATCAGCGAACTTCTGTGCCGATGTTCAACTCGGCGGCGAAAAAGGCTACCTCGTTGCTGGACCGGGCAAGACCGCGCTGGGGCGGTGGTCGTATGGTCGAAGTGATCGATCGTGTGAAGAGCAGCATCGACCGCGTTGAAGAAGTGACACGCGAAACTGATGAGGCCTTTGACATGTTTCGGCCGTTCACGATTGAAAACGCCTACGTTTTTCGTTCCGACAACATTCGATCACTCTTCGAACGCATCAGCGAAGATGAACGTACGTTGTTGGATTGGAGTCCCGAAAAAATCGATTGGTACAACTACTGGCTTCACATCCACCTGCCGGGTCTCACGAAATGGGTATTCCCAACGCTTGAAGACGAAATGCGCGCGCAACCAAAGCGCGTCTATACCTACAGAGACTTGTTGGAGTTGTTTGAGACTTCGACCAAACGACACGCAACTCGCGTTGCGATGCGCATTGAACGCGATGGCCGCAAAGAGCAGTACACCTACGCCGATGTTCGTGAACTCGCCATGCGTGTGGCGGGATTCTTAGCAAGCAAGAACATCAAGCATGGTGATCGAGTCATGCTCGTTAGCCAAAACGCTCCCGAATGGGGCATGACCTACTTCGGAGTGTTGAAGGCCGGCGCGACCTGTATCCCTTGTGATCCTGAGAGCTCGACTAATGAGATTCTCACCTTTGCCAGGGCGGGTAACGCTGCGGGACTAATCTTGAGTGAGAAGGTTGAACAGGAGCATCCGGATCTGCGCGAGCGCCTGGCCGAGCAAGGCTCAACAGTGGTTTGGACGTTCGACGAAATCTTCAGTCTGCCTGACGAGAAGACGGAAGAAGATCGTCTTAGTCTGCTTCCTCAGCGAGTGCACGCTCAAACGGTTGCGTCTCTGATTTTCACTTCCGGCACGACAGGACAACCAAAGGGTGTCATGCTCTCGCATCGAAACCTGACGAGCATGGTTTCGATGCTTTCGTCAGTCTTTGACATGACCACTCGCGACGGCGTTCTTTCAGTCCTTCCGCTTCACCACACATTCGAGTTTTCAACAGGTTTTCTAACTCCTTTGAGCCGTGGCGCGCAGATTACATATTTACCTGAACTTACCAGCGACGCATTGGCGAAGGCGATCAAGAACGGACACGTTACCGGAATGGTAGGTGTGCCTGCGTTGTGGGAGCTCTTGCATCGACGAATTAAGAATCGTTTGTATGAGCGCAGTGAGTGGATCGGAAAAACCGCGGACAACTTGATACACGCCAACGCATGGCTTCGCGACAATACGCCGTTAAATTTTGGCCAGGTGCTTTTCTATCCAATTCATGAAGGACTTGGCGGCCGCATTCGTTATTTCATCAGCGGCGGCTCCGCGCTTAGTGACAAGATACAAAGAGATTTCCGAGGTCTCGGTTTTACGATTCTCGAGGGCTATGGCCTGACCGAAGCGTCGCCGGTGTTGACCGTTACGCGTCCGGAGAATCGAATGTTGACTGGCTCTGTAGGAAAACCACTACCGGGTGTCGAGGTTCGTATCGCCGATCCCGATTCCGCCGGCGTTGGCGAAGTAGTCGCGCGTGGACCAAACGTCATGCTCGGCTATTACGAAGACGAAGCGGCCACGAAAAAGACCCTTGTCGATCGCTGGCTTTATACCGGCGACCTCGGTCGTGTTGATGACGATGGTAACCTTTATCTAGTTGGCCGTTCGAAAGAGATCATCGTCGACACCAATGGCAAAAACGTCTATCCCGATGAGCTCGAAGAGATCTACGAGAATTCTCCGTACATCAAAGAACTAAGCATTGTTGGCCTGGCTGAAGGCATTGGCGAAAAGGTCGCGTGTCTCGTAGTTCCTGATGATGAGTACGACATCACGTTGTCGCGAGCTGAGACCCACCGCCTGATCGAGGAGCATTTCCGCGAAGTGTCGGCTTCCCTGCCCTATTTCAAACGCGTGAAGGTTCTTCACTTCACCGACATAGAGCTGCCCCGAACGGCAACACGCAAAGTTAAGCGTCGCGAAGTAGTGCAAATTATGAGCGCGCTTGAGGAGAATCAAAAAGCAGGTCGCAGTACGGCTGAAGAATCAGTCGATAAAGATTCAATGTGGCTCATGGGGATTGTGGCAAACGTCGCCAATCGACCGCGCTCCGAAGTATCGATCAATTCACGCCTGAGCGATCTGGGTTTTGATAGTTTGATGTTTGTCGAATTGGCAACGGCAATCGAAAACGCTGGCGGCTCGATCAGCGCGCCTGAACGATTCAATGAAGTGCAAGACATCAAAGAACTGATGAGTGTCGTCAATCGTCGCAGCGGTGTTGGAAGTACGCAGCAAACCAGAACCGATACCGGAAAATCAGACGATGAGATTTATGTGCCATCACTCGTTCGCGAGGTAGGAGCCCGCGCGGGCGATATGCTGCAGAAAGCTTTATACAGTCAGTTTCTGCGCACGCAATACGAAGGGCGATCGAACATCCCACCGCATACGAACTTCATCGTCGCAGCTAACCACTGTTCGCACCTGGATATGGGTTTGACGAAGATGGCCCTTGGCGAGTCAGGCAAAGATCTCGTGGCGCTTGCCGCTGCCGACTACTTCTTCGACACCAAGTATAAGCGGGCGGTGATGGAAAACTTCACGAACCTTGTTCCGATGGAGCGAACCGGATCTTTGAGACAGTCGTTACGTCACGCGCGTTCGTTCCTCGATCGCGGCTATAACGCGCTGATATTTCCTGAAGGCACCCGATCGATGACCGGTGAAATGGCCGACTTCAAACCGGTGATTGGTTATCTCGCCTTGCACGCGAGGGTCGGAATTCTGCCAATGTATTTGCACGGCACTTATCAAGCTATGCCGAAAGGTACAACCTTCATCAAGACTCGAGATGTTGGAGCGCGAATCGGACGCTTCCTGCCTTTTGAAGAGCTCGAAGAGCTGACTGCGGGAATGCCGCGTTCCGAAGCATACCGAATGATCGCGGCGCTGGTCCGTCATGAAGTCGATCGCTTGCGAACTCGTTCGCGTGATGCCTTCGACGCAAAAGGTTTACGCACACAGTGGAAGGCTGAACGGCACCCTAATTTAGTGGAAGACATCGAAGAGACCGCAGCATCTCTAACGCGTTAGATCAGGCTGATCAAATGCAAGTCTGAATATGGAGAGTCGTTCATCTCACGAAGAATAAATTAATGCGACGACTGAGCGTTTACATTTTCACGGCCCTCGCCACATTCACTATTGGTTTGGGCTGCTCGTTGTATCTTGAGACAAACGATGGCCTTTTTGGAAGTCGAGTTAGAAGGCTTTTCAGGACGCAGGAAAGTCATCGTAAGCCGCAACCTCAAATCGTGGGCGGCATGGCTGGAGAGGGTTTCTCAGCCGATGGTTTTCCGACTTCCTTTTCCCATCACGACTACTCAGACGGAAGTTTTGTTCACCAGGAAAGTATCTTTTATCCTTCCCCCGAGAGAGCCAGCGCTGAATTGGAAAAGCGGATCGAGCTGGCTCGGGGGGTTGTTAGACGACAGCCGATGGTAAACAAAGAGGGCCAGACCGTCGGTGAGACAGTAGTCACGTCGAACGCCGAATTGCTCTGGACCAACGGCCGAAGACTCGTAATTCAGAGGCGGAGGTCTGTGCAGGACATCCTAGAGGCGCTAGATTTAAAGCTGTGAGCCTGCCAAATGCCCGCAAAACGTCCTACCAAACGAACCGCTCAGATAACGCCAGCCGCCGGCACGAAACGTCGTGCGGCGATTGAGAAGCGCCCGCGTGCTTCGATCCTGATCACCGGCGGCACGGGTTTTCTCGGATCACATCTCGTCCGTCAATTCGTCGACGAAGGCGTTAAAGAGGTGCGCGTGATGGCCACGTCGATTCCTGACTGGCTTGTCGACCTCGGCGTCGAAACGTTCGAGGGGTCGATCACCAAACCCGAAGACGTGAAGCGCGCCGTCGATGGCATCGGACAGATTTACCATCTTGCCGGCAAGGTTTCGCGCGATCGTGATGACGCGCGCGACATGTATCAAATTCACGTCGAAGGCACGCGATTACTCTGCGATGCCGCGAATGCAGCGGGCGTTAAGTCGATTGTGCTGGCGTCAACCAGCGGAACAATTGCGGTCACTAAAGAGGGCGATGTAATACCAGATGAGTCCAGTCCGGTGCCTCTCGATATCATCGCGCGCTGGCCCTATTACGCGAGCAAGGCGTATCAGGAGATGGCTGCTCTGGAAAGATTCAGTGGCAAGGGACTGCGACTGGTGATTATGAATCCGAGCTTATTGCTTGGACCAGGCGACGATCGTTTGAGCTCAACCAAAGTTATCCTGGACTTCATGGCGAAAAAGATCGGGGCGGTGCCTTCAGGCGGAGTGAGCTTTGTTGACGCACGTGACGCTGCCACGACGTTTCGTACGGCAATGACGAAAGGTCGACACGGCGAACGGTATCTACTTGGCGCCGCGAATTGGACCTTCTCGAAGTTTTTCGGCCGACTCGAGCGGCTCACAAAAGTCACCGCACCCTGGGTGACACTACCGTCGAGAGTCGCTGTCACAGGCGCTCAACTCGTCGATTCATTCTTTAAGCAGTGGGACCTCGCGTCGCCTGTGCATCCGGGTGAAATCGAGATGGCGCAGTACTTCTGGTATTTGAACTGTGCGAAGGCGAGTCGGGAACTCGGTTTCAGACCGCGCGATCCCGGAGAGACGCTACACGACACTGTTGTTTATCTGCGTGAGCATTTCCTCGGGAGCAATGCGTTCGGCAAGTAAGAGCTCAGCCGCAGATTTACACAGACAGACGCAGATCAGAATTGATCAAGTTTAGAAGCGGATCTCACAGCTCTGATGATTCTTATCTGCGTCTATCTGTGTAAATCTGGGGCTGAAACTCTTATTCTCCCAAGGCAGCGTACTTGAACAACCGGAACCGATACTTCTGCTGCGCGCGAATGTTTGCGGCAATCACGCCGTGCAGGTTGTCGTCCCACTTCGCATATTGATCAATAAACATGTCAGCGCCAGCTTTGTCGCCCTGATACTGCACCTCGAGGGTCTTCGCTAACATCTTTCCTACGACATCGTGATACTTGTCGTAGTGAATTCGCAAAGTCTTTGTCGCTGGATCAAACGACAGCAGTCCATTCTCCAAAAAGAAATTCCATTGCATCAACTGCATCGTGTTGTAAGGCTGATCGCGACGAGGTCGGTTGTTCTGAAGCACCCGCAGGATTCCTCCGGCATAAACACTTCGCAGTTGAGCATCTGTGTAATAACCCTGCTTGCGCAACGCTTCGGCCACAAACAAAGAAACCAGATCAGCTTTCATCTCTTCGATGGTGTTCGAATCGTCCTGAAGCGCTTCATCAAGATCACCACCATCCTTCGTTCGATCGACGCCGAGATAGTGTCCGACCTCATGCCAGAGAGTGCGATAGAAGTTTCCTTCGTTTGTCAGCGCTTTCGCCTGCTCCTGACCAACGGCAGCGGCAAAAGTGCTCGATGTCCCTTCGAAGATATTTGGATCGCGCATGATGTTCGCGCGCAAAAGAATCGTGCGACCATAGCGGCGCGCGAGATAACTTTCGTTGGGAAGAATCGTCGCTGTGTTGCCACCACGTGATTGACCGAAATCAGCAACGACATCGTAAACACCAACCGGTATGTCTTCGCGGACCTTCTTATGATTCTTGTAAGGCAGTGAATCCTCGAGCGCCTGCAAGCCCTTCATCGCCTGACGCAAGGCCGTCGTTTCCTGTTGTCGCGTCATTAATAAACAGAACGCGAAGAACGTCTTCACTCCGTAGAGTTCGTCGTCGTAGGTTTCATACGAACCGATTTGGGCATTCAGGTTTTTGAAATGGCCAGTCACCCAACTGGCATCACCCGACTCGTAATCATCAGACAACAAGTCGCGCGCGCGATTGCG
>Ga0157380_10001575_pt1 | contig 15000 bp, 14 predicted proteins | sample S35metaG_FD_119757 | JGI IMG/M metagenome (GOLD analysis project Ga0157380, IMG submission 119757) | Switchgrass rhizosphere microbial communities from Kellogg Biological Station, Michigan, USA - S3-5 metaG | ecosystem: Host-associated > Plants > Roots > Rhizosphere > Soil | place: USA... | reverse complement strand
CGGCGCCGAAGCTGGCCATCGTCACCCTCGGGCTCGACTCCTCATGACCATCCAGCAACGTCGTCCCGACCGGCGTCTCCGCGCACGTGGTCGCTCACGTGTCAGAAGTCGTGTGCGACGATCCGTCATCCCAGTCGGTCACGGCCGGCGCCGAACGCGTACGCTCGACGTGCGGCGTGCCGGCCGCCGCCGCTCGCGCGCCGACGGCCCGTCGATCGACGACGTACCACGCTCGGCGATCCCGCTTCCAGCTCCATAGCCGGCCGCCGCACCAGCGGCTTCCTTCAAGTCTCGTTATCGAAAGTGCCTCGGCCTCAGCATCGAGCTGCGATTTCCGCACTCTGCGCCGAGGCACTTCCGATCAACGCTAGCGACTACTCGTTACTGATGGTCCACTGAAGGCTCTCGACCTCCGAGACGCTTGCGTTAGCAGAGAACTACTCGCGTCGGTGTGCATACAGGTCACTGCCCCCTTCGCGTAGAAGCACCTCCGTCGTCCGACCGTTGCCGTCCGCCGTGAAGGTGATGTGAGTGTCGGCTCCCTTCGGATAGAAGTCGCGGGTGGTTTCGGCCGACAACGGGATTCTCTGGCTCCCCACTTGGACGACCAAACGGTTGTCCTCCCGCGCAATGACCATTGTGAAGTCACCCGATTGGTAGGTGCCCACGTATGCGTCGAGCAGCGCCGGGGCCACGGCGATCTCGCTATGCACGTGTTCGGGGCGCCCTAACAGAATCCGGAGGACTTCGGTCGCCAGCCTGGGCGCCCCTGCGGCATCGGAGTTGGTCAGCACCACTACACCTGCCCGTGCGTCCGGCGCGATCAGCATCATTGTGCTGGTCCCTTGCTGAGACCCACCGTGTCCGACGCCCGCGACATTGTCCGTGGTGCCCATCTGCCATCCCAGCCCGTACACCATTCGTCCTAGGCCGTCAGACGGCATCTGCGGCGTCCACATCATGTCCCGTGTGATTCGCTTGATCAGTTGATCCTTAAGAATGGCGACCTCAAACCGCGCCATGTCAGTGGCCGACGACAGCAGCCCGCCGCCTGGCACCTTGTAGCTGGCATCCAGGAACTCGGCGTTTACGACGGCCCCGGACTCGCTCTTCGAATAGAACCGCGTTCGATGCGGGACTATGGCGAAGCGGTCATCCGGACGCGTCTGGAGCATGCCCGCCCGAATCAGAACACTTTCGCGCACCACGTCCGCGTACTTCCGTCCAGAAGCGCCTTCTATCGCGCAGCCGACCAGCGTGTAACCTTGCGTGGAGTAGTTGAAATGTGTTCCCGGCGGCGCCACCAACGGATCGTTCGCAAAAAACTTCAAGCCGCCATCGATCCCGTCTTCGAAGTGGCGTGTATTACCCACTTCGGCATCGGTCTGCGATACGGAGTACGGAGTTTCAGGAACGCGGTAGTAGCGAATTCCTCCCAGATGCCCCAAGAGCTGGCGGGTCGTGATCGGCCACGGCTTTTCGGGAAACGCTGGGCAGTACTTTTGGATTGGGGCGTCCAAATCTAGTTGGCCGCGCTCCGAGAGCACCAGGGCGGCGGTGGCCGTGATGGGCTTTGAGATGGAGCCGAGGCGGTACAGCGTGTCCGCGGTTGCGGGAACGGAGTTCTCCAGGTCGGCCATGCCGAAGCCTCGTGACCACACGAATTCTCCGTTCTGGACGATGGCCACCGAGACCCCTGGCACCTTGCTGGTCGCCATGAACTGCGAAATGGCTGTCTCAATCTTGGCCTGCCTGTCGGGCGAAACTGTCGTGGTCTGCCCCCCGGCACAACTCGCGGCGGCCAAGCACGTGAGCGGAAGAAGCGTCGTGAGGATCCTCCAACGAACGTTGCCAGGCTCATTGGGAATTGGCCGCTGAATCTCTTTCTCGGTTTCGCCCAGATACGACGGATGCACATCAGGCATGGCGGTTGATGCTAGCACCCGACACGCTACCGATCCCGACTTCGATCTACGGAACGGGTAACGGGTAACGGCGCACTGACTTCCGATCCCGAAGCCCTCGGTCGAAATACCCTTAGCGATATAGCAACTGGCGCCCTGGGCCCGTCCGGTTTTTCTTGCGGCTCGTCGGGGAAGACCCCACTGACCATCGGTTTGTCCGATTAGCGTTGTTCGACAAAGAGTATCGAATAGGTGGTCCATGGGCTGGACGTTGGGCGAGTACCGGGATCGCTGTTCTCCTTTTGGCACCACTGGTAGCAGTCATGTTTGTCGTGGTATCAAGTTGGTCGGCGAGATCTGTAAATCGCAGAGGCCTCGGCAATGACGGGGCGCACTTGGCGACAGCGATGAGATACATCCTAACGACGTGCATATTCCTTCTCGCGTCGGGAACCATGGCCTCGTCGCAGGAATGGCCCCAGTTCCGCGGCCGGCACGCAGGCGTGGCGCCCGATGATCCAACGCTTCCCGACACGTGGAGCGAAACGCAGAATGTCGCCTGGAAGATCGACATTCCTGGGCGTGGCTGGAGCTCGCCCATCGTGTGGCACAACCATGTCTTTGTCACGACTGCGATCAACGTGCGCCAGCCGAAGCAAGCGCTTCTCGCCACGGAGGCGTACCGCGGGGCGAGTACCGGCGGGACAATGAGTCGGCGGGACCTAGTCAAAGACTCGGACGAGTTCCGCTGGGTGCTCTACGACATCGACGTCGCGACGGGTCGGGTTCGTTGGGAGCGTGTCATCTACACCGGCGTACCGTCGCGTTCTGTTCACATGAAGAATTCGTACGCATCGGAAACCCCGGTGACCGACGGCGAGCGTGTCTACGTGTATCTTGGGTACGTGGGCCTTTTTGCTTACGACATGAATGGCCGGCTTGCCTGGGCAAAGCCGTTGGACGCCAAGAACACAGGCAATGACGGCTACTTCTACGGCGGTGGCGCATCACCCGCTCTGCACGACGGACGCGTCTATGTCGTGAACGACAACGAAGAACACTCGTTCATCGCGGCGTTCGATGCACGGACCGGCGCCGAGATTTGGCGAGTGGCTCGAGACGAACGATCGAACTGGTCCACGCCGTACGTGTGGGAGCACAGCCTGCGGACAGAGATCGTCACCGTTGGTTCGCGCAAGGTGCGGTCGTACGACACCACCGGAAAGCTGCTGTGGGAACTGGCCGTCGGCACGACGCTCCATACACCGACGCCCTTCGCGAGCAACGGCATCCTCTACGTGAGCTCCGGTTACTTCAGTGACCCCAAACGGCCCGTGTTCGCCATTCGTCCAGGGGCGTCAGGCGACATTTCGTTGAAAGGCGAGGAGACCTCGAACGCGTTCGTGCTCTGGTCCCAACCCACTGCGTCCGCCACGTACCCGTCCGCAATTGTGGTGGGCGATCAGTTCTATACGCTGCTCGATCGCGGGTTCCTAACGGCGCACGATGCCAAGACCGGCCGGCAGATTTACGGACGGCAGCGCATTGCGGTAGAGGCCGGCGCCTTCTCGGCCTCGCCATGGTCGCAGAACGGCAAGATCTTCGTGTTGAGCGAAGACGGTGACACTTTCGTGATTCAGGTCGGCTCCGAGTACAAGCTGCTTGGCCGTAACAGCCTGAACGAGATGTCACTCGCCTCGCCGGCTATTGCTCCCAGCAGCTTGTTTATTCGTACCGCGACGAAGCTCTATCGCATTAGCAAGACCGCTCCCTGACCGGACAATCGTCCGCACACAGCGCAGCGCGGACCTCGCGAGCGGCCACCCTCGAAGGGCCTACAGTGCCGGCGAACACCATTCCATTCTTCGCCTTGCTCTTCGGGTGGCCCGCCGTAGTTCTTAGCGTTGCGCTCACTTCGACCGGTATCGCGCTCGGACGATGGCGGGTGGCGCTGGCTGGGACTCTGCTAGGTAGTCCATTCCTCCTCTATTTATTCGGAACTCCTCGGATTGGATGGCTCTCGCTCGTCGTTGGGGCGCTGTATCTGGGCTCGGCACAGGCTGTGGCACGCTCGCAGCGGGCGCTGGCGCTCGCGATGGCAACGCCGTTCCTGCTCCTCGCCAGCTTCATCGCGTGGCTCGTTCTCGACCAGTGAGCGGGTCCAGTCGCGCTGCCGGCGGGAGTTGCTTGCGTGGCAAGGGCTTGTCGGCATGAGGCGTTCGGCAGCGCTGACCGTCGTCGACGGCAAGATCGTGCACGACACGATGTCGGGCCAGGCGGCCCGTTAGCACATTGAAGATCTCTTGACCTGGAGCCTCAAGTCGGGACCCGCGCGCGTTGTCTACGCTCTGTCCTAGTCAGGCACTCTGCTCTTTCGCATTGCCAATGCGACGCCGATCACGACACACAGAGGCACTGAGGCTCTGAGCAGCGCCCGCCTTTCCGATGGCAGGTTGGGTTCCTGTTCGGCGCGGCCGCTCGCGCATCCGTATATTTTCGCGAGCACTTGCATCGCCGAGCGTGCCGAGGGGGGAGTCCCCTCTTACTTCTGCGCTTTGCCGGCGTTGATGATGATTTCCAAGTCCTTTTCGTTTTCGTTGCAGATGTATTCCAACAAGTCCATATCGAGGACTAGTGTTAGTTTGATGGTCCTCGTCCAGGGTTTTGTATATGCCTTAGGATCATCGACCGTGACTTCGACTTCAAGATTGCCGTAGTCCAAGCGGCGAATGCGCTCGATGATTCGAGCTTGCTCGGTGAGCGGATACCCCTGACCGTTGAACCAATTGTCCTTGATGCCGATCGTCTCAACGACGAGCGTGTTTCCCTCCCATCTCCCAACCGAATAGCCCTTGTACATGGGCTCCGGGTCTTTCGGCAGTGGACGCCCATCCATAAAGATCTGCCGATACTGCCCCATATACTCATCCAAGATCATCAGACTGTCGGGCATTTGGATGATCTTCCGCATCACAAAATGGACCCACATTCGTGAAGGTGCGTGCGGCAAACACCGGAGGTTCGGATCGAGGCTCGCGTCGTCTGCGTACCGCCTGAGTAAAGCCTCTGCCCACGGCTGCAAGGGCGGTGCCTCAGCAGCGCCCGTGGCGATATTGATAAATCCCACAGGAGTCGGCTCGATACAATCCAATGTCGCCTGAGTGCAAGGCTGCTTCTCCACGTCCCAGACCCCAGAAAGGTCGGGTGTTGTCCCGTCCGGCATCTTCGGCGTCGGTGCGGAGTAATTCGGCCTTCCATCCGGCGTCAGCGGCACACCCTTGGTCGCCACACGCCATTGCGCCGAGAGTGTCACCCCGACACAAGCAATCATCCCAGCGGTGGCGATGAACCATCCTGTGACCATACGTGCCCCCTCTCTCCCGGATTTCATTTGGGCACTTCGAAGTTCCAAATCGACCGCCCGCACAGTAGCGATGGTAGCAGGCAGCGAGTTTCGACAATGTCGCTGTCGGGGTGGTCTGACTGGACGAACGATTTGTTAACGAGTAACGGCGTACCCTTGCCGACTACCCGCGATCGATTCGACGACCACACCTGCATTTGCACCGCAGGCCAGATGATTTCCACGAACGCGACGAGAGATAGCTCGGCTGCTCTGACAAAGGCATGCCGATTGACAGCGAATGTCGACTTCTCCGATATTCCATGGACGGTGGGTGACGTTCGGCATTCCGATCACAAACAGGAGGCGCGTCATGATCGCCACTGTTCGCTTTGGAACGCTCGTCGGCCTTCTTGTGTTTTGTGTCGCATGTGACGCGCAGCCTGGCCCCTCTACTGCACCCACGCCTCCCACCTCCTACTGCACGCACGCCTCCGCCACCGCCGTCTGGTCCTCCTTTGAGTGGCCCCTCGACTACCTATCATTTCAGCGCGCCGATTGATCGCGCTGTGAGCAGCTACACTGAGAGGTCGACATGGGTGCTCTACAACAACGGCGCCTTTTCGTTCCGGTATGAAGCGTTTGCCGGAGTGGCATACACCGGCAGCTATCGACAGGAGGACGGGCGTATCCTCTTCGATTTTGGCGCCGATGGACGGGGCTCGGTGCTCGGCGGGCCGGACGCTACCGGAACGCTCAACGGCGATTTGTTGGAGATCCGATATAGCTTCGAGTCGCGGGTCGGCGCCGATTTCGAGGACGCTGTTTACCAACGCACTGAGTGAGCTGAGGAGTTGCCTGTGACGGGTTGACCGCCCCCCACCTCGATCATCTTGGTTCCGAGCGGAGAATCTGAGCGGAGCCGACCACCAAGCGCACCGCTGGTTGGCATTGGCCGCGCACACAACTCACGATAAAGGCAGCAGGGAGGAGGAACCCGTGTCGTAATCTGAAGACGTCGTCGCGCCACTCAGGCTCCCGCCTGCTCTGTTAGCATCGCGCCCGGAGTACACCCGAACGTCTGCTTGAACGCCGCGATGTAGGCGCTCACGCTCGAGTAGCCGGAGTCGAGTGCCGCATCGGTCACCGAGCCGCCTTGCGCCAGGAGACGCACCGATTCGAGCAGCCGCGCCTTCTGCCGCCATAGCCCGAACGACATCCCGGTCTCCGCGCGGAACAGGCGCTCGAGCGTTCGCGCGCTCAGCCCGGACTGCCGGGCCACGCCGCCCGTCGTCGCGCCATCGGCGGGATTCGTCAGGACGTGGTGCGCGGCCGTGAGCGCTCGCTCGTCAGCCGGCAGCGGCAGGAGCAGCGGCTCGATCCGCGCCGCCGCGAGTTCGTCCATCAACACGCTCATGACGCGGGACTCGGCCGGCTCTCGTGAATCGAGGGCCCCCAGCTCCGCCACGCGCAGAATCAGCTCGCGCAGCAGAGGTCCCACCGAGATGACGCGGCAGGCCTCGATGTTGAAGGCCGGCGCCGGCGCGCTCACCGGGAAGTACAGCGATCGCATGGCCACGTCGCCCCACATGCGGATGGCGTGCGGACTACCCGCCGGGATCAGAACCGCACGCCCCGGAGGAATCATCCACGACGTCCGATCGCCAGTCACCGTCATCGCGCCACTCGACGCGAACAGCAGTTGATGCGAGGCATGGCGATGGGGATGCAGCACCGACCCGTTGCTGTAGGTCGTGCTGAGCGCCCGCGCCACGAGGAAGGGCTCCTGCTCCGCTGTGAGCCTCCGGCGCATCGCAGGTTGGCGGTCTGGCGACATTCATTGTCAATCTAGCGCAAGACACCAAGGATTCAGACGTCTTACAGTTTGACCCATGTCCAATGACGTCGACTTCTTCGCCATCAACGCGGACGACGTGCCTCGCGCCCGCCAGTTCTATACAACGGTGTTCGGTTGGGGCTTCGAGCCCTGGGGCCCGCCCGGCTTCTATCTGATCGCGACGGCACGGAATGCGAACGGTGATCACAGCGGTGCACTTCAGGAGCGGCGCGAGCTGGTACCGGGCCAGAAGATGACCGGCTTCGAGTGCACGATCGCTGTAGAGAACATCGACCAGACCATCCGTGCGATCGAGGCCAACGGCGGCCGCCTCGCCACGCCGAAGTTCCACATCCCCACGGTGGGCACGTGCGCATACTTTCTCGACACCGAGGGCAATGTGGCCGGCATCTGCCAGCGCGAAGAGCGCTAGGTGCGCCCTCACGTCGTCCCTTCGGACCGTGCGATTACGATCTCTAGAGACATGACCGGCACCGTACTCCAACTTAACGTGTCGCGTGGCGGGATTCCGAAACGCCCAATCCCGTCGGGCGAGCTGACCGCCGCGGGAATTGCCGGCGACGCGTGGCGCTTTCCCTTCCACGGCGGCGCGCGCAAGGCGATCCTCCTTGTCACCGTGGAAGGGATCGACGAGCTCTGCTCGCGAGGCTTTCCGCTCTTTCCCGGAGCGCTGGGCGAGAATCTCACGACGCGGGGGCTCGATCGACGTGCACTGCGCCTGGGCCAGCGCCTGCTGGTTGGTGATGCGACGATCGAGCTCACCACCATCCGTACGCCATGCGCAACGCTCGACGTCTACGGCACCGGCATCCAGGCGGCGATGTACGATGCGCGCGTGCAAAAGCGCGATCACGAGTCGCCACGATGGGGTTTGAGCGGCTTCTATGCGTCGGTCGTGCAGGCGGGCAGCGTTCGCCCCGGCGACGCGATCGTCTTGCCCGGCTGAGACGTCGATGGTGCCCGCCTCGCCAGCCGCGCAACTGAACGCCATGATCGCGAGATTCGATCCCGCGATTCAGAAAAGTCGTCCGGCAGGCGCGAACGAGGCTGCGCAAGCGGCTGCCGGCCGCCATCGAGCTCGTCTACGACAACTACAACGCGCTGGCCATCGGCTATGGCTCGTCGGAGAAGAGGGATGACTGGATCGTGTCGCTGGCTGTCTATGCGCGCGGCGTCAATCTCTACTTCATCTATGGCGTGGCGCTCGCGGACCCGCACGGTCTGCTACTCGGATCCGGCAGCCAGGGGCGCTTCATCAGGCTCGAATCAGCGGACATGCTCGACCGCCGCGAGATCGACGACCTCATCGAAGCCGCCGTTGCCGAGACCGACACGCCGCTCTCCAAGCGCGGCAAGGGCTACACGGTGATTAAATCGGTTTCACCGAACCAGCGCCGGCGCCGGCCCGCACTCACAACCGTTCCGGCCGGTGCACCGTCCAAAAGGCGCAAGGAGTAGCCGATGCTTGACGACGTTCGACTCGGATGGAGAAAGCTGCGTCAGCAACCCGGATTCACCATCGTCGCCGCCCTGACGCTCGCGTTGGGTATTGGCGCAACATCGGCGGTCTTCAGCCTGGTACAGGGAGTGTTACTGACTCCTCCACCGTATCGGGAGCCAGGCCGGCTCGCACTCATTCAACCCGCACCGACTGAAGGACGGCAAGTCAACGCGCGGAGATGGTCGGCCGCGCAGTGGACCGAATGGCAGCGCGACTCGAAGGCTTTCGAGGCCTTGGCCGGCTACGGCTGGTCGTTCAACTTCATGGTCCTCGACGAGGGAAGCGAGTCCCTCGAGGGCATGTTTGTCAGCAAGGATTACTTCCGCGTTGTCGGACTCGAGCCCGTGCTCGGCCGCACGTTCTCCGACGTCGAAGCGAGTTTCCCTCCGGGGCCAGTGATCATCATCGGCTACGACCTCTGGCAACGGAAGTTCGGTGGCGATCCCAACATCATCGGCACGAAGCTCCGAATGAGTCGCCGCGACACGCCTCCGACCATCATCGGCGTCATGCCGCCCGGTGTTCGCTTCATGCCTTCACCGGCGACCGCACAGGAGCCCAACTACAACGTCAACGCGCTGGTCGATTTCTGGATGCCGAATGCGCCAAATCCTGAACGGATGAAAGCGCCGTTCTGGGACGTCGTTGGCCGGCTGCGCGATGGCGTGACGGTCGAACAAGCTCGCGCCGAGCTCGAAGTCATCACATCGAGACAGGCCAAGGCGGACGGTGACTTCGACAAGATGACACCGCAGCTCCAGGCGCTGACCGACAACTTCAATGCGGATGCCCGTCGGATCCTGCTTCCGCTCTTCGGTGCCGCCGCATTGGTCTTGTTGATCGCCTGCGGGAACGTCGCTGCGTTGTTGCTCGTGCGCGGGCTCCACAGGCAGGACGAGTACGCCGTCCGCACAGCGCTCGGCGTTCGGCGACTCGTGCTGTTCCGGCAGGTCTCGATTGAGAGCCTGCTGCTGGCGCTCCTTGGCGGTGCCCTCGGCGTCGGCCTCGCGATCGGGATTGTACGGATCTTCAAAGTCATCGCGGGACCTGCGATTCCTCGGCTCGATGCCGTCACGACCGTCTGGCCGGTCCTGCTCTCTGGACTTGCGGTCGCCGTCATTGGGGCGCTCGTGGCAGGGCTTCTGCCGGCGCTTCGGGCGTCACGGCTCGATGCCATGGCTGTGATCAAGAGCGCCGGCCCGAAAAGCAGCGCCGGACGTGGTGAACGCCGGCTGTTGCGAGCGGTCACCGTCGGCCAGACCGCCCTGACGCTGGCGTTGCTCATGGGCGCGGGCCTGCTGTTGCGCACGACGAGCAATCTTGCGCGAGTCGATTCCGGCTACAACACCGGGCAGCTCCTCAACATGACCGTCACCGCGGTACAGGGCGACTGGAATGCGTTTCACACTCGCGCGCTCGAACGCGTGTCCGCGATTCCGGGCGTGGAGGGCGCGGCGTTCGCCTGGGGTGTTCCGCTCACTGGAAACAACTGGCCAGGCGCATTCGAGTTCGAGGGTCAACCACCAGTCGCGCGGCCGATCGATGCGGCGGCGTTGCCTGTGCGCTCGGTCACACCCGGCTACTTCAACATCCTTCGTATGTCGATCGTCGAAGGGCGGGACTTTCGCGACTCGGACAATCGCACCGGGCCCAACGTCACCATCGTCAATCGCGCGCTGGCAGAGCGTTATTTCCCAGGCAGCAGCGCGGTCGGGAAGAAGGTGTGGCGATTCGGACGTCAGCAGCCGCCATCGGAGATCATCGGCATCGTCGCCAACAGCCGAACCGGCGATTTGACGCGGCCCCCAGAGCCAGAGATCTATCTGTCGCTGTGGCAGGCAGGAGCCTTTTCGAAGGACCTGGTGGTTCGCACCTCCTCGGACCCGCGTTGAGTCATGGCGGATGTTCAACGCGCGCTGCGTGAAGTGGATGCGACGGTCGCCGTTGAAAACGTCAAGACGCTGGACCAGGTTCGCGCGGATTCAGTGGCGACGCGAACCTTTGCCACGCAATTGCTCGTGGGGTTCTCGATTGCGGCCAGCATCCTGACGCTCGTCGGTGTTTACGGAGTGCTGTCTCTGTCGGTGGCCTCGAGGCGCCGCGAGATCGCCGTACGCGGCGCGATCGGTGCCCAGGGACATGACATCCGCAAGCTTGTCTTCACCGATGCCTTCCGTCTCATCGCGTGGGGTGTCGTGGCGGGCGTCATCGCAGCGATCCTGTTGTCACGTGCCCTGGCGACATTCCTGTTCGGCGTTGAGTCAACGGATCCAACCACGCTGATCAGCGTAGGAATTCTGTTCGCCGCGGTGGCACTGCTTGCATGCTGGGTGCCGACCCAACGCGCCGCGCAAATCGACCCGCTCGAGGCGCTGCGCAGCGAGTAGTTGGCAGTTCCAGGCCGGTCTGAAGACCGGCCTCTACGTTTCTCGATTTTGGGGAAGGTAGCTGCGAATGTCCCGCTTGACCAGGTCTTGCGCTTTCCGAGCCGCCAGTTCGGCATGCTTCTCCAGGGCCGGAACGATAATGGCGGGCTCGAAGCCGAGAATGAGATTCTCGAGCGTGTCGTACTCGAGCAGATCCAGGACCCAATCGTTGTACTTCTGCTTCAGGTCCCGGAACATCGCAAACGGCGCTTCCCCGCTCTGCAGGATCGGCACAAACGGAATCATGTAGTTCGGCACGGTTGCCTGGAGCTCGAGCGGGCTCGACTTGGGATTGCTGATGTCGGCGATGACGAATCGCGCCATCCCCGCAAGAGTGAGGATCGTTTCCGTGAAATCGCGCTGAGTGGGCTTGTCGAAGTCGAAGAGGATCGGAACCCAGTCGCGGCGGCGGAGCTCCTCGCGAATGCCGTCGAGCACCACCTTACGCTCCGGAGTGAAGCGCCCCAGGATCAGCACCGCTCGCGATGTGATGGTGTCGATCACACGCCGGATCTTCGGGTTCTGGTACATCAGGTAGACGAACTGGGCGACCTCCAGATCGTCCACGGTGATCGCGGACTGATCCGGTGGAACGATGATCAGCCCACGCTGCGCCGCGTCGTCGAGCACGACGTCCCAGGCGGACACGCCGTAGACCTGCGCGCCCGTCAGGTCCGCGCCTCGAAGGTCGGCGCCCGAGAGATTCGCGTGCGAGAGATCCGCACCCTGAAGCTGTGCGCCGCTGAGCACGGCACGACGGAGATCGGCGCCCGCGCAGCGCGCGCCCCGAAGATCGGCGGCCTTCATGTCGGCGCCACGCAGATCCGCTTCGGCGAAATCACACCCCCTGAGGTCGAGTCCGCCCAGCCTGGCCTCTCGCATGTGCGCTCGCCGGAAGACGGTCTCCCGGCACCGGGCCTCAGAGAAGTCGGCGGCCTCGAGCCAGGCCAGCTCGAATGTCGTCTGGTCGAGAACGGACCCTCGAAAGCTCGCTCCCACGGCGAAGCTCGCAACGAGCTCCGTTTGAGTGAGATCGCATCGCTCGAGACGCGCCTGCTTGAGGTGCGCACGCCTCAGATATGCCCCACGGAAGCGGCACTCTTCGAACACCGCATCGGCCGCCCACAATCGACCGGCATTCAGGTTCGACAGATCGCACTGTTTCAAGCGCGAACGGTCGAATGATGCGTCTTCGAGATTGGAACTGTCGAAGCGAACTCGCTCGAGCTCCGAATTGCCGAAGCTGACCGGCATCAACATCGTGCTGACGGTGAGCGTGACATCGACGATGCGAGCGTCGAGGAATTCGTCGATGCGAGTGCCGCTGCCTTGATCGAGGTGGACGTGCTCCCGAATCAGGCGATCGGCTTCGGCCTGGTCGATGAGTCGACGATCAGCGGGCATCCAGGTGGTCAGACGACCGGTTCGTACATCCGCTCGAACTCGGCTTTCGAGACGGCATACGCGTCCGTGCCACTCTCATCGTTGGACACGAGGTAGTCCCCAGCCTCGTAGTGAGTGGAGCCTTCCTTCGTTCGAACGCTGCCGGCAGCCGACGCGGCCGCCGCCCACACAGGCGCGCTCTTCACGTACGTGCCCGGCCCATTCAATCGGTAGGTTCGTGCGAACGACTCGCCATCAACAGTGTAGGTGTCGCCATTGTTGTTGACGATCCAGTCGCCGCGCTTGCAGGTCTGCGTGTCGCCCCACTTCTGATAGGAGAACCCTGTCGTATCGAGATCGAGCTGGACGGCAACAACGAATTGCGTCTGGCGCTTCACGTACTGTCGCCGCGTAGCCATGAGTTCCTGCGCTCACCTAAGCCGGCAGGCTCTTGAACCGGCTCGTCGATCCAAGCGCCGCCTGTTTGACCTGCTGGGCGACCGACTTGAGAATCTCATTCTGTTCGGGTCGCGGCCGCGCGTCGAGTGGAACCTTGGTGTCGTGCGTCGCCTGGAAATCCTTGAGCGCCGTCTCCTCCCACCCCGCAGACGAGAGGTACACCCAGAGCAACTGTGCGCCGCCTTCTTTCGCAGCCTTGACCATGACAGGCAGCTCGTCCTCCATGATGAAGGTTGACGCGAGAAAGTCGGCGCTGACGAGCGCAACGAGCACGCCGGCTTTCGCCAGCGCGCCTTTGATCTCGGCATTCCACTCCTGGCCCGCACGCAACTGCTTGTCGTCCCACAAGACGAGCTCGGTCTCAGCCTGCCTGAGATATGGGATCAGCATCACCTTCAGACGGTCGAGCCATTCGCCATCTTTGTGGCTGTAGCTCACGAAGATCTGATTCACACGCCGCGAGCCCGGAGTGAAGATGCCCTCCAGTTCTTCCGCCAGCGCTCGATCGCCGAGCGCGGCCGCGATTCGACTGGCCTGAAGCGACGCCGAGCGGTGCTTCCAGCGCTCCGCCTCGAGCGTGAGGAGCCGGCGATACTCATCCAGCGCGTCGGCATGTCTGTCCAAATAGAGATACGCCTCCGCCACGGTCGCGGTCTTCCACACGTCGTCGCCCGGCGGCTTGGCGTGATCGAGGGCCAGCGTGGCCATCTCTCGCGCGGCGTCCTTATCACCAACGAAGGCGAACTTCATGAACGCGACGTTGATCGCCAGGTAGTAAATCTGGTCGGGCGTTTTCGCAGCAGCAAGCGCCTCGACGTAGAGCGATAGCGCGCGCGCTCCGTGTTCCTTCTGCTCCGACTCCATCCACATCCGCTTGAGCCGGCCGCCGAGGCTCCCTTTGATGTCGGTATCGCGCTCTTTGTTTCGCTCGAGCAGCGCGATCGCCTGACCACGCTCGCCCGCGCGCTCCAGCGCCAGCGCTGCATCGACGATGTCCTTGACCGACATGTCGCCCGGTTTGTCTTCAACGGTCTTGACGATCTCCGATGCCTTCGGACTCGCACTCTCCGCTGCCAATCGAAGCCTCGCGACCGCGTCCGGCGCGGGTGGCTTACCGCCCCCGAGTGTCGCCACCAGCAGACCCAGACTCGGCGCATCAGCGTTCGCCGGCTTCACGATGCTCACGTGATCGCCTGGCACGACGCGCTGCACTTTCTTGTCGAACGGACCGAGGGATGACAGCGGTGGAACGAATTGATCGCTGGCGCCCGCGACGACGAGCAGGTCGAACGGTGACGCGGCAGCGTAGAGGCGCGTCCAGTCCTGCCTGAGCTGCGTGATGAAGGCGCTGCCCGCGGCCATGTTCAGCAACTGGCGCTTCCAGAAGGGCGCCCAGGCCGCCTTGCGCAATCCGCCACTCGGCGTGCCGAAGAGGACGAGGTGCTGCACCCGCGCAGCCAGCCCCTGGTCGTCAACCAGCGCCTTCTGCACGACCAGGCCGCCCATGCTGTGCGCGACGAGTGTCAGCGACCTGTAACCGCCGAAGGGCGGCAGCGCGAGCTGTGTACTCAACATGCTGCCGAGCACTGGCAGGTCCGGGTCTGCCGACCAGATGCCGACGACGTCAGGGAGCAGCGTCGTGGCGTAACCGATCGTGAAGATGTCCCAGTCGTCTGCCGCGCTTCCCAGAAGACCCGGGAATCGATCCCACGTGTCGTCTCGTGTTCCAGTGAAGCCGTGAAGAAAGACAACGGCCTTGTCCCCACCGTTCTTCCGAATGGTGGTGATGTTGGTCTCCTGCATCGGTGACTGGATTATCACCGATGAAGCAGGGCTCTTCTAGACCGATGCCGGGTCGCTGGCCGGAAACGATTGCTCGATGCGATCGTCGATCGCCGCCTCGCGCGCACATCGTCGCCGATTGCTCACGACCGCCGCCACCACCGCGGTGATCGCACCGGCAGCCAGCACCGCCGCGGCTGGGACGCTGAAACGATGGCGTCTGCCGAATGCCGACAGCAGCAGGGCCGCTGGAACGATCAAGCCCAGCATCGGCAGTGGCATCGAAGAAGCTCGACGGGCCCTGGCCTGCCCAGCTCGACGCACGGTCAGATTAAGCGGAGCCT
>Ga0157380_10001573_pt1 | contig 15002 bp, 5 predicted proteins | sample S35metaG_FD_119757 | JGI IMG/M metagenome (GOLD analysis project Ga0157380, IMG submission 119757) | Switchgrass rhizosphere microbial communities from Kellogg Biological Station, Michigan, USA - S3-5 metaG | ecosystem: Host-associated > Plants > Roots > Rhizosphere > Soil | place: USA: Michigan... | reverse complement strand
TGACCTCGACGGCTTCGTCGATCGTCACCTCGTGGCCCGCCAACTCTTCCTCGTCAAACTCGAAGTCGAATTGCTCCGGATCGAACTTCTGCCAGAAGACCACGTCGTCGTGATTCTAGCCGATTCCCGGCGGCCAGGGCCTACGTGCCGAAGCCGACGCAGGTCCTGACTTTCCGAGCCGGCGGGCCGAAGTCGGACCGCGCCGGGTTCTACCTCGCATGAAGGATCTGCCACGCCTCGTCGGAATCGGGGGTCTGGAATTGATTCGCCAGAGGTTGGAACTGTTCGTCACGAAACCACGCGGCCCGGCTGCTGTTGCTCTCGTAATCGCGGCGATGCCGTCGATTGCCCTGAGTTGTGAAATGCACGTTCAGAAGACCTTGGCTAGAGTACCCACACGCAAGCAGGACTTCTATGATCATGAACACGCGGCACGAGCTGTTCCTTACGTTGATGTCTTCGTGACGGCAGACCGCGGCCTTTTGGATCTTCTTAGGCGCTCAAAATCTGCGATCCGCAGCGGCTGCACGATTCTCAACGGGATGCCGCCTCTCGCCGATTATCTCGAGCGATTGATACGATGAGATCGTCGAGACTTCGCCTTCTTCGTCGTCAATCGCTGGAGGAGAGGAGTAACGAACATGCCAGGCGCCGATGAACAGTCAGAGCTCTGTTGCTCCTTCTGCAACAAGTCACAACGACAGGTCAGAAGACTCGTCGCGGGGCCGAGTGTCCAGATCTGCGACGAATGCATCGACATCTGTGTCGACATCCTCGCCGAGGAGCGAAATGACGCACCCGCCACGCCGCCTGATCATGAGGGATATGCCTCGACTGCTCCCCCTCTCGCCGCTGCGTCGTGCGCGCTGTGCCACATGACGACACCCGGCGAACACCTGATCGCGGTGGATCGTCGTGGTGCGCTCTGCCCCGCCTGTATCGGTGCGATTGAAGCGGCCATCGCCGTCGCTCGCGAAATCAGGCCGTGACGCTCGGGCCACTCGGCACGATCGCATACCGCTTCTTCAGCCGCAGAAATGGCAGCTCGAACAGCTTGTAAGCGAGAGTCGCGAGTCCAATGGTGACGGCGACGCTGGCCATGTAGAGAAGAATATTCTCGCCAGGACCGCGCACATCGTGTCCGGTCAGCGTCGTCTGAGCGTGCATGACGCCGCCGATCGCGATTTCGTGGAGGAGGTACATAGCGTACGAGATGTTTCCGAGCAGGGCGAATGCGCTTCCCTCCAGCTTCAGGAACGAACGCTGATTCGCGGCGATGTTCATGATGATGACGCAGAACAGAATGGAATGCGGCAGGTAGGACAGCAGCGGCTTGCCGCGCGTGGTGAGAATGGCATACGCCGACAGGACGTACACCAACGCCTGGATCGGCGCGCTGAACAGAACGCGGAGGATGCCTTCTCTCCGCTCGAAAATGAGCCAGGCGCCGATGGCTCCTATCGCCATGCACTCGAAACGATTGAAGTAGAAGTAATCGATGAAGTGATTCCAGAACTGAAGCTGGTCCTTGTCATGGAGCGTTGACGCGTATGCCAGGGCTCCTTGTTTGACCGCGATCCCGGCCACGACGACCGGCACGGCGACCCAGAGCACGTTTCTGACGCGCGACACGAACAATGGCCACAACAGATAGAACTGTTCCTCCACGCCGATCGACCATAATGGCTCGGCATAAGGAACCGGAGGGTAGAGACTCAGCGCCACCTGGGGCAGCAGCACGAGAAACAACACCACCGGCGCTCGGGGGATATCGCCGGCGCTGAACGACAGCGAGGGAATGTCGAAGCTCCGCAGGTGCGGAAGGACCGCGAACGCCAGAAATACGGTGAGATAGTAGAGCGGCCAGATGCGGAGGATTCGCCGGACATAGAAGCGGCGAATCGACACCACTCCGGCCTCGCGCTTTTCCTCAAGCAGCAGGAATGTGATCAGGAAGCCGCTGAGGACGAAGAAGAATGTCACCGCGATTCTGCCCAGCTCGTACACGGCCGGGTTATCGGCGACGTTCGGATAGCGGTGGTATTTCTTGAGAAGCTCGACGTGCCCGATGACCACCGCCAGAGCGGCGAAAAAGCGGAGTCCGTGGAGGCCGGGGAAATAAACCTTCCCTGATGAATCGACCGCCGCTCGGCGTTTGCTTCGTTGTTTGATTCTTCGAGTTTATCCCACGCCGGGACACCTGGTCAGTTCGGGATCCACTCGACGAAATACGTGGCCGCAAGTGCAATGACGCCGATGAACAGCATTGAGAGCCTCCTTATGGCTTCAATGTAGGTCGCTATTGCAGAGCGTTCGTTACGGGGACGAAAACTCAATGCCGGATCGCCGCCACTGTTTGTTCACGGACTCGTTGTCCATCGTGCATTGCTGCCGCGGCGCCCAGGACCGAGATTGCCTCCATGCCGAAAACAGTGATGCCCATGACCTTCGACGAGTTCCGCAGATCGTGTCAGGCCGGGAACGATCATCGGCCGATCACTCTCGCGGCGCGGCAGCAGCAGCGGTTGTTCCGCGACCCGTCGACCGCGGCGCGGCCGGTCGTGCAACGCGCGCTGGCCATGATCGCCGGCTGGGTGATGTGGGATCCCGACGGTGCGGCCGGCGCCTGACGCCGCGCGCGCCGGATGGACGGCAGCGAAAGCGGCCGGCGCGATCGCCGAACATGCGGCGACGCTGCCGGTCGATGACGGGCGCGCATTGCTGCGTGCCGAAGCCGACGCGCTTCGCAAGGCGGCGGAGCCGTTCCTCCTCGCCGCGATGCGCGAGCGGATTGCGCATCGATCCGCGGTGTTCCTCGACTGGTCGGGTGATGCCGCCGCGTCGTTCGGCGACGCCGAGGCCGCGTGCGTGATCCATCCGCTGCTCGCGGCGATCATCGAAAGCGTCAAGATCATCGACGACATTCAGGACGGCGAGACGCACTGCCTCGCCGCGGAGGTCGGGATCGACTGGGCGATGAACGTCGCCCTCGCCGCGCTCGGCGATGCACTCGACCGGATCGCCGAGCTTCCCTTCGACGATCGCGCCTGGCGCGCCGCGGCGGCATCGGCGGGACGCGCGATGCGCGAGACGGCGCGCGGGCAGGAGCTCGAGCGCCTGGCGATCGGCACGTTCGACAGCTACTGGCGAGTGGTCGATCAGAAGACGCCGCCGCTCGTCGCATCCGCGCTGGAGCTCGGCGCGCTCGCCGCCGGCGCCGATCCCGCGCGCGCCGCCGAGCTCACGCAACTCGCCGTTCCCCTCGGACGCATCCTGCAGATCGGCGACGACGCGAATGACGCGCTCGGATGCAACGCCGAGGATTGGCGCGCGCCGCATCTCAACCTGCTGATGCTCTATTCGTTGTCCGGCCCGAACGGCGGCGAGCTCGCCGAGCTATTGCGCCGCGGCGACGATCCCGACTCGCTCCACGCCGCCCAGCTCCTCATGCTCCGCGACGGCTCCCTCGGCTACGCCGTCCATGCGCTGACCACGACGCTCGCAGCAGCCGAAGCGGTCATCGCATCACTCGCGCTCCCGAATCCCGAGCCGCTTATGCGACTCGTCGCGCAACAACGCGAAGGGATCGAGACCCTGCTTCGAAACTCGGGAGTGGATGACGAGCTCGCGGCGAGAGTCGCGTCGGCCTGATTCGTCACGCCCAATCGGCGTCGGGATCGAGCGTCAGTCCGGCAATGAACTCCGACAGTGTCGCCGTCATGCGGACCATGTTGTCGCGGGTCGGCTCCTCGTCCTCATCCGCTTCGAGCTCGTGATCCCAGAACCAGATCGAACCGGCGTCCGGACCTGACGCCGCGATGGCGATCAGATTCCGTCCCGGATCGTCGCCGATCGGAAGAAAGCCTGACGGAAGACGGGCCCGGAACGTCCGGGCCGTCTTCCCGAGGTCGTCGTAGTCATGACCGGTCTCGACGCCGAAAAACCTCACCCCGCTTTTGTTGCCGTCGCCCACGGCGAAGATGTTGTCGTGCGGCAACCCGCCGTTCTGATCGAGAAGGAACTCGACATACTCGGCCGGAAGGGTGAGCCCCAGCTCCCCTTCCAGCCTGGCGATCGCGTCCCTCGACGTCGGCTCGTTCTTCATGATCATTTCGACTTCCACCTGCGCAGCCCTCCCGCGTGCCAAGAGATCGAGGCGCCCCCGGTGTGCCGCGCGGCGTCGTGGATCGCCGTCGGCACGAGCAGCATCGTGGTGCCGTTCTGATGATGATGCCATGTGTATCCGGGGTGAACCAGCACATGACTGCTGACGCCGGCCCCGATGTTCGCCTCGAGATTGGCGGCCTTGAAATCGATGTCGTTCACTCCCGTCTGATGGATCTCGGAGCGGGCGATGGCGAAGGGCTCGAAATCGGGATATCCATCCGGCGTATAGCGGACGCCGTTATGGATCGTGTTCGCCTTGGTCACGTTGATCGGATCGCCTTTGTGGCGGCGCCGCACATAGCGATAGCTCGGATCCTGCGAGCGGTACTGCTCCTTGAGCAGCGCGTACTGCACGGCGTCCGCTTCGCCATTGCTCGTGACCGGTCCTTCATGGACGACCGGCTCCGGCACCGGCGTCGCTTTACGCCCGCGCCACCACTGGACGCCGGCGTTGCCCGCGTCGGAGAGCGTGTTGCCGGCGACGCTCCAGATGAGATTCGACTGGACGCTGCCGGAGAGACTCTCCGCGTCGCCGAACGCATAGTCGACGCCGACGCCCGCGTAGGTGTCCGCGGCGATGCGGGCCGCGAAGGACCAGCCCCACGCCAGCTCCGCCGCCTCGATGGCCGCGCCGGTTCCCGCGCTGAGCGCACCGGCGACGCCACCCTTGAGCGCCCCCTTGCCGAAGGCGGCCCAGTCGCCGTTGCCCATGACGCTGCCGGCGGCGCCACCGAGACCGGCACCGAACGCGGTACCGGCGAGGATCTTGGCCGACAGTGGCGCCCCGGCGCCGCCTGTCTCGACGGCGAAGCCGATGGCCGCGCCGGCCGCCGCCCCCTGAACGATGTAGCGCCACGCGCCGTTCTCACCGAAGAACGGTTCTCCGTAACGGATCTCGCGATAGATGGCGTAACCGGAACCGGCGATCGTGCCGACGAGCGCGCCGATGCACGCTCCTTCGCATTCGCCGCTCGGGTCGCGCATGTTGACCGGATCGCCCGCGCCGTACGCGTAGAGATTCGACGAGTCGTACATGCCCATCGGATCGGGCGTGAGGAACGTGCCGGTCGCCGGGTCGTACCAGCGGGCGCGGGCATAGATGAGATGCGTCGCCGGCTCGCGGAACGGCAGCGCGTGGAAGTCGAAGAAGAGCTTCGTCTTCGATTCTTCGCTGCCGGCCAGATAGAGATTGGCGATGGCGTAGAGGTCGGTCGACTTCTTTTCATTCGCCGGGATGCCGTTGAAGAAAGCGGCGATGCCGGCGAGGCTTTGCCGCGTGATGACCGGGAACTGCGTCGTGGAGCCGGTGCCGTAGACGGCCTTCGTCCATTCCGGCGCCGCGGTGATGGTGGCATCGCCCCACGCGGTCGCTCGCAGCGTGCTGCCGACCGCCACCTCGAGCGACGCGCTGCCGCTCGCACCGGTCAGCGACTCCCACTGTGATCCGGTCAGCGTCCAGCGAATCGTGTGGCGGTCTTCGCCGGCGGACGGCGAAACGGCGGTCTGACCGACGACGTTCTTCGCCGCATCGATCGCCGCGAGACGCGCGCCGCCGCTGACCGTCGACGGATCGATGATCTCGGTCAGATGAACGGTGACGTCGACCGACTGAAGGTCGCCGTTCCCGTCTTTCTGACCGGCGATCGAGATGCGGTCGACGATCGGCCCCTGGAGGTAACGCGGCGCGTCGCCGTGCGCATCGGCATAAACCACGCGCTCGACCAGCGTGCCGTTGCCGTTGACGACGGCCTGCAGCGAGCCGCCGCCTGCTTCGTCGATGATCGGGACGTAAGTGACGATGCCGTCCGGCGTCGAAGTCACGATGCGGACCGGGTCGTCCCACGCCTGGTCGCCGTGGAGGTACTGGCGGATGAGACCCGCGGTCGGCGTGGCATCGGAGGCGATGCTCCTGCCGGCTTCGAAAATCGCCAGGAGGCGATCGGCGAGCGGATCCCAGACGAAGGTCGCATCGGCCGGGAGTCCATCCCTGGCCAGGACTTCGCCGCGATCCTCGATCACCCAGTTGTTGGTGCTGTCGAGTTGGTACGCGATGCGTCCGACGAGGCGGTCATTCGGATCCCACTGGTAGTCGACGCGACGTCCCGCATCGGTGCTGCTGATCGACGTCAGATGTCCGGCGCTGTCGAACGACGAGATCCATTTGCCGTCGCTCGTACGCCGCCCGCCGAGGAAAACGTAGCTGCGGACGACGGTGGGAACGCCGTTGAGGAGGATGGTCCGGCTGGCGATCTGCTGCGCCGGGTTCTTCGTCGCCGTCCAGGTCGGCGGCTCGAGATCGGCGGCGGTCGTGCCGAGCTTCGCCAGATCGGCCGCGCTGAAGAGCGACGGCTCGATGCGCGCGGCGTGGAAATCGGCGTTGACGAACGAATCGCTGACCCGGGACGTGGAGGCGACGGGACCCGGAACGCCGAGCCACGACGAGTTGACCCGCCCGCGGTCGTCGTAACGCCACTGCGAGATGCGGTCGCCGAGCCCCTGGTCGCGCAGCTGCGTGACCCGCTCGGCGGCATCGCGCTGATTGGCGCTCCCGCCGACCACCGTGTCGTTCACTTTCGATTGCGTCCAGCGGAGCAGCATCGACTGCAGGTTTGCGGTGGTGCCCGCCGGCAGCTCGACGCCGCTGGCCGTGGCGGTACCGTCCGCGAAACCGTAGTTGGTGTCGAGCGTCTTGCCGCTGATGATCTGGCGCCGCTGCTGGATGCGGCCGAGACCGCGGCCGACCGCTTCGGAGACGACCGTGCCGTTGTCGAGCTGGCGCACGACGTTGACGCCGGCGTCGCGCTCTTCGGTGATGGTCTGCATCCACGGCGACGAGAAGGCGTCGACCGCGGGCGGTGTCGCGCCGGCGGCAGGCATGCGATAGCTGTCGCGCTCACCGCTGAAGATCGACCAGCCATGCGTCTGGGAATGAACGTCGCGCACGGTCTTGCTGCCGAAGCCCGAGCCGTTCGCATAACGGATGGTGCGCGTGAGCCTGGGACGTCCGAGGAGATCGAAGTTGGCGTATTCGATCGCGCCGTCCTTGTTCCGCATCGCGATCAGGCGGCCGCCGCCGTCGTACTCGTACGCGACGACGACCGGTCCGCCGGGCGTCTGTCCCTCATGCGTGGCGGCGAGCCGGCCGTTGGCGTCGTACTCGTAGCTCAGCCACTGACCGGAACGGTCTTTCGCCGCGGTCAGGAAGCCGCTGAGCGATTCGTACTGTGCCTCTTCGTTCGTGCCGTCGGGGTATTGGATCTTCGTGATGTGACCGAGGCCGTCGTTGGTGTAGATCGTCGACTCGCCGCTTTCGTCCTTCACGCTCACCAGCTCGCCCGCGGCGTCGTACTGGTACTGCATCGTCGAGCCGTCGGCCATCGTGCGCGTGAGCGGTAGTCCGCGGCTGTCGAAGGTCGCGGTCTCCGCCTTCATGCCCGGCGCGGTGAACGACACGACGTTGCCTGCTTCGTCGTACTCGTTCTTCGTGGAGGACGAGCCGCCGGCCTGCGCCACCTCGAGGGGGCGGGCCAGACCGTCGTACATGGTGATGGCGAGCGACTGGCCATCGGCCAGCGGCTCGTATTTCGTGACGACGTTCGGCACGCCGCCCTGATATCCGTACGTCGTGCGGAGGAACGCGGTCGATGCGTCGACGACGCCCGCGTCGCCGGTCGCCTCGCCGGTCAGTGCTTCCTTCACCCGGCCCGCGGAGTCGTAGGTCTCCTGCAGGGCCCGCACTTTGCCGGACGGGAACGCCAGCGCGTAGACGCCTGCCACCTGACCGACGCGCGTACTGGTGGTGATGTCGCCGTCGTCCCAGGTGTAACGCGTCTGGCGCGCGCGGCCGTCCTTGTCGATCTCGTCGTTGACGCCGCGCAGGCGGCCGTTCTTCGAGAAGAACTGGACGTAGTGATTGATGACATTGCCCTCGGGATCGGTCTGTGTCGATTCGAGGAGCTGGCCCCAGTGATCGAGACGGTTCTGCGTCTTGATGCCGTCCGAGGCAACGGCGCCGACTTCACGCTGCAGTTCGTCGAACTGGCGCAGCGTCGCGAGGCGCTTCGTATCCGAGAGGTAAACCTGGCCGCCGCCGGAGTCGTAGCCGTAGATGCTCTTCAGCGACGCGCCGTCCTGGCCGATGTGCTCCCGTACGGCAGGACGTCCCAGCCGGTCGAGGGTCGTGACTTCGACATTCGGCCCGGTGCCGGCCGCCGGATCGTGACGCGTGATCTTCAGCGCGGTGAGGTCGTAGGTGGTGATGGTGTCGAGCGTCGCGGCGCTCCCCGACACGGCCGCGCCGCTCAGCGAACGCTTCGTCTCCCGTCCCAGCAGGTCGTACTCGACGCGCGTGATGACGGTGCCGGCGTCCTTCTGCTTGCGCTGCGCATACGCCGGACGTCCGTTGGCGTCGTAGCCGTACGACTCGTCGGACAGGATGACGCCGGAGCCGTCGCGGATGACCTCGTGGACCTTGCGATCGCGCGAGTCGAAGTCGGTCTCCGTGGTCGTGCCGCGGATGGCGTCCTTCATCTCCAGGCGATAGCCGCCGAGCGGCCGCTCGGTGTAGAGCAGCGTCTGCTTGATCGCGTCATTGCCGCGGCTGATGTGGAACGGCTTGCTGCGGGTGATCGGCAGAGTGGCATCGGCGGAGTAATAGAACGTCTGCTCGCTCTGCGTGACGTTGCCGCCGCCGTCGGTCGTGGAGGTGCTCTTCAGCGTGCCGTTGGTGTTGTACTCGCGCTTCTCGCCGACGTTCTCGTCCTTCGATTCGACGGTCAGACGCTCGCGGCTCGGCGACTGCGCGTCCCGCTTGCCGCTGGTGGTGGCATTCGCCTTGTTGACGCTCTCGATCGTGCCGGCCGCGGTCTCGAGCGCGTAGTCGAACACGGAGTGCTCGCCGCTGAGCAGCGTCCCCTCGTGCACCACTTCCTTGAGCACCTTGCCCGGACCGGAGTTGCCGGTCTCTTCCCAGGTGTTCGTGACCTTCAACTTGTTCGGGTACTCCTCGGTCGTATGCAGTCCGTCGTCATCGAATTCGTACTTCGAGATCAGCGGACTGTTGCCCGGCGTGAGATTGAGATCGGCCCTGGCCGGGAGTCCGTTCGTCAGGCCGATCACCGGGATGTCGAGCAGCGTCTCCTGCGCCACGTGGATGCGCTTGTCGTACTTGTCCTTTTCGGTCAGGACGTACTGGCGCTTCTGCCCCAGCGCATCGGTCGTCTCGACGTTCGTCGCACTGCCGTACGCGAACGAGACGGTCTCGCCGGTGGCCCACTTCTGGGTCCGCTCGTGGTCGCGCCGCACCGCGTCGGCGGTCTCGTCATACGTGAACGTGACGCGCGCGTCGCCGTTCGACGCGACCTCGTTCGGGTCCTTGATCTTCTCGAGGTTCTGCAGCTCGAGGTAGTCGTTGAACGCCTGCGACGGCGTCGCGCCGGCGGCGGGCGCGTTGATGGCCTTGTATTCGTACTGAATGCGGGGACGGTTGGTGTCGATGAAATCGAAGGTCGACGGAACACCGTCGGCAGCCTTGATCTCGGGCAGCTTGACCGTCTTCAGCTGGCCACGCTTGTCGTACTCGTAGCGGATGGTGCGCTCGCGCCAATCCTTGATCTCCTTGAGGAGGCCCGGATACGCGCCGATCTCCTCCGCTTCGGAGTCTTTCCAGTACGTCAGCTCGGTGGAGCGATGGACCGGATCGACGATCTGCGCGAGGCGTCCGTGCTGGTCATAGAGGTAGCGAATGATGTTGCCGTTGTCGATGCCGGCCTCGGAGGCGGCCTGCGAGTCGGCCTTGTAGAACTCGTCGGTCTCGGAGCTGATGCGGCCCAGCTCGTCGAAATTGACGACGCGCCACTTCTGATCGATCAGCTTCCAGCCGGTGTCGGCGCGCGTGAGCTTCACGAACAGGCCCTTCGGCGAGTCGTAGCCTCCCTCGCTGCTCTTCTTCTGTTTGAAGAGCCAGATCTCGCCCGCGCCATCACGGAGCTCGACGTCGCCGTTCGGCAGTGCGCGGAGGCGGCGGAAGAGCGACGACTCCCAGCCGAGACCGAGGAACGTGCCGCCGATGGTGCGCGAGCGGTAGTTGCGGTCGAGGATGACGTCGAAGCCGGCGCGCCCTCCGGCGTCGAGGTCGACGACGGCGCTCTTCATCTCGCCGGAATGGAGGTAGTTGGTCTCCAGCAGCATCCCGTCGGCGAGCGGCGGGTTCTGTCCCGCGACGCGGACGTCGGTGGGACGAACGGTGTCGGCGAGGATCGTGGCGAAGCGCGTCACGAGCCGGTCGTCGGTGCCGAGGTATTCGTACGGCGTGTCCTTGAAGATGCTCGCGGGATCGGTCGCGGCGCCGTTGCCGGCGACGAACTCGGGCCGCACGGCGATGATGCGGCCGTTGGTCCAGAGCTCGAAGACGCCGTCGGTCTCGCTCTTGCCGTCGAGGTATTTCGGACGCGCGCAGAACTCGCAGCCGGCGTCTTTCTTCTGATCGGCGGTGGCGCCGGCCCAGTCGTATCGGGCGGCGGCGCGGTGATCGCCGAGGGCGATGATCCAGGGAGAGACGTACTTGTTGAAGCCGCGCTGATGGCGCAGCTCTTTCTCCAGCGCCGCATCTTCGGGAACGATGCGCTGCATCCTGAAGTTCGTGGCGGCGCGGGCCGGGTCTTCCGGGCTGCCGTCGCGCTTGAAGCGGCGGAGGTGCGCACGCGGGAAGCCGTCGGGCGTCTGATCGGACGGCGCGTTGAAGACCCGCTCGCTCTCCACCGCGAGCTGCAGCTGCTTGTTCGATTTGGTCAGCGCATCGACGATCGCGCCGGGGAGCGTGAGCTCGAGGCGGAACGCGCCGAGCGATGCGTTCTCTTTGCAGCGCGCGGTGCCGCCGTCGGTGCACGCGGGCAGCTTGTCGATCTTGTCGGTGATGCTCTTCGGCGGAGCGATGCCGAGGGGCACGACGCCGCCGACTTCACTGAGGCCGGTCTCTTCGCCGATGTCGACCTTCATCTCGATCCGCGGATCGAGAGCGGCGACGACCTTCATCGCTTTCTTCAGCAGCTCGCCGGCGTAGACCATGCCGGTGTCGCCGTCGACGACCGGAGCCAGCGTGCCGGAGACGATGCCCTTCTCCGACTTCCAGATGATGCGCGGGTCGTATGCGCCGACGCCGCCGTCCTCACCCGGCAGGGAAAGACACCTGGCCACGGTCTCGAAGAGCGGCGTGCCCTGGATCGGCTTGCCGTCGTGATCGAAGCGCTCGTCGAGACGGGAGAGATCGGCGATCAGCACGCGGCCGGCGCGATCGACGATCACCGCCATGTTCGTGCGCGGAATGGCGCGCACGGCGACGGCGCCGCCGGGGACCCAGATGATGTCGGCGACATGCTCGTTCTTGAGCGGCCAGTACGCGGGATAGCCGGGGAGGAGGGCGCGCGGACTGCCGCCCACTTCGATCACGATGACGCCGAAATCGCCGCCCGCAAGGAGGACGTAGTCGCGCGTGACGGCGGCGTTCTTGATCGAGCCGCGGATTCCCTTCGGGTTGTCCTGCGCCTCCCGGCGCCAGCTGTACGGGCTGAGGGAGATGAAGTGGCCGAACGGCGCGTGTCCCGCCGCGGCCTGGAACGCGCTGGTCAGCTCATTGATGCGCGGATGGCTGACGTCGGGATCGGACGCGCGGAGCACGAGGCCGACCGGGGCGCGCTGCTGGCAGGCATCGGGTTGCACCGCGGCATCGGGGTTGTTCGTGATCTTGTCGAGACCGAAGCGCATGTCGAGCAGACCGCGCAGCGGATCGGGGGCGTAGACGCGGAGCTCGTTCGGCGCGGATGCGTCGGTACGGATCGCCGCCTCGGCGCTGAGATAGAGCTCCTGAATCGCCCAGTCGGGCGGCTTCGGCGTGGTGGTGTTCGGCTGGAAGCAGGCAGGATCGTTCGTCCCCGGAGAGAGGACGATCTGCTCGGCGAGGTTCTTGTAGCCGGCGGGCGGATTCGGCGCGTCGTTCGACTCGATGGCGTTCAGGTCGTAGACCCCGATGCCATAGCCCATGTGCGAGATGACGCCGTACGTCCTCTGGTTCTTCGAAACTTTGATGCGGTCGTTCGCCGTGGCGATGATGTTGGTGATCGACGCCGGCGAAGTGGGCGTGGCGTCGGCCGACCAGCGCATGTCGAGCGAGAGGTTCTCGACGGTGATGCGCTGCGTGAGGTACGGGTTGTTCGCATCGAACGGCACGCTGAGCGTGAATTTCTTCACGCCGTTGGCGAAGCTTCCGGTCTCCGTGGCACCGGCTTTCTCCTTGAATTCGTCGCGGCCGTCGTACGTCTTCTCGTCGTCCTGCAGGATGATCTGCAGCTTGCGCGGGATCGACTCGGGACGGTCGCTGAGGAGCGTCGTGCCGAGCGGCAGCGAGGAGCTGTAGCCGAGGGTCCAGTTGGTGACGGCGCCGCTCTTCTGTTTGATCGGCGTGGTGTCGCTGCTCTTCAGCAGATCCTCGAGGCGATAGCTGTGGAGCGAGCCGAGGACCGGGCCCTGCTCGGTGATGTAGATCCTTCCGTGCGGATCGCTGGCCACGGCCCAGAGACTGGTGTTGAAGCTCGACTGGACCTTCGCGATCGGAGTGGGCGGGGTGCCGCCATTCGCGGTGTTGAGCGAGGCGGGATCGGCGACGTCGTACGCCATCAGCGCGGCGCCGCTGCCGTCGGTGGCCGAGGCGGAGGTGACGAGCAGAATGTTGCCGTTGAGCGAGAGATCGCGCACGAATCCCGAGGCGATGTCGAAGGTGGCGATCTTCCCGCCCGGTTTGCGGGTGTGGAAGAGGAGCTGGAGGTCGTTGCCGCCGCCGGCCGGCGTGACGTTGCCCTCCGGACTCCTGGTGCTCCCCTGCCCCAGGGTCAGGCCGGCGGTGCCGCCGGTGCCGGAGCGGTCGGCGATGTCTTTCTTGAGAGTGAGGCGGTAGATCGCTTCGCGCTGCAGCGATGACGGCAGCTCGATCGCCAGGCGGCGGCCGCCGGAGTCGATGGTGTAGTGCCCCTGCGCGGTGATGTCGGTGTAGGACGGAGTGCCGTTCGCGGCCGGTTCATCGGCCTTCTCCAGTTTCAGCTGCGTCTGCAGGAAGGCGCTGATCGCGTCTTCGTCGTCGCCGGTGACGTAGATCGGCTCGTTGAACGTGACGCCGATCGCGGACGACGCATCGACGTCCTTCTGCTCGATGAGCACCACGACGCGGTCGCCCGCCTTGCCCTGGAGCGAGAGCGTCTGCGCCGCGCTGCCGGACGCGAACTTGCCGTTGGTGATGTCGAGGAACTGGATCTTCGTGTCGGCCGGCAGCGGATCGTCGCCCGGCTTGACGGTGATCCGCTCGTTCTCGAGGCGGATCGTGAAGTTCCGGATCTCCTCGATGTCGACTTCCTCGGCGTTGATGTCCGCGATTTCCGTGCGGAACGGAATGCCGAAGATCGGATACGGACCGTTCGTGTTCTCCTCAGGCGAGGGAATGGTCACGGCGACATTCGGATCGCCGATCGGGATCGGGTCGTAGACGCGCGAGAAGGCTTTCAGTCCCGTGGTCGCGTCGACGCCGACGACGGTGAATGGCTTGCCGGTGATGACCGGCACCACCACGCGGCCCTGTTTCTCGAAGAGATAGAAGTCGGCGGCGTAGAACGAGGCGAGCGTGTCCCAGAAGAGGTCGTAGCCGCGCTGGAAGCCGTCCATTACGGCCCAGCCGACGCCGCTGCCGACCGGCACGCGGATGTCGAGCGCCATGTAGACGCCGCTCCGCTGCACGCGCATGAGGAACTTCTTGATGTCCTTGCCGGTGAGCACCGTCTGGGAGACGACGCGGGCGTTCGTATTGAGCACCGCGGCATGCAACGCCGAGGCGTTCGGATCTTCAATCGTGCTGAACTTCCCGTCGACGATGCGCAGCGTGTCGACGGCCATGATGCGCGGACCGCGCACGGAGTCGCCGCGATAGCCGAGGATGAAGTTCTTGCCCGCGGTGGCGAAGCCGGCGGGGACCGGGAGCTCGAGCTCCATCGGCTTGTGCGCGACGCCGTCGAACTCGAGGCGGACGCTGGTCGCGTACTCGACTTCTTCGTCGAGATGCGGCACGTCGGCCACCGCGGCGTGCGTGGTGGGAACCACATTAATGATGGTCGGCTGATCGAACGTCCCGGCGGAGACGGCGACGACGATGCCGTCGGCGCTCGTGAACCTCACGTCGCTGGTCGCGGGCGCGACGAATCCGCGATGGTCCTCGGTGACGAACGGCGTGAGCGGGATGATCGCGGCGAGCGCGCCGGCGTTGTTGACGGCGTAGAGGTCGATCGAGTCGGAGAGCTTGATGCGGTCGATGACGTCGGCGCCGTTGCCGGCGATGAAGGTGAAGCTGCCGTCGGCCGCGGCGGTGGCCTGGTAGCGGGTGATGAAGTCGATGGTGCGGCGGACGACGACCGCCTGCCAGCCCGTCGGCAGCGCGCCTGCGGTGCCGAAGACGCGCGAGAAACCGTTGGCGTCGGGGATGGTGATGCCGATGCGCTCCGCATGCACCTCGGTGCTGGTGAGCGCGGCGACGGTGGTGAAGCTGTACGTGACGGTGCGGCCGAGCGACGAGCCGTTCGTGCCGCGGATCGTCGAGGCGATGGTGACGGAGTAGCGGTTGTCGTTCTTCAGACGCGCGCCCGCGGTGAGCGTCCAGGTGATGCCGGTCGAGTCGCCGGTCGCCTTGCCGCTGACCGTCTCGCCGGTCTGCGCGTCGATGACGATGATCGAGTTGTCGGTGATGGACGCGGGATCGATCGCCGGCGAGAACGCGGCGCGCACGTTGGTGTTGAGCGCGATGT
>Ga0157380_10001572_pt1 | contig 15006 bp, 9 predicted proteins | sample S35metaG_FD_119757 | JGI IMG/M metagenome (GOLD analysis project Ga0157380, IMG submission 119757) | Switchgrass rhizosphere microbial communities from Kellogg Biological Station, Michigan, USA - S3-5 metaG | ecosystem: Host-associated > Plants > Roots > Rhizosphere > Soil | place: USA: Michigan... | reverse complement strand
GATGGCATCTACCAGGAAGCAGGAACAGGTCCTGGTGACCTCATGTATAAGGATATCAGTGGACCCGATGGTTCTCCAGATGGAAAGATTACATGGGAGCACGACCGCACATTCATCGGTAATCCCTGGCCTAAGATTTCATACGGCATCAACTTTCAATTGGAATACAAATCCATGTTCGATATGTTGTTGCAATTCCAGGGTGTACAGGGCGTAGATGTTTTCAATGCTAATAAAGCATATTCCCGCAATTTCTTTGGTGACAACAATACCACTACCGATATCTACGAAGCATGGACTCCTGAAAACCACACTAACAATCCGCGCAACATTGCAAGTGATCCGAATGGTAATTTCAGCAGGCCTTCTACTTACTTTATTGAGGATGGATCCTATTTCAAATTAAGGAACGCACAAATCGGGTTCAATTTCCCACAGTCTTGGCTTGACAATCTCGGTGGACTTGGTGGCATCCGTTTTTACTTCAATGCCAACAATCTCTTTACCATCACGGGATACGAAGGAACAGATCCGGAAATTGCGGGCTCCAACATCAGTCGCGGTGTCGACTATGGATTATATCCGCATACGAGGACATACGGCGGTGGTTTTAATATTGAATTTTAATGCAACCATGATGAAGAAATCATTTCATATACTAAAAGCATCCTGTCTCGTCATCTTATTGATGATTGGTATTGCAGCTTGCAATGATGATAAGTTTCTCGGCATCACCAATGAAAACGAATTGGTAGCCGAGAGTTTTTATACCAACATCACCAATTTCAACAATGCACTCAATAGTGTCTATTCTGCATTGAAGAGTCTAGACTTGTTTGGACAGGCATTTTATATTGAGACACTGTTGTCGCTACCTCATACTGCTGATTACTGGAATGCGCAGTGCAGAAATGAAGTGACTTCCGGGGACCATTGGGTATATCTCGCATGGCGCGGATGGTATCGTGTCGTAGCCAGGGCAAATGATGTCCTTGACAATGCACCAGTATACCTGGCAAATGAAAACCCAACCCAGAGTGAAATTGATCAGATCAAATTGATCGAGGGACAAGCACATTTCTTACGCGGACTTTCTTATTTCCACATGGTCAGATTGTGGGGTGAAGCTGCCTTTGCAGATGATAGTTCAAAACTGGCGGTTCCATTGCATCTTAAAGTTCCGGAGACGACTGCTGAAGTCTTAAAGCCTCGTGCTACTGTTGGACAAGTCTACAACCAGATTATTGCTGATTTCAAAGCTGCTGAAGAATTGCTTCCAGAATCATGGGCTGCTGATAACATCGCCCGTGCCAATAAGTATGCAGCTAAAGCATATCTCGGTCAGGTCTATATGTACATGTCGGATTATAACGCTGCACGACCATATTTTGAAGAAGTGATCAATTCAGGCATGTATGACCTCGTGTCTTTCGAAGAGTATGATGATATTTTCCAAGGCAAAGCTGAGTTTAGCCGTGAAGTCATTTTTGAATTGAATTATGCGGTAGATCTTCAGCAGAATATCTGGGAGAATGGATTAGGATCAGGCATAGCCCTCGTTATCGCTCCTCCAGGAAGAGGTTGGAGCAATTGCACACCACATGGTGTCAATGTAGAAAGGTTGGGTGATGATCCAAGAGCGAAAATCTGCTTGTATGCGCCAACAGATTCAGCCGCTACTGCTGAAGGGGACATAAAACCTTGCGGAGAAAGTGAATTTAACTTTACAGGACATAGTTTTAGGAAATATTCTCCTGAAGATTATAGCGTGTATTCCACCAATCGTAACAGTGGGATCAATTTTGTAATGGTGCGCTTGTCTGATATCTATCTCATGTATGCTGAGTTGCTCAACTATAGAGGAGAAGATGGATTGGCAACTGAATACACAAATAAAGTAAGAAGAAGGGCTTACAATCTTGATATCAATACGCCTGCTCCAGGAATTGATTTTGCAGGATTGAGTGGACCAACTTTACAAGATTCAATACGGGAAGAACGTTTCAGAGAATTATTCGCGGAAGGACATCAGTGGTATGATATCGTACGCTGGAAAATCGTGCGCGAAGAAGTAGAGAAATACAATGAAATGAGAGTAACGCAAGGGGAGATCATTTATCACTCAAAAGATTACTACTACCCTGTACCGTTGCAAGAAATAGACAATAACCCAAACATCATCCCAAGTGCCGGGTATGAATAACCAGATTAGATGAAGGATATGAAGATGTTGATCATGTTGTTGATGGTGCTGGTCGGTACTTGCAGCTGGAGTTGCCAGGATGAGAAAGTGGAAGACCCGGTGACTACAAGCCCAAAGCAAGTGACCAAGACTAATGCGACAAAAGTGTATATGCACGTGATGCCCTGGTTTCACAGTAAACCCCATTCAGGGTATTGGGGGAGTCATTGGCGCATGAACAATAAAAATCCTGAAACTATTCTTCCGAATGGCCAACGGGAAATTGCATCTCACTACTATCCATTGATTGGTCCTTATGATTCAGGTGATCCGGATCTAGTAGACTATCATGTATTGTTAATGAAGTATGCAGGTGTGGATGGCGTACTCATCGATTGGTATGGTTCACATTCGGTTCTTGATTATGGGTCCAACTTGAAGAATACAAATGCCATTGTGGAGGGAATAAAAAAGACAGGGCTTGGATTTGCGATGGTTTATGAGGACAATACCGCTTATGAAGTCGAACGTCGGAAAAGCATAACAGCCTTGGAAGCTGCTCAGCAGGATATGACTTATGCGAAGGAACATTATTTTTCATCACCTAACTATATCAAGGTATTGGATCGTCCTCTTTGGATGACTTTCGGTCCAAGATATTTTCTTGTGCCTTCACAATGGACTGAGATCATGAGTGTGTTACCTGAGCCAACATCCTTTTTTGCGCTTTGGCATCACAAGCACAGGATTGGCACTGCTAATGCTACAGGAGAATTTGCATGGGTCGATTTTGAATCTACGCTGAGTGAATTAGAGGAGTTTTACACAGCAACTAATACCGGTGTTAAGATGGGATCTGCCTATCCAGGATTTCATGACTATTATGCAGAAGGAGGGTGGGGTGAAAGTTATGGCCTTGTTGAACATCAGGATGGTCTTGTATTTCAACAGACTTTGGAGAAAGCCTCAGCTCATGAAATGCCGTTCATTCAACTGGTCACCTGGAATGATTTCGGTGAAGGAACCATGATCGAACCTACGGTAGAATTCCAATACAAATACCTCGAACAATTGCAAGCCTTCACAGGTGTGCCTTACAACAAAGGGGTGTTTGAAACCATACATACATATTACCTCAAGCGGAAACAATACGATGGAGATGCTGCTGCCCAGCTAACACTGGACCAGGTATTTGATGCCCTCAATCAGCTTGATGTCCCAACTGCGGAAGATCTTTTACTTCAACTATAACAATGCATTTTTAATTTTCAAACCATTACAACATGAAAAAAAATAACTTTAAATGGCTTTGGATAATGGCGATGGCCATTGTATCCACGTTTTTCATCGCCTGCGATGATGATGATCCAGATCCGATCGATCTGGTACCGAACCTAAATGGACTTTACGTTTATGGAACGAACACCGTGGCTGCTAAGCCAGGCAACGCTGCTTCGAAGGTAAATCTTGCCATCCTTGATCCGAATCAGGGCTCACAAGTAAATAGCCTGCCAGGAGTCTTTGGAAAATTCATCCACATCGGTGCGAACAGCACGATCAATCTTGCCTACAAACAAGATGCTATTGAGAAAGTCTATGGATCTCCAAATGGTGGTTCAATAGACAGTGCTATTGTGACTGGTGGTGCAATCAATGACGTGGTGATCCACGGTACATTAGTTGATGGCGGACCAGCGATCAATGTTGCAAAAGGTGGTCTTTATTATCTGTATGCAGATGTCAATGCTGAGACTTTCGTATTGATGGAAGTAAAAGCAAACATTATTGGTGATGCTACAGAAGCACAGTGGGCGGCTGGTACAGTAATTCCGGTGAAGTCATCAGATACATTACAAACTGTTTTTGAAATCACAGGACTTCCACTGAAAGGGGCTACTGGTTACCGCTATCGGTTTAACGACGGATGGCATGTTCATCAAGATACTTCAATAGTTACCCTTTCAAGCATGGGTGTACCAAGTTATGGTGAGGCATGGGATTCCGGTATCAATGATATTGGATTCCACCTAGATAATGCACCACATAAAGAAACTGGAATCTTCACGCTTACACTGACTTACAATGCTAAGACTGGTGAGTGGACAGAAGTTAAGACTAAAACCGGTGACTTATTGATTGATTACTCCAACTCTCAGTTTGGATGGTTTGGTAATGCTTACTATGTAAATGGAACAGTCGAAGGTGCATGGGATGCGATTCATCATATCCAATTGCCAGTGAAGGAAGGAAATCTTTACAACTGGGTTTGGGATCTTGAATTGATCCAGGGCAGATCATTCGTTCTTCGTGAAGAAGGTGGAAGCGGTGCATGGATCACTTATGGTGGTGCTGCTAAGCTTGGTGCTTCTTTTGATGATGGATCTATCATCAAGGAAAACGGACAAGACAATTATTTCGTAGCTGTCGGCGGTAACTACAGGATCACCTTCACCATCAATGCTGAAGATGAAGGACGTATCCTGACGATTGTACCTCAATAGGTAGCAGCTTATTTGATTTCAATGGTTAGCACTATGTGCTGACATATTCGATACGAGGTGCAGGAATTAAAACGCCCGGCCGGATACTAAACAGTCTGGTTTTGTTGAGGTGATTCTTTTCTGCCATCCGGTGTGTGGCGTCCTGCATCTCGTATCCTTTTTTTCAATACAACCATCTTATGAAATACGTATTCTCCTGGATACTAGGCTTGGTATTGATTTCAGCCTGCGGTGGCATGAAGCCAAAGACATACGAAGTGAAATCCCCGGAAGGGCATACCCGTGTTGGTTTTAGCCTCGATGCGAAAGGCAGGCCATACTATATGGCTTGGTTTAACGACCAGCTTGTGGCTGATACTTCCCTGCTTGGGTTTGAACTCAATGAGGCTGCCCCGCTTCAAAATGATTTCGAAGTACTCAATAGTACTGAGTCATCATTTGATGAGACCTGGGAACAACCTTGGGGTGAGCAACAATTTATCCGCAATCATTACAAAGAACTCAAAGTGTCTCTACAGGAGAAGCAGGCACTTAAACGTAAACTGGACATTGTCTTCAGAGTCTATGATGATGGCATAGGTTTCCGTTACGAATTTCCCGAACAAGAGAATTTGAAGCATATCGAGATCCTTGAAGAGTTGACAGAGTTTAACCTGGCTGGTGATTACACTTCATGGTGGATCCCTGCACTCGAGCGCGAGCAATATGAATATTTATTTCAAAGAACACCTTCCTCAAAAATCGGACTGGCGCACACACCTGTGACGTTTAGTACTGAAAAAGATATTTACCTCAGCATTCATGAAGCTGCCTTAAAGAATTATTCCAGCATGATGTTGGATGGAAAAGAAGGACCACGTTTGAAATGTTCGTTGGTACCTTATAGCACAACAGAAAAGAGCAAAGCTTTCTTGTCTACTCCAGGAACTACTCCTTGGCGTACAATTCAATTAGCAGATAAGCCAGGTGATCTTATCACCTCTTACCTGATTCTTAATCTTAATGAGCCTAACCAATTGGGCGATGTCTCTTGGGTGAAGCCATGCAAGTATATCGGTATCTGGTGGGAGATGCATATCGGCTTAGGAACCTGGTCGTCCGGGGAATTACATTCTGCCAATACAGCCAACACTAAGAAGTATATCGATTTCGCAGCGGAAAATGGATTTGATGGTGTCCTTGTCGAAGGATGGAATACCGGTTGGGATGGTGATTGGGTAAAACATGGTGGTGATTTCAATTTCACCCAAACTGCTCCTGATTTCGATCTTGCAGCACTTAGTGCTTACGCCAAATCAAAAGGAGTGTATCTCATCGGCCATCACGAAACAGGTGGCAATATTGATAACTATGAACGCCAGATGCAGGATGCTTATCAGCAAATGGAAAAGTATGGCATTAAAGCCGTGAAGACTGGTTATGTAGAGCATGGAAGTATTCTCTCCAATGGGAAGTACCACCATGGCCAGGCATACATAGATCATTTCAGAAAAGTCATTCAACTAGCGGCACAACATAAGATTGCTGTAGTGGCACATGAACCAATAAAGGACACTGGAGAGCGTAGAACCTTTCCAAACATGGTTTCACGAGAAGGTGCAAGAGGACAAGAGTATAATGCTTGGTCAGCTGATGGCGGCAATCCACCTGAGCACGAGACTATCCTTCCGTTTACACGTTGCCTTTCTGGTCCAATGGATTTTACACCTGGGGCATTTGATATTACGATTCCAGGCAAGCCAGACAACCAGGTCAATACTACTTTAGCCAAACAACTTGCTTTGTACGTGACGATTTATTCTCCGGTGCAAATGGCTTGCGACCTACCTGCTCATTATGAAAAGTATGCGGATGCATTTTCCTTTATCAAAGAAGTTGGTGTTGATTGGGAAACCACCAAAGTACTAGGCGGTAAAATAGGTGAGTTTGTCAGCATCGCTCGTAAAGAAAAAGGATCTGGCGATTGGTTTGTCGGAGCGATCACAAATGAGCAACCACGAACGCTAGACTTGAAATTGGATTTTCTGGATGCAGGCCAATCTTATACTGCCAAAATTTATCGCGATGGGAAAGATGCTGATTACAAAACCAATCCTGAATCTTATGAGATCGAGACGGTCACTGTGACTTCAAAAAGCACGATAAATGCGAAGCTTGCACCAGGTGGTGGGATAGCGGTATCTATTTTTAAAGTAAAAAGCTAAACGCCTGACAGCTATCAGCTGTCAGCTCTCAGCTGTCAGGATTGCAATAAGCAATAGGCAATAGGCAATAAGCAATAGTCAACTAAATAAGGTTAATATCTACTTCGTTGCGTCATTGCGTCGTTGCGCGAAAAAAAAATAGGCAATAAGCAATAAGCAACAGGGTTAAAAGGATACTGAAAATTATACGGGCTGTTGAATTAATGTAAATTCAAAAAATCAAAACTTGCCAATTGTCTATTGCCAATTGCTTATTTGACCACTGATAGATATGTCCTCCAAAAGTAAGATCTCTAGATGTCCTCAGCCTTCGCCTTCGCCTCAGCCTTCGCCTTAATTGGTATTCGCCACCATCCTTACTTCGGAAGGCAGCTTACCAAATAGCTTTTTGAAACAATTGCTGAAGTACTTTGGATCAGTGAAACCAACTGCGTAAGCCACTTCGGAAACATTTCGCTCTCCTTTGCTCAGCATGGTATAGGCTTCTTTCAGGCGAGTGTTCCTGATATATTCATTGATCGATAAGCCAGTGACTCCTTTTACTTTTCGCAATACATTGCGACGGCTCATTCCAAAATAGCTACTGAATTCATCCACGCCGAAATTTGAATTCTGCAAATTCTCTCTAACTACTTTGACAGCATGCTTGAGGAATTGCTTATCGACCGCACTCATATTGAATTGCTCCGGCATAGTCAATGCTCCCTGGAGGAACATTTCTTTTAGCTTTTGCCGGGTGAAGAAGATGTTCTTGATTTTCAATTCGAGCAGATCAGGTTGGAAAGGTTTGGTGATATAATCATCCGCACCAGTAGCCATGGCTTGAGCATGATGTTCTTCACCTGATCTCGATGTCATGACAATGATCGGGATATGACTGCTTCGTTCATCTTTTTTCAACTGTTCACATAACTTCAGTCCATCACCATCAGGTAAGTTTGCATCACACAAGATCAGATCTGGGACATGTTCAGTAGCAAGGCGCAACCCATCAGCACCATTCAGGGCATATTCAATTTGATGAGTGGTCGCTAGCTTGTGGTATTTAGACTCCGGACGATCAGGATCATTTTCAATGATAAAAATGAATGGTGCAGGGGCTCGACCATCTTTGACTTCTTCGGTTTCTTCCCGGTATTTCATTACATCAGATGTAGCTTCAGGTTCATTACGCACTACAGAAGGCAAGGCGACCTCACGACTATCTAATAATTGATTGATCAGTTTGAAAAGCCTTTTGGCATTCTTATAGATCAGGGAATGTTTTTCAGCTACAAGTTCTGTTTCATCCTGTCCTTCAGTAAGTTCTTTCGTCTCATTCAGGATTACATGGAGTGGGGTATGCAGTTCATGAGAGATGTTGGCTAAAAATTTGATCTTCGCTTCTGTCAATTCCCTGATCTCCTCGGCCATATCTTTCATTTCCACAGACTGTGCTTCCAGTTTGTTGTTTTTCTGAAGCAGGATTTCATTCTGTGTGATGATTTCCTTTTGCCGTTGTTCGATGATGGATTTAGCTTTATTCAAGTCAGCAGTACTGAGGGCAACGCGATGCTCCAGTTCGCTTTTACTGCGCTTAAGGTGGTAAGTCCTCCATCTGAAATAAGCGATCACACAAGTGATCAGCAGTAGCACGAGCCCAAGTCTGAAATATGGGTTTTCCCACCAAGGTGGAACGATTGTAATCTTTATTCTCGTCCCGGTATCATTCCATACCCCATCATTGTTTGCTGCACGGACATGGAAGTAATATTCGCCTGCATCCAGGTTGGAGTAAGTAGCACTGCGCTGTGTGCCCACATAATTCCAGGTTTCTTCAAAACCTTCCATCATGTAGGCATACTGATTTTTTTCGGGGAGAATATAACTCAGGGCGGAAAACTCAAACGTAAAAACAGATTGGTTATGCATCAACCGGATAGCCTCTGTTTCAGTGATTGGAATTTTTAGCGTAGAAGCTTTTCTAAAATCAACATCCTTGTTGAATATCTTAAATCCGGTAATGCTCACAGACGGAAAGAAAGGATTGACTTTAATTTTTAAAGGATCAAATACATTAAATCCATTTTGGCCACCAAAAGCGAGGTGCCCGTTTTTCATTTTGCAATAAGCCCCTCTTTTGAATTCACTTCCTTGCAAGCCATCCTCAACAGCATATACATGTATGTTTACTTTATCTGCATTGATGACCGCTTCTTCAAATTTGCATAAGCCACGTTGCGTACTTATCCAAAGGTTACCAGACTCATCTTCAAGGATACCAGTGATGCTATTGCTGGGTAGACCATCTTCAATTTGGTAACGTGTCAATTTAACACCAGTACGATCTATTCGAAATAAGCCATTCTCCTGCGAACCAACCCATAGATTCCCCTGGCTGTCTTCGAGAAGCGTAACCGGTACTCCAAAATTGGTTGTGAGGTTAGGATTAAATCGTTCAAAGTGTCCTGTCTTGTAATCGAATATTTCCAGTCCCTTTCCGGTTTGCACCAGCAACCTACCAAGGCGATCTTCATAGATGCCATAGATAAAGTTGTCTACAATGCTTCCTGCATCTGAAGGATCGTGGACATATGAAGTAAAGGTTTGGGTTTTGCGATCAAAGAGGTTTAATCCGCCAAACATAGTGCCCGCCCAGATATTACCTCGCTTGTCTTCATAAATGACGCTTACATTTTTTTCGCTCAAGCTTTTCGAATCGCCGGGTTTGTGGCTATAGTGCTTGATGGTACCGGTTGCAGGCTGTATGACATCAAGCCCTCCATTGTATGTTCCTACCCAAATGGAATTGTTTTTGTCGCAGAGGAGGGACAAGATGGCATTGCTTTGCAATCCATCCTTATTACCTTCTTCTTTGCCTATATAAGTATACTTGCCCTTTACTTGGTCCAATACATTGATTCCACCTCCATCTGTTCCGATCCACAACCTTCCTTGTTGATCTTCTGCGATACTAGTCACGTGATTATTGTTGAGACCAAAGACTCCTGCCTGGTGCAGGACAAAAGACTTGTCCCATTTGCTGAAATAATTGACGCCACCATTATACGTACCAGCCCACAACATGCCGATTTCGTCATCATAATAAAGGGTATGCACCGAATTACTGTTGATGCTCCTTGTATTAATCAGATCCGGAACCATTTGAGTGAATTGCTCTTTCTGAATATCAAAAACATTTAATCCTCCACCTTCTGTTGCGATGTAAATGAGATCTTCGTTATTACCAGCCAACGCGAGGACACTATTGTTGCTCAGTACCCAAGGGCTACTTTGGGCATGTTGAAAATGTTGGAAAGTTTTAGTGGTGCCATCAAATTTGTCAAGTCCTCCTCCCCAGGTGCCAAGCCAGATATGTCCGTATTTATCTTCATAGATTGCTTTGACATAATCTTCTGCAAGGCTACGGTTATCCTTCGGGTTGTGATGGAAGTGGACAAACTGCTTTTCGTCGCGATGAAAAATATTGAGTCCGAATTCGGTGCCAATCCAAAGTTGCCCATTGTGATCTTCGTATATGCTGGAGACAAGACCGCGTGTTATGCTACCAGCATCATCCGGTTTGTTGAGATAATGAGTAAATGAATTTTGAACAGGATCAAACAAATCAAGACCTGCATCTGTACCTATCCATAACTTTCCTTCACGATCAGAGAAAATACTGCAAATCCTGTTGCCACTTATCGATGATGTTTTATTTGGATCGTGCTGGAATTGTGTAAAGGTTTCTGTATTGCGATCAAAACGATGGATGCCTCCGCTAAAGGTACCGACCCAGACATTTCCTTCCGCATCTTCGGCAAGGCATTCGATGATATTGTCTCCCAGGTTGGTGTTGTCGTCTGACTGGAATACTTTGAATTGGCTACCGTCATAACGGTTGATCCCATTGAAAGTGCCAAACCACATAAAACCATCCCGGTCCTTCAGAATGCATTTCACCCAATTATTAGATAATCCATTTTCAACCGTCAGGTGCTTAAAATAGGGTTGGGCACCTTGTCCTGACAACATGAAACTCCCTGAAATCAGGCACAATAGAAGAATATGAAGTCTCAGGATACGAATGGCTGACCAATTTAACATGTCGGGTGTAAGGATAATATAAACCAGTAGTTGCTTAAAGATAGCCAGGGTGGAGGGGAAAATGCATGGCTAATACGGTCACATTTGTCTTGATTGAGGGTAAATATAGCCTTGTTTCGTCATTTTTAGTACCTGAAGGATGGAGCAAGTACTTGGCCACCGATGTAAAATTATGTTTAAAAGATTGGAGGTTTTCCTGGAAATAGCGCCATTCTGTTTACACTCCATTTACACAGCAAAGCAAGATTTTTGGAAATGGTAGGATCACTAATCCATTGTAAGTTTTTTAAAGAATTGATATTGAACTAGCTACACCGAAATTGTATAACGGCAGCATTGGTAGAATGCTATTTGATAGAGATCTTTTCAATTTTCAATTCTCAATATGCATACTCGGGGAGAGACCAAGCTCCATTTTATCCCTTACCCATTGATGTATCTTTGGCGCATACTACAGCAAATTTCTTTCTTGCGTTATCCGATAATAACCTTGATGAAGTGTAGTGACTTTTTTATTTTTTAAAAATCTAATGCAACCAGCTATGCTCCTCCCGCGTATTTTTTACGGCGTGGTATTCCTATGCTTTGTGCATATGGCTAATGCCCAAACAACAACACCAACCCCTGACCCACCGCCAACTCCTCCCGTCGAAAAGAAATGGTATGACAACATTGGTATCCGCGGGTACGCACAGTTCCGCTACAACCGATTGTTGGAAACCAATGACCAATTGAAGTGTGAGCAATGTGACCGTTCATGGGGAGACAATGGTGGATTTTTTGTTCGACGCCTGCGTGTCGTTATATCCGGACAGATTTTCAAAAAAGTGTATTTCTACATACAGCCTGACTTTGCAAGCTCGGCGAGTGCTACAGGTCTACACTTTGCGCAGCTGCGTGATGCATATGTGGATGTTGGATTCGACAATGACAATGAATTCAGGTTGCGTGTAGGGCAGAGCAAGGTTCCATACGGATTCGAAGTCCTTCAGTCCAGTCAGAACAGGCTTCCTCTCGACCGATCAGACGCTATCAATAGCGCTGCTGCGAATGAACGAGACCTTGGCGCATTCTTCTACTGGGCTCCAAAAGAAAAAAGACATTTGTTTTCCAGTCTTGTAAAGGATGGCTTGAAAGGCAGTGGAGATTATGGCATTTTTGGAATTGGTGCATATAATGGTCAGACAGCAAATCGTCCTGAGCTCAATGATGAGTTGCATATCGCGGCTCGATTGACATACCCATTTGAATTGAAAAACCAGATTTTTGAACCCAGCATTCAAGCTTACACTGGAAATTTTGTTCTGGCTCCTGACCAACTTTCGGCAGGTGTAAAAACAGCTCCAGGTAATAGTTATAAAGATGAACGTGTAGCAGCATCACTCATCATGTATCCTAAGCCTTTCGGTTTCCAGGCAGAATACAACATTGGCCGTGGACCTGAATTCAATAAACAAACAGATTCCATCGAAGTACAAGATCTGTCAGGTGGTTATATACTGATCAATTATAAAATGAATTTGGATAACATGCTCCTTTTTCCTTTCGTACGTTATCAGCATTATGATGGTGGTAAAAAACACGAAAGAGATGCAAGGAGCTACCTGGTAGATGAAGTTGAGATTGGTATGGAATGGCAGCCTAACAAATACCTGGAATTGGTAGCTATGTATACCATCTCCGACCGGACATTTGAAGATTTTATCCTCGAAGACAATCAACAATCGGGGAGTCTGCTAAGGCTGCAATTGCAGGTTAATTTTTAACGCGATCGGCATTTCCAATATTTTCCCATTTATGAAGAACGCATTGGATGTAGAGACGCGATTAATCGCGTCTCTACATCCAATGCGTTCTTCATATAAAAGAAAATGGCCACAGATCATTTCATTAGCTTTACGGCCAAATGATATCCAAAAACCTAATCACCGCCTTCGTCTCCCTTTGCTTTCTCCTTTCACTTTACGTGATAGTCATCAGCTTTGGATTATACCTCACCATTTTCTCAGTGGTTTTGATCCCAGCCATCATCATGCACGTATATGCGATGATCAAGGCTTATAAAAAACATCCTACGTATAATCTATGGATGATCCTTTCCGCGCTCTCCTTCTTAGCATTTAGCTTGCTACGCCCTGATGCCGACAAGCATGGTGATTTTTCAGGGTATACCGCTTTGCTGTATCACCTTGGTGGAGCTGAGACAGAACATGCAACACTCTGGGCTTATACCCTTGAAGTTTCATTACTCTTTCTCCTGGCGCAGATATTCCTCGATACATACATCCTTCGCGGTTTTGGCAAAATCCCCAGGTAATTTTTTGGAAACAACATTTCTACAAATAAAAATGGCCAACCTGTATCAGATCAGCCATTCTTCATTTTACTTTTTACTTTTTACTTTTTTCATTTCACTGCGGCCAATGCAGGCGGCGTAGGTTCAGGCACCACATTTTTAATAGGCTTGGTGGATTTGAGATAAGCGAAGATGGCTTTCAATTCGTCATCGGTCATGTTCTTATACATATCCCAAGGCATAGGAGGAAGTAATGGTCTTGATGCGGCGAGGCCTTTTAACTTCCCATTACGTATCGCGTAAAGAAAATTGCTCTCCTGCCAGTTGCCAATACCCGTTTCGTCAGAGGTCAGGTTAGCTGTATAAGAAATACCCCAAGGTCCGATCCAGGCTGTCAACAGGTTGGTGGCGATGATCCCTTTGCTCTCCAGTAATTTGCGATCAATATCTGCCGGAGGGAGGTCTGCAGGATGACCGGACAGCAAACGGGAGCTGTCAATTTCAGGTCCCATAGGCCCCATTTTCTTAGGCGAATGACAGTCATGGCAACCACAAATAGTCACCAGGTGCTCACCCCACTTTTCAGGAGTTTCATACCCGCCATAGGTCGGTTTGACCTCATAAGGGGTTTCGGTAGATGTGGTAGGGCTTTGAGTGCATTGTGACAGTAACGCCACGAAAGCCACACACACTAATCCCAGGAAAATAGAAGAATTCTTCATGGATGTTTTGTTTTGTGATGAATGATTTCATGATGAAAATACATTATTCAATTGATTAGGCAGCAGATTCATTTTACTCGGGTCCCTGCGTCGAAGGGTAGAAAAACATTTTTCATTTCAGGCTGGTCCCTGAGCTTGTCGAAGACTTCACATCCTTTCAAAGATATAAAGCTGCTTGTCAAAAAGCATGATCTGTTTGTAGTTCGATTGAAGTGTTGGCATTAAAGGGTTGTCCTGAGGCAGTTTTTTATTGAGCAGGATAAAGCGTGGTTTCTGATCAAGGATCTTTTGGCATTCTTCTGCACGGTCTATGCCCAGTGCACGATTGTTATTAGCATCCCAGATCAAGGAAGGGTGAACATAAGGAGTAAGGCTCTCCAGGCCAGTTAGGTGATAGACGATGTGTTTATAATTACCGGTGTAAATCTTATCGCCAGGTTTGAGTTGTTCATTGAGCCATGTCGCTACTTCTTTCGGATAATCGCGTTTGTCTATAAAATCCTTTTTTTGATAAAACAGGATCACCACCATAGCGGTAATAATCAGTGGATATCCAATCTTAGGATTACGCATCCATGCTAATGCCGGTTTTAGTATTCTACGATGATCAAAAAAACTACCAGCCAATAAGCTCAATGGCAACATCATCTGAATAAAATAATGATAAAACAATTTGCCAGGTAACAAGATGCTCACCACCACCGAAGCACTCCAGGCCCATGCCAGTATCGGCAGCGCTGTCCCCGTTGTACGCCAGTGCCAGGTGCAATAAATAAACCAAAATGTGACTGGAAAAAAGCGCATCAAGCAATCCAGCATATATTTGATTTCAGCAGTCCACGCCGATTCAATAAAATACTTTCCACTAAGTTCAAATGTGAAAAACATGAACGTTTCGGACATTCCCAATTGTGCGTAATACCACCAAAGTAATCCTAACGGTATTACAAAACCTATCGCCATCACGGCGCATCGGGTAAACCAATAAGTCCATTTATGACCTTTCTTCACCTGT
>Ga0157380_10001571_pt1 | contig 15007 bp, 16 predicted proteins | sample S35metaG_FD_119757 | JGI IMG/M metagenome (GOLD analysis project Ga0157380, IMG submission 119757) | Switchgrass rhizosphere microbial communities from Kellogg Biological Station, Michigan, USA - S3-5 metaG | ecosystem: Host-associated > Plants > Roots > Rhizosphere > Soil | place: USA... | reverse complement strand
GGATCTGGAAGTGACGGACCACCTGGAATTATTCGGGATCTGCAACGGCGACATCACCGTGAAGCCCGCAGGACACCTGACCCTGAAGGGGGTCTGCACCGGCGACGTCGAAGTAGAAGAACGTGGCATCGTCGAAATCAGCGGCATCGTGCAAGGCAAGGTGCGCAATCTCGGCGGTGAAGTGGACGTCCACGGCATCATCGAGGGATCGCTGCTCTCCGACGCCGGCCGCACCACCATTCATCGCGATGCGATGGTCAAGACGTAACCTGCATTCATTCCTGTCGATACGAAGTCCGGCAACGCTGTGCCTGCTGTTGCTGGCCTTCCTGTTTGTCATAGCGCCGGTTGCGGCACATGCCTACGGGCTCACCGAGTATCATCTCCCGCCCGAACTGCTGAAGAAATCGGAGGCGCTCTATCGCACGCGCATGCTGACGTTCGTCGCAGGCACGGTGTATGGAATCGTCCTGCTGATCGCGTTGCTGTATTTCCGCGTCGGAGCGCGCTATCGGGATTGGGCAGAGCGGTCCAGTTCGCGTCGCTTCGTCCAGGCACTGGTGTTCGTGCCATTGTTGTCGATCACGCTGGATAGCCTCAGCCTGCCGATCAGTATCTACGGGCATTCGCTGTCGCTGAACTACGGATTGTCCGTGCAGGGCTGGGGGTCCTGGTTCTGGGACTGGATCAAGAACGAACTCATCGGCGTCGTCATCGCAACGCTGCTGGTCTGGGGCTTGTTCGCCATCTTGCGGCGTTGGCCGCGTCGCTGGTGGTTCTATGCCTGGCTCGCCACCATTCCCGTGATCGTGCTGCTGGTGTTCATCACGCCGGTGTTCATCGATCCGCTGTTCAACCAGTTCGATCCGCTCGAACAGAAGCAGCCGCAGCTGGTGACCGAACTCGAGAAAGTCATGCATCGCGGCGGACTGTCCATCGAGCGCTCACGCATGTTCGAAATGCGGGCGAGCGACAAGGTCACGACTTACAACGCTTACGTGACCGGCATCGGGGCGAGCAAGCGCGTCGTCGTGTGGGACAACACGTCGAAAGACCTCACCATCCCACAGACCATGTTCGTGTTCGGCCACGAGCAGGGCCACTATGTGCTGAATCACATCATCAAAGGCATGTCATTCGCGGTGGGCGGACTGCTGCTGGTTTTCTATCTAGCATACCGCACCGTCGGCGGTTTGATTCGACGCTGGGGCGCAAGCTGGGGCGTTCGCGATCCCGCCGATTGGGCTTCGTTTCCGGTGCTGCTATTGATCTTTACCGTGGCCAGCACCGTGGCGCAGCCCGTCGTAGTCGGCGTGACTCGTCACATGGAACACGAAGCCGATATCTACGGCCTCGAGGTCATTCATGGGCTGGTGCCCGACTCGGAAGCCGTGGCGGCGCAGGCGTTCCAGAAGCTCGGCGAGAAGGGACTCTCCTATCCGACGCCGAATCCGCTATATGTCCTGTGGACCTACGATCATCCGACCATCGCGGATCGCGTTACGTTCGCCGCGCAATATCAGCCGTGGAACGAGGGCAAGCCGACACGATTCGTGCATTGAGGCCTGGAGCGTTGAAGCTCGGTCGTGTCGTCGTGCTGCAGAACAGCGCCACTGGAATGCCACAATCGCTGTCGATACTGCCGGGTCATCGGTTGGGATAGGAGTCGCCGCAGCATGGAAGAACAGGAACGTGCCGAGTCGGCAAGCGCATTGCCGATCATCCTGATTGCCGCTGTCCTGCAGGGCTGGGCCTTGTACGGCCTGTATTTCGCGATCGCATACAAACACTGGCCCGCGACGGATGCATCCTGGCTGACGGCGCTGCACTCGATTGCATTGTTGATTCCCGCGACGGTGCAGTTGCTGGCGGATCACATGCGCAAACCGGCTGCGATGGGAATGGTCGCGGCAATGGCCGTCGTCCTGTTCTACATGGGATGGCACGGCGGCGTTTCGCTGGCGGTGATCGTGAGCGAGCAGCGCAACGATTTCGAAGAACTCGTGCCGTTCGCGTTCGAACTGATCGTGTTGTGGTTGCTGGCGCTGCCTTTCCTGCAAGCGCGCCTGATCGGTGGATCGTGGCAGCTGCAATACGAGACATTGTTCGCGACGGCCTGGCGGAACAAGCTGGCACTCGCGGAAGCGGCCGCATTCACGGGCGCCTTGTGGCTGCTGCTACTGTTGTGGCAGTCGTTGTTCGGCATGCTCGGCATTCGTTTTTTCAGTACGCTGTTCCGGGAGCCGTTGTTCATCTACCCGGTCACGTCGATCACCTTCGGTCTCGCGCTGCACCTGATCGGGTCGGTGGAACGCTTCACCAGCATCGTGCTCGAGCAGGTGCTGAACGTTCTCAAGTGGCTGGCCGTGGTCGCGGGACTGATCCTGGCGATGTTCACGATCACGCTGCTGTTCAAGCTACCCGGCCTGTTTTCGACCGGAGAACGCATCATCAGCGCCGCGTGGCTGCTGTGGCTGGTGGCAGTGATCGTGCTGCTCGTCAATGCGGCGTATCGCGATGGCACGGTCGAGCGGCCTTACCCTCGATGGATCGCTTTTGCATTGCGTATCGTCGTACCTCTGGCAGCCGTCATTGCGTTGACAGCGATGTATGCGTTGTACGTGCGTACGACGCGCTACGGGCTCACCGTCGAACGCGTGTGGGCGTTCGTCGTCGCCGGGGCGGCGATGGTCTATTCGATCGGCTACGGCATCGCCGCGTCGCGCGGAGGTCGTTGGATGGGCGGCATATCGCAGGTCAACATCGTTGCGGCGCTCGCGTTGATAGCCGTCATCGCATTGGCGCTGACGCCGATCCTGTCTCCTTATCGGCTCGCAGCGAACAGCCAGGCGAAGATTGCGGCCGCCGCCGGTGAGGCCGACCAAAGTAGATTCGACTCGGCGCTCGTGACGCTGCGCTTCGACACCGGTAACTATGGCCAGGAGAAGCTGGGTGAACTGGCCAAGATCAAGGATCGCCCTGACGCCGAGAAGATTCGCGCTGCCGTGGCAGCCATACAGCTCAAGCCCAATCGGTGGGGCGTCGTAGGCCCATCGAGACAAATGCTGGAAACGTCACTGGCTTCACTGCCTTTGTACCCGGCGGGCGCAATCCTGGATCCGGCGTTGCAGCAGCAGGTGATCGACCGGCTTCGAGACCCGACGCGACCCCGGACCGCGATGCGCAACGACGCCATGGCCGGAACGTTCGTCGACCTGGATGGCGATGGGCTCACTGAATTCGTGCTGATCGACAACGCGCGGGCGGACCTGTTCGAACGCAGCGGTGAGCGCTGGCGCTTCGCAGGCTCGATGAGCAACCATCGCCTCACGACGAACAACGACCGCATCACGTCGCGGCTCGCTGACGATCTGCGTGCGGGACCGGTTGAAGCCCGGCCGCCGCGCTGGAAGAATCTCATCGTAGGCAAACGCGAGTATCGCGTCGACGGCTTCGAGCGTTGAAGCTCGCAACCGCAGAACTCTCTGCGGCGGTCGGTTTCGGAGCGGCGACTTGCTAGACTGCAAGCTGTAACGAACCCAGGTGCCAGATGTACCAGCTCTATATCGGGAACAAGAACTACTCGTCATGGTCGCTGCGGCCGTGGGTGCTGATGACGCAGCTCGGCATCGGCTTCCAGGAAACGATCGCGCTGCTGTCGCCGGGATCGAGCTGGGATGCGTTCCGGAAATTTTCGCCGTCAGGCAAGGTGCCGTGCCTCATCGATGGCGGCATCACTGTTTGGGACTCGCTGGCGATCTGCGAATATCTTGCCGAGCGTCACGCTGGGGTCTGGCCGAAGGAAGCGGCGGCGCGAGCCTGGGCACGTTGCGCCGCGGCTGAAATGCATTCGGGATTCCAGTCGCTGCGTGGACAATGTCCGATGAACTGTGGTCTGCGCGTGCGGCTTCGTCCTGGCCACGCAGGGCTGCAGAGCGATGTCCGCCGTCTCGACGAGCTGTGGGCCGAAGGCTTGAGTCATTTCGGCGGTCCATACCTTGCTGGAGATCGGTTCACCGCAGCCGATGCGTTCTTCGCGCCAGTTGCATTCAGGGTCCAGACCTACGGCATCCCCGTCGCCGCTCGTTCGCTCGACTACGTGCAGCGGTTGCTGGGGCTGACAGCGATGCAAGCCTGGTATAAGGCGGCGCTGCTGGAACCGTGGCATCTCCCGGTGTCTGACGCGGAAACTATCGCGGCAGGCGAGCTGTCCGAGGATCTGCGCCAGCCCTAGAGCTCGCCGCGTCGCAGGCGACCGACGTCGCCAGCAGAAAGATTGCCGTCCGCGAATCCAGACAGCTGCTTGTCACGTAGGTGGCTGGACTTGGCAACGCTTCTGCATCAATGGACATAACAGACGAAGAGCGCTCGCTGCTGCTGCAACGCTGTGCAGCTGGCGATGCTTCGGCCTTGCGTACTCTGTACCAGCAGGTCGCGCCGCAACTGTTTTCCATCCTGCTCCGTATTCTTCACAGAACCGATCTGGCGGAGGAGGCCCTGCAGGAGGTCTTCATGAGCGTCTGGCGCAACGCATCGAGTTATCGTCCCGGCCGTGGCAGCCCCATGGCCTGGCTCACCAGCATTGCCCGCTATCGGGCGCTCGATGTCCGGCGCAGCCTGCGGCCCGACCAATTCTCCGGCGACATGATGGAATTTGCGCAGGAAACGGTTGCCGCCGAAGACACGGACCTGGTGGAAAAGACCAGCCTGAGCGCCGATGCGCAGCGCCTGGCAAATTGCATGGAACGCCTGACGCCGCAGCAGGATCGCGTCATTCGCCTGGCCTTCACCAACGGCCTTACGCATGAAGAGATCGCCGCCCGGATCGGCTCACCGATCGGAACCATCAAGAGTTGGGCCAGGCGCGGGCTGCAGGCGCTAAGGCAATGCCTCGGCTCATGAACTACCACCAGCACGCCGAATTGATCGATCGCCTGGCTGCCGAGTACGTGCTCGGTACTTTGCGCGGACGCGCCCGGCGCCGTTTCGAAAAACTTCTGTCCGGCAGCATCCCCATGCGGCGCGCCGTGCAGGCTTGGGAACAGCGTCTGTTCTGGATGTCAGCGAGCCTCAAGCCGGTCGAGCCGCCTCCGCGCGTGTGGATGCAGATTGCCGCTCGCATCGGTGAAGCGAAGACTGCACTGAGTACACCGCCGGTGACGACGTCGCACTTATGGCAGGCGATCGCCGCGTCGATTGCAGGTATCGCGCTGACATTCGGAATTCTATTGGCGACACGCCAGCCCGAAGTTCAGGTGCGTGTGCAGACGCAGGTGGAAGTGCAGCCGGTGCAATCGGCGCACACGGCCATCGTTGCGGATGCCACCGCTCCGATCTGGGTATTGAATGCCTATCCCGGCGTTGGAACAGTCGCCGCCGAACTGAGAGTGCAAGCCGTTCGCGAGATTCCTCTCGCCGACAACAAATCGTTCGAACTCTGGATGTTGCCGGACTCGGGAACGCCTCCCGTGTCGTTGGGCCTGCTGCCTCGCAGCGGGAGCGCCGTGCTGCCGCTGACAGCAGAAAAACTTCGCATGCTGATTTCAACGTCGAAGATTGCCGTGAGTATCGAACCTGCGGGCGGTTCGCCTACAGGTGCTCCCACCGGCGCCATTCCTTATGTGGCCCCGCTGCTGCACATCGCGTGAGATGAGCAAACTCACCGGCAGGGCTCTTTTCCTATTGTTGCTCTCGGCTTGCGCGTGTGCCGAGCCATTCATTCCCGGCGACGACAGCATGGTCCTCGAACGAGTGCCGGCTGCCCAGGAGACGCTTCAGCTGCAGCCGTTGAGGGACAGGCTCGCGAACAATCCAGGCGATCTCCCCAGCGCCCTGCAGCTTGCTCAAGGCTATCTGCGCATCGGCAGGGAGACTGCCGATCCTCGCTTCACGTCCTATGCTCAGGCGACTTTGAACCCGTGGCTGCAGAGCAATGAGCCATCGGCGGACGTGCTGGTGTTGAGCGCCACGGCATTGCAGAGTTCGCATCGCTTCGCCGAATCGCTGCAACTGCTGGATCGTGCGTTGCGAGCGGATCCTCGCAATGGCCAGGCGTGGCTGACCAAGGCAACCATCCTGCAAGTGCAGGGAAGATTTTCCGAAGCACGCGGCGCATGTGCCAACCTGCTGCGCACGGCAGGACAAACAATCGCTGTTTCGTGCATCACCGGCGTCAACAGCTTGAGCGGCAAGCTGGAGCAGAGCTATCGCAGTCTTGCACAATTGAGTGCAGCTTCCGGTTCGCCGGCAGGCGAACTGCGGGGCTGGATTCAAGGACAACTCGGTGAGATGGCTGTACGTATTGGAGATCAACGCGCAGCGGAAGCTCATTTGCTCGCGGCGTTGCAGGCGACGCCGGGCGATGTCTATCTCAAGGCGGCCTACGCCGATCTGCTGCTCGTTCAGAATCGCAACACCGAGGCGATCGCGCTACTGGCTGACAACGAGCAACAGGATGTATTGCTGCTGCGCCTGGCCATCGCAGGGACTCGCCTTAAACGAGCCGAAGGACGGCGCTGGGCGGACGCTTTCGAAGCGCGGTTCAACGCAGCTCAACGCAGCGGCGACACCAGTCACTTGCGCGAATACGCTCGCTTTCTACTGGACGTTCGCGGCGACGCTGCGAAAGCGCTGGAGATGGCCAAGCTCAACTGGCAGGTACAACGTGAGCCTGCCGATGTCCAGGTGTACATCAAGGCGGCTCGTGCGACGCGAGCTCCCGGCGCAGACGCCGAAGTCATCGCCTGGATTCGCGACACGGGCTTCGAAGACCGCATGCTGCCGTCTATGCAGACGCAGGTGGCGATGTGATTCGCGCTGTTCTCTGCATGGTGCTGCTCGCCTGGAGCGCTTTCGCCCAGGCGCACAAGCAGAGCGACAGCTACCTTACGATCGTTCAGCCTCCGCAAGGCGCGACGCTCGATGTGCAATGGGACATCGCCCTGCGAGACCTGGAACATGCGATCGGCCTGGATACGAATGCCGACGCGACCATTACCTGGGGCGAACTCAAACAGCGGCTCGATCCGATCGTCGCCTACACGACGGCGCATTTGCAGGTCACGGCTTCGGATAGCACCGAGCCGCGCAATTGTCCGCTGCAGTTCCAACGCTTGCTCGTCGATGAACATGTCGATGGCAGATACGCCGTGCTGCGATTCGCGGCAGGCTGTCCCGTGCGTGCCGCTAAAATCGAAGTTCGCTACTCGCTGCTGTTCGACATCGATCCCAATCATCGCGGTCTCGTCGATGCCCGCAGTGCCGGCAACAGTCACGCGGCAGTGCTGGCGAAAGATTCGAATGTCGCCACGCTGGATTTTGCGGCAACAGCAGGACGCGGCTTCGGTTCCTTCATCAAGGAAGGCATCTGGCACATCTGGCAAGGCTACGATCACGTGCTGTTCCTGTTGACGCTGCTGCTGCCGGCAGTCGTGCTGTATAGAGATAGGCAATGGCAGCCGCGGGAGTCGTTGCGCGATTCCTTGCTCGACATAGTCAAAGTCGTCACCGCTTTCACTCTGGCGCATTCGCTGACCTTGACGCTGGGAACCTTGGGTTGGGTCTACCTGCCTACGCGCATCGTCGAGTCGGCGATTGCCTTGACTGTCCTGCTCGGCGCGCTGAATATTCTTTTTCCCGTGGTGCGCGAACGACGCTGGCTGGTGGCGTTCTGTTTCGGCCTGATTCATGGACTGGGATTCGCATCGGTGCTGATCGACCTGGGATTGAGCGGCTGGAGCCTGGTGCTGGCCTTGGTCGGTTTCAACGGCGGCGTCGAACTCGGTCAGCTCGCCATCGTGCTGGTCATGATTCCCGTGATGTATGCATCGCGCCGGACCAGCACCTACCGCCGATTCCTGCTTCCGGTTGGCGCGGCACTGGTCGCCTGCATGGCTATTTTCTGGATGGTCGAGCGTTGGAACGGCGTCCTGATCACTTAGGTCGCTGACACGCGTCTCAGGTGCCTTGAAGATTCTGTCGGCCCGGGTAGGCTTGGCCGTCAATGGCCGCCCACACCCTCCTGCACAGCAATTTCGTCGACGTCATCGACTATCGTTGCGATGCCGGCCCGCACAGTACGTCGTTCGTCGAAGTGCACGCCGCGTTCTCAGTGTCGTATGTCCGACAGGGCAGCTTCGGCTGTCACACTCGCGGCGAGTTTCATGAGCTCGTGGCCGGCGCCACGCTCATCGGGCGGCCCGGCGAGGAATTCCGCTGCACGCACGAACACGTGTGCGGAGATGAGTGCCTGTCATTCCATTTCTCCGACGAGTTCGTCGCTGACTTGGGCATTCACGGCGATCGATGGCAGGCGGGCAGCCTGCCGCCGGTGGCCGAGTTGATGGTGTTGGGTGAACTCGGTGCCGCGATTACCGCAGCTGCCAGTGAAGTGGGCCTGGACGAACTCGCCGTATTGTTCGCCGGCCGCTACATCGGCGCGATCTCAGGAAAACAGCGCAAGCGGACCACGATGTCTGCCTCGGATCGCCGTCGTGCCGTGCGTGCAGCCTTGTGGATCGATGCGCATTCGGGCGACGAGATCAATCTCGATCTCGCGGCGCGTGCCGCCGGACTGAGTCCGCATCATTTCCTGCGGATGTTCGCTAACGCGTTGGGCGTGACGCCTCACCAATACCTGGTGCGTTCGCGACTGCGGCACGCAGCTCGCCTGCTGGCTGGAGATGAAGCGTCCATCACCGACATCGCCGGCGCCGTGGGATTCAACGACCTGTCTAATTTCGTCCGCACTTTTCATCGCGTCGCGGGCGTATCGCCGCGTCACTTTCGCCGCATTCCCGGCGGCGACCGCAAGATTTTCCAAGATCGGCTGGAGGTGCCGCTGCGACCATCACCATGATTGTTACCGGGTCACCGGGGCCATGGCGGTTCCCGCAGGAGAAAATCATGTTCGATCATCTAGGATTCACCACCACCGATCTCGATGCCAGCGTGCGTTTCTATACAGCCGCGCTCAAACCGCTGGGGCACGAAGTCACGGCGCGCGATGAAGGGAGTGCGGGATTCGGCAATGCCGATGCCACTCCGCTGTGGATTTACGGCGGCGGCGCGAAGAAGCCGGCCAAAGGAGCCCACATCGCGTTTGCCGCGAAAGATCACGGCGCGGTCGATCGGTTCTATCAAGCGGGGCTGGCGGCAGGCGGCAAAGACAATGGCGCTCCGGGCTTGCGCAAGGATTACAGCCCGAAGTACTAAGCCGCGTTCCTGTTCGATCCGGACGGGAACAACGTCGAGGCGGTCTGCCTGCGATGAGTCAGGGCCATTGCTGCGGCACCCGCCGCAGCCTGGTCATGTCGTAGCCGTATGCCCGCACCTGCTGGAACAGGGCTTCATAGTCCTGGTCGGAGATCTGCGGCGTGCGGGCCATGATCCAGACATAGTCGCGTTTGTTGCGGGCGACAATGGTCTGCGTGTAGTCCTTGTTGAGACCCGCGATCAGGTATTCGGCTTTGGCCGGCCAGACGAACTGCATGTCCCAGACAGCGTTCGACGCGGTATCGCGCACGAATCCCGTCGGATGATAGGTTTTCTGCGGACCTTCGAACGAGCCCTTGCGGAACGTGAACGTGGTGGCGATCTCGCCGTCGGGCGTCAGCTGGTACGATTCGACTGCGTTGAAGGCTCCCTTCTCGATGAACGCCGGGATATGGGCGATGACATACCATCGGCCCATGTAACGGTTCAGGTCCACCTGCGGCACCGGTGCAATCGGTGCGCGGGTAGGGGTCGATTGGCAGGCGGATAGCAGCGAACCCATCATCAGGATTCCTGCCACCAGGACGGCGCGCCCACGAATGTACCAAGTGATCCAGGACATACTCAGTTCTCCGCAAGGTCGGCCTCATGCCAATGGTCCGCAGCCGGCGTTAGTTTCCTGCAGCGACCGGTGAAAAGCTCGGGCAATCCGCCGGGCAATATTGTGGACCAGCCCTTAAGATCGGTACCGATTCACACTGCGGTCCGCCGGGCGCCCGATATAATCGATCGCTTTGCACAGCCGGGATGCGGCTTCGGCTGACCACGGCAAGTTCTCATCCCGGATTTCATCATCACCTGAGTAGGAGTTGGCATGCGCCTCGACGCGATTTCGATCGGCCGGAATCCCCCAGAAGAAGTGAACGTCATCGTCGAAGTACCGGTGGGCGGCGAGCCGATCAAATACGAGATGGACAAGGCCTCCGGCACGCTGGTGGTGGACCGCTTTCTCTATACGTCCATGCGCTATCCGGGCAACTATGGATTCATTCCGCATACCTTGTCGGACGATGGCGACCCCTGCGACGTCCTGATCGCCAACCAGCGCGGAATCATTCCAGGCGCGATCATCGCGGTGAAACCGGTCGGCGTGCTGAAGATGGAGGATGAGGGCGGCGGCGACGAAAAGATCATCGCTGTGCCGGTGCCTCGCCTGACACGCCGCTACGAGAAGGTGCACACCTACACCGATCTTCCCGACATCACGCTCAAGCAGATCGAACATTTCTTCCAGCACTACAAGGATCTGGAGGCCACCAAGTGGGTCAAGGTGACGGGCTGGGGCGATGCCGACGAGGCCAAGCAGATGATTCTCACGGGCATCGCCAAGGCACGCGCCGTCATCGAACGCTGATGGATGGGCTCGTCATCCGGTAACGAGCCCGCTTTCCCTGACAGCCCTGTCAGTCTGCCGGTCATCCCGCCGGCAGGGCGCAAGGTCGTGCCGGCTACGTTCGGAACGCATGGCGACGTGCATCCCTTCATCGCGGTCGCCCTGCGGCTGCGGTCCGCCGGTTTCGAACCGGTGATTGCGACCGATAGTATCTACCGCTGCAAAATCGAATCCGCAGGCGTCGCATTTCATCGACTGCGGCCCGAGCAGGAGACTGTAGAGCGCGACCTCGGCATGACTCGCGCATCGATGGTTCGCAAGGTCGCGCAACGGCCGGACTATGTGCTGCGAAAATTCCTGCTGCCGTATCTGCTCGCGTGTCGATCTGCAGCTATGCGCCTTATTCTCTGTTGTTTCCTCGTGCCGTGGCGATAGTGCATCACGACGGCGTGGGCACGACGGCGCAGGCGCTGCGTGCCGGACGTCCGCAGTTGATCGTGCCATACCTGGTAGACCAACCGGACAATGCAGCGAGAGTGCAGCGGTTGGGTGCGGGCATCACTGTGTCGCTGAAAAAATATCGCGCTGGGCACGTAGCTACCGAACTTCGCCGGCTCCTCGAAGATCGATCCATCGCAACGCGTGCTGATGCAGTGGCGCGTACCATCGCTACAGAGGATGGGCCAGGCACGGCGGTGCAAGTCATTTCCGCATTGCTTGCTCAACCGCGATCACAAGCGCCAGCAACAACGGCGTCGTGACCGCGGCCAGTGCTGTCGACATGACCAGGCTGTTGGCGACCGTGCTTTGCAGTGTCTGGAACTGGTTCGCCATCAGATAGACATTGGCGCCGACAGCCATCGATGCGAGTAGCACGACGACGTTGGTTTCCAGCAGCGGCAATCCCAGTGCCAGCGCGATCATCCACACCGCCAGCGGTTGCACGACCAGCTTGATGAAGCAGATCGTGAGACTCAGCTGCCAACCGCTGCGGATTCCATAGTCGCGCAGCCCCATGCCCAGTACGATCAACGCAGCGGGAGCAGCGAGTTGCGCGAGCACATTCAGCGCGACGTCGATGAATCTGGGCATCGGCAGGCCGGTGAATGCGAAAGCGGTGCCGCTGAGAATGGCTGCAACGATGGGATTGGTGAGGACGTTGACGATCAATTTGCCTATCCCGCGCAGCGTGAATTCACCGTGCCGCGCCCACTCGATGGACACGGTGACCAGCGTCCACAAGATCAGCGAATTGAACACCACCACCAGTGCGACCGAAGGCAGCGATTGCGGGCCCAGGGTGAGTCGCGCCCACGGCAGGCCGAGCATGACGTTGTTGGAGAAGATGCCGCCGAGCGCGAAGATGGATTGCGATACGCCGTCGAGTGCGAATACCTTGGCTGCGATCACGCGGCCGATCACGAAGACGAGCAGGCAGCCACCGAAGAATGCAATCAGCAGGCGGGCGTCCACCGGCGGCAGCGCCGCCAGGCCAGCCATCAAATGAAACAAGAGTGCCGGCAGTGCCACCTTGAACACGAACTGGGAGGCCATCTCGGTCCAGCGGCGCTGCCAATGCCGCCAATAGGCGAGGATGTAGCCCACCAGGACGACGCCGAACAGGGGAGCCGAAAGCGCAAAGAACTGCCAGGCAGTGGACATCGCTCGGGTGGGGCTATCTCGGGGCCGCTCATTATCGGTTTTTCCTCGCGGCTGTGTTAGAAACTGGCGTCCGTTCGACCAACCCATTGTTGCATTGCCGGGGGGAATCATGACCACTGCTTACGATTTCGAGGCGAAGGCGCTGACGGGCGAGCCACGGCCTCTCAAGGAATTCACCGGGAAAGTCCTGCTGGTGGTGAATACGGCCAGCAAGTGCGGCTATACGCCGCAGTTCGATGGCTTGGAGAAACTGTTCGAGAAGTACCACGACCAGGGACTGGAAGTGCTGGGCTTCCCCTGCAATCAATTCGGCAGCCAGGACCCGGGGTCGGCGGAGGAGATCGGCGCGTTTTGCCAGAAGAACTATGGCGTGAGCTTTCCCATGTTCGAGAAGATCGAGGTGAACGGCGACGGCGCTCATCCACTGTATCAATGGCTCAAGAAGACGGCGCCCGGCGTGCTCGGGACGGCGGGCATCAAGTGGAATTTCACGAAGTTCCTGATCGATCGCTCCGGCCAGGTGAAGGAGCGGTTCGCGCCCATGACCACGCCGGCCGACATCGAAAAAAGTATCGTCAAACTGCTCTGACTGGCTCCCAGCACCGCAGGCCCGGAACTCTCATGCAGTTCAGACAAATTCTAGTTGCCGCTCTCGCGTCGATCGGCGCACTGGTTTCCGTGGCTGCTCACAGCGAGGAAAAGCCGCTATGGGAAGCCGGCCTGGGCATCGGCGCATTGCGATTTCCCGACTATCGCGGCTCGGACGAAGCGCAGGTGTTTCCGGTCCCGGTGCCCTACCTGGTGTATCGCGGCGAATTTCTCAAGGCGGATCGCGACGGCGTTCGCGGCGAACTCTTCAATCGCAAGTACGCTGAATTGAGCATCAGCGCCGATGCGAGCATTCCCGTCAGGAGCAAGGACAACGCGGCACGCAGCAGCATGCGCGATCTCAAGCCGACAGTGGAGTTGGGGCCATCGTTCGACCTGCACCTGTGGCGTTCTGCCGATGAACGCATGAAGCTCGATGTCGTGATGCCGTTACGTGGGCCCATCACCGTCGAAGCTTCACCGCGCTCGATCGGCGTCGTCTTCGCACCGCGCGTGAATCTAGACATTGCCGATGTCGCCGGCTACACCGGCTGGAATTTCGGCGTCGGTGTCGGGCCGATTTTCGCGGACGATAAATTCCACAGTTATTTCTATTCGGTCACGGCTCGCGACGTGCGTCCCGACCGGCCTGCCTACGATGCAGGTGGTGGTTATTCGGGCGCCCACCTGCTCGTCTCGTTGTCGAAGCGCTTCCCGAAATATTGGGTTGGCGCCTACATGCGCTACGACTCGCTGGCGGGCGCGACCTTCGTCGACAGTCCGCTGGTGCGTCAGCAGAACTGTATCGCCGGCGGCTTCGGCATCGCCTGGATGATCGGCGAATCCCGGATCAAGGTGCAGACGGACGACGAGTAGGTCGTCACTCGAGCAAGGCGTCCCGGATGCGCTCGATGGTCTGCCGATCTACGCCCAAGACGTTTTCGAGATAATTGTCGGTGCCGCCGTGCTCGGTCGCGATGACTTGCAGTGCTGCCCGCAGGTAGTCGGGATCCGCCGCATACAGCACTTTGCGGATGTCGGGGGACATCGACATCAGGGGTCGATGAGCATCCGCCAGGCCGAGATCGCTTTGTCTCGCTCGCACGAACTCCTCGAAGTTGCCAGCCTCGTTGGTGAGCAGGTAGTCCTGCATGATCGTGGATTCGTCCACGCCCAACACCTTCATCAGTACGGCGATTGCTACGCCGGTGCGATCTTTGCCGGCGGCGCAATGCACGATCAGGGGCAGCTTGCCCGACGCGGCGCATTCGAGCAGCCCGCGTATGCGGGGTACCATCCATGTCGGCAAGGCTTTGTAGACTTCGATCATCACGTCGCGCATTCCCGCTGCCGTCTGAGGACGCTGTCTCGCGAAGCCGCGGACGGTAGGCATGTCTTCGTCGTCGGCCCAGTAGAGCGCGGCTGCTGCCGGATCCGGCCAGCGGCCCGGTTCGCGACCCCGTTCTTCCTCGCGCCGCAGGTCGCAGATCGCGCGGACTCCCAGCACCTTGAGCGGCTCATGATCGGCAGGCGTGAAATAGGTGAGAACGCCGGCCCGATAGACCTGGCCCCATTTCACTTTGCGCCCGTCCATGGTCGTATAGCCGCCGATGTCGCGGAAATTACAGCCGCCTTCCAGGGTGAGTACGCGGCGGTCGCGTGCCGCAGCCGATTCGACGGAGGTCATGGTGCTCATCGCTTGGTGAATTTCTCAGTGACGCCTGAAGAATGGCTCGGGGTCGAGCGTGGCGGCGGGGTTGCCTTCTCGTTCGTCCTGGGGCCGGTGTCAGGCGATTTTCGCACACAGTGAGTATTCTTTTAGCAATGGCCGCGCACCTTGACTGCGCCGGTAGTCAAGCTCGCTCAATGATCGACTTTGTGCATCTCGCCGGCCATCCCGGGAATGCCGGGCGCAGGCTGGGAGGGATTCGTCGTCGGGTTGACGCTCTGGGTGTACGTCTTCTGCACCAGCATCGGGGTGAACAGTCGCCACAAGCCGGCGGGCCGGCCGAGCGCCCAGAACAGAGAAGCGAATCCGGGTGGAATGTAATCCTGCATGTCCGGATCCCGCATGCGCGAGCGGTCCACTTCCACTTCTTCCAAGTGGCGCGGTTCGACTGCCTTGTTGAGGACTGCGTCGATCTGCTCTTG
>Ga0157380_10001570_pt1 | contig 15013 bp, 10 predicted proteins | sample S35metaG_FD_119757 | JGI IMG/M metagenome (GOLD analysis project Ga0157380, IMG submission 119757) | Switchgrass rhizosphere microbial communities from Kellogg Biological Station, Michigan, USA - S3-5 metaG | ecosystem: Host-associated > Plants > Roots > Rhizosphere > Soil | place: USA... | reverse complement strand
CGCAGGTCGTCGATCACGCAGTCGAGCTCGCCCGCGAGCTGCGTGCGGACGCTGGCGGCGAGCGCCGGGTCGTCCACCTGCGACTCGTTCTCGACCTCGGCGAGGACGACGAGCCGCTGGGTGCCGATCGCGGGGTCGTCGAGGCCGAGCGCCACCACGCGCCCGGGATAGACGCCGGGCACGGAGCACACGACGCGCTCGATGTCCTGCGGGTAGTAGTTCTTGCCGGCGATGATCAGCAGGTCCTTCTTGCGGCCGGTGATGAACACGTGGCCGTCGGCGACGTAGCCCAGGTCTCCCGAGTAGTACCAGCCGTCGGCGAGCGACCTGGCGGTGGTCTCGGGATCGCGGAAGTACCCGGTGAACAGCGAGTCGCAGTGGATCGCGATCTCGCCGACGCGACGCTCCTCGAGGTCCTGGCGCCGCTCGTCGACGATGCGCACCTGGGTGCCGGCGAGCAGGGCCCCGCCGGACATCACCTCGACCGACGGCGCTTCGCCCGGGCCGACCGGGATCGCGGCGCCGCGCGTCTGGAACGCCTCGCGCTCGAGGCGCTCGACCCGCGCGGGCGCTCCGTCCGACGACTGCGAGACCGCGAAGACGGTCTCCGCCATCGCGTAGCACGTCCAGAGCGACTCCGGCTTCACCCCCATCGGCTCGAAGCGTTCGAGGAAGCGCCGATGGGACTGCGCGATCGTCGGCTCCGCGCAGTTGATCCACGCCCGCATGCTGTCGAGCCGCACGCCGCCGACCTGCGACGCCCGGACGCGCTGGGCCAGGAACTCGTAGGCGAAGTTCGGCATCCAGGTGAGCGTGCAACGGTAGTCCGAGATCGCCTTGAGCAGGACCGACGGACGGGTCACCCACTGCAGCGGGCTGATCGCGGTGACGGGCACGCCCGTCACCGCGGGCAGGATGGTGCAGGCGATCAGCCCCATGTCGTGGTAGAGCGGCAGCCAGGACGCGACCCCGTCGTCCCGCTCGAGGCGCAGGGTCGGGGCGTAGCTGCGGATCTGGTTGAGCACCGCGCGGTTCGAGAGCGCGACGCCCTTCTTGAGCCCGGTGCTTCCCGACGAGTGCTGGAGCAGCACGAGGTCGTCGGGCGCCGGCGCGACCTCGGGAACGGGCGCTTCGCCGGGAGCGAGATCGCCGGCGAGCAGCAGCTTGGCGCTGCCCAGGCGGCCCGCCTCGGCGCCGACGAGCGCGGCCGTCTCCGCGTCCGTGACGACCACGCGCGCGTCGATGCGCCGCAGCAGCGCGAAGAGCTCGTCGCGGTAGTGCTCGCGGTTCAGCTTGAAGCTCGGCGGAGCCAGGATCGCGGGGACCTGTCCGCCCAGCACCGCCCCGAAGAACGCACAAAAGAGATCGGGCGAGTGCGGGAGGATCACGATCACGATGTCGCTTCGGCGCGCGCCGAGCGCCGCGAGTGCTTTGGCGAACCGGCTCCCGCGCGCCACGAGCTCGCCGTACGTCACGGGCGCCACCGCTCCGTCGGGCATCAGGCAGCGGACGTAGAGCCGCCCAGGCTCGCGCCGGCAGTGCTCGAGCACGGCCTCCTTGAGCGTCTCGGGCATCACGGGCATCGCGGGAACAGGAGCGGCCTCAGGCGTCCTTGTAGGTTTCCATGAGCTGCACGATCAGCTCGATGGAGTCCATCGCGGCGGCGGTGGCGGCCTCGTCCGGGATCACGATGCCGAACTCGTCTTCCACGAAGGCCAGCACCTTGATGAGCGAGAAGGAGTCGACGAGCCCGGAGGAGATGAGCGGCGTGCCCGGCAGCACGGGCTGGCGGGGGTCTTTCGCCACCTCGGTTTGGACGAACCTCGCGAGCCTTTCCGTTGCGTCGGGGGCCATTATTTGGAGAGTGCCCCGGTCCTCCCGATCCTGTCAATTGGCCAGTTGGGCTACGATGCCGCAGTGGTCCAGCTGTCCCGCGAGACCGCTCGTCCAAGCCCCTCGGCTGAGCCCGCCGCGCTGCCGGCTCGTGGCTCGGCCGCCCGCCTGTCGGTGATCGTTCCGACCTTCAACGAGCGGGACAACGTGGAAGCGCTCCTGCTCGGGCTCGAAGCCGTGCTGCCGAGCCGGGGATGGGAAGTGATCTTCGTCGACGACGACTCCCCCGACGGAACCGCGGAGCTCGTCCGCTCCCTGGCGCGCGCGCGCCCACACGTGCGCTGCATCCAGCGCCTGGGGCGGCGAGGCCTGTCGTCGGCCGTGATCGAGGGCTTTCTCGCCTCGAGCAGCCCCTGCCTCGCGGTCATCGACGGCGACCTGCAGCACGACGAACGCCTGCTGCCGGCGATGCTCGAGCTGCTCGAGTCGGACGCGGCCGACGTGGTGGTCGGGAGCCGCTACACCGAAGGCGCCAGCATCGGCCGCTGGGACGAGCGGCGCGCGCGGATGAGCCGTCTCGCCACCTGGCTCGGCCGGCGCGTGCTCGGCGTCCCGCTCCACGATCCGATGAGCGGCTTCTTCATGATCCGGCGTCCCGCCTTCGAGAGCGTGATGCGAGGCCTCTCGGGCACCGGCTACAAGATCCTGCTCGACGTGCTCTCGTCGAGCCGGCCCGGGCTGCGGTGGCGGGAGCTGCCCTACGAGTTCCGGGACCGCAGGGCGGGGGCCAGCAAGGTCGACAGCCTCGTGCTGTGGGAGTACCTGCTGCTGCTGATCGACAAGCTGCTCGGGCGCCGGCTGCCGCCGCGCTTCACCTCCTTCGCGCTCGTGGGCGGGATCGGGGTCGTGATCCACCTCGCGGTGCTGGCCTCGGGCATGGCGGCGGGGCTGCGCTTTCCGGTGTCGCAGGCGCTCGCCACCTTCGTCGCCATGACCTCGAACTTCGCGCTCAACAACGTCCTCACCTACCGCGACCGCCGGCTGCGCGGCGCCCGGCTCGTGACGGGCCTGATCTCGTTCTACGCGGTGTGCGCGACCGGCGCCGTCGCGAACGTCGGCGTCGCCAGCTTCGTGTTCGAGCGAGAACCCTCGTGGTGGGTCGCCGGGCTGGCGGGAGTGGCGGTAGGGACCGTCTGGAACTACGTGATGACGGCGCTCTTCACGTGGGGCGCGGGGCGGCCCGGCCGGTGAGCGCGCTGCGGATCAGCATGGTGCTGCCCACGCTGGTGCGGGCCGGCATGGAGATCGTGGCGGGCCGGCTCGCGACGGGCCTGACCGAGCGCGGGCACCAGGTCTCGATCGCCTGCATCGAGCAAGGCGGTCCGGTCGCGGGGGAGCTCGTGGCCGCCGGAGTGGCGGTGGACGTGGTGCCGACTCCCGGGCTCGTCACGAACCTGCGGGCCCCCGCGCTCGTCGCGTGGATGGCGCGCCGTGCGCCGCACGTCGTCCACACCCACAGCGGAGCCTGGCTGAAGGGAGCGCGCGCGGCGCGCGCGGCCGGCGTTCCAGGCGTCGTGCACACGGTGCACGGGGTGCTGGACCCGGAGCCCTGGTACGCGAACTTCCTGAAGCGGCGTGCCGCAGCGGCCACGAGCGCGGTGGTGGCGGTCTCGGAGCCGCTGCGCAGCTACCTGCTGGAGTCCACGCGCTTGTCGCCGGCCGCGGTGCGCACGATATCGAACGGCATCGACACGCGCGCGTTCTCGCCCGAGCTGCCCGACCCGCGGGCCCGGCTGCTGCCCGACAGCGAGGGACGCGTCGTGATCGGCTGCATCGCGCGCCTCGACCCGATCAAGAACCACGACTTGCTCTTGCGCGCCTTTCGCGACGCGCAGCGCGCGCGCCCGGAGCTGCTGCTCGTGCTCGTCGGCGACGGCAGGCTGCGGCCGGAGCTGGAAGCGCTGGCGCGCTCGCTCGGGGTCAAGGACGCGGTCCGCTTCGTCGGAAACCAGCCGGACACAGCGTCCTGGTACCGCTGCCTCGACGCGTTCGTGCTCGCCTCGCGCGCCGAGGGGACCTCGATGAGCATCCTGGAGGCCATGGCCTGCGGGTGCCCGATCATCGCCACCGACGTCGGCGGGAACCGCGCCCTGCTGGGCGAGGACGGCGCCGGGCGGCTCGTGCCCTCGCAGGACGCGGCTGCCCTCGCTGCCGCGCTGAGGCAGGTCGTGCCCTCGCTGGGAACGCCCGCGCGGCTCGCCTCCGCGGCGCGCACCCGGGCCGTGCGGCTGTTCAGCCAGGCCGCGATGGTCGAGCGCTACGAGTCGCTCTACCGTGAGGTGACGGCGGACCGAGCATGAACGACGAAGCGACGGCTACACACGCCCCCGCGCGGCGCGCCACGCCGCGCGTCCTGAAGCGCCCCCTGGACTGGACGGCGCTGCTCGCGGCGGCGCCCTTGGCAGCCGTCTATCTCGGGGTCGCACGTGTCGTCCCCGCCCGGCGCGAGCCGGTGTTCCAGGCGTGCAGCCAGTTCCTCTCGCTGTGGCCCGGAGCTCCCGGCGACTTCCTGCGTCGCGCGTTCTACCGGATGACGCTGGCCGGCGCCAGCGAGGACTGCTCCATCCACTTCGGGACGATCTTCGCGACGCCCGCGGTCTGGATCGGGCGCGGCGTGTACATCGGCGCCAACTGCAACATCGCCCACTGCCGCATCGGCGACGACACGCTGCTCGGCTCGAACGTGACGATCCTGAGCGGGAACCGCCAGCACCACTTCGACCGCCTCGACGTCCCGATCCGCCAGCAGGGGGGCAGCCACCGCACGCTCGCGATCGGGCGCGACGTCTGGATCGGCAACGGCGCGATCGTGCTGGAGGACGTCGGCGATCAGGCGATCGTCGCGGCCGGCTCCGTGGTGACCCGCCCCGTCGCCGAGCGCACGATCGTGGGCGGAAACCCGGCGCGGGTCATCGGGCGCCGCGATGCGCCCGTGGGCGCCTCGGACGGGAGCCGCGCTGGTTGAAGGTCCTCTACCTCGCTCCTCCGTCCGAGAGCGCCGAGGGCGCTCTCGCGTACAGCTTCCTGCACGAGGAGGCGGCGGCGCTCCAGGCGTCGGGACACCAGCTCTACGTCGTCGGCCTCCACGGCCGCGACCGCGAGCTCGACGGCCTGCGCGTGCGGGTGCTTCCACCGGGGAACTGGCGCGAACGGACCGGCACGCCGGGCTTCCTCTGGCGCCGGCGCGGCTCGTTCCCCGGAGGGTTGGGGCTGCGCGAGTGGGTCACGGCCTTTCACCTCGCGCGCATCGAACGCTTCGTGGCGCGGCTCGTGATCCGGGAAGGCATCGCGCTCGTCCACAGCCACTTCGCGTGGCCCGAGGGGCTCGGCGGCGCCATGGCAGCGGCTGAAACCGGGCGTCCCCTGATCGCGACCTTCCGCGGAATGGACCTGGACGTTCACGAGGGGCTCGCGTACGGGATGCGCCGGAACGCCTCGATGGCGCACGCCATCCGGAAGCTGATTCGCCGGGCGGATCGGACCACCTACGTGAGCGAGTACCTGCGCCGGATCGGCCTCTCGCTCGGTGCGGATCCGGCCACCGCGATCACCATCCTCAAGGGGGTGGACCTCGAGCGGTTCTCGCCGGTGAGCGACCGCAAGGAGCTCGGACGAGAGCTCGGCCTTCCGGGTCCACTGCTGCTGTCGGTCGGCGGCCTGCAGAGGCTGAAAGGCCTCCACTACGTCCTGGACGCGCTGGCACTTCTGAAAGACGGGCCGCTGAAAGACGCGCCGCCCTTCACGTACGCCGTCGTGGGCGAGGGTGAAGAGAAGAAGAGCCTGGAGACCCAGGCGCTCCGGCTCGGCCTGGAAACGAGGGTGAGGTTCCTGGGGCGCCTCGACCGCGTGCAGATCCCGCGCTACTTCGCCGCCTGCGACGCCTTGATCGTGGGATCGCTGACGGAAGGCGCCGGGAACGTGTCGCTCGAAGCCATGGCCTGCGGGCGGCCCGTGCTGGCCACCGATTCCGGCGGGCCGCCGGAGTACGTCGCCGACGGCGAGACCGGCTTCGTCGTTCCGGTGGGCGACGTGCCGGCCATGGCCGATCGCGTCGGCCGCCTGCTTCAGGACCCCGCTCTCGCGGACGGCCTGGGGCGCGCGGGACGGCGGCGGATGGTCGAAGGCTTCGGCTACTCGCGCATGATCCGCGAGATCGCCTCGCTCTACGAGGAAGTGTTCAGAAGTGCAGGCGCATGTACAGCCAGTAACCGATGATCGAGCCGATCGCGACCCCGCCGACGGAGTATATCCAGACCAGCAGGCTTCGGGAGCCCTTGAGATAGCCGCGGCGCCGCGCCACGTCGCCGATGGCGGTTCCCAGGCCGAGCAGGATGAACAGCTGGACGTCGTAGGCTCTCGACAGGAAGATCGCGCCGATCAGGAACCCGATCAGCGAGACCTGGATCGCGCGCCCCCATAGTCGCAGGTCGGCGTCCTCGGGCTGCGCGGTCGCATGGATCTGCCGCAGGTCGTCGAGCGTCACCATCATCAGGGCCAGCCACAGGACGTAGCCCACGATCCCGAGCTCCGCGAAGCATTGGACGTACGCGCTGTGGGCGGCCTTCACGTTGACCCCGTCGAAGTTGCTGAAGCCGATGCCCCAGACCGGCGAGCCCTTCAGGTTCTGCAGGCCGGCCGACCACATCTCGACCCGCCCCTCGGCCGACTGGTCCATCGACATCGATCGGCTGCCGACGAATCCGGCTCCCATGAGGCCCACCACCGCGATGCCGGCCGTGGCCAGGGAGAGCGAGTTGCCGAGGCGGTGACGAACGAGGAGGCCCAGCACGCAGGCGAGCGCGAGCACGCCGCCACGCGAGCGCGTGACGTAGATGCCGTAGATGATCACCGCGACCGGCAGCCAGACCAGGAGGACATTGCGCACCGGGGACGCGCGACGCCGCAAGGCGATCGTGAAGGGCAGGATCGCGATCAAGGTCAGGGCCAGGTCGTTCGGATCGCCGAACAGGCCCTTGTTCATCACCCGGAACTCGTCGTCGGGCGCAAACTTCGGAGCGGCCTCCCCGGATGGCTCGTTGCTGTCCCACGTGGTGTCGGCGCCCTCCGTCTCCAAGTCGCCCCGAGTGTGGCGAGACACCTCTTCGAGGTGGGTCTGGTAGTCGGAGGCGGTGCGTACGGCGAGGAAGACCGCCGGAATCGTGAGCACGAAGGCGACCGCGCGGACGCGGCGCACCGTCGTCACGTTCAGGATCACGAGCAGGAACGCGGTCGTGGCGCTCTTGACGAACCCGAGCACCTTGTCGAAGTTCTCGGAGGAGCTCGCGGGAGTCACCACCACGGTGAACAGCATCCAGACCACGATCGAGAGCAGGAGCGAAACCTGCCCCGCGCGCAGCGGGGGCCGGCTCCCCATCAGGATCGCGAGGGCGGCGCCGACGAGCGCCAGGATGCTCGCGATCTCCATGAACGGCACCTCGCGCAGCTCCACGAAGTGCTCGGCCGGCCGCACGAAGACCATCAGCAGGTAGACGATGAACAGGGCGAAGCTCATCCCCGGCACCCGGGGAGCGGCCCGGAGCCGCGAGCGACGAGCGCAGCGGGACCTCGGCCGAGGGAGGCGAAGGAGGAGGAAGCCGGTTGTCGCTCGCCTGGGGGCGAATTACGCTTCAGCGGCAGCTGGCCGTTCACGGAGACCACCGTCATTGTACTCTAGCGGCCCGTGAGCCAGCGGCCCGATCTGCACCTCATCTTCCTGTTCCCTCAGGTCTGGAGTCCCGAGAAGGTCAATTTCGCCCAGCGTTTCCGGCTGCTCTCGAGCTTCGCCCACGGCGAGATCCTGACGCCGACCGGGAAATACCGGGACGGCGACGCCTTCGGGCGGTTTCGGATCTTCTCCGAGCCCCTGGGCGGAACCTGGAAGAGCTTCCTGGTCCGGCTGCGGCTCCAGATCCTGCGGCCGCTGCGAACGAACCGGCGCGGCAGCGTCGACGCGGTGATCACCTACGACCCGTACGCGTCGGGCCTGAACGGCGTCCTGCTGAAGTGGCTGCTGGGCGCGCGCCTGGTGATCGAGCTCAACGGCGATTATCACGAGCATCCGCCGGGGACGAGCGCGGCGAAGAGATGGCTGATGCAGCGCCTGTTCATGTTCTGCCTGCGACGGGCCGACGCGGTCAAGGTCCTCAATCGCAGCCAGGAGGAGTTCGTGCGGCGCTCCTGTCCGGGGAAGGCGGTCTTCCGGTTCTGCGACTTCGTGGCCGAGAGCTTCTTCAGGTCCCTCGAGAGCTACGACGGCGGCTACTTCCTGTCGGTGGGCTACCCCTTCGCGTCGAAGGGCATAGGCGAGCTCGTCCAGGCCTTCCGCCAGCTGGCCGTCGATCAGCCCCAGATCGCGCTCCGGATCATGGGGCACAGCGACCCGAAAGAGAGGGACCACTACCAGCGGCTCGCCGGCGCTGCCGGCCGCCTCGAGTTCGTCGCTCCCGGCTGGATCGAGGACGTCGGCGAGCAGATCCGCGGCTGCCTCGCGCTGGTGAACGCCGCCCACTTCGAGGCCATGGGGCGAGTCCACCTCGAGGCCATGGCCTGCTCCAAGCCGGTGGTCGCCACGCGAACGAACGGGGGCCGAGACTACATCGTGGACGGCGTGACCGGGCTGCTCTGCGAGATCCGCGATCCCGACGACCTGGCGGCCAAGATGAGGCTGCTGCTCACGGATCGGGAGCGGGCGGGGCGGCTGGGACGCGCCGGCAGCGCCCATCTCGAGCGCGAGCATGGCGAGCAGCGCTACACCGAGCATCTGGTCGCCATGCTGAACGCGGTCGTGCGGCCCGTGGGAACGGAGAAGGTGACCGGCGGCGCGGCCTCGGCTCCCTCGCGCTAGCCGTTTCCGACCCTCGAGACGCCGCTCCACGTCTCGAACTCCGCCACGTTGAACAGGCCGGAGGCCACGTCCACCTCGCCTTGCCGGTGGCGTTCGGCGTCGCGCAGGATGGCCTTCGTGTTGTAGATGCCCCGCTCGCGCGTCGGCCGGCTGTGGAGGATGTCGAGCAGCGGCTCGCGCAGCTCGTTCCCGAACCAGCGCCGCGCGGGGTGCGGGAACCCCATCTTGTCGACGCGCGCCCGCACGGACTCCGGGATGCGCCCGCGCATGGACTCGCGGAGCACGAACTTGTTCCAGCGGCCGCGCAGGTGCCACTCGGGCGTGAGGCCGAACAGGAAGGACACGACGCGGTGGTCGAGGAACGGCAGCCGGGCCTCGACCGAGTGAGCCATGGCGTTCCTGTCCTCCACGCGCAGGTAGAGCGGCAGGGGCGACACGGTCACGCCGTGGCGCAGGCTCGACATCAGGTCGACGCCCGGGTCGGCCTCGTCGAGCGGCAGCTGCTCGCGCAGGCTGTCCTCGAACCAGGCGTTGGCGCGCAGCCGGCGGACGCGCGCGGACTGCGACATCGCGCGATACAGGCCGAGCGAGCGCAGCTCGCTCTGGACCAGGTGGCGCGCCAGCCGACGCACCAGCACGGGCCGGCTGTCACGGTGCGAGCGCGCGTAGTCGCCCACCTGGCTCCAGGCGTCGCGCAGGCGCCCGCCCCGCACCAGCGTGTACCAGTAGTCGCGGAAGTAGCTGTCGTAGCCGCCGATCGTCTCGTCGGCGCCCTGGCCGTTCAGGATCACCTTCACGCCGTGCTGGGCGGCGAGCCGCATCAGCTGGTAGCCGATCACGGCCGTCATCGAGTGCACCGGCTCGTCCTGGAACCAGAGCATGCGCGTGAGGTCGTCCCAGAGCGACTGCGCCCCGGTCCGGAGGTTCACGAGCGTCGCGCCCGTCTGGCGCACGGTGTCGGAGATGTAGGCGCTCTCGTCGAACTCGGGAGCCTGGTAGCAGAACGCCAGCAGCGGCTCGGTCGCTCCCTGCTCGCGCCGCACGCGCGCTGTCGCGCAGATGATCGACGTCGAGTCGAGGCCGCCCGAGAGATCCACGCCCACCGGGACGTCGCTGCGCATGTGGACCCGCACCGCGTCCTCGAACAGGCCCGCGAAGCGGGCGGGAGCGTCGGCCGGAGCCTGGCGGGGGGACTCGAGCGACCAGTAGCGCCACTCCCGGCGCTCTCCGCGCAGGTCGACCTCGAACGCCGTGCCGGGCGGCACGTGCTCGATCCCCTCGTAGAAGGTCTCGTTGGTCTCGTCGAGGCGGTTCTCGAGCAGGAAGCGCGCCGCGGTGCTCCAGTTGATCGCGCTCGGCACGAGCCCCGACGCGCGGATCGACTTGATCTCCGACGCCAGCAGCACGTGGTCCTTCGTCACGCAGCGATAGAGCGGCTTCATGCCGAAGCGGTCGCGCGAGGCGAACACGACGCCGCGCCGCTTGTCGTAGATCGCGAAGGCCCACATCCCGTTGAAGCGCGCGAGGCACTCGCCGCCCCACTGCAGGTAGGCGCGCAGCAGCACCTCGGTGTCGCCGCTCGAGCGGAAGCGGTGGCCGAGCGCCTCGAGCTCCTTGCGCAGCTCCACGAAGTTGTAGATCTCGCCGTTGAAGACGACGGCGACCTGGCCGTCCTCCGTGCTCATCGGCTGATGTCCCGCCGGCGACAGATCCAGGATCGACAGCCGCCTGAACCCGAACCCCACGGGGCCGTCCGTCAGGAAGCCGGAGTCGTCCGGTCCGCGGTGAGCCAGCACGTCCGCCATCCGCGCGAGCCGCCCCGGGTCGACCGGGGCGCCCTCGCGGGAAACAACGACCGCAATTCCACACATGGGTTCGAGGGCAATGCGGGAGCAATGCACGTGCCGGGACGCGTGCGAGCGAGCCGCAGCCGCAGCGTGGCGTTTGGCGCGGCGACGCGCGCCGGGAGCGTTGTAGAGTGTAGAAAATTCGCGGCGCTCGCGCTCCTGATCGCGATCCCGCGGGCCGCGCCGAGGTCGCGTACTATCGTCGAGTGTCGCGGCTCCGCGGGAGCCGGGTCGCGTCGGTGCTCTTGAGGAGGGGTTGCCGTGCCGGACGACGTCGCATCGGATGCCGCAGCGTCCGGTCAGGATGCCCGACGCTTCGACGCGTCGTTCGTCACCAGCCTCGTCTGGACCGGCGTCGCGAAGGGCGGCTCGCAGCTGATCAGCTGGCTGGCGACGTTCGTCGTCGCCCGCCTGCTCACCCCGGAGGACTACGGGCTCGTCGGCATGGCCGGCGTCTTCCTCGGCGTGGTGACGATCCTCAGCGAGTTCGGTCTGGGAGTCACGATCATCACGCTGCGCGAGCTCACGGAGCACCAGCTGGCGCAGCTCAACACGGTGGCCGTCGGGCTCGGCGTGGCCTGCTTCGCCGTCTGCTGCGCCGCGGCCGTTCCGCTCGGCGTGTTCTTCCACTCCGATCCCTTGCCGCTGATCGTCGTGGTGCTCGGCATCACGTTCCCGCTCTCCGCGTTCCGCATCGTTCCGAACGCGCTGCTCCAGAAGGATCTCCGCTTCCGGCGCCTGGCGCTGCTCGAGACCGTCAACGTGCTGGTCCTGAGCGTCACCATGGTGATCCTCGCCCAGGCCGGGTTCCGCTACTGGACGCTCGTGGCGGGGGCGATCGTGAGCGCGATCGTGACGAGCGTGCAGACGATCGCTTCCCGGCCCGTGCCTTTTCGATGGCCGAAGTGGGCCCAGCTCGAGCGGGCGCTGACGTTCACGCGCGACCAGCTGGGCGGCACCGTGCTCTGGTACTGGTACTCGAACGCCGACCGCGCCGTCGCGGGCCGCCTGCTCGGTCCGGCCGACCTGGGCGTCTACTCGATGGCGGCGCTCACGGCCACCTCGATCTCGGAGAAGGTGATGATGCTCCTCACCCGCATCACGCCCGCCTACTTCTCGGCGCTGCAGGACGACGCCGCCGCCCTCAAACGCTACCTGCTGCGGCTCACCGAGATCCTCTCGGTCGTGTTGTTCCCGATCCTGATCGGCTTCGCGCTCGTCGCCGATCACATCGTCCACCTGGCCCTCGGGCCGAAGTGGATCGGTGCGATCGGGCCGCTTCGACTGCTCGCGATCTCGGCCGCCATCAACTCGACGACGCCGCTGCTCGCGCGGGTGCTCACCGTCCGGGGGCAGAACCGCTACCTGCTCTGGATCGGCGTGGTCCTCGCGATCGTGATGCCGATCTGCTTCGTCGTGGGCAGCAAGTGGGGCCCCGTGGGAATCGCGGCGGTGTGGGTCACCGTCTTCCCGCTCACTCGCATCCCGGTGCTGACGCGCGTCGTCCCGAGCATCGGCCTGAGCGCGATCGAGTACCTGAAGTCGTTCTGGCCCGCCACGAGCGGCAGCCTCGCGATGGCCGTTGCCGTCGTGGCCCTCAGGATGGCCCTGCCCGCGAGCATCCCGCTCGTCGCGAGCGTCGCGCTCCAGGTGGCGCTCGGCGCGGGCGTCTACTTCTTCGTGATCCTGGGCTTCCACCGGGACCGGGTCGAGGTGCTGATCCAGCTCGCCAAGCGGTGGCGCTCGCGCGGAGCCGTGCCGGCGGGCAGCGCCGCCGCGAGCTGAGGATCGTCCGCTAGCGTCGCGCCCGCAGCCGGTCGATTCCGTGTCCGCGTTGCCGAGCGTCAGCGTCGTGATCGGCTGCCACGCGTTTCGTCTTGTCGCGGCGGAGAGAACAATCGCTCTCCCGCTTTCTACAACTTGCCCCCTTCTGCGACGCGCAAACCCGCATTTCGCATACGGTTTTGCCTGGCTCGGGAATTGCCTCGCAGTAGTTGGCTTTCGGTGAGTCCCTCCACGCAGGCCGACGCGAGGAACGACCGCCGGGGTGTCGACCAGGAGCTCGAGACACGGTGGTGCCCACTTGGCGAAACGACTCAAAGCGCTGATCATCGCGTACTACTTTCCGCCGGACGGGGCCATCGGGGGCGTGCGGCCTTACCAGTTCGCCCGTCACTTTCCGGAGTTCGGCGTCGAGCCCTGGATCCTCACGGTCGACCCGCAGCACGCCGAGCAGCCGGACGCGGCCTTCCAGCCGCGGGGCGTGCCCGAGCCGCATCTCATGCGCACGCCGGTCGAGACCACGATCCGCGACCGTGTGCTCGACCTGTGGCGCCGCGGCAAGCGCGTGAACGGAGCGGGAGCGGCTCCGCAGGCGACGGCAGCGACCATCGCCGCAGCGCCGGGTCGCAGGCGGTTCCAGCAGGCGCGCGAGTGGGTGCTCTCCTGGCTCGCGTACACGGACCCGCTGATCGGCTGGTATCGCCCCGCGCTGCGCCAGGCCGAGGAAGCGCTGCGACAGGTGAACTTCGACGTGCTCGTGTCGACGTCGCCGCCGCGCGTCACGGCGCTCGTGGCGCGCGAGCTCAGCCGCCGCCACCGCGTGCCCTGGGTGATGGACGTGCGCGATCCGTGGCAGCTCAAGGCCTGGGAGGCGCGGGGCGCCTCGTCGATCGTCGCGCACCACAAGGAGCGGCTCTTCTCCCAGTGCGTCGACACCGCCCGAATGATCGTCCACAACACCGAGCGCCTCCGGCAGGACACCTGCGCCTTGAAGCCCGACGCCGCCGGCAAGACCTACTGCGTGCCGAACGGCTTCGAGCCGGAATGGGCGCAGGGCAGAGACGCGCGCTCGCGCGTGTTCAACGTCGGCTACTACGGGAACATCATGGGCCGCCGCAGCAGCACCGCGTTCCTCGACGGGCTGCGCCTGTGGCTCGACGCGCGCGGAGCGCGCACGCCGCGGGTGGCCGTTCGCTTCGTCGGCAGCGGCTTCGAGAACGCCGTCGAGGCGATCGCCGCCCGCGAGCTGCAGCACGTCGTGAGCGTGCACCCGCCGGTGCCGCGCTCGGAGGTGCGGCACCTGATCGACGACGACTTCGTGCTGCTCTCGTTCGCCAACGAGCAGCCGCTGCAGGTGCCGGGCAAGACCTACGACTATCTCGCCACCGGCCGGCGCATCCTCGCCGTGACGGAGCACGACGGCGCGACCGCGGACGTGCTCGATCCCGTGGAAGGCTGCAGCGTCGCCGAGGAGCCGCGCGAGGTGGCGTCGGCGCTCGAGGCGTTCTATCGCGAGTTCGAGCAGGGCAAGAGCCCCAGAGTCGAGCGTTCCGCGCTGCTCGCGGATGCGAACTACGAGCACCGCGCCGAGCAGTTCGCGGGCCTGCTGCACTCGATCATCGGGGAACAGATGGCGAGCGCCTGAGCGAAAAGCGTTCACCTCCGACGACGCGTCCGTACGCCGCGGGAACGTCTACTTCCCGAGGGCCGGTCATGGTAAAAGTCGTACGCCATGTCGGCCATTCTCGTCGCGTCTGCGGCGATCAGCAGCACTCTCGCCTACGTCGTCCACTCGCGACGGCTTCAGTACTGGCTGCCTTCGTACGTGACGGAGCTCGTGCGCCGACGCTCGCGAAGCAAGCCCCGCGTCCGGCACGTCTACTTCTGCTTCGCGGACCACTATGAGCCGTACGAGGGAACGACGGACCAGCCGCGGGCCCGCAGCCGCGTCGCCGAGTGGGCGGAGAAGTACCCGCAGGTCGCGCAGCAGCACCGCGACAGCGACGGAAGGGTCCCGCAGCACTCCTTCTTCTACCCGCAAGAGGAATACGACGACGTCGTGATGGACCAGCTGGCGGGGCTGTGCCGCTCGGGCTTCGGCGCCGTCGAGGTGCACATCCACCACGACCAGGACAACGCCTCGGACCTGCGCGTCAAGCTGCGGCAGTTCGTCGAGACGCTGCACGGCCGCCACGGGCTGCTGCGCCGGGACGAGAACGGACAGGTGGTCTACGCCTTCATCCACGGCAACTGGGCGCTCGACAACTCCCGCCCCGACGGGCGCTGGTGCGGCGTGGACAACGAGCTCGACGTGCTGCTCGAGACCGGCTGCCGCGTCGACATGACGATGCCGTCCGCCCCGTCCGACACGCAGACCTCGAAGATCAACTCGATCTACTTCGCGCGCGGCAGCTCGGGCAAGCGCAAGGCGCACGACGACGGCCGCGACGTCGTGGTCGGCGAATGGGGCCGCCCCGGGGAGCTGCTGATGGTGCAGGGGCCGCTCACCTTGAACTGGCGCGAGCGCAAGCTGCAAGTGCTGCCCCGCATCGAGAACGGCGAGATCTCCGACACCGCGCTGCCGACTCCCCACCGCGTCGCGCTGTGGGGACGCTGCCACGTGGCCGTGCAGGGCGCAGAGCCGCTG